>Ga0126305_10000029_pt1 | contig 59955 bp, 59 predicted proteins | sample Plot26_FD_92536 | JGI IMG/M metagenome (GOLD analysis project Ga0126305, IMG submission 92536) | Serpentine soil microbial communities from UC McLaughlin Reserve, CA, USA - Plot26 | ecosystem: Environmental > Terrestrial > Soil > Grasslands | place: USA: UC McLaughlin Reserve, Lake County... | reverse complement strand
GCGCGAGAGGACGACGTTGTTGCGGCTGCGGTTGAGCTCGATCACTTTGCACTCGAGCGTCTGGCCGGTGAACTCCTCGAGGTTGTGGACGCGGCGGATGTCGACCAGCGAGGCCGGCAGGAAGCCGCGGACGCCGAGGTCGAGGATGAGACCGCCCTTGACGACCTCGATGACGCTGCCTTCGACCGGTTCGCCGGAATCGGCGGCGACCTCGATTTTGCGCCAGGCCTTCTCGAAGCGGGCGCGCTTCTTGGAGAGGATCAGGCGGCCCTCGGAGTCCTCCTTGGTGAGGACCAGGGCGTCGATCTCCTCGCCCAGCTCGACCTCTTCGTGCGGGTCGACCGACTTGCGGATCGAAAGCTCGTTGGAGGGGATGACGCCCTCGGCCTTGTAGCCGATGTCGACCAGTACCTCGTCTTTGTCGATCCGGACGACTTTGCCTTTGACGACATCGCCCTCCTCGAACGACACCATCGTCGCCGCGTAGTTAGGGACGATCTTGCCGTCGATGTTGAGGAGGAGCCCCCCAGAACCCTCGACGGGGGTGGCACTGGGCGCAGGCGTCATGGTCTCGGTCGCGGACACGGGCGCGAATGATGGCAGAATCCGCCGCGATGCCGGTCCGAGCCACCAAGCGCGGCGACGAACGCACGCCGCTGGGCGGCGAGCGCGACGTTCTCATCTGCGGCGCCAGCTTCGCCGGGCTCGCGGTGGCACGCGAGCTGGCGGGCTCTGGAGCCGATGTTCTCATCGTCGATCGCTACGAGATCGGCGAGCGCCAGACCTCCGCCTGCGGGATCCCGACCGAGTGGCTGCAGCGGCTGGGGTTGATGGCCGCCGAGCGCCAGCGCTTCGACACGCTGGTCATGCACACCCCCCACGGGACCAGTCGCTACCGGCTCCCCTGGACCTTCTCGACCTTCGACTACCGCGAGCTCTGCCAGTTGCTCTGGCGCGACTGCGATGCGCGCTTCGAGACGGCGAAGGTGAACGGGCGCGTGGCGGGTGTCGAGTTCCTCTCGGATAGCGAGAGGAAATCGACATCGCGTGAGGGCGCGATCGCCGTCGAGACCGACCGCGGGACGATCTCGGCGCCGCTGGTGGTCGACGCGCTCGGCTGGCGCCGGATGCTGGCCAACGGCGACGGCTACCAGCCGCCGGACGCGCCGCTCTCGCGCGGGCTCGAGGTGCACCCCGGCGGCGAGTCGGAGGACCTGGCGATCTGGATCGACCGCAAGTACGTGCCGGCCGGCTACGGCTGGTCGTTCCCGGCCGACGACGAGCTGCGGATCGGGATCGGCTCGTTCGACCCCCGCTTCCACGTCAAGGAGACGACGGTGGGGCTGACCGAAGACCTCGGCAAGAAGCCGAACGAGTACCAGGGCAACTGGATCCCCCACAAGCTCCGCCGCGCCACCGAGGGCGGCGTCTTCTTCGTCGGCGACTCGGCCGGGCACTGCCTGCCGCTCAGCGCCGAGGGGATCAGGACCGCGCTCTACTTCGGGATGGCGCTGGGACAGGAGCTGCGCGGGGTCGTCGAGGAGCGCCAGACCCGCGAGCAGGCGGCGGCAAGCTACGCCTCCTTCCACGACTCGCACGAGTGGAAGTTCAAGTGGATGCTGCGGGTGCAGAAGCTGGTGCCGCGGGTACCGCCGCGGATCCTCGCGCCGCTGCTGCGGCTGATGGGCTCCAAGCGCTTCGTCGACTGGTCCTTCGGCCACTACCTGCAGATCGCGCCGCCGGAGCACGCCGGCTCGAAATGGGCCGGGCGCGGCTCAGCGGACGACCAAAACGGTCCCGGCCAGAAGCAGGACGACGCCGAGGACCCGACTGGCGCTGAGCGGAGTCTGGTCTAGGCCGAACAGGCCCAGCCGGTCGATCACGACCGACGCAGTGAGCTGCCCGAAGACGGTCGCCGCGGCAACGCCGCCGGCGCCGATCACGCTGACCGCGATCAGCGCGTTGAGGACGTAGATCGCGCCGAGGAAGCCGCCGAGCAGGTAGTACCAGGAGACGTCGAAGGTCGAGCTGAGGCCGCCCGCCTTGCCGCTGAGGACGACGACCGCGGCCAGCGCCAGGGTCCCGATCGAGAAGGAGACGAGGGCCGCCGGCATGCTGCCGGTCGCCTTGCCGAGCCCGGCGTTGATCGGCGCCTGGGCGGCGATCAAGCCGCCGGCGACCGCGGTGAGGGCGACCGCCAAGCCTCTATCCATGGATCTCTTCCTCTCGCCGCGTGATCTTCATGGTGAACAGCTACTTGGCGTCGAGCCAGTCCTGGCCGACGCCGATGTCGACCTCGAGCGGCGGTTCGAGCTGGTAAGCGGCGCACATCTCGCGCTCCACCAGCTCGGTCGCCGCTTCCATCTCCTCCGGCGGGCCCTCGAAGAGGAGCTCGTCGTGGATCTGGAGGACGAGCCGGGTCTCTCCCCCGGCCTCCCGCAGGGCCTTCTGACAGCTGACCATCGCCACCTTGATGATGTCGGCGGCGGTGCCCTGGATCACGGTGTTGACTGCGAGGCGCTCGCCGAGGCGGCGGGTGTTGGGGTTGCCGGAGCGCAGCTCGGGGATCGGGCGGCGGCGGCCCATCAGCGTCTTCACGTAGCCCTCCTCCTGGGCGCGCTCGATCACCTGCTCGCGGAAGGCCCGCACGGCCGGGAAGCGCTCCAGATAGCGGGAGACGAATTCCTCGCCCTCCTTGCGCGGGATGTTGAGGCGGTCGGAGAGGCCGAACCCGGTGAGGCCGTAGACGATCCCGAAGTTGACCATCTTCGCCTTCGAGCGCTGGCCGACGTCGACTTCGTCGCGCTCGATTTCGAAGACCTCGGCGGCGGTCGCGGCGTGGACGTCTTCGCCTTTGTGGAAGACGTCTTTGAGGACGCCCTCGTCGGCGACGTGGGCGAGGACGCGGAGCTCGACCTGGCTGTAGTCGGCGGAGAGCAGGCGGTTCCCCTCTTCGGCGACGAAGCAGGCGCGGACCGGGCGGCCGATCTCGGTCCGGATCGGGATGTTCTGCAGGTTGGGGTTGGTGCTGGAGAGGCGGCCGGTGGTGGTCGAGGCCTGGTTGAAGGTGGTGTGGACGCGGCCGGTCTCGGGGTCGATCAGCTCCGGCAGCGAGTCGAGGTAGGTGTTCTTGAGCTTCGTCAACTCGCGCCACTGCTCGATCTTCTCGACGATCGGGTGCTCGTCGCGGATCTGGGCGAGGACGCGGGCGTCGGTCGAGAACCCGGTTTTGCCGCGGCGCTTGCGGGTCAGCCCGAGCTTCTCGAAGAGGACGCGGCCGACCTGCTGCGGCGAGCCGATCGTGAACTCCTCCTCGGCGTGCTCGAAGATCTCGCGTTCGAGCGTGTCGATCCGCTCGCCGAAGCCGGCGCCGACGTCTGCCAGGCGCTTGTCGTCGAGCTTCAGCCCCGCCCGCTCCATCGCCGCCAGCACCCCGACCAGCGGCAGCTCGACCTCGTGCAATAGCTGCGCCAGTCCCAGCTCCTCGATCCGTGGCGCCTGCACGGCGGCAAGGGCGGCGACCAGCCGCGCTTCCTCGGCCGGGTCGAGGCCCGCCTCCAGCTCCTGGTCCAGCGCCAGCTGCCCGTCGTCCTCCTCCGGTTTCTCGGCGGCGGCGCCCTCGGCGATCCCGATCCCGGCATCGGCGGCGAGCTCGACCAGGTCGTAGGTGCGGCGCTGGGGCTCCAGCAGGTAGGCGGCGATCAGCGTGTCGTGGTCGAGGTTCAGCTCCACCCCCTCGCGGGCGGCGGCGGCGAGCAGACCATGGCGGCCGCCCCCGATCGACTTCGCGTCGTGGGCGGCGAAGGGCTTACCGCCGAGGGCGACCGCGAGCTCGTCGAGGGTGTTGTCCCCGGCGAGGACGCGCTCGGCTTCGGCGGCAGCCCAGCGGCCGCCGGCGATCCCCAGCGCAAGCGGCCCGTCGCCGAGGTCCTCCGGCTTCCCCTCCGCCGCCTCGACCTGCAGCTCGGTCTCGACCCTGCGCCCCGGCACAGCGTCGCCCTCGGGCAGCGCCTCTTCCAGCCGCTCCAGCACCGCCCGCAGCTCGAACTCGCGCATGAACTCTCGGAGGGCGCCGCGGTCGGGCTCGCTGGACATCGCTTCCCCCAGGTCCACCCCGGTTTCGATGTCGTATTGCAGCGTCGCCAGTTGCTTGGACATGCGCGCATCCTCGGCGTGCTCGACGAGGTTTTCCTTGCGTTTTTTGCCGGAGATCTCGTCGACGCTTTCCAACACCGCTTCCAGGGAGCCGAACTGCTGCAGCAGCTGGGTCGCGGTTTTCTCCCCGACCCCCGGCACGCCGGGGATGTTGTCGGAGGTGTCGCCGCGCAGCCCCATCAGGTCGGTGATCAGCTCCGGCGGCACGCCGTAGCGCTCCTCGACGGCGGCGCGGTCGTAGATCTTCGTCTCGGTGATCCCGCGAGAGGTGCTCATCACCCGTACCCCCTCGTCAACCAGCTGGTAGGCGTCCCGGTCGCCGGTGACGACCATCACCTCGATCCCCTCTTCCCGCGCCTGCTTGACCAGGGAGGCGATCACGTCGTCGGCCTCGTAGCCGTCGACCTTGACGTTGGTGTAGCCGAAGGCTTCGACCAGCGGCATCAGGTGCGGCCACTGCTCGCGCAGCAAATCGGGGCGCGGTTTGCGCTGGGCCTTGTAGAGGTCGTAGGTGACCTCGCGGCCGCTGTAGCCGGCGTCCCAGGCGACGACGACGCCCTGCGGGTGGTGTTCGTCGATGATTTTCACCAGCATCGAGGCGAGGCCATAGATCGCATTCGTCGGCCGCCCATCGCTGGTCCCGATCGACTCGGGCAGGGCGAAGAAGGCGCGATAGGCGAGGCTGTTGCCGTCGATCAGGAAGAGCTGTGGCGCGGCGGCGGCGTCGGGCACGGGGGCGACTCTAGCCGCGCGCGGCGTTGGACATCGAGAACGCCGCCGCAACGTCCGCGGCAACCCGACCCGCCTCGTTCTCCAGCTGCTTGTCGTCGAAGCGCAGGACGGTGTAGCCGGCCGAGCGGAGGTCGAGGTCGCGGGCGTGGTCGTCCTCGAAGGCGACCGAGCCGCGGTGGTAGCCCCAGAAGTCGGTCTCGACTACGAGGTTGTGGGAGCGCCAGAGGAAGTCGACGGTCCAGCGGCCGAGCTTGACGTTTACCTCTGGGTGCGGGATGCCGTAGCGGCGGCAGATGCCGAGGAAGAGGGTCTCGAGGTCTGAGCGAGTGCGGTCGGTGGTGAGGTGCTCGAGGCGATAGCCCTTGAGCTCGGCTTGGCGGGTGGCGCGGCGGATCAGGTTCGATGGGAGGAGTGAGGTTCGCTCGAGGTCTTCGAGGGTGCGGGAGACGCTCGTAACGGGGATGTTGTGGCGGTGGGTGGTCAAGAGCCTTCCCCGTCGCCCTCCTTCTTGCTGCGAGTAGGAGGGCGACGGCGAAGGCTCTGAGGAGGGGTTGAGGGAGGGGCATCGGTGGAGGTGGATGCCGGGACGGCGGGCACGGCCCGAGGTGGAGGGGACCGAGACGTGGACGGGGGCGTCGATTGGTTTCAGGAGCTCCCAAAGGACCGCGGCGGAAACGTGACTCGCCACCGCTCCCTCACCACATGCGAGTACTGCCGCCATGAAACGCCCGTGGAGGTTTAAGGCGTGGTGGCCGACGGCGTAGACCCCGCGGTGCACCCGATGCAACCGACCCTTCTTCGCACGCTCGGCAACTCCGTAGCGGCTCAAACCCACCTCTTCGAGTTGCCGCAGCGTCACCACACCGTGCTGGTGCGAGGCGATCTCATCGAGGCGGTGATCGGTGGTGTCGAGTTTGTGGCCCATGGGTCCACAAAGTCGACAGAGGCTTCATCCTCTCCCCCTACCCCGCTGCTTTTTCGTCCCTTGTTACGTCTTAGGCGATGCGCCGCCAGCTAGCAGGACGCAGCGTGGGACGAATCACCACTGACTTGGAAACAGGCGTGGGCGATGCCGACATGGACGCTGGGGCCCGCCAGCCGCACGTTCGGGCGACCGACGAAGTCGATGGCAAGGTCCCCTCTCCACGTCGGGAAGACCGACTCAGGGCTGCGGGTAAGCAAGGCCGAGCCGGAGAAGGGAGACGGCGGGTCGAGCGAGGCAGTGCTGAGGTCGTCGGCGAAGCGGAAAGCGCCAGCGCCGGCGTACCCCTCGAGGACCCTGTAGACGGAGACTCCATCCCGGCGCTCCCTGATCTCGGCGCTGTATTTCACCCTTCCCTTCGGGTGGTTCTTGTTCACTTGAAAGCTGACCTTGCGACCATGGTCGAAGGAGACGCCGCTCAGGCGGGCCCCTCGCCCACCTGGGCCTCTCGATTCGCCGTAGCCGCCACCGCTACTACAAAAAGAGACGGCCGACGGTAGGCGCGCCTGAGTCACGGTCACCGCCGTGTATCCGCGCTCTCCTTCGAATTCGATGATTCCTTCGTAGGCTGTTGGTTCGAAGAGGTATTTCTGCTTGGTGCATCCGATGTGGACCTTCCGTGGCGGGCCGGAGGGACGAACCGCAAGGTCGACCCTCCCGAATGGGCCGAGATCGACCTTCACGAACTCTGGCGAAACAATTGCGGGAGCCAGATAGAAGGCCGCACCCGCCTTCCTGTCTCGCCGATGAACGACGACGTGCGCCTTGCCGCGACCGTCGAGCCGTTCTGAGAATGCCGAGAACCCGATCGTGTAACCGTTCGTGCCCTGCAGCTGGAAGCCGGCGGAATAGGCGACCGGCTCCGCCCTCAGCAGTTGGGGTAGGTGCGAGGGCTCTGCGGCAGCGGGGGGCGCAACGCCGAGCGCCATCAGACAGCCACACAAGATCGAACGAACCTTCATTACCGGCGATCCTATGCACGTGATCCGGACCGGGTCGGCGCCGCGAATCTGATTCGATAGCCCGCGATGGCAGTCAGCGCTCAATACAGCGTCACGATCCGGGTCGAGCTCGATGCGCGGAAGGAGCCCTTGGGGCGCCTGACCGCGGCGATCGCCGAGGCTGGGGGGCAGCTGCAGGGGGTAGATCTTGTTCCTGGCGCCGGGCCGGAGGGCAAGCGGGTGCGGGAGTTCACGATCGACGCCACCGACCGCGACCACTGGGAGCGTATCCTGCGGGCGATCGGGTCGACTCGGGGCGCCCGGGTGCTCGACTACGTCGACCGGACGATGCAGATGCACCGCGGCGGCAAGATCGACATCCGCAACAAGTACCCGGTGAAAACGCGCGACGACCTCTCGATGGCCTACACGCCGGGCGTCGCCCGCGTCTGCATGGACATCCACGCCGATCGCAGCAAAGCCTTCGAGTACACGATCAAGAAAAACACGGTCGCGGTCGTCTCCGACGGCAGTGCCGTCCTCGGCCTCGGCAACATCGGCCCCGAGGCGGCGATGCCGGTGATGGAGGGCAAGTGCATGCTCTTCAAAGAGTTCGCCGGCGTCGATGCCTTCCCGATCTGCCTCGACACCCAGGACGCCGACGAGATCGTCCGCGCGGTCGAGCTGATGGCGCCGACCTTCGGCGGCATCAACCTCGAGGACATCTCCGCCCCGCGCTGTTTCGAGATCGAGGACCGGCTGAAGGAGTCGATCGACATCCCCGTCTTCCACGACGACCAGCACGGGACCGCGGTGGTGACGATGGCGGCGCTCTTCAACGCGCTGAAGATCACCGGCAAACCGATCGAGCAGCTGCGGGTGCTGGTGGTAGGTCTCGGCGCCGCCGGGGTAGCGGTCAGCAAGATGATGCTCGCCTCCGGGATCACCCAGATCGTCGGCTGCGACCGCAAGGGCGCACTCTCGACCAAGCGCGAGGACTACGAATCCGGCGAGATGAACGAGGCCAAGCGCTGGTACGCGGAGACGACCAACCCGGATCTGATCCAGGGCGACCCGGACGACGTAATCGAGGGCATGGACATCTTCGTCGGCCTCTCCGGCCCCGGGATCATCCAACCCGAGTCCCTCGGCAAGATGAACGACGACGCGATCGTCTTCGCGATGGCAAACCCGACCCCCGAGGTGATGCCCGAGGAGGCGGCGCCGTACGTGCGGATCATGGCCACCGGGCGATCCGACTTCCCGAACCAGATCAACAACGTGCTCGCCTTCCCCGGCATCTTCCGCGGCGCCCTCGACGCCGGCGCCCCCAGCATCACCGAGGAGATGAAGCTCGCCGCCGCCAAGGGGATCGCGATGGCGGTCTCCGAGGAGGACCTGGCCGAGGACTACATCATCCCCAGCGTCTTCAACCGCGATGTCGCCCCGAAGGTCGCCGAATCGGTGGTCGAGGAGGCCAAACGCGACGGTATCGCCCGGATCGACGAAGAGACCGGGACCTTCGCCACGGTGGAGGCGAGCTAGCCCTTGAAGGTCCTCGTCACCGGCGCCAGCGGCCTGATCGGCTCGGCGCTGTGTGATGCGCTGTTCGCCCGCGGCGACGAGGTCGTCGGCTTCACCCGCGATACAGGCCGCGCCCGCATCGCCAACCCCCGCGTCACCTGGCACAAGTGGGACCCGACTCTGGAACGCCCGGACCCCGGCGCCTTCGAGGGCGTCGATGGCGTCGTCCACCTGCTCGGCGAGCCGATCGATCAGAAATGGACCGACGAGGCGAAGGAGCGGATCATGGAGAGCCGCCGCCAGGGCACGCACAACCTGGTGCAGACGATCGCCGCGCTCGAGACCCCGCCGAAGGTCCTGGTCAGCCAGTCGGGCGTCGGCCACTACGGTGACCGCGGCGACGATCTGGTCGACGAGAGCGACGGCCCCGGGACCAGCTTCGACGCGCAGGTGACGGTGGCCTGGGAGGCGGCGGCGCACGAGCTCGACTCCAGCGACGTCCGCCTCGTGGTCGTCCGCACCGGCCAGGTGCTGAGCACGGAGGGCGGGGTGCTGAAGGAGATGCTGCCGCCGTTCAAGCTCGGCGTCGGCGGGCCGCTAGCGGGCGGCGACCAATACCTCTCCTGGATCCACATCGACGACGAGGTCGGGATCCTGCTCTGGGCCATCGACAACGACAAAGTCAGCGGCACCGTCAACGCCAGCGCCCCGAACCCGGCGACCAACAAGGACTTCTCGAAGGCGCTGGGCCGCGCCCTCAACCGCCCCGCGGTGATGCCGGTCCCGGGCCTGGTCCTCGACCTCAAATTCGGCAAAGAGTTCGGCCAGGTCCTCCGCGGCGGGCAACGGGTAATCCCGAAGCGCACCCAGGAACTCGGCTACAAGTTCAGCTATCCCGATCTGGACAAAGCTCTGCGGGACCTCCTCTAAGCCGCTTGCAGGAGGGGCGGGTACCCCCTCTGACAAAGGCTCAAGAAGCCACGCCTGCACTGCAAGTTCGACCAGCTGCGCGACGGTCTTTGGCAGAGGGGGTACCCGCCCCTCCCCACAACCCCGCTAAGAGTCCCGCGCCAGCACGTCGGCGGGGCCCTCGATCCAGATCCGCACGTTGTCCCCGGGATGCCAGGCCGGGAAGCCGAGACGCCGGGCTTTGACGATCGCGCCGGAGGGCAGTTGGAGCTCGACGAGCTGATCGTGGCCGAAGAAGCTGCGGGAGACGACGGTTGCTTTCTGGCTGCGCCGGTCGGGCGGCTCCATCGTCCCGATCGCGAGTGACTCGGGTCGAACCAGGACATCGACCTCTCCGGTATGGCCCTCGCGGTTCGGCAGGTTGCCAAGCTCACACTCAATCGTTCCGTTGTTGGCCCTCCCTGGCAGCACCTCGATCTCGCCGAGGAAGCCGGCGACCCAGCGGCTGGTCGGGCGGGAGTAGACGTCCTCGGGGGTGCCGACCTGCTCGACCTTGCCCTCGTTGACGACGGCGACGACGTCGGCGACGCTCAGCGCCTCCTCCTGATCGTGGGTGACGAAGACCGAGGTCAGCTTCTGCTCGGCGAGGATCTCGCGGACCTCTTCGCGGACCCGCGCCCGCAGGCCCGCGTCGAGGTTGGAGAAGGGCTCATCTAAGAGCAGCGCCCGCGGCTCGGCGACGAGCGCCCGCGCCAGCGCCACCCGCTGCTGCTGGCCGCCGGAGAGCTCGTGCGGGTTGCGCTTGCCGAGGCCGCCGAGGCCGACCGTCCCCAGGGCGTGCTCAACCTTGGCGCGGTCGGGCCGGCGCCCAAGCGCGTAGCCGACGTTGGCGGCGACGTCCATGTGCGGGAAGAGCGCGTAGTCCTGGAAGACCATGCCGATCCGCCGCCGCTCCGCCGGCACCGAGCGGCCGGAGCCGCTGACCTCCTCGCCGCCGATCTCGATCGTGCCGGCGTCCGGCTGCTCGAGCCCGGCGATCAGCCTCAGCGTCGTCGTCTTGCCGCAGCCGCTGGGGCCGAGCAGGGCGCAGATCGCGCCCTCGGGGACGTCGAGGTCAAGGCCGTCGACGGCGACGACGTCGCCGAAGGCTTTGCGCAGGCCGCGGAGGCGCAGCCCGGGGGTGGAATTGGACTCTTCGTACTCCATTAGCAGAGGAATCCATAAGATTAGGGCAACCTAACTGCCTCCTCCATGATCTCCGTCACCCCGCAACAGAAGCGGCTGCTCGCCGCCCTACTCGTCTTCGCCGCCATGGTGCTGGCCGGCTGCGGCTTCAGCACCGAAGACAACGGCGGCGGCTCGAACGAGCCGGGCACCGGGGGAATCACCCTCTACTCGGGCCGAATCCCCGCCGCGATCGGCCCTGCCATCGACAGCTACGAGGCGAAAGCCGACCGCGACGTCCAGGTCCGCTTCGCCGAAACCGCCGACCTCGCCGCGACCCTGGTCGAGGAGGGCGACGCCTCCCCCGCCGACGTCTTCTTCGCCCAGGAGCCGGGGGCGATCGCCGCCGTCGCCGAAGCAGGGCTGCTGGCGAAGCTGCCGCAGGACATCCTCGACATGGTGCCGGCGCGCTACCGCGACCCGGAAGGGCGCTGGGTCGGCGTCACCGGGCGCGCCCGCGTAATCGCCTACAACCGGGACGCCGTCTCCGAATCCGAACTGCCGCCTTCGCCGTTCGGCCTCACCGACCCGAAGTGGTCAGACCGGGTCGGCTGGAGCCCCGCCTCCTCGAGCATGCAGGAGTACGTGACCGCGCTGCGGGCGAAGTACGGGGACGACCGCACCAAGCAGTGGCTGGAGGAAATGGTCGACAACGGCGCCGTCGCCTTCCCCGACAACGTGACGATCCGCGACGCCGTCGCCAAAGGCGAAATCGACGTCGGCCTGATCAACCACTACTACGTCGCCCAGGCGATCTCCGAAGAAGGACCCGACTATCCCGTCGGCGTCTACTTCCCGCCCGGCGGGCTCGGCTCGCTGATGCTGCTGACCAGCGTCGGCGTGCTGGAATCGAGCGACCGCAAGCCCGAAGCGTTCGCCTTCGTCCGCTCGCTGCTCTCGCCGAAGTCGCAGCAGTTCTTCACCTCGAGCAGCAAGGAGTACCCGCTCGCCAAGGGCTCCGCGCCGGACCCCTCGCTGAACGTGCCGATCGCGAAGATCCCCGTTTCGGACTCGAGCCTGGTCGACCTCAAGGAGCTGCAGGGGACGATCGAGCTGATGAAAGAAAGCGGAGCCCTCTAGTGGCCGCGGCGCGCCGGGCGCCGCTCGGCCTCCTCGCTGCCGGGGCGCTGATCGGCGCCGCCGCCGTCCTCCCCGCCGCCTACCTCCTCGTCGTCATCGCCGGCGACCTCTCGGCCGCGCTGGAGACCGCGCTCTCCTCACGGGCGCTGGAAACGCTGCTGCGGACCGCGGCGCTGACCGCCGCGGTGGTCGTCAGCTCGGTCGCGATCGCGCTGCCGATCGGCTGGCTGACGGTCCGCACGGACCTCCCGGCTCGCCGCCTCTGGACCGTCCTCTGCACGCTGCCGCTGGTGATCCCAAGCTACGTCGGCGCCTACCTGCTGGTCGCGGCGCTGGGCCCGAACGGGATGCTGCAGGAAGCGCTCGGAGTCGACCGCCTGCCTTCGATCTACGGCTTCACCGGCGCCTGGCTGGTGCTGACGCTCTTCACCTACCCGCTGGTCCTGATCCCGCTGCGGTCGACGCTGCGCCGGATCGACCCGCAGCTCGAGGACGCGGCGCGGGCGATGGGGCGCGGCCCGCTCGAGGTCTTCCGCACCGTCATCCTGCCGCAGCTCTGGCCGGTCCTCGCCGCCGGCTCCCTGCTCGTCGCCCTGTTCACGATCAGCGACTTCGGCGCCGTCTCGATCCTCCGCTTCGAGTCCTTCACCAGCGAGATCTACGTCGCCTACCAGTCGAGCTTCGACCGCGTCGCCGCCGCCGCCCTCGGCGCCGTCCTCGTCGTCTCGATGCTGGCCCTGCTGCTGGCGAGCTCGCGGGTGCGCGGGGCGCGGCGGGTCCACCGCCTCGGCCCGGGGACGCTGCGGCCGACCCAGCCCTACCGGCTCGGCCGCTGGCGCTGGCCGGCGCTCGCGTTCTGCTCGCTGATCGTGCTCGTCGCCTTCATCCTCCCCGTCGGCGTCCTCGTCTACTGGGCCTCGAAGGGGATCTCGACCGGCAGCACCTCGCTGAGCACGATCGCCGCCCTCGGCGGCAACTCGCTGCTGATCGCCGTCTGGGCGGCGGCGGTCGGAGCGATCGCAGCGCTGATCGTCGCTGCACTGGCGGTCCGGTACCCGTCGCGGGTGACCCGGGTGATCGAGCGACTCGCCCACGCCGGCTACGCGCTGCCGGGGATCCTCGTCGCGCTTGGGCTCGTCTTCTTCGCGACGCGGGCGGTGCCGGCGCTCTACCAGACGATCGCGCTGCTGGTCTTCGCGATGACGATCCACTACCTGCCGCTGGCGGTCGGCCCGATCGCCAGCTCGCTGGTTCAGCTCTCGCCGCGGATCGAAGAGGCGGCGCGCGGGATGGGCCGCGGTCCGGCCGAGGTCTTCCGCACGATCACGATCCCGCTCGCCCGCGGCGGCATGATGGCCGGCGCCGCACTCGTCTTCCTCCATGCGATGAAGGAGCTGACGGTGACGCTGATCCTCTCCCCGATCGGGTTCAAAACGCTGGCGACCGACATCTGGACGCAGACCACCTACGGCTTCTACGAGGCGAGCGCGATCCCCGCCCTGGTCCTGCTGGCGGTCGCCGCCGTCCCCGTCTACCTGCTGAGCGAGCAGGGCGCGGCTCCTTCCTGAGCTGGTGACCCTGAGACCCCGCCCGGCGCCGGCGGTCGGCGTGGCGCTGGTCCTGGCCGCCGCCTCCCTCGCTCTCCCTTACCACCCCGTCTACGACCCCTGGGCCTGGCTGGTCTGGGGGCGGGAGCTGGTCCACGGCGGCTTCGAGACTGCCGCGGGGCCGTCCTGGAAGCCACTGCCGGTCCTGGTCGATGCGCCACTTTCGATGCTCGGCGACGTGGCGCCGCAAGCGTGGATGCTGATTGCCCGCACCGGCTGGTTCAGCGCGGCGCTGCTGGCCGGACTACTGGCGGCGCGGTTAAGCGGCGAGAAGACGGGGCGCTGGCGCTGGGTCGCAGCAGTGATCGCGGCCGCCTCGGTGGCGCTCACCGCCGACTCCTTCACGCCGCCGCTGCGCCAGTTCACCGGCGGCCTCTCGGAGCCGCTGCTGGTGGCGCTTGTGCTGGGCGCGATCTCGGCGGCGCTGGACGAGCGCCCGGGTTGGGTGCTGGGACTGGGGACCGCGGCGGCGCTGCTGCGTCCCGAAGTCTGGCCGTTCCTGGCCCTCTGGGCCTACTTCGCGAGCCGCGGGAGGCCGCGCCTGCGAGCCGCCGCGATCGCCTGCGCGCTCCTCATCCCCCTCGCCTGGTTCGTCCCCGACATCCTCGGCGCCGGCACCCCGCTGGAGGGAGGCGAAACCGCCCGCGCCGGCGGCATCGAGCCACTCGACGGCCTCGCGGTGCTGGGACGAGCGTCCATCGCCCCCCTTCTGGCCTGCTGGGTTGGCATCGCCCTGCTGCTCTGGCAAGGCGGCTTTGTCAACCAGTGGTCCACGAAACCGCCTCGTGCCAACGACGGCGACCAGTACTTGGCGATCCTCCTGGCGGGCGCTGCCGCCTGGATCCTCCTCGTCGCCGCAATGGCGATCGCCGGCTTCGCCGGCCTCCCCCGCTTCCTCGCCCCCGCCACCGCAATCGTCGCCATCCTCGGCAGCGTCGGCATCGCCCGCACCGCAGCCGCCGTAGAGCTTTTCGACCCTATAGGGGGCAAAAGGTCTACGGCAATCATCGCGGCCACGCTCGTCATCGCGGCCGCGGGCGTCGGCTGGCGCGCGGCCCAGATCCCGGGCGACGTCCGCGTCGTCCAGCGCCAAACCCACTCCCTAGACCATCTCTTCGACCTGATCGACAAGACCGGCCCCGCCACCCTCCTCGCCTGCAACAACACCACGAAAATCACCCAGGTCCGCCCCCAAACCGCCGCCGCCTGGAAGCTGGAAAAACCAATCGACCGAGTCCCCGTCCGGCGAAAGCCCCAATACGGCACCGTCCTCTCCACCACTCCCCTCCCCAACGGCGCCCCCATCGCCACCGCAGGCAACTGGCACGCCACGCGCCTCCCCTGCCTAACCAACCAACGCTGACAGGCGGTGTCGGTGGGGGTCCCTGGGTACTTGGCATGGAGCCGGGCCGATGCGGTCCGGGCGCCAGCCAAATCCATTCCGCCCGGCGGAGGTGCTCCCAGGGACCCCCACCGACACCGCCCCAATCAACCGCTACTCGCCAACCTCAGCCAGCGGCCGCCCCATAGCCGGAGTCTCCGGAGCCACCCGATAAGGCTGCTCCACCACCTCCTCCCGCTCGTGGTAAACCCCATCCGCATTCACCGCCCAAACGTCATGCCCGGCGCCGTCACACAGGTTCTCGACCGCCCGCATCGCCGTCAGCATCGAGTGATCCGAGTTGTTGTACCTGTGGAGGCCGTTGCGGCCGATCTGCTGCAGGTTCGAGAAACCGTCGAGCCAGCCGCGAATCCGCTCGACCCGCCCCGCGTACTCGGCGTCGTAGACCGGGTACGCCTTGGGGACGCGGACGACGTGGCCGCCCACCACCCGCTTCGGCTCGACGAGACCGAGCGCGGCAACCTCTTCGCGGCCGAGCGCCACCAGCTCCTCGTCGCTTGCCGACCAGAGCTCGTCGCCTTCGAAGCAGAAGTACTCGAGGCCGAGGCAGGAGCGGCCCGGATCCGGGGTCATCCACGGGCTCCAGGCGCGGAAGTTCTGGATCCGGCCGACCCGCGCCCGCGGGTCGTGGACGTAGACCCAGTTGTCCGGGAAGGGCGGCTCGCCGTCGATCGGCAGCGCCACGGTGAGGAAGTCGCGGTAGCGGAGGCCGGCGGCGGCGGCCGTGACCGCGGGCGGCGGAGCCGGCTCGGCGACGCCCACGGTCGTCCGCAGCGGGATCGAGGAGATCGCGGCGCTGACCTCCACCCGCTCGCCGCCGGCGCGGATCGCGGTCAGACGTCCCCCCTCGTGCTCGAGCCCTTCGACGCGGGCCCCGAGGCGGATCTCGCCCCCCCGTGCTTCGATCCGCCGCGCCATCTCCTCCCACATCTGCCCCGGCCCCAGCCGCGGGTAGCGGAACTCCTCGATCAGGCTCTTCGGCGGCTCGCCGCCGCCGGGCAGGGCGGCCCGCAGCGCTGAGGCGACCGAGAGGTCGGAGATGCGCTGCGCCGCCCACTCGGCACGAAGCTCGCGAGTGCCGACTCCCCAGACCTTTTCCGTGTAGGTCTTGAAGAAGAGCTCGAAGAGGCGGCGGCCGAAGCGCGCGGTGACCCAGTCCTCGTAGCTCTCCTCCACCCTTCGCCGTCGCAGCCGGGCGCGGACGTAAGAGCCGAGGCTGCGGAGCAGCTCGACCGGGCCCACCTTGGCGAAGACGTCGGCCGGCCGCAGCGGGTACTCGATGAAGCGCCCGCGCCAGAAAATCCGCGAGAGGCGCGGCCGCACCAGCAGCTCCGGCCCCAGCAGCTCCGCCCAGAGCTCTTTTACCTCGGCGCTCTTGGTGAAGAAGCGGTGGCCGCCGAGGTCGAAGCGGTAGCCGTCGCGGACGACGGTGCGGGCGAGGCCACCGACGGCCTCGTCGGCCTCGAAGACGACAACGGGGACGTTTCGCTGCGTCAGCCGGTAGGCGGCGGTGAGCCCGGCGGGACCGGCTCCGAGCACGGCAACCGGGGCGGAATCCGGTCTTATGGCGGCGCCCGACATCGAGGGCCGAGATGCTATTAGGTATCCCTAATGCCGGACGCCCCCTCGGCCGTTGACCCCTCCAGCGGCCCCTCCCTCACCCTCGCCGCAATCATTCCCGCCACTGACGATCCGTCGACCCTGGAGCGGGCCCGGGCGGCACTCGAAGCGGGCACGCGCAAGCCGGACCAGTTGCTGGTCCGGCGGGGTCCCGCGACCGGCCCCGCCGCCGCCCGTAACCGCGCCGCGGCCGAGAGCGAGGCCGACGTGCTCGTCTTCGTCGACGCCGACGTCGAGGTCCACGATGACGCCCTGGAGCGGATCGAGCGGCGCTTCGACGAAGACCCGGACCTGGCCGCCCTCTTCGGCGCCTACGACGACTCACCGGCAGACCCCGGCCTCCCCTCCCAGTACCGCAACCTCCTCCATCACCACGTTCACGCCGGCGCCGCCGGCGAGGCGGAGACCTTCTGGGCGGGCCTCGGCGCGATCCGGCGGGAGCCCTTCGAGGACGCGGGCGGCTTCGACGCAGACCGCTACCCGCAGCCGAGCGTCGAGGACATTGAGCTGGGGATGCGGCTCCGCCGCCGCGGCGCCCGGACCGCGCTCGACCCGCGGATCCGCGGCCGCCACCTCAAGCGCTGGACCCCACTCAGCATCGCCCGCACCGATTTCGCCCGCCGCGGCGTCCCCTGGGCCCGGCTGCTCTTACAGGAGGGCAACGGCAGCACCGCTCTCAATCTCGGCTGGCGGCGGCGCGCGAGCGCCACGGCAAGCGTCGCCCTGCTCGCCTCGCTCCTTGCCCGCCGGCCACGGCTTGCAGCGGGCGCGTTGGCGGCGAACCTCGTCCTCGACCGCGATCTCTACGCTCTGCTGCTCCGCCGAGGCGGACCGAAGCTGCTCCTCGCCGGGATTCCCCTGCACCAGCTGCACCAGCTCTGCGCCGCGGCCTCGGTCCCAGCGGCGGTCGTCCTCCATGCAATCGACGGGCGGCACCAGTGATGCGGATCGGGATCGCCGGCTGCGGCCGGATCGCCGAGCGCGGCTACGTGCCGGCGGCGCTGGCAGCGCAGGGGGTGACGATCGTCGGCTTCGCCGACCTGGATAGCCAGCGGCTCGATCGCTGTCGGCGCCTTTGGGCGGCGAAGGGCGACGAGGGTCCCGGTTTCGCCGACGCCGCCTCAATGCTGGAGGCAGTCGCGATCGACCTGCTCGTCGTCGCAGCCCCCGCCGATTACCACGTGGCGCTGGCGACGGAGGCCGCCACGGCCGGGGTCAGGTCCCTGGTCGAGAAGCCCCCCGCTCCCGACCTAGAGAGCGCACGGCGCCTGGCAGCTCTCGACCCGCAGCCGCTGCTCGCCTTCAACCGCCGCTTCCTCCAAGGCGCCGAGTTGCGTGACTCGATCCCCGCCGAAGGCTGGCTCGAGCTCGACCTCGAGCTGCGCTTCCGCCGCGACGCCTGGGGCGCCCACGAAGCACGCGACGAGGCGATCCTCGACGCCGGTCTGCACCTGATCGACCTCGCCTGCCACCTCACCGAGTCGGCCCCGATAGCCGTCCGCCGCGCCCAACTCGAACACGAGAGGGGGTTCCTAGAGCTCGAGCTCGCCCGGGGCCGCGCCCGCATCACCTGCGCGACCGATCGCAACCATCGCGAGACCGTCACCGTCCGCGATCGCTCCGGAAGGCTGCTAGGGCGTATGAACTGGGGCGGGTTCCGCAGTCGTCTTGCAGGAGTTCTCGGTAAACCAAACCCCCTCGTCCTCTCTCTGAAGCGTCAGCTAGAGGCCATCGAGGCGGCGGGGGTGTCCCTGCTGGAGCCTCCCCATCTGTTGCTCCAGCAGGGACATCCCCGCCGCCTCCCCGCCACCGCGCATGACGGTGTCGCCGCCATGGCCGCCGTCGAAGCCGCCCGCCGCTCCGCCGCGCTTGGAGGCGCCGAGGTCACGGTCGAGCCCGTCGAGGCCGCGGCGTGATCGCCGTAATTCAATTCGACGCCGCCAGCGCCCGGCTACTGGAGCGGCTGGGCGACGAAGGCCGCTTGCCGAATCTGAAGGCGCTGCGGGCGCAAGGAACCCGCCTCGCCCTGGAGACCCCTGCCGAGCACTTCCCGGCCAGCGCCTACCAAACGCTCTACCGCGGGGTCGAGGTCGGCGACCACGGTCTCTTCTACCCCTTCCAGTGGGCCGGGGACGCCCAGCGGGTGCGGCTGGCAGGGACCTTCGAGGCGCCGCCGCCGATCTGGGACCTGCTCGGCCGTGCCGGCCGCACCACCCTCGCAATCGATCCATACGAGTGCCACCGGCCAGGGGAGGCGCGGGGCGAGCTCTTCGACGGCTGGGGGATGCGTGAGCGGGTGGTGCTCGAGCGCTGGTCGGCTCCCGACGGAGCCGACCGTGGCCCGCGTCGCCGCCACGGTCGCCCTCCCGATGTCACCGAGGTCTTCGGTGCCCAGACGCCGCGGGAGCTGCGGCTGTTGCGGGAGCGCTTCCTGGCCGCGCCGGCGCGCGTTGCCGACCTCGCGATCGAGCGCCTGCGCGAGCGCAAATTCGACCTCGCCTGGATCGTCTTCGCCGCCCCCCACCTCGCCGGCCATCGGCTCTGGCAGGTGCCCCCTTACATCGACGACGGTGAGATCGCGGCTACCGAGCGGGAGCGCCTCGACGGCGCCCTTGCCGAGATCTACGAGGAGGTCGACGTCCAGCTCGGCCGCGTTCTCGAGGCGCTGCCGGACGACTGCGACGTGATCGCCTGCTCGGTCCTCGGCATGGACGAGAACACAAGCCGGGCGGACCTCCTGCCGGAGATGCTCTCGGCCGTCCTAACCGGCCCCAGCCAAAGTCGTGGTTCCTTAGTCGGCAATGCCCCGACTATGGAACCACGGAACTCGGGGGACTCCGACTCTGGGGCGATATGGCGGCTTCGGGGTGCGCTCTCCGGTCGCATGCGGGCAAAGATCGCCGCGGCGATGCCGGACCGCATGGCGCTGGAGCTGACGGCGCGGCTGGAGCTGCGCGGGGTCGACTGGAGCTCGACGCGGGCCTTCGCCCACCCGGCCGACAACCAGGGCTACATCCGCTTCAACCGCACCGGGCGCGAGCGCGACGGAATCGTCGGCGTCAGCGAGGCGGAGGAGCTGGCGGCGCAGATCCGCGAGGGCCTCCTCGACTTCCACGATCCCGACGGACAGCCGGCGGTGGTGGCCGTTGACGCGGTGAGCGAGCGCTGGACCGGAGCCGCAGCCGACCGCCTGCCCGACCTCGTCGTCCGCTGGCGCCCCACCTCCTCGGTCGCGCTCGACGCGGTCCACTCCCCCAGCTTCGGCACCGTGCACCGCCACGGCTTCGGAAGCGGCCGCACGGGCAACCACACCGACGGCGACGCCTGGGCGATCCTCGCCCCCCGCAGCGCCCACGTCAGCGACCTGGGACGGCCGGCAAAGATCAGCGACATCACGGCCACCGTCGCCGCTGCGAGCGACGTGCCGCTCGAAGGCCTCAGCGGCGATCCCTTGATCGAGCGCTAATCACCGAGACCGCAGAAAAGCATCTTGAGGATGCCTTTTTGCGGTCTCGCGGATGACGCCGGCGAGGGTCGCCGCTTGGGCGACGCAAACCAGAAGACCCGGAGCCGTTCCCGCGCGAAAGCCGGCGCGGACCAGGCCGAGGTAGAAGGCGACGGAGCCGGGATGGCGGTCAGAGGAGGCCTTGCGATACCGAGCGGCACCCCGCCCGTATCGGTACTGCCGGCGGAGGAAGGCGCGGACGCTCGATCCACTTTGGTGGATCACCGCAGCGTCTGGGATGAACCGCAGCACACCTCCCTCCCTTGCCGCCCGCTCCCCCCAATCCCGGTCCTCACCTGCAGCCGCCGGGAACGACTCGTCGAAGGGCAGCCGTTCGAGCAGCGACCGCCTGGCCGCCAAGTTGGCGGTGACGACGAATCCCGGCGACGCGGTCCTGGGCATCTCCGCCCTCACCTGCAGGTAGTGGACGATCGCCTCCCAGGCCTTGTCCGCTGCAGTGGCTCCATCCCCGATTCGAACCGGTCCGGTAGCCGCCTCGACCTCCCCGGCCAGCACCGGCCCGGCGAGCGTCTCCGCCCACCCCGACTCCGGCTCGCAGTCGTCGTCCGTGAAGCACACGACCTCCCCCCTCGCCCGCCGCACCCCCTCGTTGCGCGCCCAGGCCGGCCCGCGCCCCTCGACGTCCTCGACAACCACCACCTCCACCGGGATCGACTGCTTCTCCAGCGCCGCCCGACACCGATCCAGCGCCTGCGGGCGCCCCCGCGTCGGCACCACCACCGAGACCCGTTCCATCATCCCTCCGCGGCAAACACGGCCTGGCGCGGCTCCGATTCATCCCCCTCGGCAATTGCGGCCCTCACCTTCTCCACCGCTTCGCGCCCCGTCATCCCGCCGAGCTGGGCGATCCCCGCCGCCGCGACGATCGGTCGCGATTGCCGCCGCGCCTCGGAATCGGGCTCTCCGACGTAGGCCACCGCGGTCGAATCCTCGATCGCACGCCGCGCGTTCGCACCAACCTGCGCCAGCGTCCAGGCCCTCTCTCCCTCCGACGCGTCCAGGCAGACCACCCGCAACCGCAGCTCCTCGCCCCCGCGCCCCTGCCCAGCCCGCTCGCGCGCTTCGTCGCAGAGCCGCTGCCCCGCCTCCGCTTCCGCCCCCCGCAGCGGCGCGCTGACGTAGACCGTCACCGTCGCCCCGCCCGCGGCGCCCTCTTCGCCACAGCCGCTCGCGAGTGCGACCAGCAGGACAAGGACCGGGACGACTAGGAGGCGCGACATGAGCGTCGATCCTAAGCCGATGCCTCCTAAACTCGCCCGATGCGCATCGGAGTCCTGACCGCAGGAGGAGACTGTCCCGGCCTCAACGCCGCGATCCGCGCCGTCGCCCGCTCGGCGATCCAGCAGGGCGACGAGGCGATCGGGATCCGCCGCGGCTACCAGGGGCTCGCCGAGGACGACTACGTGCCGCTGGATATGCTCAGGGTCTCCGGGATCCTCCACCAGGGCGGGACGATCCTCAGCACCTCGAGCTTCGAGCCGATCCGCGAGGGCGCGGTGGGCAAAGTCGCCGCCGCCTTCGAGGAGCAGCGGCTTGACGCCGTCGTCGCGATCGGCGGCGAGCACACGATGGAGATCACCCGGCAGCTCCATGCCGATCACGGCCTGCCGCTGGTCGGTGTCCCGAAGACGATCGACAACGACGTCGGCGGCACCGACTTCACCTTCGGCTTCGACACCGCAGTGCAGGTAGTCACCGACGCGATCGACCGCCTCCACACCACCGCCCAGTCCCACGACCGGATCATGGTGGTCGAGGTGATGGGCCGGAACACCGGCTGGATCGCCGCTTACGCCGGCCTCGCCGGCGGCGCCGACTGCATCGTCATCCCCGAGCAGATCACCACGGTCGAGGAAATCTGCCGCGACGTCACCCGCCGTCATGACCGCGGCAAGGACTTCTCGATCATCGTCGTCGCCGAGGGCGCCAAGCTCGCCTTCGAGGGCGGCGAAGAGCGGCTGATCCAGCCGGTCAAGGAGAGCGACGAATACGGCTACCCGCGCCTCGGCGGGATCGGCGCCGCCCTGGCGAGCGAGCTCGAGGAGCTGACCGGCTACGAGACGCGAGTGACCGTGCTCGGCCACGTCCAGCGCGGCGGCACCCCCACCTCGACCGACCGCGTCCTCGCCTCCCTCTACGGCGCCCAGGCCTACGAGCTCGCCAAAGCAGGCGACTTCGGCCGCATGGCGGCCCTCCACGGCCGCTCGATGACCTCGGTTCCGCTTGAGGAGGCGGTCAAGGTCAAGGAGGTCGACCTCGGGGTGCTGGAGATAGCCAAACGCTTCTTCACGTGAGAGGGTGGGCGGGATGAGCGACGCCCCCGATTTCAAGACTGCGACCGCTGCCCAGCAGACGATGTGGTCGAAAGGCGACTTCAGCGAAGTCGCCCACCTCGTCGTCCCCGTCTCCGAGACCCTCGCCGCGGCCCTGCAGCTCATTCCCGACGAGCGGGTCCTCGACGTCGCCTGCGGCAGCGGCAACGGAGCCATCGCCGCGGCGCGGCGCACCTGGAGCAGGACGACCGGCGCTGACTTCGTGCCGGCGCTGCTGGAACGCGGCCGCGAACGCGCAACCGCGGAGCGGCTCGAGGTCGATTTCGTCGAGGCCGATGCGCAGAGCCTGCCCTTCGAGGAGGGCAGCTTCGACGTGACGATGTCGGTCTTCGGCGTCATGTTCGCCCCCGATCACCAGCAGGCAGCCGGCGAGCTGCTGCGCGTGACCAAACCCGGCGGGCGCATCGGGGTCGCCAGCTGGTGCCCGGATGGGGGTCTGCAGGACTTCTTCGCGGCGATCGTCAAGCACACCGGCGGCCCACCGCCCGGCGCCGTCCCGCCCGTCCTCTGGGGCGACGAGAACCACGTGCGGGAGCTGTTCGGCGACTCCGTCTCCGACCTGCGGTCCGAGCGGCTGAAGTCACGGCAGGCCTTCCGCTCGGCGCAGCACTACATCGACTTCTTTCGGGACTACTTCGGCCCGATCAAAACCGCCTTCGAAGCGGTCGGGGCAGAGGGCGAGCAGGAGCTCACCGCCGACCTCGAACGCGTCCTGGAGAACCTCAGCACGGGCGGCGACAAGGCCCTCGTAGTCGAGCCCGAATACCTGCAGGTTCTAGCGACCCGTTCCTAACCTGCGGTTGCGCTAGCCAAGCAGTTCAAGGACGCAGGGAGCGCCGCGTGCTCTGCACGCAAGCGACCGAGGACGCCGAAATGCGCCGGCTAGCGCTAGCGCAGGTCGGCATTCGACATCGTCGACTGCAGCGTGCGGATCGCTGCGCCGATCATCAGGACGCCGAAGAAGACCATGCCGGCGACACCGCCGCCCTGGCCGAAGGCTGCGTAGCCGATCACCATTGCGGCGATCGCCAAGAAGAGAGTTACGACCATGCCCATATCGCGGCGCATCCTATTGGATCGACCCGGCGCCGAGCGCGTCGCGGGTCTCGGCCAAGAAGGAGCCGACAGCGTCGGCAGCCCCCTGCGGTGATCCACCCCCGCCGGCCGCACGGACGAGGCGGCTGCCGATGATCACGCCGTCGGCGATCTCGGCCACCTGCGCCGCCTGCTCGGGCGTGCCGATCCCGAAGCCAACCGCGACCGGCGTCGCCGCCTCGGCCTTCGTCGCCTCGACCAGCTCGGTCAGCGCCGCCGGGATCTCAGTCCGCTCGCCGGTGGTTCCGACGGTGGAAACGACGTAGACGAACCCGCGCGCCGCCTCGCAGATCTGCCGCCGCCGCTCGGCGGGCGTCGTCGGCGCCAGCAACGGCACCAGGGCAAGCCCCTCGCCCGCAAACGCCTCCCGCACCTCCCCTGCCTCATCCAGCGGCAGATCCGGAACGATCACCCCGGCAGCACCAGCAGCCCGCGCCATCTCCGCGAACTTCCCCGACCCCCCATGCGCGAGAACCATGTTCGCGTAGGCCATGAAGACGACCGGGACCCGATCAGCAACCGCCTCACAAACCTCAAAAGCGGTCCGCAGGGTCGCCCCCGCCTCCAAGGCCTTCGTCGCCGCAGCATGAATCGTCGGCCCATCAGCCAAAGGATCCGAAAAAGGCACCCCGAGCTCGATCAGGTCAGCACCCGCGTCGGCATAGGCATTGGCCACCGCCAGCCCGGTCTCCCGATCGGGATGCCCAGCCATCATGTAAGGCATCAGCGCAGCGCGTCCTTCCTCCCGCGCGGCGGCAAACGCCTTCGCAATCCGCTCCTCCCCACTGAGCGCTGCGGCCTGGGGAGCCGGGGGAGTCTCGCCGGACCCTCCCCGCTGTTGTCCGCCGAGACTCCCCCGGCTCCCCCCCGAGACGCTCACGGCATGACCTCACCAGGCGGTTTCAAGCGGGAAGTAGCCTCCGCCATGTCCTTGTCTCCCCTCCCGGAGAGACAAAGCACGTCGAACCCATCCCCTTCCAACGCGTTCTCCATCAGCCAGGCGATCGCATGCGAGGACTCCAGCGCCGGGATGATCCCCTCCAGCCGCGAAAGCTCCTGAAACGCCGACAGCGCCTGCTGATCGGTCACCGCGACGTAGCTGGCCCGGCCGCTGTCGCGCAGCTGCGCGTGCTCGGGCCCGACCCCGGGATAGTCAAGGCCCGCGGAGATCGAGTGCGCCTCGAGGATCTGCCCCTCCTCGTCGGCGATCACCGAAGAGAGCGAGCCATGCAGGACGCCTTTGACGCCACCCTGGAGAGATGCCCCGTGGCGCTGGGTGTCGAGCCCCTCGCCCGCCGCCTCGACGCCGACCAGGCCGACTTCGGCATCGTCGAGGAAGAGCGTGAAGATGCCGATCGCGTTGGAGCCGCCGCCGACGCAGGCGATCACCCTGCCAGGCAGCGAGCCCTCGGCCGCCAGCGCCTGCTCGCGTGCCTCTTCGCCGATCACCCGCTGCAGGTCCCGAACCAGCGCCGGGTAGGGAGCCGGACCGACCGCGGAGCCGATCACGTAGTGCGTGGTGGCCGCGTTGGCGACCCAGTCGCGGATCGCGGCGCTGACCGCCTCCTTGAGCGTGCGGGCACCCGCCTCGACCGGGGAGACCTCGGCCCCGAGCAGTTTCATCCGCTCGACATTGGGCGCCTGGCGCCGGATGTCCTCGGTCCCCATGTAGACGACGCACTCGAGGCCGAGGAGGGCGCAGGCGGTGGCGGTGGCGACGCCGTGCTGGCCGGCGCCGGTCTCGGCGATCACCCGCGGCTTCCCCATCCGTGCCGCCAGCAGCGCCTGGCCGACTGCGTTGTTGATCTTGTGGGCGCCGGTGTGGGCGAGGTCCTCTCGCTTCAGGTAGACCCGGGAGCCGACCCGCTCGGAGAGCCGCTCGGCCAGGTAGAGCGGCGTCGGCCGGCCGATGAAGTCGCGCCGCAGCTGCTCGAGCCGCGCGATGAACTCGGCGTCCTCGCGCGCCTCCGCCCAGGCGGCGGTGAGCTCGTCCAGGGCCGGGATCAGGGTCTCCGGCACGTAGCGGCCCCCGTAAGGGCCGAATCTCCGCTCGATCGCGCTCATGCCGCTTCGGCGCCGACCGGGTTAGCGGCCTCGAAGAAGGCCGACATTGCTGCGTGGTCCTTGCACCCGGGCTCGAGCTCGACGCCGCTGGCGACGTCGACCGCATAGGGGCGGGTGACGGCGATCGCTTCGGCGACGTTCTCCGGGCGCAGACCGCCGGCGAGGATCGCCGGCACCTCGGAGCGGTGATCGCGCAGCAGCTCCCAGTCGAAGCTCTCGCCGGTGCCGCCCCAGGCGCCCTTCGCCCGGCGATCGAAAAGGTGGAAGTCGGTCCGGAACGCCTCGGCGCCGTGGACGTCGGCGGCGCTGGCGACGTGTATCGCCTTCGCCACTTTCACGCCCGTCCGCCGCTTCACCTCGGCGCAGAAGGAAACCCCCTCGTTGCCGTTTAGCTGCACCATCGTCAGCCCCTCGTCCTCGACCGCCCGCGTCACCTCGTCAAGGGTCGGGTTGACGAAGACGCCGACGACCTCGCACTTGCGTCGGAAGGCGGCCGCAATCTGCGCCGCCACCGCGGGGTCGACGTTCCGCGGGGAGCCGTGGAAATGGATCAGGCCGATTGCCCAGGCGCCGAGGCGCACGCCCTCGGCCGCGTCGTCGAGATTGGTGATTCCGCAGAACTTGACTCGCACAGATCCAGCGTACGCGAAGAAGGGGCTGGACTAAGGAGAGAAGCCCAGCCCCTTATCGCTATTCGGAACTGGCGTTCGGCTGCGTCCCGAGGGTGACGTCGGCGGTCTTCTCCTGACCGTCGCGGAGGAGGGTGAGTTGAAGTTCGTCTCCGGGCTTGTGGCCCTGGATGATTTCGACGAGTTCGTCCATGCTCTTCAGCTTCTCGCCGTCGACCTCGGTGATGATGTCGCCGCCGAGCCGGACTTCTTCGCCGTTGATGCTCGCTTCGGTGCCGCCGGCTTCGATCCCGGCCTTGTCGGCCGGCCCGTCCTTGACGACCGACTGGACGATCACGCCTTCGTCGACCGGCAGGTTCAGCGCCTTCGCCAACTCAGAGGTGATCGTGCCGCCGGTGATGCCGATGAAAGCGTGTTCGACTTCGCCCTTCGTCTTCAGCTGCTCGATCTCGGCGCGGACGGTGTCGATCGGGATCGCGAAGCCGATGCCGACGTTGCCGTTGCCGCCGCCACCGGTGGCGATCTGGGCGTTGATCCCGATCACAGCGCCTTCGGCGTTGATCAGCGGCCCGCCCGAGTTGCCGGGGTTGATCGCGGCGTCGGTCTGGATCACGTGGGAGATCGAGAAGCCGTTCGGCGCCTGAATGTTGCGCTGCAGCGCCGAGACGATGCCGCTGGTGACGGTGCGGTCGAGGCCGAACGGGTTGCCGATCGCGACCACCGGGTCGCCGACTTCCATCTCGGCGGAGCGGCCCAGCGTCAGCGGATGGAAGGCACTCTTCGGCGCGTCGACCTCGAGCAGGGCGACGTCGGTGCCGGGGTCGGCGCCGACCACTTCGGCGTCGTAGGTCGTTTCGGAGTCGCCGAGTTTGACCCTGACCTTGCTGGCGCCTTCGACCACGTGGTTGTTCGTGAGCACGTGCCCTTCGTCGTCGATCACAAAGCCCGAGCCGGTGGCGGTGCCGCCGCCTTCGGGTTCGACTTCGCCGAAGGGGTTGAAGCTTTCGGTTTCCGGCGCTTCGATCTGGGATTCGATGAAAGCCACCCCGTCGCCGTCGGCCTTGTAGATCTGGTTGACGACGTTGGTGTCGCCGGAATCCGAGCTGTCCTTCACCGGCGCCGTCAGCGGCGCGGCGACGGTCGTAGTCGAACCTCCGTCGGACTCGATCCAGCCCGCTGCGATCGCGATCCAGCCGAAGACGGCGACGACGAGGCCGCCGAGCAGGGCGGAGAAGAACGGGCTGCGGAAGTTCTGCTTGAGCTTGGACATGGGAGAGAGGATGCCGAAGGGACGTGTCCGGTCCCTAAACACTCTTCAAATTTTTTCTAAATTCGCCGGAGAGACCTAGACGAGGTGTTCCCGCGTCCCCTCTTCGCCGCCGGCCAGTTCCCTCACCTTGGCTTCGGGGTCGGGGTTGGTCATCAAGGAGCCGCCGATCAGGACTGCGTCGACGCCGACGCGGTCGAGCTCTTCCAGCTCACCGCGGCCGGAGATCCCGGACTCGGCGACCACGGTCTTCCCAGCCGGCACGCTCGGCATCAGCTCGAAGGTGGTGCCGATGTCGATGCTCATGTCGTCGAGGTTGCGGTTGTTGATCCCGACGACGTCGGCCCCCGCTTCCAGTGCCCGCTCCAGCTCGTGGGCATCATGGACCTCGACCAGGATGTCGAGGTCGATCGAGCGGGCCTCCTGGTGCAGCGAGCGCAGGCCCTCGTCGCCGAGGGCGGCGACGATCAGGAGGACCGCGTCGGCGCCGTACACCGCGGCCTCGTAGAGCTGGTAGGGGTCGACGATGAAGTCCTTGCGGAGGATCGGCAGGTCGCAGGCGGCGCGGGCTGCGCGCAGGTCGGTCAGCGAGCCGCCGAAGTGGGGCTCGTCAGTGAGCACCGAAAGCGCCGCGGCCCCGCCGCGCTCGTAGGCGCCCACCTGCGTCGCCACGTCGATCGCTTCCGGCGCAAGCTGGCCGGCGCTGGGCGAACGGCGCTTGAACTCGGCGATCAGCGAGATGCCCGGGCGGACGAGGGCCTCGCTGAAGGGGCGGTCCTCGCCGCGGGCGGAGAGGCGCGACTCGAGCTCGCCCTGCGAGACCTCGGCGCGGCGTATCCGGACCCCCTCCCGGGCCCCTGCGATCAGCTGATCCATCATTCCCACTTGAGCTCCGAAAGCCTAGATGACCGCTACCCGGCAGGGGCGACGGTGGCCGCCTGCAAGCGCTCCAGCACCTTCGCCGCCGCACCCGAGTCGATCGCCTCGGCGGCTTTGCCGACTCCCTCCTCGAGGTCAGCGGCGAGGCCGCCGACATAGAGCGCCGCGGCGGCATTGAGGAGGACGAGGTCGCGATGTGGGCCGGGCTCGCCGGCCAAAACCGCGCGGCTGACGGCGGCGTTCTCCTCAGGCGTCCCTCCCGCCACCCGGTCCAGCTCCGCCGGGGCGAGGCCGAACTGGCCCGGCTCGACGAACCACTCCGAGGTGCGGCCGTCGGCGACCTCGATCACGCGGGTGCGGGCGGCCAGGGAGAGCTCGTCGAGGCCGTCCTCGGCGGAGACGACCAGCGCCCGCTCGCTGCCGAGCCCGATCAGCGCCTCGGCGATCGTCTCCTGGTAGCGGCGGTCGGCGACCCCGAGCAGTTGCCGATTCGCCCCCGCCGGGTTGGTCAGCGGTCCGAGGAAGTTGAAGATCGTCCGCACCCCGAGCGCTTTGCGCGCCGGCATCACGTGCTTCATCGCGGCGTGGTGCTTGGGGGCGAACATGAAGCCGAAGCCGACCTCGTCGATGCAGCGGCCGACCTGCTCGGGCTCGATCTCGATGTTGACGCCGAGTGCCTCCAGAAGGTCGGCCGAGCCGCACTTACTGGTGTTGGAGCGGTTCCCGTGCTTGGCGACGGCGCAGCCGGCGCCGGCTGCGACGAGCGCCGCCGTGGTCGAGACGTTGAAGGTCGAAGGGCCGCCGCCGGTGCCGCAGGTGTCGACGAGGTCCTCACGGGTGGTCGGGACCGGCGAGGACAGGCCGCGCATGGTCCGCGCCAGCCCGACCAGCTCGGGAACCGTCTCCCCCTTTGCCCGCAGCGCGATCAAGAAGGCGCCCGTCTGGACCGGGTCGGTCCGTCCCTCCATGATCTCGCTGAGAACAGCGGAGGCGTGGTCGGCGGTGAGGTGGTCGCCGGCGCAGACCGCGTCGATCGCGCGGCTGACCACGTCATTGGGCATCGGTCGACCCCTCCGCGATGAAGTTGGCGAGGAGGTGTTTCCCCTGCGGGGTCAGCACCGACTCGGGGTGGAACTGGACTCCCTCCACCGGGAGGGTTTTATGCCGCGCCCCCATCACGACCTCGCCAAGGCTGGCGGTCAGCTCCAGCTCGGCGGGAAGCTCGGGGTCGGCGACGAGTGAGTGGTAGCGACCGGCGACCATCGGGCTCGGCAGCCCCGCGTAGATCGACTTGCCGTCGTGGGTGACCTCGCCGTCCTTGCCGTGGATCGGGTCGCCCTGGACGACGCGGCCGCCGAAGACCTCGACCATCGCCTGGTGCCCGAGGCAGACGCCGAGCACCGGCGTGCCCGCTTCGCCGAAAGCTTTGATCGCCGCGCCGGAGATGCCCGCCTCGGCCGGGGTGCAGGGGCCGGGCGAGACGACGAGGCGGTCGGGCTCGCGCTCGAGCAGCTCCGCGACGGTCGCCTTGTCGTTGCGCACGACTTCGACCTCAGCCCCCAGCTCGCCCAGGTACTGGACGAGGTTGTAGGTGAAGGAGTCGTAGTTGTCGATCACGAGGACGCGCATGGCAGGCGCTCAGGTCCAGTCCGGCTGTTCGCAGGCGACCTCGACCGCGCGGAAGACGGCGCGGGCCTTGTTGACCGACTCGGTGTACTCGTAGCTCGGCTGCGCGTCGGCGACGGTGCCGCCGCCGGCCTGCACGTGCAGCTGCCCGTCCTTGACGACGACGGTGCGGATGTGGATCGCGGTGTCGAGGTCTCCGTCCCAGGAGAGGTAGCCGACGGCGCCGCCGTAGCCGCCGCGCTTGACCGGCTCGAGCTCGTCGATGATCTGCATCGCCCGCACCTTCGGAGCGCCGGACAACGTGCCCACCGGCAGACACGAGCGCATCACGTCCATCGCGCTCACCCCCTCTTTCAGCCTGCCGGAGACCTGGCTGACGATATGGAGGACGTGCGAGTAGGTCTCAACCACCATCAGCTCGTCGACCTCGACGCTGCCGTACTCGCAGACGCGACCGAGGTCGTTGCGGCCGAGATCGACCAGCATCACGTGCTCGGCCCGCTCCTTCGGGTCGTTGATCAAGCGCTCGGCGAGGCGGCGGTCCTCGTCCTCGCTGTGCCCACGCGGCGAGGTCCCGGCGATCGGCCGACTGGAGACCCGGCGCCCCTCGACCTTGACCAGCGGCTCCGGCGAGGCTCCGGCGATCTGGAAGTCGCCGAACTCGAGGAAGTACATGTACGGCGACGGGTTGACGGCACGGAGGCCGCGATAGACCGAGAACGCCTCGACCGGCGCCGGCGCCGAGAACCGCTGCGAGGGGACGACCTGGAAGGCGTCGCCGGCGTGGACGTACTCGATGATCCGGGAAACCATCGCTTCGAACTGCTCGCGACTCATGTTCGACTCGAACTCCGGTGCCTCGACGACCGAGGGCGTCGCCGGGGCGGGCACTGGCCCCCGCAGCCGTTGGCGCATCTCGGCGATTGTCTGCGCCGCCCGTTCGTAGGCCTCATCCACCCCGCCGTCCTCCTCGACGAAGGCGCAGGCGAGAATCGTCAGCTCGTGGCGCAGGTGGTCGAAGATCACCATCGCGTCGGTCACCATCAGCGCCATGTCAGGCAGGCCGAGCTGGTCGGGATTCGGCTCGCCGAGCGGCTCCACCGTGCGCACCAGGTCATAGGCGAAGAAGCCGACGGCGCCGCCGGCAAACGGTGGCAGCCCCGGTACCGGCGCCGGCTCGTAGCGCTTCAGGCGCTCGGCGACCGCCCCATAGGGATCGGGCGCCGGTTCGGTATGACTCGGCTCGCCGCTCGACCCTGCGGTCCCGCTCCACTCGGAGAGGACACCGTTGCCCCAGCGCAGCAGCGCCCGCGGCCGCAGGCCGACGAACGAGTAGCGCCCCACCTGTCCCTGCTCGGCGGACTCGAGCAGGAAACAGGGCGCCCCCTCCGGCTCGCCGGCGCGCAGCTTGAGGAAGGCCGAGACCGGGGTCTCGCAGTCGTCGACGAGCCGCGCCCGGACCGGTACGACGTTGCCCTTGGCCGCCAGCTCCCGCGCCTCCTCGAGGCTCGGCTCCAGTTGCAGTTCGCCCACGCCGGTCGCTCGCACTCGTGACCCGCTAGCCGCTACGCGCATTCAGCACTTCCATTACCTTCGCCTGCGGAATCCCGCGTGAGGCCAGCAACACGCTGAGGTGGTAGAGAACGTCGGCGGCCTCTTCGACCACCCGCTCGTCGGTCTCTTCGCGGGCGGCGCGGACGACCTCCTCCGCCTCCTCCTCGACCTTCTCGCCGATCAGCTCGCGGTCGTCGAGCAAGGTCACGGTGTAGCTGCCGTCGGGGCGCTGCAGCGCCCGGTGGCGGATCGTCCGCTCCAGGGCCGAGAGCGCTTCGAAGGTGACCGGGAAGGGCTCGCCGGGAGCAGCGGGAGCGTCCTTTCGCGGTGAAGCCGAGCCGAGAACCTCGCGGTAGAAGCAGCTGCGCTCGCCGGTGTGGCAGGCGGGGCCGGCCGGGTCGACCAGGGCCACGAGGGCGTCGCCATCGCAGTCGTAGCGGAGCTGGCGCAGGTGCATGAAGTTGCCGGAGGTTTCCCCTTTCCTCCACAGTTCGTCCCGCGAACGGCTGTGGAAGTGGAGGTCGCCGGTCTCCAGCGTCATCTCCAGCGACTGGCCGCTCATGTAGGCGAGCATCAGCACCTCGCCGCTGGCGAAGTCCTGGACGACGCAGGGCACGAGGCCCTGCTGATCGAATTCGATTTCGGCGAACATCGGGGGAATCGTAAACGCCGGGTCCCTACTCGATGCCGAGGCGGTCGAGCAGGTCTTCGTCGCGGCGCCAATTGCGGCGCACGCGGACGGTGAGGTCAAGGTGGACCTGCGAGCCCAGCTCGCGCTCCAGCGAGCGCCGGGCGGCGACGCCGATCTCGCCGATCTTCGCCCCCGCCTTGCCGATCAGGATCCCCTTCTGGGACTCGGTCTCGGCCCAGATCTCAGCCTTCACGGTGATCAGCCCGTCCTCGCGCGGCTCGACCTCCAGCACCGAGACCTCAACCGAGTGCGGGATCTCCTGGCGGGTGCGGTTGAGCACCTGCTCGCGGATCAGCTCCGCCAGCAGCAGCTCGCTCGACTGGTCGCTGCTGTCCTCTGGCGGATACATGTACGGCCCCTCGGGGATGAGCTCGGCGAGCCGGTCCAGCAGCGGCAGCAGCCCCTCGCCGGTACGGGCGCTGATCGGGAAGACCGCGTCGATCCCCCCCAGCTCGGCGGCCTCGGCCAGCACCGGCACCAGCTCGTTGGGACCGAGCCGGTCGGCCTTGTTGACGGCGCAGAGGACCGGCACCCCGGTGCCGGCCCCGAGCAGCGCCCGGACGATGAAGCGGTCCCCTGGACCTACCCCCTCCTCGCCGTTGATCACGAGGAGGACGACGTCGGAGTCGGCGAGCTCGCGCTCGACCCGCCCCTGCATCCGCTTGGTGAGGACGTCGCGCGGCCGCTGCACGCCCGGCAGGTCGACGAGGATCAGCTGCAGCTCCTTCTCGGTGTCCGTAGCAACACCGCGGATCGCCCGCCGGGTCGTCTGCGGCCGGCTGGAGACGATCGCGACGTGGGAGCCGACGAGGGAGTTGACCAGGGTCGACTTGCCGACGTTGGGGCGGCCGGCGAGGCCGACGAAGCCGGAGCGGGTCATCGCAGCCCCGCCAGAACCCGCGCCTGCAGCGCCAGCATCTCGCCCTCGTCGGTTTCGTGGTCGAAGCCGCAGAGATGAAGCGCGCCGTGGACGGCGGCCTCGGTCACGTCGGAGCAGTGCTCGGGGCAGATCGCGACGTCACCGAGCTCCCGCGGCCCCGCCACCGGCCCCATTTCGTCGATCGGGAAGGCGAGGACGTCGGTCGGCGTGTTCTTGCCGCGGTGCTCGCGGTTCAGCTCCTGGATGCGCTCGGCGTCCACAATCTCAATTCCGAGGTGGCCCTCCTCGACACCGGCGGCCTCCAGCGCGGCGGCGACGGCGCTGCGGAGCTCGGCGGGGACGTCGGCCAGGTCGACGCTCACGAACGCGGCGTCGGCCCGTGTTCGGTGCGAGCGCCCTGCTCGCGGCCGTGCTCGTCGTAGGCGGCGACGATCCGCTGCACCAACTTGTGGCGGACCACGTCCTCGCCGCCGAAGCGGACGAAGGAGATGTCCTGGACATCGCTGAGGATGTCGCTGACGGCAATCAGGCCGGAGCGCTGGTCGGTCGGCAGGTCGATCTGGGTGACGTCGCCGGTTACGACCATTCGCGAGTTGAAGCCAAGCCGGGTAAGGAACATCTTCATCTGCTCGGGGCTCGTGTTCTGAGCCTCGTCGAGGATCACGAAGGAGTCGTTGAGGGTCCGGCCGCGCATGAACGCCAGCGGCGCCACCTCGATCACGTTGCGCTCGAAGTAGCCGTTGACCCGATCGGGGTCGAGCATGTCGAAGAGGGCGTCGAAGAGCGGGCGTAGGTAGGGGTCCACCTTGGCCTGGATGTCGCCGGGCAGGAAGCCAAGCCGCTCCCCCGCCTCGACCGCGGGGCGGGTAAGGATGATCCGCTGCACCTTGCGTTCGGTCAGCGCCGCGGCAGCCATCGCCACCGCGAGGAAGGTCTTGCCGGTGCCTGCCGGCCCGATCCCGAAGGTGATCGTATGGCGTCGGATCGAGTCGACGTAGCGCTTCTGGTTCAGCGTCTTCGGCGCCACTTTCGTGTTGCGGTGGCGCCAGACGACATCGTCGAGGATCTCCGCCGGGCTCTCATCGGCCTCGAGCGCGCCGGTCACCGCTTCGATCGTGCCAGGGGCGACGTCGTGACCCTGCTCAATCAGCTCGACCATCTCGTCGACCACGGTTGCCGCCGCGGCGACGTCATCGGCGTCGCCCTCCAGAGTCAGCACGTTGCCCCGCAGGTGCAGGTCGGCGTCGAGCCGCCCGCGCAGAGCGCGGAGCACGCTGTCTTCGGAGCCGGCCAGCTCGGCGGCGACGTTGTTGTCGAGGGTCAGCTGACGACGGGCCACAGAACTCAGGCACCCAGCTTCTCGCGCACGGCGGCGCTGACCCGCTTGCCGTCGGCACGGCCGCCGACCTTCGGCATCACCGCCGACATCACCTGGCCCATCTGTCGCTGCTCGCTGGCCCCGGTCTCCGCGACCGCCGCGGCGACAATCTCCGCCAGCTCCTCGTCGGAGAGCTGCTGCGGCAGGTAGCCCTCAATCAGCTCCGCCTCAAAACGCTCGGCCGCCGCCTGCTCGGCGCGACCGGCATTCTCGTAGGCCTCCGCCGCCTCGACCCGCTTCTTGCGCTCGCGCTGCAGCACGGCGACCTCGTCGCCATCGCCCAACTTCGCGTCCTTCTGGAGCACGTCGACGATCATCCGGAGGGCGCCGGCACGCTCGCGGTCGCGTGCTTTCATCGCCGTCTTGACGTCGTCTTGGACCTGTTCGAGAACGGGCATCGCCTAAGGGTAAACGGCGGCGTCGGGAGTGACGGCGAGGCCCTTGGAGACGAGGTCGCGAACGTCGAGGCTGACGAGCTGCCAGCCGTTCTGCCTGGCCGCGGCCACGTAAGCGGCGTCGTAGGCGGTGAGAGCGTGCTCAGCGGCGACGTCGACCGCAGCCGCGACAAGACGAGGGTCAACTCGAACGAGTCGCTCAGCGCAGCGAGCCTCTACGAGCTCCGAGAGCCAATGAGCCCGCTTTGGCTGGCCCATCTTCACCCCCACCGCATTAGCCAGCTCGTAGAGGGTCAAGTCCAGCGCGGCGAGGGTTGCGTTCGAGTCGATCAGGAGATCCCTGCTATCCCGATGGAACCGATCTCCTGGCTCGGCCAAGTTTCCCCAGACGCTCGCATCGACCAAAAGGCTCATCTCGAATCCCGATCTTCACGGATCAGCTGCGCCACGTCGAAGTAGGGCTCGTCCTCGGTGAAGGTGCTCTCGATCTCCCTCATCAGCCGCTTCACTTCTTGCCGCCGACCCTGCTCCTGGTCCTCGAGCTCGCGTTCGGCGAGGCTCTGCAGCAGACCGCTGCGGGAGTTCCCCACCTCCTTCGCGCGGAGGTCGAGACGCTCGAGGAGCTTGTCGGGAATGGAGATCATCACCTTGGCCACGGGAGGAGTATATACGGTATTGCCGGAGGTAAGAGTGGGCATGGGCGCATCGTGCCCGACCTCGACGCACGCGTGGCGCGCAGAAAGCGCCAAGTTCAAACCGACTTTCCCGCAGATCTCAGACTTGGACCTGCTCGACCTCGCCCAACGGCATCTGCAGGAAGCGGGTGCCGATCGCGTGAAAGGCATCGCAGTCGCCGGTGCAAAGGAAGTCGTAGCTGCCCTCACCACGCGCCTCACGGGCGAGGCCGGAGGCCTCGAGGGTGCGCTGGACCGCGGCGGCGACCGCGTGCCCGCCGCTGACCAGCCGGACGTCGCGGCCGAGGATCCTCTGCAGCATCGGTGCAACCAGCGGATAGTGCGTGCAGCCGAGGATCAGGGTGTCGACTTCGGCCTCCAGCAGAGGGCGGCAGTAGGAGCGCGCCATCGTCATCGTCTCCTCGTCGAAGAGCGACCCCTCCTGGATGAAGGGAGCGAGATCCGGAGCGGCTACCTCGATCACGTCGAGACCACGGCCGATCGCTTCCAAGGTGTGGCGATAGGCGCCACTCGCCACAGTGTTCGGGGTCGCCAAAACTCCGACCCGAGCGTTGGCGGTGATCGCGGCGGCGATCTCCGCCTGCGGCTCGACCACGGGCACCACCTCCACCCCGCGCTCCGCCGCGACTTCCCGGGTCACATCGGTGCCGACCGAAGTCGCGGTGTTGCAGGCGATCACCAGCAGCTTGGCGCCGCGGTCCAGCAGCATCTCGGAAATCCGCCGAATCCGCTTCCGCAGCTGATCGGGGTCCTTGTCTCCGTAGGGGAACATCGCCGTGTCCCCGAGGTAGACGAAGTCCTCCTGCGGCAGCGAAACCAGGCACTCATGGAGGACCGTGAGGCCGCCGACGCCCGAATCGAACATGCCGATCGGTTGCGCCGAGCTGAGCTGTGGAACCGCGCCGGCCAGAGCCTCAGGGCTTGACGGTCATGAAGAAGATCGTCACGACGACGATCAGCCCGGCGATCGGGCCGACGGTGCCGAGGCGCCGCGAGACCTCTTCGAACTCGGCGCTCAGGGTGTCTCCACTCTTCAGGTCTCGTTCGGCGAGCTCTCTGGCCTTCGCCTCCTGAGGCCGGAAGAATCCGTGCTGGAGCCCGAACAAGGCGATGATCGCGACGAAGCCGACGGCGATGAAGGGTTCACTGCTCTCCCAGGGGCCTTCCACCAACAGATAGATGCCGGCAAGAAGGATCACGATCAAGCCAGGGGTGATCAGGTAGTGGTCGATCTTCTGGATCCCTCTGATCAGCCCTGGCGCCGCCCGTGGGTACTTCGGCAGCACCGAGAAGAGGAAGCCGTATCCGAAGGTGGGCCCGAAAGTCAGGACCACAGCCAGGATGTGGAGGAACAGCCCCACGCTGTAGTCGGAGATGTTCGCCAGGACCATCGGCCGGAACCCTATCTTTCAGCTACGACGGAGTAGGAGGGCGGCCCAATCGCCGTCCTCGCGGCGATCCACCTCACCCAGTCCCACAACGCCGAACGCGGCAGCCACCGCGTCTACCTCGCCCGGCAGCAACCCAGAGCAGACGACCGTCGCGGGAGCCGGGGGAGGGGTCGCCGGACCCTCCCCGCTGTTGTCCGCCGACCCCTCCCCCGGCTCCCGCCCGCGCCGCCCCATCAACTCAGCCACGGCCAGAAGGATCGGCGCCGTCATGTTCGCCACCACGGTTGGTGCCAGTTCGGGGAGGTGTTCGCGCAGGTTGGCACGCCGCAGGTTGAGATCGACGTCGTTCCCCACGGCGTTGGCCGCCGCGGCTTCTATGGCTGCAGCCTCGTGGTCGTAGCCGCGGACCGGAGCCCAGCCCAGTTTCGACGCCGCGATGGCGAGGACTCCGGAGCCAGTGCCCAGATCGACCAATTCGCCGCTGGCTTCCCCTGCTCGCTCCAGCTCGCAGAGGTATCCCAAGCAGAGGCGGGTGGTCGGGTGGGCGCCGGTGCCGAAGGCCTGTCCCGGGTCGACGACGATGTCGATCGTGCCCTCCCGCGGCGGCTCCCACGAAGGGCGGAGCCAGAGACGGTCGGCGACCAGGAGCGGCTTGTGGAAGTCACGCCAACGATCGGCCCAGTCGTCTGGGATCTCGGTGGAGCTGACCTCGACCCGGCCGCCGGCGATTGCGGCGTCGAGCTCACCCAGCTCCGGCAGCTCCCCCTCGCCCCCGTAGATCGCGTACTCGACATAACCCGGCCCGCGCTCCTCCTCGACCCCGTTCGGCGCCAGCACCGTCAACTCGGCGAGGACGAGGTCGGCCTGCTCGGGGGCGCAGCGGACCGCGAGGCGGATCAAGCGGCCCTCAACAGGAATCTCAACCGAAAGCTCGCCGCAGGCGGCTGAAGAGGCCCTCGCCGTGCCGGGGGTTGAGGTTCTCCTCCCCGAGGCTCTCGTCGAGCCGTTCGGCGATCTCGCGCTGGTCCTCGTCGAGGTTGGTCGGGACGAAGACCTCGAGGATCACCCGCTGGCTTCCCCTGCGGCTGCTGTTGAGGCGCGGCAGGCCGGCGCCGCGCAGGACCTTTTCGGTCCCCGGCTGCGTCCCCGGCTCGACCTCGACCTCCTGCTCGCCGTCAAGCGTCGGCACCGTAACCGTCGTCCCCAGCATCGCCTCGGTCGCCGGGAGCGAGACGATGCTGATCAGGTCCGGGCCGTCGCGCTCGAACCGCTCGTCCTCTGCCACCCGGACCTCGACGTAGAGGTCGCCGGCGGGGGCGCCCGCCTCACCCGCATGACCGGCGCCGGAGATTCGCATCCGCTGCCCGTCTTCGATCCCGGCCGGGATGTCGATCATGCTGGTCCGGCCCTGGCGCGTGCGGCCGCTGCCACCGCAAACCTCGCACGGCGTCTGCGCGACTTTCCCCGCCCCGCCGCAGACGTCGCAGGCGGTGCTGCGGACCATCTGCCCGAAGGGAGTGCGGGCCACTTGGCGCAGCTCGCCGGCGCCGCCGCAGCGCTCGCAGGTGGTGATCGGCGTCCCCGGCTCGGCACCGTTGCCGTGGCAGTTCTCGCAGGAGCCGACGACGTCGTAGGTGATCTCGCGACGGGTGTCGGTGGCGACGTCGGCGAGCTCGACCTCGATCGAGACGCCGACGTCCCCGCCCCCCGCGCGGCGGCCGCCGCCGAAGCCGAAGCCGCCGCCGCCGCCGAAGAAGGCCTGGAGGATGTCGTCGATCGAGCCGAATCCCGCCCCGGGGTCGAAGCCACCCGAGCGCAGGCCCTCATGGCCATAGGCGTCGTAGGTGCGGCGGCGCTCGGCGTCCGAGAGCACCTCGTAGGCCTCGGCCGCCTCCTTGAATCGCTCCTCCGCGTCCGGCGCCTGGTTGACGTCCGGGTGCAGCTCGCGGGCGAGGCGCCGGAACGCTTTCTTGATCTCGGTCTCGTTCGCCTCCCGGGAGACACCCAGGACCTCGTAGTAGTCGCGCGGCATGGGCTAGTCGGAGTAGACGGACTCGAAGTAGGTGGAGAGCTCGCGCGCGGCGTGGCGGACCGATGCGATCGCCAGCGCGTAGTCCATCCGCAGCGGTCCGACAACGCCGACGGCGCCGAGGTTGCGGTGGCCGAGCCCGTAGTTGGCGCCGACGATGCTGACCGAGCGCAACTCCGGCTGCGGGTTCTCGCCGCCGATCCAGAAAAAGACGGAGCGCTCGTCGAGCGAGGAGCGCAGCATCTCCAGCACGTCGGCGCGGCGCTCGAGCGCCGTCATCAGCTGGTCGGCCCGCGGCAGGTCCGGTCGGTGGGCGTCGGAAAGCAGGCGCGAAGTGCCCTCGAGGTAGAGCTGGCCTCCCCCGTCGGCGACGAGGTCGGTGAAAGTGGCGCCGAGGGTGGCGACGAAGTCGGCCTCGAGTCCGCTCAGCTCAGGGTCCCGCAGGCGGGTCGCGATCATCCGCGCGCCCACCCCGAGCCCGGAGAGCCTCTCGTTCAGGTAGCTCGAAGCCCACTCGACCAAGCCGCTGTCGACCGCGCGGTCGAAGGCGAAGACACGGCGGGTGACGTCACCGGTCGAAGCGATCGCGATCACGACGACCTCGTTGGGGCGCAGGCGCAGCACCTCGACTCGATGGATCGTCGCCGTCAGGCTCGCCTGCGGCGGCGTCGCCATCGCGACCAGGTCGGTGACCTGGGCCAGGGCGGTGGTGGTCTCCCGCATCGCCTCGTCAACCTCGCGGCGCAGCCGCGAGAGCTCCAGCTCGACCCCCGGCTCAGCCGGGACGCGTCCGCTCGCCAGCATCGCGTCGACGTAGCGGCGGTAGCCGGTGTCGGTGGGGACGCGGCCGGCGGAGGTATGCGGATGGGTCAGGTACCCGGCCGCCTCCAGCGCCGCCAGCTCGGAGCGGACAGTCGAGGGCCCCCACCCGACCCCGGGCCGCTCGGCAACCTCCTTAGAAGGCACAGGCCGTCCGCACTCGAGATACCCCTCGACGACCAAACGAAGAATCAGCTCTTGGCGCTCGGAAAGCATCCGTACATCTTAGGAATCACCAAAGCGCATCGCAGAGGGGTCGAGGGGACCTCCTCCAGACACTCAACATCGAGCCATAGCGAGATGTGTCTGGAGGGGGTCCCCTCGACCCCTCCCTACCGCTTACAACTCGAGCTCGGCCTCAGCATTCTTGATCAGCGCCGTCTCGCCCTGAGTAGCGACGGTATCGACGACGAGGCGGTCGCCCTCGACCGATTTAACGGTTCCGGTGACGACGATCTCCTGCTCGGGGACGCCCATCCCGCGCATCTGCACCGAGAGGCGCTTCAGCGCCCGTGGGTCGCCGTCGGCGAGCGCCGCGTTGGCTTTCGCCACCAGGCCCATCGAATAGAGACCGTGGAGGATGTTGCGCGGCAGCCCGACGGCTTTGGCGAACTCGTCGTCGATGTGGATCGGGTTGAAGTCACCCGAGGCACCGGCGTAGCGGTGCGGCAGGTACTTGTCCGGGGTGACCCGCAGCTCCGGGATCTGCTCGCCTGCGTTCAAAGTCATCTTCATACCCCCCTGACGATCAGCGTCCAGGTGCCGCGGGCGACCTGGGCCCCGTCCTGGTTGACGCTGTTGGTCTCAAATACGTAGAAGCCCTTGCCGTCCTTCTCCTCGATCGAGAGGCACTTGGTGGCGGTCGTGATCTCGTCGCCCGAGCAGGCGGGCTCGTCCCACTCGAAGGCCTGGCCGCCGTGGACCATCGCCGCGAAGTTGAGCTCCACCTCAGGGTCGAGGATCGCCGGCGCCACCGCCGGGCTGCTGTAGACGACGGCGAACATCGGCGGCGCGACGACGTCGCGGAAGCCGGCGGCGCGGGCCGCCTCGACGTCGAAGTGGACCGGGTTGTCGATCCCCAGCGCATTCGCGTACTCCTTGATCTTCTCCCGGCCCACCTGGTAGGTGCTCCCGGGCCATTCCTTGCCTACCGCATCGGTCTTGAGTGCCATGGGCCGGGACTCTAACTGGCAGCCTGGCCAGGCACCTACTCGTCGATCTCAAGCACCGCGAGGAAGGCCTCCTGCGGCACTTCCACCCGGCCCACCGCCTTCATCCGCTTCTTGCCCGCTTTCTGCTTCTTCAGCAGCTTGTTCTTGCGGGTGACGTCGCCGCCGTAGAGCTTCGCGGTGACGTCCTTGCGCAGGGCCTTGACGGTCTCGCGGGCGAGGATGTTGGAGCCGACCGCGGCCTGGACCGGGACGTCGAACATCTGGCGGGGGATCGTCTTCCGCAGCCGGGCGACCAGGCGCTTGCCCTGGTCGTAGGCGAAGTCTCGGAAGACGATGATCGAGAGCGCGTCGACCTTGTCCCCGGCGAGGAGGATGTCGACTTTGACGAGGTCGGAAACTTGGTTGCCGATCGGCTCATAGTCGAGCGAGGCGTAGCCGCGGGTCGAGCTCTTCAGCAGGTCGAAGAAGTCGAGGACGATTTCGGCCAGCGGCAGGTCGTAGCGGATCTGCACCCGCTGCGGGCTGAGGAAGTGCATGTCGACGTGGGTGCCGCGGCGCTGCTGGCAGAGCTCCATCACGGCGCCGACCTGCTCCTTCGGGCAGATGATCGTGGCGCGGATGTAGGGCTCTTCGATCGTCTCGATCGTGCCCGGGTCGGGCAGCTCGGTCGGGCTGTGGACCTCCTTGTGCTCGCCGTTGGTGAGGTTGACCTCGTAGCGCACGTTCGGCGTCGTCGCCAGCAGGTCGAGGTCGTACTCGCGCTCCAGCCGCTCGCGCACGATCTCCATGTGGAGGAGGCCGAGGAAACCGCAGCGGAAGCCGAAGCCGAGCGCCTCGGAGGTCTCCGGCTCCCAGGAGAGGGCGGCGTCGTTCAGCGAGAGCTTCTCGAGCGCGTCGCGGAGGTCTTCGTAGCGGTCGGTGTCGATCGGGAAGAGGCCGCAGAAGACCATCGGCCGCACCTCGCGGTAGCCCTCGAGCGGCTCCGCCGCGGGATTCCCCTTCGAGGTGAGGGTGTCGCCGACCCGCAGCTTGGTCACGTCCTTGATCCCGGTGATCAGGTAGCCGACGTCGCCCGCGTCCATCCCCTGCACCCCGATCATCGTCGGGCGGAAGAAACCGATGTCGTCGATGTCGGCTTCGGTCCCGTTCTGCATCGCCAGGATCGGGCCGTGCTTCTTGAAGGAGCCGTCGACCATCCGCACGTAGGCGATGACGCCGCGGTAGGGGTCGAACTCGGAGTCGAAGATGAGCGCGCGCGTCGGCGCCTCAGGTTTGCCCCGGGGCGGCGGAATCCGCTCGACGATCGCCTCCAGCACCTCGAGCACGCCCTCGCCGGTCTTGGCTGAGATCGGCAGTGCTTCCTCGGGGTCGCCGCCGAGCAGGTCGGCGATCTCCTGCGCGACCCGCTCGGGCTCGGCGCCGGGCAGGTCGACCTTGTTGATCACGGGAATCAGCTCGAGCCCGTTCTCGATCGCCAGGTAGGTGTTGGCGACGGTCTGCGCCTCGACGCCCTGGGCCGCGTCGACGACCAGCAGGGCGCCCTCGCAGGCTGCAAGGCTGCGCGAGACCTCGTAGGAGAAGTCGACGTGGCCGGGCGTGTCGATCAGGTGCAGGTGGTAGGCCTCACCGCTTTTCGCGGTGTACTCGACCCGCACCGCCTGCGCCTTGATCGTGATCCCGCGCTCGCGCTCGAGGTCCATCGAGTCGAGCAGCTGCGCCTGCATTTTCTTCGGGTCGACGGCGCCGGTGAGCTCGAGGATGCGGTCGGCCAGGGTCGACTTGCCGTGGTCGATGTGGGCGATGATCGAGAAGTTGCGGATGTGGTCCATGGGCGGGGGATGAGTATGAGGGACGGGGGCGCTGGGCGCGCGGGGCCCGTCGGGGGCTGTTAGGGGATGCCTGCGCAGGATGCTCGGCATCCCCTGCGCCCCCGCCACCCGCGCGAGAGGCGGATCAACTACACCGCGAGGGACCGAAGTTGTTTGGCAGTTTGAGGACGACCGTGGGGGGCTTTTCCAGGACCGCCTGACCGCCCATGCTCTCGATCCACTTGGCCACTGGTGGGTACGGAGGCTTGTTTGCTTCCAGGCGGTCGCGGGTGGCTACTGCGTAGTCGTACTCGCCCTCGCTGAGGAGCTGGAGGTACTGCTCGCAGGTGGTTGGCGCCTCGAAGCCGCCGTGGGGCTGCTCGATGCCGAGGTACTGGACGTGGTTGGAGAGGTCGGTGCCGAAGAGCGGGTACTGGCGCGTGCTGGTGGTGGCGATGCGCGCGTCGGAGATATCCCGTGCCCAGGCGAAAGCCGCATTCAGCCCCGGCGCCGACGTAAAGCTCGGGTCCTGGTAACGCCCCTCCAAGTAGTGGCGCTGGACGGGATAGCCGGCGGCAACCGCAAGCAGGAGCGCTACCGCCCCGGCCGCAACTCCCCACCGGCCCCCTCCCCTGCGGGTGTGGTTGAGCTTTGTCTCGCTATCCGGAACAAAGCTCAACCACGCCCTGATGCGGGGGGTCGTCGGCAGCAGCGCGAGGCCGAGCAGGAGGGCTGGGGCGAGGTAGCGGAGGCCGGACTCGAACCCGCGCGGCATCCCCTCTGGTCCCGACGCCGACGTCGGCGCAACCAGCCAGGCCAGCGCGGTCGCCAACCCGACGGCGCCCGCCACCGCCAGCGTCAGATCGTTCCGTGGTTCCTTAGTCGTGTATATCCGGACTAAGGAACCACGGAACTGGAGGGTCGCCAGGATCAGGCCCGCCAGCGCGGCTGCGAGCAGGAGCGGCCAGAGGAGCCAGAGGCCGTCGTGGAGGCCGGGGAGGAACCAGTCCGACCAGACGCTGCCATCGCTGAGGTAGCCGAGAACGGAGTGGGCTTCGCGGCCACCGAGGGCCTGCTCGGGGGCGGGGAGGTCGATCGGGCCGAGGTGTTGGATCCAGGGCAGCGGGTTGCCGCTGTGGGCGAGGTTGCGCAGGTACCAGTAGCCGCCGCCGGCAAGGGCGGCCAGGCTTCCTAGCCCTGCAGCGCGGCCTTTTAAGCCGCGAGGCGCGACAAGGCCCATGCCCAGCACCAGCACTGCGGCCGGCAGCAGGAAGTTGAGCTTCGTCCCCGCCGCCAGCCCTGCACACAGGCCGACCACGAAATACGGGCCGAACGCAGTTGTCCCCGGTATGCGGGGAGAAGTGCGTTCGGCCGCCGAACCCCCCGATGCGTTGAGCGCTATTGCCACCGCGCTCAGCAGGAAGAAGATCCCGACGATGTCGTTCCTCGCCTCCCCCGCCTGGTCCGCCAGCGCCGGCACACTGAGCGCGATCGCACCCAGGGCCAGCGACCACGGCCCCACCCGATACGGCCGCCCGATGCACCAGCAGGCCACCAGGCAGCCGACGAACCAGCCGATGTTCAGCAGCGGCGACAACACGTCCCGGCCGAAGGCCAGCATCCCGGCCGCATGGAAGATTTCGGCATTGGCGGGGTAGAACCAAGCCAAGAACTGGGGCGCGATGAAGTGCAGGTCCCACGTATTTCCCGTCTGGAAGAACCCCGCCGCGAACGGCCCGTGGTACCAGGTGCTATCGAACCCGGTCATCCCCGTCGAGAGCTTCCCTTTGGCTTCCAGAGCGAAATTGATGACGGCAATCGCAGCAACAAGAAACGCGACCAACGTCGGGAGGGGGGTCATCCGCACCCTTACCTGCTGAGTAGGGTGCGGATGACCCCCCTCCCCCTCGGGCCGCGCCAGGAACTTCCAGAGGGCGAGCGCGACCCCGGCGACGAGCACCAAGTAGGGAACCGGGTCCCACCAGCCGAAGGTCCCCAGCAACTCCGCCCCCCAGATCAACAACGCCAGCGCTACCACCGCGCTCGCCAGGCAGGCCGGAGCACCCTCGAACCGCGGCAGCAGCCATCTCCGCACGGAGTTGCCGCCCAGCCAGGCGAACCCGCCCAGCAGCAGGACCTCGAGAACGCCCAGCAGGTACCGCCCCGGTCCGAGCATCCGCCGCTAGCGGCCCCGCCGCAGCAGCAGGCGGCTCATCTGCTCGAGCTCGGCGACGCGGAGTAGTTTCGCCACCGAGAGGTAGACGGCGAGGCCCGCCGCCAGGCCGCCTCCCATCGAAGCGGTCTGTCCCAGGAGCCCGCGCCCGAGTAGTTCGTCGAGGACGTCCCAGACGATCCAGCTGATCGCCGCCAAAGCAGCGGCAGCGATCGAGATCCGTACCGCAGCCGAGATCAGGCGCCCCATCTCGAGGCCATCGAGGATGCGCCGCAGGATCACGCCCTGAGCGACGACGCTGGCCGCCGTGGCAAGCGCCGTCGAGGCGACGATGCCGCCGACCCCGAGGTGGTAGAGGGCCAACGCGGCGATCGCGGTGACGGCGAGGTTGGCGGCCGAGATCCAGGTCGGGATCCAGGGCTTTTGGAGACTGAAGAAAGTGCGCGTGAGGAGCAGGAAGAGGCCGTTGGTCGGCAACGAGAAGGCAAACCAGAAGAGCGCCGTCGCCACGACTTCGGTTTCGTGTGCGTCGAACGCCCCGCGCTCGTAGATCAGCCTGATCATCGGGTCGGCGAGGACGAGGATCGCCGCCGCCGCCGGCACCAGGACGAAGAGGATCTGCCGCATCCCGTTCGCCATCGTCGAGCGCAGGTCGTCGATCGCGCCGGCGCTGGCGAAGCGCGCCAGGGTCGGGAACAGCACCGTCGCGATCGCCACCGAGAAGATCCCCTGCGGCAGCTGGTAGATGCGGAAGGCTTTGTCGATCGCCGCCGGAGCCTCTTCGGAGACGAGGCTGCCGAAGAAGCTGTTGATCAGCAGGTTGAAGTTGATCAGGCCGAGGCTGATCGTCACCGGCAGCATCAGGACAAGGACCCGGCGTACCCCCGGGTTGCGCCAGTCGAAGCTGAACTTGAACCGGAACGGCGTGTTGCGCAAGTCCCACGCCGGGATCAACAGCTGCACCGCGGTGCCGACGAGGATGCCGATCGCGTAGGCGTAGATCCGATCCTGTCCCTCGAACATCGGCTCCAGCACGACGAGGACGAGGATGATCGTCAGGTTCCAAAACAGCGGCGAGATCGCGAAGGCGCCGAAGCGGTCGTAGCTGTTGAGGATGCCGACGACGATGCCGCTGACCCCGAGCAGGACGAGGATCGGGAACAGCACCTGGGAGAGCGAGACGGTGAGGTCGAGGATCTCCCCCTCGAAGCCCGGCGCGAAGAGCGGCATCAGCACCGGCGCCAGGAGGACGAAGAGGGCCGTGATCGCCCCCAGCACCATCGTCACCAGCAGCAGCATCGTCGAGGCGAGTCGGAACGCCTCTTTGTAGTCCTTCTTGCCGAGCAATTCGGTGAAGACGGGGACGAAAGCCGGCTGCAGGGCGGCGTCGGCGAACAACGCCCGGATCAGGTTCGGGACCTGGAAGGCGATCGTGAAGGCCGACATCGGGCCGCTGATCCCGTAGTAGCCGGCGGCGACGACTTCGCGAGCGAGGCCGGCGACGCGCGATGCGGCGGTGGCGATCGAGAAGAAGGCGGTCGAGCGTGCCAGGCGCCCCGCCTGCTTGCCGGGCGCCGGCTCGGCCCCGAATTCCTCACGGGGGTCGAACCCCTCCGCCTCGCGGACGCCGACATCCGAGCCCATCTCTGCCTCCTCGGCGTTGATGGCCCGCTCGTCGGGGTTCGGGGTGTCAGGCGCCTTGGGCGTCTCCAATCTTCGTCTCAATCGCTATAGTCGGCGGCCGCCCGGAGCCGGCAAGGCGCCTGCCCGGGAACTTGACATGGCCAACATAGCCTCACAGAAGAAGCGGATACTGCGCAGCGAGCGTGAGCGGACGGAGAACCGTCTGCTGACCAGCTCTGTGAAGACCCACTTCCGCCGCCTGGAAAGCGCGGTGGAGGCAGGCAACGCCGACAACGTCGCCACCGAGCAGCGCACCCTCGTCTCGAAGATCGACAAGGCGATCCAGAAGGGCGCATTGCACAGGAACACGGGCGCGCGCAAGAAGGCGAAAGCCGCCCGCATCGCCTCCGGTTCGGCTTCCTAAGCCGCGCCTGCCGGGGCCGCCTAACCGGCGCATCTCTGCGTCCTCGGTCGCTCGCGTGCGGAGCACGCCACGCTCCCTGCGTCCTTGATCTGCTTGGTTACGCGGCCCCGGAAGCGGCCCGCCGCAAGGCGATCGTCAGCGCCAAGTCGTCGCCGTAGTCGGCGCCGCCGCGGCACCAGAGCTCGAGGTCAGCGAGGGTCTCCATCGCCGTGCGCAGGCTGGCGAGGTCGGTTCCATCCAGGCGCCTGACCAGCTGCCTGGCCGCGTAGGGGTGCATTTTCAGCTTCGACTCGACCTGCTTCGGCGGGATCCCCTCCTCCAACTGCGCGGCCGCCGTGCAGGCGCTGCGCAGGCGCGAGGCAAGGCCGTAGATCAGCCCGGTGACGTTCTCACCCTGGCCGATCAACCGCTCACCGATCCGCAATGCAGCCGCGGTGTCACCTTCGATCAACGCGTCCGAGAGGGACCAGACGGCGGCTTCGGAGGTATCGGTGATCATCTCTTCGAGGTCTGCCGAGGTGACGCTGCCCCCCTCTCCCGCCCACAGGGCCAAGCGCTCGAGCTCATTGCGGAGCCGGACCGGGTTCGCCCCCATGCGGTCGACCAGCATCCGCGCCGCTGCCGGCTCCAGGCGCAGACCAAGCCGTTGCGCCTCGGCAACCAGGACCCGCGGCATGTCCCGCGCCTTCGGCGCCTCGAATTCGTGCACCTCCCCACTCGCTGCTTTGACCGCTTTCATCAGCTTCGCCGCCGGTTTGTCGCGGCAGATCAGGACCAGGGTCAGGTCCGGCGGCAGCTCCGCCAGGGCGGCGGCGACCGGCTCCAGCTGCTTATCGCGCCAGCGCTCGATGCCGTCGGCGAGGAGGTAGCGGCGCGAATCCATCAGTGACATCGCTGGAATCGCCCCCAGTAGCGCCTCGTGATCCGGCATCCCCCTGCCCTCGCCCGGCTCGAACACCTCGAGCGCCGCGGCGCCGCCCTCGCGTTCGGCCCTGGCCCGCAGCCGGGCTCGCGTGGCGTCGATTTTCGCCGTGTCGCTGCCGGCGATCAGGTACAGCGATTGCATCTCCTCGGCCATCGGCCGAGTCTAGATATCGCCCCGGCTCTGCCGACGGGCGGGTTACTTCGCGTGCCCGAGGGCTTTGCCGTTGCTGCTGTCCGAGCTGGTCGTCGTCCTCGGCGTCGGGGTGGAGCTGGTGGCCGCAGGCGGGGATTCAACCGTCGCCGAGGACTTCGACGAGGCTTCGACCCCGCGGTCGCTGGCATGAGCGGCGGCGGCACTGGAGGAGGAGCTGCCGGGGGCCGCGGGGGCCGCCGGCTCCGGCGAGGCTGGACGAGCCGGAGTGGGTGCAGGTTTGGGCGCCGAGCCCGAGGAACCGGGGGCGGGATCGCTGACCGCCGTTGAATCCGGTGCCGGTGCGGCACTCGGGGACGAACCGGCGGCAGCGGGAGCTGGCTTAGGAGTGGGAGTCGCAGCCGGTTGCGTGCCGACACCTCCTCCGCTTGGAGCGGGGGCCGCCGGTGCCGGTGCTCCGTCGGGTGCGGAGTCGCCGGTGCCTGGGCCAGGACTGCCCGAGGAAGCGCCTGCGCCGCGGTCGGCCTCGCCGTCAGAGCCCTGACGCGACCCCGCCGGGACGAAAGCGGTTGGGCTGTGATCAAGCGCCACCGCCTCGGCGACCGCACCACCCCTCACCGGCTCGCTCGGCAACGGCGCCGGCGAGAGCACGTGGAAGCTGATCTGAGCAAAGATCGCGACCAGGGCCAAGCCGGCGGCCGCGGTCAGGCCGAGGAAGGCGAAGGCGGTGGTGCGCATCCGTTCCGGCAAACCGGTGCCGGCAAGGCTGGGCAAGTGGAATGCCCGCGAAAACCTGATCTTTGAGTTCGACCGCACCAGTTCGTGCATCGACACGTGAGCAGGGCGCGCGAGCGATTGGATTGGCTTCCTCAAGTTTCGATTCGATCATCCGTCCAAGTGAAATGAGTGCCGCTCGACGTCGATGACCACGGTGCCGTCCTCGTCGGTGCGGAGAGTCGGCACCCGGTACCGCCTCAGAGTCGCCAGCGTCGCGGCGGTGGGGTGACCGTAGGAGTTGCCCTCGCCGACCGAGATCACCGCCAGCTGTGGCCGCGTGCGCACGAGCAAGGCGGCCAGGCCGGCGTCGTCGCTGCCGTGGTGCGCGACCTTGAGAACGTCGACCGGGCCTGGGTCGAGCGGCACCGCCTCAGCCTCGGCATCGGCGGTCAGCAGCATCGAGAACTCGCCCCAGCGCGCCTCGATCACGAGCGCCAGCTGGTTCGGATCCACGGCGACCCCGGGAGCCGTCGCCAGATCCGGCGGCGGCCAGAGGACCTGCAGCCGGAGAGCGCCGCTTCGCATCTCCCGCCCCGCCGCGACGCGTTCCACCGCCGCCCCTGCGGCCCTTGCCCGAGCCGCCAACCCGCGGCCGGCGCGCGCGATCAGCAGGCGCTCGACCGGCATCGCCCCGAGCAGCTCTTCGATCCCGCCGGCGTGGTCGGACTGGTCGTGGGTGACCACAACCGCGCCGAGGCGCTCCACCCCGGCCTGCTCGAGCTTGCGTTCGAGTCCCGCACCCGGCGGCCCGCCGTCGACGAGCACCGCCGGCGCCGCGGCGGGCTGGAGGAGGATCGCGTCGCCTTGGCCGACGTCGAGCACCTCGACCCGCAAACCGTGCTCTGGCGCCGCTATGGCGCCGCTCTGCCCGATCCCGCTCGGCAGCGGCAGCCAGAGGGCGCCCGCGGCGGCGGCAAGGGCCAGGGTCGGCCGCGGCCAACGGCGACAGACCAGGATCGCGAGACCGAGCGCGAGGTAGGCAGCGGCCAGGCCCTTGCCGTCGAGGTGGACCTCGAGCTCGGCCCAATCCGGCGCGGCGCACCAGGAGGCGACCTGAGCGACGTAAGCGAGGAGCAGCGCGTTGAGCCCGTTCAGAGGCTCGAGCGGCACCCCCGGCACTTGCGCCAACCCGGCAGCGCACATGCCGAGCCACATCGCCGGCGCCACCGCCGGAAGCGCGAGAACGTTGGCGACCAGAGTGGTCGTCGAGAGGGTTTCGAAGTGGAAGGCGATCAGCGGCGCCGTCGCCAGCGTGGCGGCGATCGTCATCGCGATCCCCTCGGCGAGGGCGCGGCGCCAGGAGCCCGATCCGATTCGTGAAGAGACCGCCCGCGCCAGCGGCGCCGCCAGGAGCAGGATCCCAAGGACAGCGGCGAAGCTGAGCTGCCAGCCGATATCGGAGGCGATGCCGGGGTCGATCGCCAGCGTCAGCGCTGCCGCCACGACCAGCGCGTAGAACCGCGAGCTGCGGCGACCGGCTAGCGTCGCCAAGAGTCCCAACGCCCCCATCACCCCCGCCCGCTGGATCGACGGACCGGCGCCCGCGACCGGGACGTAGACCGCGATCAGGCCGAGGACCCAGAAGAGGCGCAGTCGCAGCGGTATCCCAAGCGCGCCGAGAACCGGCATCGCCAGGAGCGCCAGCAGGGTCACGTTCTGGCCGCTGACGGCGAGCAGGTGGCTAAGGCCGGCGCGCCGGAAGTCTTCCTTCGTCCCCTCGTCGATCTCCTCGTCCTCGCCGAGCACGAAGCCGCGCGCCAGCGCCGCCTCCCGCGATGGCATCCCCTGGCCGAGCCCCGCCGCGGCCCGCTCGCGGATCTCGCTGCTCTGGCCGATCGCAACCAGGGTCAGCAGGGCGATGCCGAGCAGGAGCGGCAGCGGCAGGCGCCTCACGAAGACTCAGGGCTGCAGCCGCGTCCGCAGCGACTCCATCGTCGCCGGGCCGATGCCGGGCACCTGGTCGAGCTGGTCGACCGAGGAGAGACCGCCGTGTTCGTCGCGGAACTCGACGATGTCGCCCGCGGTCACCGGCCCGATCCCCTCGATCTCTTCCAGCTGCTCGACGGTCGCCGTGCCGAGGCTGATCGGACCTTCTTCGCCCCCGGCCGCCGTCGTCACGGCACCTCCGCCGCGAACCCGCTCGGGCACCACCACCTGCTGCCCGTCGGCGAGGCGAGCGGCGAGGTTGATCGCTTCCAGCTCAGCCTTCGGCGCCGCCCCACCGGCGCGGCTGACGGCATCGTCGACCCGGCTTCCCGCCGGCATCGTGTAGACGCCCGGGCGCCGCACTGCCCCTGCAACGTGGACGACCAGGTCGCCACCGGAACCGCCGACCGAGAAGCTCGCTTCCTTCCCTCCACCCGAGGCGGCGGCAAACGAAGGCTCAGCCGCCTCCTCGCCCCGGATCGCCCGCGCCCCGACCAGCAGCAGCGCCACCACCACCGCCGCGTAGACGACCATCTGACTCCGACTCATCTCCGGCACACGCCGATCGTGAACCGGCCGGGCGCACAGGTGGCGCGCTAAATCAAAATGCTCTCAGGAGAAGATGTGACGGACGGGCGACTTAGTAATCGTCGTCGTCGTCGTAGCCGGCTACCTCGGCAAGCTGGTCGCTGTACAGCTCAGCGGCGGCGACTGGCGGCGACTGGATCGAGACGCAGACGAGCTCGTCGTTGCCTTCGTTGCCGATCGAGTGCTCGGTCGCGGGTGGGACGAGGATCAGGTCGCCTTCGGCCACCTCCTGGGTATCGCCGGCAACCGACATCGTGCCACTGCCGCGGACGACGACGTAGGCCTGCTCGGCCTCGCCGGAGGAGTGCAGCGTCTGCTTCGCCCCACCGGGCACCGTCACCCAGGTGACGGAGAGGTTGCGCGCTCCCATTTCGCCCGCGTCCATCAGCACGTGGGCGCGGAGGCGGTGCCACTCCTCCACCGCCGCGTCTTCCATTCTCCGAACCAGCATTCCGCGGCTTTCTAGCAGAACGACAGTCACCCGCGGAGGGCGCTAGCGGACCACCAGGTTGACCAGCTTGCCCGGAACTACAATTTCCTTGACTATTTGCTGGCCGTCGAGATGCTTGGCGACCTTCTCGCTTTCTCGCGCCAGCCGCAGCAACTCCTCTTTCGGCGCCTCGGCCGGCGCCTCGATCCGGTCGCGCAGCTTGCCGTTGACCTGGACGACGAGCGTCACGGTGTCGCTGACGAGCAGATCCGGGTCCGCCTGCGGCCACGGTTGCTCCCAGGCCCGGCCACCGGCCAGCCGCTCGTAGACCTCGCTCCCCAGGTGCGGCGCGAAGGGGAAGATCAGCGACCCCGCGGTCGCGGTCGCGAATCTCACCGCCGCGTCACCCTCTGAGGTCCCGTAAAGGCCGTCCTTGAGTCGGTAGGCGTCGTTGACGAGCTCCATCACCGCCGAGATCGCCGTGTTGAACTGGAAGCCACGCTGGAAGTCCCGCGTCACCTTCTCGATCGCCCAGTGCGCCTTCGCCAGCAGATCCCTCGCCTCGCCCGCGCCCGTCGGCTCCCCCGGCTCGGTCCGCGCCTCGACCTCCTCGCAGAGCCGCCAGAGCCGCGAGAGGAAGCGGTTGACGCCCTCCACACCCTCGTCGGTCCAGTCGCCGCCGCGCTCGGGCGGGCCCATGAAGCAGACGTAGGTGCGGGCGGTGTCGGCGCCGTAGCGCTCGACGTAGTCGCCGGGGCTGACCGTGTTGCCCTTCGACTTCGACATCTTCGCCCCGTCGCGGGTGATCATCCCCTGGGTGAAGAGGTTGGCGAACGGCTCCTGCACCCCGAGGTGGCCGAGGTCGGCCAGCGCCTTGGTGAAAAAGCGCGCGTACATCAGGTGCAGGATCGCGTGCTCGACGCCGCCGATGTACTGGCCGACCGGCATCCAGTAGTCGCTCGCGGCGCGGTCCCAGGCCGCCTCGGCGTTCTGCGCGTCGAGGTAGCGGAGGAAGTACCAGGAGGAGTCGACGAAGGTGTCCATCGTGTCGGTCTCGCGACGGGCGGCGCCGCCGCAGCGCGGGCACTCCGTCGCGACCCAGTCCTCGGCCGCCGCCAGCGGGCTCTTGCCCTGCGGCGCGTAATCCTCGATCTCCGGCAGCTCGACCGGCAGCTGCTCGGCGGGAACCGGCACGATCCCGCACTCGTCGCAGTAGACGACCGGGATCGGCGCCCCCCAGTAGCGCTGACGGGAGACCAGCCAGTCGCGTAGGCGGTAGTTGACGGCGGTCTCCCCACGCCCCTCAGACTTCAACCAGGCGACGATCTCTCCATAGGCCTCGCGGTTGTTGCGACCGTCGAAGCGGCCGGAGCCGGTCATCGGCCCGTCCCCGGAGTACGGCAAGCCCTCCTCGTCGCGCGCCTGCTCGGCGTCTTCGCCCTCGATCACCCGCTCCACCGGCAGCCCGAACTTCTGGGCGAATTCGTAGTCGCGCGAGTCGTGTCCCGGCACCGCCATGATCGCCCCGGTTCCGTACTCCATCAGCACGTAGTCGGCGACGAACATCGGGATCTCCTCGCCGTTGACCGGGTTGACGACCGAGCGGCCCAGCGGCACCCCCGTCTTCTCGCGGTCCTCCGCCCCCCGCTCCTCGGCCGACTCGCGGCCGACGCGATTGACGTACTCGCGCACCGCCTCCTCGGCCGGCGTGCCCGCGACCAGACGCTCCAGCTCCGGGTGCTCAGGTGCGAGGACGAAGAAGGTGGCGCCGAAGAGGGTGTCGGGACGGGTGGTGAAGACGGGGAAATCGAGGTCGACCTCCTCGCAGCGGAAGACCACCTCCGCCCCCTCTGAGCGACCGATCCAGTTGCGCTGCATCGCGATCACGTGCTCGGGCCAGGACTCGAGCAGCTCGAAGTCCTCCAGCAGGCGGTCGGCGTACTCGGTGATGCGGAAGAACCACTGCTCGAGGTTGCGCTGGATCACCTCGGTCCCGCAGCGCTCGCAGCGACCGTCGACGACCTGCTCGTTGGCCAGCACCGTGGCGTCTTTCGGGCACCACTGGACCGGAGCCTCAGTTCGATAGGCGAGGCCGCGCGCGAACAGCTGCAGGAAAATCCATTGGGTCCAGCGGTAGTACTCCGGCGTGTGGGTGGCGAGCTCGCGGGACCAGTCGATCGAGATCCCCCACTCGCGGAACTGGCGCTGGAAGGAGGCGATCGAGCGCTCGGTTGCAACCCGCGGCGGCTCGCCGGTTTTGATCGCGTTGTTCTCGGCCGGCAGCCCGAAGGAGTCGTAGCCCATCGGGTGGATCACCTGGAAGCCCTGACGGCGGCGGAAGTGGGCGATCGCGTCGCCGACCGCATAGCACTTGAGGTGGCCGACGTGGGGCTCTCCCGACGGGTAGGGCAGCATCTCCAGCACGTAGGACTTCGGCTTCTCCTCGTCGAAGCCGGGCCGGCCCGGATTGGCGACCTCCCAGGTCTTCTCCTCGGCCCAGACCGCCTGCCACTTCTGCTCGATCGCTTTCGGCTCGTAACCCGCCATGAAGGCGCGATCTTACGAGGGCCGGGTACGGCGGCGCGTCAGGCCACCCCTAAAAGGTGAGCGGGCGCAGCCCCGGCGAGAGCACTTCGAGGATCTGCGGCCAGACGTAGACCTCGATCGTCGCCGCCGCCAGCAGCACCGGGATTGCCAGCAGGACAGTGATGAAGGTGGCGGCGAGGAGCTGGTTCCACTCGCCGCGGCGGCTGGCGATCAGCCAGGCGGCGAGCGGGAGGAAGAGCGCGGTCAGCTCCGGCAGCGCGTGCGGGAGGACGCTGAGGATCAGCTCGAAGCGGGTGATCTGCAACTGGTAGGCGATCGTCGAGCCCTGGAAGCCGAGGTAGAGCGCCTGCGTGGAGAGCGAGAAGAGGGTTACGGCGCAGACGAAGAGGATCGCGAACTCGCCGGCCTTGACGTGGATCCAGCGGCTGAGGCCGGTGCGTTCCGCGGCCGCGATCGGCATCGAGGCGCCGGCGATGAAGCCGGCGATGCAGGCGGTGCCGTGGAGCGCGAGGACGAGCGAGTTGCGCCAGAGGATCGGCAGCAGGTCGTCGGGCTGCGAGGAGTAGGTGAGGCCGGCGATGTGGACCGGCGTCAGGTCGGGAGTGAGGAGCCCGGCGACGACCCAGGTCGCGGCCAGCAGCGCCAGCGCGATCGCCAGGCTGAGCGCGGTCCAGGCGCCGAGCACGTGCCAGGGGCGCGCGCTCCACATCTCGAGCGTGGCGCGCGTGTCTCGCATGCCGTGGCTGAAGACATGCTGGTTCGCCGCGCTCATCGGTAGTCGATCCATCGGCAGATCGAAGGCCCGATTTGAGCCGGCGCGGGATCTTTCAGGTCAGGCTTCGCCGAGCTTGCGCTCGAAGTCTTCGGCGAGCGCCGCCAGTTGCGCCAGCTCGACGCTGAGCCCCTTGGCGATCCGCCGCACGTTGCCCCAGGTCGGGTTGATCCGGCCCGACTCGATGTGGGAGATCCAGGTGGGGTGGATTTCGGCCCGGTGTCCGAGCGTCTCCTGACTCAGCTCACCTTCGGTGCGGAGGGCGCGGATCGCCTTCCCGAGTCCGACTTGGGGGTCATCGCGGCGCGGCATCTAGCGCAGGGAATTGGCCGGCCGCCGCCAGGTCCATAGAGGCGAACTCAAGCTGAGCGAAGGAACCCGCGACATGCGCGTTCGGGTACGGCCGATTACGCCCCCTGGGCAGGCAAAAAGAAAGCCTCCCTTCGCGAAGGGAGGCTTCCAAGTGGAGCTGAGGGGGCTCGAACCCCTGACCTCATCGCTGCCAGCGATGCGCTCTTCCAGCTGAGCTACAGCCCCGAGTTGGTGCTCTGCCCATTTTAGCCGTGTGGAGTGAAGAAGCAGCATCCGCTGCCTCTATCTCCGTGGCGAGGGCCGCCGTTCTTACAGCTCAGGCGGCGCGTTGCTCGGGGCCCGCATCCTCGTCGACGTCGAGGATGAGGTTGTCCGGGGCGTTGTGGCGAACCCTGAAGTCAAGGCTGGAAAGCTCTTCCAGCTCTCGCAGCAGGTCGACGGACTGGTCGAGGTTCATCGAGAGCGTCGCCCGGCCCTCGGAGAAGCGCTCGACCGAAATCTCTGAGGCGCCGATCTGCCCCATCGCGTCCTCGAAGCCGACGAGCTGGGAAAAGTCGCCGAGGGGGCCGATCTCGAGCTTGACCCGGCCGGCCTGCGGGCTCTCGCCAACTGCAGCCTCCGTCGAGTCCGTACCGACAGCCGTTTCGGCGTCGGTCAGCGCCTGCACCTTCTTGCTCACCTCGACCGCCTCGCGCAGAGCTTTCATCCGGATCCGGGTCGCCTGGCCGCGGGCCTGCGCCTCCAGTTCCTCGAGGCGGACGGTGATCGCGTCGAGCGAGGCGATGCTGCGGTCGTGGCACTCGTTCGCCTCGCGCAGGCGCTCGTCGAGGAGTCGGATCTCCCGCTCCCGCTCGAGCACCATCCCGGAGAGCGTCGTGCTCTCCCGTTCCAGCTCGGCGATCGTCTCGCGCTGCGCGTCGGTGTTCAGCTGCAGACCGAGGATGCGCGCGTCGCGCATCGAGATCGCATCCTCCACCTCCCCGCGCCGATACCCAAGCAGCGCCCGCTTGAACCCATTCATGGACCGGCACCGTAATTCGGCCCTCGGACGGTATTTGTGCACTGGCTTATGTGCTGACCTACGCGCTGGCGGCTTCGGGCGCTTCCGGCGCCTCGAGATCGAGCTCCAGCCGCGGCGCGTCGCGCCACAGCTCCTCGAGCCCGTAGCGCTCCCGCGCCTCCGGGGTGAAGACGTGGAGAACGCAGTCGAGGTAGTCGAGGATCGTCCACCCCGCTTCGCCGCCGCCGTCGACTCCGCCCGGCAGCAGGCCGGCGTCGCGCTTCACCTGCACCCGCACCTCGTCGACGATCGCCCGAGCCTGGCGCTCGTTGCGAGCCGTGCAGATGACGAGGAAGTCGGTGTAGGCGACCAGCTCGCGCATTCCGAGCACGACCAGGTCCTCGGCTTTTTTCGAATCGGCGATCGAGGCCAAGCGGCGCGCCAGCTCCTCGGACTGCGCCTGGTTCATCGGTAGATCCCCCTCTCTTCGATCAGCTCCGCGACGGCGTCGGGGACGAGGTAGCGCAGCGGCCGCCCCTGTCCCGCGCGCTCCCGCACGGCAGAGGAAGAGACCCCGAACTGCGGCATCTCCAGCATCGTCGCCCGTCCCTCGCAACCGAGGCTGCGCATCGTCGCCGCCACCTCGGCGTCGGAGACACCTGCCCGCCGGGCCACGGCGATGCTCGCCAGCTCGACAGCCCGCTCCGGCTGCCGCCAGCTCTCCAGGCCAACCGCAGCATCCGCCCCCATCACGAACACCAGCTCCCTGTCGGCCCGTTCATCTGCAAGCGCCTCCAAGGTCTCATACGTGTAGGACGGCCCCTCGCGCTCGACCTCCAGGGCCGAGACCGAGAAGCGGTCGTCGTCCGCTGCCGCCAGCTCCGTCATCTCCATCCGCACCTCGCGGCCGGGGTCCTCGGCGATCCGCTTGTGCGGTGCATTGCCGGTCGGAACCAGGATCACCTCTTCGAGCCCGAGCTGCCAGGCCGCCTCCTGGGCGAGCGCGAGGTGTCCGAGGTGCGGAGGGTTGAACGCAGACCCCAGCACGCCGATTGCCGCGCCATCGCGCTCACTCACGTATCTGGCCGTCGCCGTGGGCCACGTACTTGAAGGTGGTCAGCTCCCGCATCCCGATCGGGCCGCGGGCGTGCAGCTTCTGGGTCGAGTTGCCGATCTCCGCCCCCATCCCGTACTCGAAGCCGTCGGTGAAGCGGGTCGAGGCATTGACGTAAACGGCGGCGGCATCGACGCCGCTGGCAAAGGCGTCGGCGGCCTCCTCGGAGGAGGTGACGATCGCCTCCGAGTGGCCGGTGCCGTGCGCGTTGACGTGGTCGACTGCGTCGGAGACCGAGTCGACGACGGCAACCGCCATCTTCAGGCCGAGGTACTCGTTGTCCCAGTCCTCGTGGCTCGCCTCCCCCACCGCGACGGCGCCGGCGGCGGCTCGAACCCGCTCGTCCCCCACCAGCTCGACCCCCGCGGCGGCAAGATCGGCGAGCACGGCCGGGGCGAAGCGATCGGCGATCGCAGCGTCGATCAGCAGCGTCTCGGCGGCGTTGCAGACACCCGGCCGCTGCACCTTGGCGTTGACGGCGATCCGGCGTGCCATCTCGGGATCGGCGTCGGCGTGGACGTAAACGTGGCAGTTGCCGGCCGCCGCGTACATCACCGGCACCGTCGCCACCTTCTTGATCGCAGCCTTCAGGCCTTCGCCGCCGCGCGGGATCAACAGGTCGACCAGTCCCTCCTGCGTCGCCAGCTCGGCCAGCTCCTCGTGGCCACCGCCGCCAAGCGAGAGGACCGCGTCCTCCGGCAGCCCCGCCTCTGCGAGCGCCTCGCGGACGACAGCCGCCAGCGCCGCGTTCGAGCGCTCGGCGTAACTGGAGCCGCGAAGGACGATCGCGTTGCCGCTCTTGATCGTCAGCGCCGCGCAATCGACGGTCACGTTCGGGCGCGCCTCGTAAACGACGGCGACGACCCCCAGCGGCACCCGCACCTTGCGCAGGTCGAGGCCGCTCTCAAGCGTTTTCCGTTCCAGCTCCTCGCCGACCGGGTCATCGAGCGCGGCGACGACCCGCACGCCCTCGGCCATTGCCGACACCCGCTCCGGCGTCAGCCGTAGCCGGTCCCGCAGCGCCTCGGTGAGGCCGGCGGCGCGCTCGTCGGCGAGGTCGCCGGCGTTCGCCTCAAGGATGCTTTCGCTGCGCTCTTCCAGCAGCCGCGCCGTCGCCTCCAGCGCCGCGTTCTTCGCGGTCGAAGCGGTGGCAAGCTGTCGGGCCGCGCGCTTGGCAGCAGCGCAGCTCTCGGCGACGGTGGTCTCGGTCACAGCCATCCGCAAAGGGTAGCTGGGGGCTAGAGGAGGACGAAGCGGTCGCGATGGACGACCTCGTCGGCAGCGTGCGGCAGCAGCTCGCGCACCTGGGCACTCTGCATCCCGATTACCCGCTGCAGCTCGCGGGAGGAGTAGTCGGTGATGCCTTTGCCGATCGTCTCGCCGTCGCCGGCGACGTCGATCGCGTCGCCGGCCTCGAAGCTGCCCTCAACGGCGGCGATTCCTACTGGCAGCAGGCTGGACCCGCTCTCGCGGAGGACGCGGGCGGCGCCGGTGTCGACGATCAGCCGCCCCCGCGCCGGCTTCGCGTACTTGAGCCAGAGCTTGAAGCTGGAGGTCCGGCCCTTGCCGGCAGCAAAGCGGGTGCCGCACGCCTCTCCCCCGGCCGCCGTGAGCAGGGTGCCGCCGCGCGTCCCATTGCAGATCACCGCCGGTATTCCGGCCTCGCTCGCCATCTCCGCCGCCGCCACCTTGCTGCGCATGCCGCCGGAGCCGAAGACAGAAGTGCGGTCGCCGATCTCGAGCTTGTCGATCCTGGCGAAGTCGTTGACCTCAGCGATCAGCTCCGCCTCCGGGTCGGTTCGCGGGTCCCCGGAGAGGAGACCATCGACGTTGGTCAGCAGGACCAGCAGCCGCGCGTCGAGCAGCAGCGCCACCTGGGCGGCGAGGAAGTCGTTGTCGCCGAAGCTGATCTCGTCGGTGGCGGTGGTGTCGTTCTCGTTGACGACCGGGACCACCCCCCACTCGAGCAGCCGACGAAGGGTCTGGCGGGCGTTCAGGTAGTTGGTGCGAGCGCCGATGTCGGCGGCCGTCAGCAACACCTGCGCGGCGCGGGTTCCGTGGCCGGAGAGGCGACTCTCGTAAGCGCGGAAGAGGTCACCCTGCCCCACCGCCGAGGAGGCCTGCAGCTCGTCCATTGCCCGCGGCCGCACCGGCATCTCCAGCAGCCGCATCCCGCGGGCGATTGCGCCGGAGGTGACCATCACCACGCGCTCCCCGCCCTGCTCGAGCTGCGCGACCTGCTCGCAGACGGAATCGAGGACGTCCGTGCGCAGCTCGCCGTCATCGGCGGCGACGATCGAGGATCCGAGCTTGACGACCAGGGTCATGGCCGTGAAAGTAGCCGAGATGGGGTCTGCAATCGGTTGGGGCGCGCTCGCCGCAAGCTCCCTCGTCATCGGCGCCGCCCTCAGCTTCGTCCGCGACTGGTCGATGCGGCAGGTCGGCTACGTCCTCGCTTTCGGCGCCGGGGCGCTGATCAGCGCCGTCAGCTTCGAGCTCGCGGCCGAGGGGATCGAGGTGGGCGGTGCGCCGATCACCGGCATCGGGCTCGGCGTCGGCGCTGTCACCTATTTCGTCCTCGACGGCCTGATCGCCCGCAGGCACTCGACCGGCCGCGGCCGCAAAGGCCGGATGGAGGGAGACGGGAGCGGCACCGCACTGGCACTCGGCGCCTTCCTCGACGGCATCCCCGAGCAGATGGTGCTCGGCATCGGGCTGGCCGGCGGGCAGTCGGTGAGCGCGGGGCTCCTCGCGGCGATCTTCGTATCGAACCTGCCCGAGGCGATC
>Ga0126305_10000028_pt1 | contig 60085 bp, 45 predicted proteins | sample Plot26_FD_92536 | JGI IMG/M metagenome (GOLD analysis project Ga0126305, IMG submission 92536) | Serpentine soil microbial communities from UC McLaughlin Reserve, CA, USA - Plot26 | ecosystem: Environmental > Terrestrial > Soil > Grasslands | place: USA: UC McLaughlin Reserve, Lake County... | reverse complement strand
TGTCCGTCGCGAATCATCTGCCGGAGGTCGCGGTGGGTGGCGGCGACGACCCGGACGTCCACCTTTTCCGTGCGGTCCGAGCCGAGCCGCTGGATTTCGCCGAATTGGAGGAAGCGGAGCAGCTTCGCCTGCGCCTCGATGGGGATCTCGCCGACCTCGTCGAGGAAGAGCGTGCCGCCATGGGCGGCGGCGAGCCGGCCCGGGCGGTCGCGCTTGGCGTCGGTGAAGGCTCCCGCGACGTGGCCGAACAGCTCGGACTCCAGCAGCGTTCCCGGCAGGGCGGAGCAGTGGACGGTGACGAACGGCTTGCCTCGGCGCGGGCTGTTGACGTGGAGGGCGCGGGCGATCAGCTCCTTGCCGGTGCCGGTCTCGCCCAGCACGAGGATGGGAGCGTCCGCTCCCGCGACCTGGGCGACGACCCGCAGCAGCTCGACCATGCGGGGATCGCGGGTGACGATCCCAGCGAAATCGTTTTGGGAAAACAGCTCGCCTTCCAGGCTCCGGTTGCGCCGCCTCAGGGCCTCGCGCTCGCTCGCTCGCAGGAGGAAGAGCCCGGCGATCTCGGCGAGCCTGGTGAGGAAGGCCCGGCACTCTTCGTCGAAGCTGTCCACCTTTTGGCGATTCTCGAGGTAGACGACGCCATAGACCTCGCCACCGTGGCGAAGGGGCACGACCAGGGCGCAGCAGAGGCCGATGAAAAGAGCGCTCTCGCCGGAGCCGAAGCGGTCGTCCTCGATCAGGTTCGGCAGGTAGATGACCTTCCCGGTCTCGATCGCCTCGCGCACCAGCGTGCGGCTGTACCGGCGTTCGGCCGCGGAGCGCTGCTCGCGTTCGTACCCGACCTCGAACTTCTGCTGGAACGAGCCCTCCTCGCGCACCACGACGAAGCCCGTCTCTGCGCCGCACCGCTCGACGATGCGGCGCAGCAGGAGCTCGGGCGCCCGTTCGTCGTCCTCCTCGGCGAGGAGGAGCTTCGAGATCTGGAATAGCTCCTCGTAGAGGTTCATACCGCCTGCCTCCGATCAATGACACCTGCCTCTGGGATCAGACAGAGCTTAACCGATTTGTAAGCCAATGTCTTGAGCGGAGGAAGAGTTGGTGTTTCGGGGGCTGGGCCCAGGAAAAGAGGAGATCGTTAGCTCGTCTGTGCAACTGCAAGCATATCGAGAAAGCCATGAGCAGATCTCAATGAGCTGCCTTCGCCGAGTGGCAGCCATGAGCTGGAGAGTGGCTCAAAAGCTTGGAATATCAACGTTTTACGTTGTCGGCATCTCTTGGCAAAGGGGTTGCTATATAGGCTGATGTCAGCAACAAGGATTAAACGATGGGTGTACAGGAAAGCACCAGTCACTTACGGAAGGAGAGAAAGGCAAAAGAAGATCCACTTATAAAGAAAAATATTTCTCCTCATAACTGACCTCACTGGGCGACATTTCTGTCGCTCGCCAGGAGCCTTGACTCCTTAACCTCAACAAGAAAGGAAATACACATGGCTATTCCGCTCACGATCGTAGTCGATACAGCTTCCCTCCCCTCCGGATCCGGCTCAACCCCCGGCAATCCAATCCAGTTCGGTCATGACGGGGCGTTCATGATCACCGACAGGGTCCACTGTCAAGGCCCAAACGCGGTCGCCGACCTGCGGATCAAGGGGGCCGCCTCGGGGGATAGCCTCCAGATCTGGAGCAGTTCCTTGAGCAGTCAGTTCCTGGATGAGGTCTTCCTCTACGACTTCGCACACCTGAGTGGTGCCCAGGTCCTGGATGTAAACGGACTGAGGCCGCAGATCTTCCAGGAAGTAGCGAATGTACCGGTAGCTGGGGGTCCCTCCCACCAGCCGCCCACGTTCAAGACCGAGACTAGAAGTTACCCCTGCACCGAGATCGATGTCACCAACGGCGGCGGCACGGAAGCATTTTTGGTGAGATTCGTAGTGTACAGCCAGGCTCAGGACGGCGGCAGGAAGGTGAAAGGCTACTACCAATGGGATCCGTCGATCACGGCAGTCTGACGAACGATCCTGAACGCGGCAAATGATTCAACGGCGTAGGGCGACGACGCCGGCCGATTCGGCCGGCGTCGTCCCTCAGGCGCCCTAAAGCTCCGCGATCGAAAAACCCAATGCCCGCGCTGCCGCCACCAACCGATCGTCATAGCTGGCGATCGTCACCGTCTCACCCTGGGAGCGAACGAACTCCGCCGACGACAGGTGGAGCGCATCGAGCGTCCGCACAGGCGCAGGAAAGGGCTCGAGCGCGCGTGCCAGGACGGCAGGTACCATCTCGACGAGAGCCACGCGCTGGAGGAGAGCGGCCACAGCTTCGGAATGCGTCTCGGTCAGCCCATAGGCATGGATCCGGACCCAGATCTCGTATTGGAGAAGCCGGCTGGAGATGAGTTTCTCCTCCCAAAGAGAGGCGGAAGGAGAACGGTCCTCCGCGAGCAGATGCGCGAGAGCGACCGACGTATCGAGATAGATCAACGGTCGCTACGATCCCGCTGCAGATCCCGCAGAAGGTCGCTGAGGGAAGTGACCGGAACCCGTGGAGGTGTACCGACCGCGGAAGCCGGCTGGATCCAGCCCCTCTGCACAGCGTCCGCCAAAGGCGACTGAGAGGCCAAGGGAACGACACTTCGCCGCGGAGGAACCAACTCCGCAAGGACGCGGTCGCGGTCCGTCACCAGGACCGTCTCCCCTCCCTCGGCGAGATGGACGTACTCGCCGACCCTCTCCTCGAGCTCCTTCAACGCCACGGCACGCATGCTCAGAAATTATCGCCGCCGGCCATCTCTGTCAAGTCGCCGCTATGCGGCACGCCCCATCTCGCGGGGCGCCGCCGCTCGTTTGCGCTTCACCCCGCCGGCTTCTTGAACAGCCCCTCGTCCACCGGCGCGTTCACCTGCACCTCCGAGTATTTGATCTGCACGAACGGCTGGCCGTTCCGCGAGACGTTCGTCTGGTAGGGGACCTTGACGCCGCCGACCTCGCGGTAGTCGGTGTAGACGGCCTCGGTCGTCTCGCCGCCGGACTCGAAGGCGACCTGGGTCACCAGGCTCGTCTGGGGATCGAGGAAGAAGCGGGTGGCGTGCCCCTCCCCGTCGGCGATCTCGACGACCTTCGCGGGCTTGCCGGCGACGTCGGCGTCGGGCAGCGGGCGGGCGGTGTAGCCGGCCTGGCCGGCCTGGCGCAGGACATCGAGGCCGTAGTGCTGCTCTTCCTTGCTCTGCGCCGTGGTGTCCTGCACCTGGGACCCCATGCTGCCCCAGCCGGCCGTGCCGTCGAAGGCCTGGATCATCGTCCCCATGGGGAGCTGGATCTCGGTGCGCTCCTTGTCCGGCAGCACGCGGTAGGTGACGATCGACGGAATGGGCAGGGGTTGGGGCACGCCGGGCGGCGTCATGGTCCCCGAACCCTTGGCGACCTGCGAGCGCTGCTCGACGAACGCCGTGCCGCCGAGCGCCTCTTGAGCCTTGCGGAGGAGCTCCAGGGCCTGAGCCTGGTCGGAGGCGGACGCCGCGGGTTGCGCGGACTTGGGCTTTCTCAGGTCGGCGCGCAGGAAGTCGACCTCGGCGGCCGGGATCGTCTCGAACTCGCCGTACTTCTTCTTCAGGCCTTCGGAGAAGGCGGCGGCGTTGCCGGCCAGCACGATCACCATGTCGTCCGGCCGGGTGCGCTCCTTGGCGAAACGCTGGACGTCGGCGGCGCCGACCTTGGAGATGCTTTCGTTGTAGGTCTCCACGAACTCCCGCCCCAAGCCGAACTTCATGGCCTCGAGGATTTTGCCGGCGATGCCGTCGGCGGTCTCGATCTCCAGCGGGAAGCCGCCCGTGATGTAGGTCTTGGCGGCGCCGAGCTCGGTTTCCGGCACAGGCTCCTTCTGGAGGGCGCGGATGACGTCGAGCGAGACCTCGAGGGCTTCGAGGGTGGACTCGGTCTTGGTGGAGGTCGAGGCCACGAACCAGCCCGGCTGGCTGCCTTCGATGAAGTAGCTGCCGGCGCCGTAGGAGAGGCCCCGCTTGCGGCGCACCTCGTCGAACAGCCGGGAGCTGGCGGTGCCGCCCAGGACGGAGTTGTAGACCCGCTCGGCATAGAGGTCGGGATCGCGGAAGGCGATCGCCACCTGGCCGAGGCGGATCTCGGTCTGGACGGCGTCGGGCTTGTCGATGACGACGATCCTGTGGCCGCTACCGCTCCGGGCCGCCACGTCCGGAAGCTTGGCCGCCTCTCCCGCATGCCAGCCGCCGAACGCCCGCTCGGCGCGGGCGAAGGCGTCGGCCGGCTTGACGTCGCCGACGATGGCCAGGATCGCGTCGTTGGGCACGTACCGCCGGCGGTGGAAGGCGGCGAGGTCGTCGCGGGTCAGACCCTTGAGCGACTCGGGAGTGCCGTCCGACGGGTTGCCGTAGGGGTGGTTGGGGAAGATGAGCCGGTCGGCGGCGCTGCTCGCGAGATAGCCCGGGTCCTGCTGCTGGATCTGCAGGCCGCTCAGGGCCTGGCGGCGCCAGCGCTCGATCTCGTCCTGTGGGAAGGTGGGGCGGAGGAGGATGTCGGACAGCAGGTCGAAGCCGAGGTCGAGCTGGTCGGAGGTGACCTCGGCGCTGGCGAAGCCGGACTCGATGCCGGTCGCGGCGTTGAGGTTGCCGCCGACGAAGTCGATGGCCTCGGCGATCTGCTGCGCCGAGCGGGTCGGCGTGCCCTTGGTGAGCAGGGCGGCGGTGGCGCCCGCCAATCCCGCCTTTTCGGCCGGATCGAAGGTCTTGCCCGCCTTGAGCACCATGCGCAGGGCGACCAGCGGCTGCTCGTGCTGCTCGATGACCACGACCCGCAGGCCGTTGGCCAGGCTCTTCTGCTCGAACGAGGGGAAGCGGACGTCCTTGACCGGCGCCGGGGCCGGCGGCGTCGCCTTGGGCTTCGCCGGCTGGGCGGCGGCCCCGGAGGCGGCGAGCAGCAGGCCGGCGGCGATCAGGCTCAGAATAGGTGCTTTCATGGCTTCTTCACCTCGGGGAGCATGTAGACCACTGTGCGGTTCTCGGGTTTGAAATACGTCTCCGCCACGCGCTGCACGTCGGCGGCGGTGACCTTCTGGTACTCGGCGAGCTCGCGGTTGACCAGCGACACGTCGTCGAGGAGCACGGCGGCGTTGGCGATGGCGTCCGCCTTGTCCAGCACGGTCTGGCGGCCGAACACCAGGCCGGAGATGAGCTGGTTCTTGGCCTTGGCGAGCTCGCCGGCGGAGACCGCCTCGCTCTTCAGCCGGTCGATCTCGGCCAGCAGCTCCTTCTCGGCATCCTCGGCCTTCTGCCCGCCCTGGAGATAGGCGTAGAAGAAGAAGACGCCGGGGTCCTCGAGCACGAACGCCTGGCCGCCGGCGCCGATGGCGATCTGCTTGTCGTAGACCAGCCGCCGGTAGATCCGGCCGCTCTCGCCGCCGGAGAGGATGTTGCTCGCCACCTGGAGGGCGTAGACGTCTGCGGTGCCCGCCTCGGGCACGTGATAGGTCAGCACCGCGGCCGGCAGGGGCGTGTTGGCGTGATAGTCGACGGCCCGGCGCTCGGCCGTCTGCGCCGGCTCCTTGGGGATGTCGCGGGGGATCGGCTTGCCCTTGGGGATGGACCCGAACCAGGTCTCGGCCCAGCGCTTGACCCGGGCGGGGTCGAAGTCCCCCGAGACCACCAGGGTGGCGTTGTTGGGCACGTAGTAGGTGCGGTGGAAGTCCCGCACGTCCTGGAGGGTGGCGGCGTCGAGGTCGGCCATGGTGCCGATCGCCAGGATGCGGTAGGGGTGGACCTTGTAGGTGTTCTGCAGCACCACCTCCAGGAGCCGGCCGAAGGGCGGGCTCTCCACCCTCAGCCGGCGCTCCTCCTTGACCACGTCGCGCTCGGACTTGAAGTTCTCCTCCGAGACGTCGAGCGAGCGCATGCGGTCCGCTTCCATCCACAGGATCCGCTCCAGGTAGTTGCTGGGGAAGACCTCGAAGTACTGGGTGCGGTCGAAGCTCGTGGTGGCGTTGTAGCTGCCGCCGATCGAGTTGATGAAGTTCCGGTGCTCCTCGGGCGCCAGGTTCGCCGAGCCCTTGAACATGATGTGCTCGAAGAGGTGGGCGAAGCCGCTGCGCCCCGGGCGCTCGTCCTTGGAGCCGACGTGGTACCAGATCTCGACGGCGGCCACGGGCACGGAGTGGTCCTCGTGCATCAGGAGCGTGAGGCCGTTGGCGAGCTTGTGCTCCTGCACCTCCAGCTTCGGCGGCGTCACCTTGACGGTCTCCGCCGCCGGCGCCGAAACGGTCAGCGCCAGGCAGGCCGCCCCGGCGAGACAACCGATCTTGGATGACAGCATCCGGATCTCCTTCGAAGGGTGAATGGATGTAGACAGAGACACCTGCGGCATCGCTTTGTGTACGCAAACAGGCCGATCAGAGTTTAGCGCCGGTTGCCCATGCTGTTGCCGAGTCAGTTCCGGCGCGGTAGCTTATCGCCATGAACAGACGATTTCTCCCTTGCATCCCGGCCTCCCTCCTCGCGCTGTCCCTGTCCCTGCCCCTCGGGGCGGCGCCCCAGGCGCCGGCGGCCCCCGCGGCCGAATCCCTGCCCGCTCCGGCCGACGTGGCGGCGCCGCCCGCCGACGCCCAGGTCACGGCGAGCGGGCTGGCCTCCAAGGTGCTCTCGCCCGGCACGGGCACGGAGCATCCGGCCGCCGCCGACCAGGTGAAGGCGCACTACACCGGCTGGACGACGGACGGCAAGATGTTCGACTCCTCGGTGGCCCGCGGCCGGCCGATCGTCCTGCCGCTGAACAGGGTGATCGCCGGCTGGACGGAGGGCCTGCAGCTCATGGTGGTGGGGGAGAAGCGGCGGTTCTGGATCCCCGCCAAGCTCGCCTACGAGGGGAAGCCCGACAAGCCTCAGGGAACGCTGGTCTTCGACGTCGAGCTGCTGGAGATCCTGCGGGTGCCGCCGGCGCCGGCCGACCTGGCGACGCCGCCCACGGATGCCGCCAGCCACTCGTCTTCCGGCCTCGTATGGAAGGTCCTGAAGCCCGGCACCGGCACGCGCCACCCCAAGGGCACGAGCACCGTCAAGGTGCACTACACGGGCTGGACGACGGACGGCAAGATGTTCGACTCCTCGTACTCCCGTGGCACCCCGACGACCTTTCCGCTCAACAAGGTCATCCCCGGCTGGACCGAGGGGCTGAAGCTCATGACGGAAGGGGAGTCCCGCCGGTTCTGGATCCCCAAGAAGCTGGCCTACCGCGGCGCGCCGGGCAAGCCCGAGGGGATGCTGGTGTTCGACGTCGACCTGCTGGAGATCGTCAAGGAGTAGACTTCAGATATGACTCGCCACGGCAGGCTTCAAGCGATCGTCTGCGTGCTCCTGCCGCTGGCGATCCTGGCGCCTCTGTGCCTGGCGGTGGGAGCCTCGACGGAGCACTACTGCGCCTGCGGCATGAAGAAGGGCGAGTGCTCCTGCTCCCTCATGATGAACCGCGCGGGCGGGCACTGCAGCGGCATGGGTATGGAGCGGCGCTGCCAAGTGCGCGCTCCCCGCCGCCCCGTGGACAGCGAAGGCCCGAGGGTCCCCCTCGATCTCCGCAACCGTCTGGGAATCTTCGAGCGTCAGGGCCTCGGCCTGGGACCCGAGCCCAGCGGCGCCGTCGAGCCGTTCGCCGAGGCCTTCTTCCCGCCTACCCTCGCCGCTCCACCCGAGCCTCCTCCTCCTCGGACCTCCTACCCGCTCTCGTGATCTCCGCCCCCGCCTGCAGAAGGCGGGAACGACTTTCATGGAATGGGAAAGGAGTGTCCTCTCATGAGGATTTTTCATTGGCCGAAGTACATCTTCGCGGTGGCCGCGCTGTGCGGGTTCCTGGGCGTCTCGGACGCCATCGCACAGACGCCCGCCCTGCCGGAGAAGCCCCAGGAGGCCGAAGAGCCGAAGACCAGCTACACCGGCGAGATCGACGTCATCGAAAAGCAAGAGCCCGCTCTCACGTCGCCGAGCGTCGAGAAGGCGGAGAAGAAGCTGGGTGCCGTGCCGGGCGGCACCAACCTGATCGACGCCGAGACCTATGAGCGGGGCCGCGCGTCGAGCCTCAAGGATGCCCTCGACTTCACCCCGGGCGTCCTCGTCCAGCCCCGGTTCGGCTCGGAGGAGTCGCGCCTGTCCATCCGCGGCTCGGGCCTGCAGCGGACCTTCCACGGCCGCGGCCTCCGGCTGCTGCAGGACGGCGTGCCCCTCAACCTCGCCGACGGCGCCTTCGACTTCCAGGCGGTCGAGCCCCTGGCGGCCCGCTACATCGAGGTATTCCGCGGCGCCAACGCCCTGGAGTACGGCTCCTCGACCCTCGGCGGCGCCATCAACTACGTGTCGCGCAATGGCTGGGACTCCCGGCCCCTCCAGGCCCGCGCCGAGTCGGGATCGTTCGGCTACCTGCGCGGCCAGGTCAGCTCCGGGTTCTCCCAGGGCAAGCTCGACGGCTTCGCGACGCTCACCCACTCGTCGGGGGACGGCTACCGCCGGCACAGCGCCCAGAGCAACCAGAGGTTCCTCGGCAACCTCGGCTTCCGCCCGAGCGACGGCCTGGAGAGCCGCTTCTACCTGGCGGCTTTCCGGTCCGACTCCGAGCTGCCGGGCAACCTGACCAAGGCGCAGCTCGAGGCGGATCCCCGCCTGGCGGCTCCGGGCAACGTCGCGCTGGACCAGAAGCGCGACTTCGACCTGCTCCGCCTGTCCAACCGCACCAGCCTGCTGCTGGGGGAGGGGAGCCGGATCGACTTCGGCGGCTTCTGGTCCTACAAGAACCTCGATCACCCGATCTTCCAGGTGCTCGACCAGGAGTCGAACGACCTCGGGGCCGACGTGCGCTACGAGAACGAGTCGAGCCTGCTGGGCCGCCCCAACCACCTGGTGATCGGCTTCAGCCCGGTGGTGGGCTTCGTGGACGACGACCGGTTCGTCAACGTGAGCGGCCGGCGGGGAGCGCGGACCGCGGCGGGCAAGACGACTTCGGTCAACATGGACCTCTACGCGGAGAACCGGCACCAGGTGCGGCGCCGGCTCTCCCTCTCGACAGGCCTCCAGGTCTCCCGCGCCCGGCGGGACTTCGCGGACGATTTCCTGCCCAACGGCGACCAGACCGACCGCCAGGACTTCGACGGCATCAGCCCCAAGCTGGGCCTGATCTTCGAGCTGACGCCCGCGGCCTCGGTGTTCGCCAACGTCAGCCGCAGCTTCGAGCCGCCCACCTTCGGCGAGCTGGTCAGCGTCGGCGGCGACGGCCTCCTCCGGCTCCGCGCCCAGACCGCCAGCACGCTCGAGCTCGGCAGCCGGGGCAAGGCGGGGGCCGTGTCGTGGGATCTCGCCCTCTACCACGCCCGGGTCTCGGACGAGCTCCTCGGCCTCAACGACGCCGTCGGCAATCCACTCGGCACGATCAACGCCGGCCGGACCCTGCATTCCGGCGCGGAAGTCGGGCTCGAGGCCCGGTTCGGACCGTCCGTCCTCCTCCGGCAGGTCTACGACTGGAGCCGGTTCAGGTTCGACGGCGACCCGGTCTTCCACGACAACGTGCTGGCCGGCGTCCCCGAGCACTTCCTGCGCACCGAGCTCCTGTTCGAGCGCGGCGGCTTCTACGGCGGCCCGAACGTCGAATCGGCGCCGAAGAAGTACCCGGTCGACCACGCCAACACGCTGTTCGCGGATCCCTACACGATCCTCGGGCTGAAGCTCGGCTATCGCACGGCGAGCGGCCTCTCGGGCTTCGTCGAAGGGCGGAACCTCACGGACGAGACCTACGCGGCGACCACGGGCGTGATTCCCGATGCCCGGGGCCGCGACTCGGCGCAGTTCCTGCCGGGCGATGGCGCGTCGGTGTACGCCGGCCTCGAGTACCGCTGGTGAAGGAGGCATTCATGCGAGCCAACCTTACCCTGGCCGTTCTCCTGCTCGGACTCCTCTCGGGCTGCGGAGGCGGGGAGGCGCCGCCGTCCGGCCTCCATGCCTCCTTTCCCGGGCGGGATCCCAGACTGCGGTCCGGCTCGCATTCGTTCCTCTCCTCGGCCGTCACGTCGACGGGAACGGCGGCCTTCGCCTGGCTCGACAACCGGGCGGGGCGGCGAGGTCTGGCTGGGCTATCGCGACCGTGAGCCGGACGACCTGCGGGATTTCCGCGTGCTGCGGAGCCGGTCGGATCCTCCGGAGTTCGGTAACGGCGTGAAGCTCTCGGAAGACGGCTGGAAGATCAACGGCTGCCCCGAGACCGGCGCGAGGTTCGCCCAGACGCCGGACGGCACGCTCTGGGCCGCCTGGTTCACGGCCGGCGGCGTGCCCGGCGTCTACCTCACCTCTTCGCGCGATGGAGGAGCGAGCTTCGCCCGGAGAACCCTGATGAGCACGCCCGGCCGGCTGGCAAGGCCCCCCGAGATCGGCGCCCTCCCGGATGGCAGGATCGTGCTGCTCTACGAGAGCATCGAGGAAGGCGGCGCCCGTCCCTTGGTCGCGAGGGTTCGCGCCGCCGCCGGAGAATGGGGGCCGCCGCGTTCGGTGGCTTCCGAGGGGGGATTATCCTCGTCTCTCGGCGAGCGGCGAGCGGGGAGCGGGCGGTGGTGGCCTTCACCCGGCGTTCCGGGGAGAAGCCGAGCGTGGTGGTGGAGGAGTGGGCTTTTCTTGAGGCGGGGGAACTGAGGGAGGAGGCTCGCTGAAGGGACCGTCCACGATGACCGCAGCCTGCCGTGCTAGAGTTTGGCGGCAGATGCTGAGCTGAAATTACGAGAGGCCCGATGCCACAGCTACTCGGTCTAAGGATTCAGAATTACAAGTCGTTGTCGGATGTAAGCCTTGGTCAGGTCGGTTATGGCCAAGGGGATCCTCTACCGCCCCTGAGCTGTTTCATCGGACCGAATGGCAGCGGAAAATCGACTTTGCTGGATGCTTTCGGCTTTATGGCGGATTGCCTGCGTGAAGGCGTTGAATCCGCGTGTGATAAATCTCAGCGAGGCGGCTTTTCCAAGGTTCGGACCCAGGGAACCACAGAGGCCATCCGTTTTGAGCTCTACTATCGGGAGAGCCTTCAGTCTCGGCCGATCACCTATAGCTTCGCGGTCGACGAGGTCGGCGGCGTACCCGTGGTCGTGGAGGAGACCTTGCGGCAGCGGCGCAAAGGGCAGAAACATGGCAGACCCTATCCGTTTCTGCGCCTGGAAAGAGGAGAGGGGCGTGTCTGGGCCGGTGATGCGATCGAGGATCAAGAGGGTGCGGCCTCCCTCGAGATCGAGCTCGATGACGTGGGCCGACTCGGTATCACGACGCTCGGTCAGCTGAAGGAGCACCCGCGTATCGTCGGTCTCCGTTCCTACATCGAAAGCTGGTATCTCTCCTACTTCGTTCCCGACGCTGCCCGCACCCTTCCGGTTGCGGGAGCGCAGAAGCACCTGGACCGCACGGGCGAGAATCTGGGCAACGTCGTGCAGTATCTCGAACGAGCCCATCCTGATCGGTTTCAAAACGTGTTGGACCGTATCGCTCGCAAGATTCCAGGCATACAGACGATCACTCATGAGAAGAGCCCGGATGGCCGCCTTCTTTTGCGCTTCAACGAGCGCGGATATGAGGACCCATTCTATCAACAGAGCATGTCGGACGGCACGTTGAAGATGTTTGCCTATCTACTTCTCCTCGAAGACCCGGAGCCACGCCCCTTCATCGGCGTCGAAGAACCCGAAAACGGCCTCTACCACAAACTCCTCGAAGACCTGGCACGCGAGTTCGTCCGGCACGTGGAGCACTCTCGAGGCGAGACGCAGATCCTCGTCACGACACACTCGCCTTACTTCGTGGATGCGCTTAAACCCGAGCAGGTCTGGTTGATGGAAAAGGACGAGAGCGGGCATACCACGGTCAAGCGAACGGCTGACCTGCCGATCGTCATGGAGATGGTGAGGGAAGAGATCCCCCTGGGCAGCCTCTGGTATAGCAACCACTTTGAGGAGAGGTTTGCCCATTGAGGCTGCACGTTCTTGTGGAAGGAGCCTCCGAGGAAGCGTTCTTGAGAGGGTGGTTTCCCCGATTCCTGCCTGGTCACGCTCTCCAGGTTATCCCGCATCGGGGCAAAGGAAGGCTGCCTGGCGAGCCTTATAAGGCGCCGAACCTGAAGCGGGAGGGACTCTTGGACCAACTCCCGGCGAAGCTTCGGGCGTATGGCCGAGCCTTAAACCCTGCTACGGACCGTCTCCTCGTGCTCCTCGATCTCGATGACGATTCGTGTATCGAGTTGAAAGGACGTCTGATCGCACTTCTCAATCATTGCAATCCCAAGCCGGTCGTACTCTTTCGAATCGCAATTGAGGAAACGGAAGCCTTTTACCTCGGAGATCCTCGGGCCATCAAAGAGGCTTTTCCTCAAGCGAATCTGCGGAAGCTCAGGAATTACATACAAGACAGTATCTGCGGCACATGGGAAGTGTTCCGCGAAGTCGTGGGAGCCCCAAGCGAAGACAAGGTCCATTGGGCCGAACGGATGGGGCCTCATCTCGGTATCGATCGGAAGGGTGGGACGGCGAATCGTTCGACTTCCTTCCAGCAGTTTTGCCAGGCACTTCTTACCTTGGCAGGCGAGCCCCTCGACTGACATGCCCCCCTCCCAACGCAAAGCCCCACCCCCGCCCGACCCCGAGAACGGGCTGTGGCAGGGGCGGTCCGTCGCCCGGCGGTTCGTGTCGCCGGATGGCTTCACCGTGCTGGTGGGGCGGACGGCCGATGACAACGACGTGCTGACGTTCAAGCTGGGGAGCCCGCGGGACTTCTGGCTGCACGTCGCCGCCGAGTCGGGCTCCCATGTGGTGGTGCGCAACCCCGAGGGGCTCGACCGGCTGCCCAAGGAGACGGAGCAGTTCGCGGCGTCGCTCGCGGCCGGCTACAGCAAGGCGAAGAAGGGCGGGCGGGTGGCCGTCCATCTCTGCCGCTGCGAGGACGTCAGCAAGCCTCGTGGAATGCCGCCCGGCAAGGTCCTCCTGGACCGCTTCCGGAGCGTTCAGGTCGCTCCCTGGCGGCCGGACGCCGGCTAAAGCGATTGCAAGATCGCCGAGGCGCTGCTGCCGGCGACCTCGCCCGGCGGGTCGACGTTCAGGGCCTTGAGCACTCCATTCTCGATGACCGCAGCGTAGCGCTGGGAGCGGATGCCCATGCCGAAGGGGCGGGAGTCGAGCTCCAGGCCCAGGGCGCGGGCGAAGTCGCCGTTGCCGTCGGCCAGGGGCACGATCTTCTCGCCGACCTCCTTGGCATTGAACCAGGCCGAGAGCACCTCGATGTCGTTGACGGCCGTGCCGGCCACCAGGTCGGCCCCGCGGGATTTCAGGTGATCGGCCAGCTCGATGAAGCCGGGCAGGTGGTGGTCGGAGCAGACGGAGGTGAAGGCGCCCGGGACGGCGAAGAGCACCACCTTCTTGCCCTGGAACAGCTCCTCCGTCCAGACGTTCTGGAACCGCCCCTCGTTCACCGTCTGTAGCTTCACGTTGGGGACCTTGTCCCCGACTCGGATCGTCATGTCTGTTTCTCCCTCGGGAGCATCTTATCTTTTACGGATGGGTCTTTTACGGATGAGTCAGCGGGGCCGCTTCCCCCTCCTCGTACGTCAGCGACCGGGTCGAGCCGCGCGGGAAGAGCAGCGCCACGCCCAGGCTGATCACGGAGAGCGCCGCGAGGGCGATGAAGACGGCCTGGAGCCCATGGAGCAGAGCCGAGGTGAGGTGGTTCAGGGCCTCGGGAGACAGCCGTGAGCGCAGCGCCGGATCGAGGGCGGCGTTGGCGTTCGCCCCGCGTCCCACGATCCGCTCCAGGCGCGAGTTCATGAGCGCGCCCAGGGCCGCCACGGAGATGGCGCCGCCGATGTTGCGGAAGAACTGGACCGAGCTGGTGGCCACCCCGCGCCGGTTCCAGGGCACGGCGTTCTGCACGCCCAGCATGTAGGGCATCGAGATGAAGCCGAGGCCGAGGCCGACGATCATCATCGCCACCATGACTCCGGTCCGGCCCGTGGCGGCGCCGGTGCGGGCGAGCAGCAGGCAGCCGGCGACGACCAGCACGGAGCCGCCGATCGACATCTGCCGGTAGCCCACCCGCAGCAGCAGCCGGCCGGCGATGGCGGAGGCGATCGGCCAGCCGATCAGGATCGGAGCGAGGATCGTCCCGGCGTCCACCGCCGTCCCGCCGATCACCCCCTGGCCGAAGACCGGCACGTAGGCGGTGATGGCGAAGAGGAGCACCCCCAGCAGGAAATTGCCGGCGCTGGAAACGGCGATCAGCCGGTTCTGGAAGAGGTCCAGCGGCAGCATCGGCTCCGGAGCCCGGCGTTCCTGCCAGAAGAAGACGGCGAGGCTCAGGGCCGAGCCGGCCAGGAAGCCGAGCGTGCGGGCGTCGCCCCAGCCCCAGGCCTCCGGCCCTTCGATCAGGGCGATCAGCAGCAGGGTGACGGCCGCCGTCAGGGTCACGGTGCCCAGGATGTCCAGCTTGTGATCCGTGCGCCCGGCCTCCTCTTTCAGATAGCGCTGGAGCATCCAGGCCGAGACGAGGCCGAAGGGGATGTTGAGGTAGAAGATCCAGCGCCAGGAGAGGGCGTCCGTGATCAACCCTCCTACCAGCGGCCCGGTCAGGCTCGCCAGCGCCCAGACCCCGGAGAACAGCCCTTGGATGCGCCCCCGCTCCTCTAGCTTGTAAATGTCGCCCGTGATGGTAATGGCTACCGGCATCACGCCGCCGGCGCCGAGCCCCTGGATGGCCCGGAAGAGGATGAGCTGGGTGAACGACTGGGCGACGCCGCAGAGCGCCGAGCCCAGCAGGAAGAAGAACACGGCCCACTGGTAGGTCCGCTTGCGGCCGTAGAGGTCGGCCAGCTTGCCGAACAGGGGCACGGTCGTGGTGGAGGTGAGCAGGTAGACCGCGAAGACCCAGCTATAGCGCGACACGCCGCCCAACTCGCCCACCGCCGTCGGCACCGCCGCGGCCACGGCGGTCGCCTCCAGGGCGGCGAGGAACATGCCCAGCAGGATGGCGGAGGTGACCAGCTTTCGTTGTTTTCCGGGTTGCAATGGGGCTCCTTGACGCCCCGCGTCTCGGCGGGCGGATGGCTCTTTTTTGCAGAAACGGGGCCAGTTCTATTTCTTGCCCATCGGCAGGGTGATGCTCTTCGTCACCGGCAATCCCTCGGCGGAGCCGGCGGGGGTCCAGACCTCCGCGCCGTCCTTGATCTCGCGGTCCATCCAGAGGGCGCGGGCGAGGGTGACCTCGACCTTGAGCCTGCCGTCCGCGGGGGCGGGCCGGCCCGCTTCGGTGCTCCAGAGCTTGAGCAGGCGGATCTCCCGGGTGGCGCCGGGCTCCACGGCGTTGAGGTAGAGCCGGTCCTTGTACGCCGGCAGCTCCTGGCCGTTGACCTTCACCGAGAATTCCAGCGCCGAGGCCCGGCGGCTGCCGGCGTTGCGCACCGTGACGCTCAGGGCGCAGAGCGTGTCCGGCCCCGGGGACGCCGGCTCCACCTTGACGGATTCCAGGGTCAGGGCAGATTTCGCCCCCTGGGCCAGCCCGGCCGGAGCCAGGAAGACGACGGCCAGGAGGGCAAGGGCGGTGGCGGCGCGAGGGAACAGCTTCATGGCCGGAGATGTTACCCTTTTCCGCCGTGAGAGTCCTGCGCACCGCTTCCGTCCTGCTCCTCCTGCTCGTTCCTTCCTTGAACGCCGAAGGCATCAAGTTCCGTGAGGTCTCCAAGGAGTGGGGGATCGACTTCCACCATCACCACGGCGGCTCGGGCAAGCGCTACATGGTGGAGACCATGGTGGGCGGCGTGGTGATGTTCGACTTCGACGACGACGGCGACGAGGACCTCTTCTTCGTGGACGGCGGAGTACTTCCCAGCTACACCGGACCGCCGCCCCGATCCCGCCTCTTCCGCAACGACGGCGGCCACAAGTTCACGGACTGGACGGACCGCTCCGGCATCAAGATCGCGTCCTATGGCGCCGGCGGCTCGGCGGGAGACGTCGACAACGACGGCGACCTGGACCTCTTCGTGACCGCCTTCGCGGGGCCGGACCAGCTCTTCCGGAACAACGGCGACGGCACCTTCACCGACGTCACGGCCAAGGCCGGCGTCGGCGACACCCTCTGGAGCTCCTCCTCCGCCTTCGCCGACGTGGACAACGACGGCGACCTCGACCTCTACATGGTGAGCTACGTCGACCACTCGGTGGCGAACCACAAGCTGTGCGGCGACGCCAAGCGCAAGCTGGAGGGGTACTGCCATCCCGACGAGTACAACCCCCTGCCCGGCCGCTTCTACCGCAACCGCGGCGACGGCACCTTCGAGGACGCGACCCAGTCCGCCGGCTTCGGCGGCGCGGTGGGGCCCGGGCTCGGCGTGGTGTTCGGCGACATCGACAACGACGGCTGGCAGGACGTCTTCATCGCCAACGACAACAAGCCCAACTTCCTCTTCCACAACAAGAAGGACGGCACCTTCGAGGACGTCTCCCTGATCTCCGGGGCGGGGATCGGCGGCCACGGCCGGCCGGAGGCGGGGATGGGAGTCGACATGGCCGACTACGACGGCAACGGCCTGCTCGACATCGTGGTCACCAACTACGAGCTGGAGACCAACGGCCTCTACAAGAACCTGGGGGACGTCGCCTTCGTCGACAGCCGCTCGCCGGCCGGCATCGCCGAGCCGTCCCTGATGTTCCTCGCCTTCGGGGTCGACTTCGCCGATCTCGACCAGGACGGCGACCCTGACCTCGTGATCGCCAACGGGCACACCAACGACAACGCCGCCCTGTTCCTCGAGGGGAGCCAGTTCGCCCAGCGCAACCAGGTCTTCGAGAACCTCGGCAATGGCAAGTTCCGCGAGGACAAGGCGACCGGCATGGACGTCGTGCGCGTCAGCCGCGGCCTGGCGACCGGCGACCTCGACGGCGACGGCGACTTGGACGTCGCGATCATCGACTCGAACGATCCCTGCGAGGTCTACGAGAACGTCAGCGCCTCCGGCGCTTCCGGCAATTGGCTGCAGGTGAAGATCGCCGCGCCCGCGGGCAACCGGTTCGGCATCGGCGCCCGGCTGGAGGTGGAGGCGGGCGGCAAGCGGCAGGTCGACGACGTCAGGACCGCCTCCTCGTTCCTCTCCCAGAACGCCCTCGCCGTCCACTTCGGGCTCGGCAAGAACGCCAAGGTGGACCGCCTGACCGTGCGCCGCCCCGGCCGTCCCAACCGCCCCGGTAGTGTGCAGGTGTTCAATGGGCTGCCGGCGAACCGGACGCTGATGATCGAGTAGGCGAGGTTGCTCTCCAATCGGCCCTTGCCTGTTGGGGCGCCCTGCCCTCCGAAACCTCACCCTCGGTCCCTCTCCTGAAGGAGAGGGAGGTCTAGTCCCGAAACGTCATGCCAAGAGATCCCTCTCCTCTAGGAGAGGGGCAGGGGTGAGGTCGCCGGAGGGCAGGAGGCCCGATCCGGCAAGGGCTCTCTACGCCCCGCCCAGACTCTTCAGATTCGCCGTCGCCGTCGGGTCTCCCGGCTTGATCTCCAGCACCTTGCGCAGGAGGCCCCGAGCCTCGTCCTTGCGGCCGTTCGCGATCAGCAGGACGGCGAGGTCGCTCAGGGCGGCCACGTGGTCGGGCCGGGCCTGCAGCGCCTGGCGGAAGTCCTTCTCGGCGGCGGGCAGGTCGCGGACGGCCATCCGTACCGCGCCGCGCAGGTAGAGGAAGTCGGGGTTGCCGGGAGAGGCGCTCAGGGCGTTCTCGGCGGCCTTCAGGGCCTCCTGGGGCTTCTTCGCGATCAGGAGGGTGGTGACCTCCGCCGCCCGCGGACGCGGATCGGACGGCACCAGCGCGATCTCCTGACGGATCTGGACGAGGGCTTCGTCCGTGCGGCCGGCGGCGGCCAGTCCCCTCGCCTCCTCGAGGTTGCGGCCGGTCGGGTCGGACCCGCCCCGTTCCGCCTCGTTCACCTGCTGGGAGTTCGATTTCTGGGCGCTCTGGAGCTCCTGGAACCTCGCCATCGCCTGGTTCGCGTCCTCCCGGCGCCCGGAGGCGAGGAGGGCCCTGCCGAGGAGCTGCCAGGCCTTGAGGTTCTTGGGATCGAGCCGGGTCGCCTTCTGGAGGGCGAGGATGGCCTCGGACCAGTCCGACGTGGCCACCGTGGCCTGCCCGTACTCGACAGCGAAGTCGGCCACGAATCGCCTCTGCGTGCTCGTGGCGGGCTCGCCGGTCAGGGTTTCCGGGACCAGGGGCTTGAGCAGGGCGACGGCCTCCGTCGGATTGCCGGCCTGGTACTGGGCCCGGGCGAGCAGGAGAGCCAGCGAGGGATCGCTGCCGACCTTGCCCTGGAGCAGTTTGATGGCCTCGGCCGATTCGCCGATGGCGAGATAGGCCTCCGAAAGGTACCGCCGCACGTTGAGGTCGAGGTCCGGAGGAGCGCTCTTCAAAAGCGGCTCCAGGGTGGCGATGGCCTTGCGCGGCTCCTTCTGGAGCAGTTGCAGACGTGCCCTCAGCAGCCGGACCCGGGGATTCTCCTCCGGCAGGCCGGCGAGCAGCTTCCCGGCATCCGGGGGACGGTCGAGCTCGATGGCCCCGTAGGCGGCGGCGAGCCGGGCTTCCTGGTCGTCGGGATGAGCCGTCGCCCAGGGGAGGAGCAGGAGGTAGCTCTCCTCGATCTGCCCCTCGCTCCCCCGGAGGAGCCCGAGGTCGCGGGCGGCGGGGGAGCCCGGCGCCTTCTCCACGGCCTTCCGCAGATAGGTCACGGCCTTGTCCTTCTGTCCCGCCGCGAGCGCCGCCCGCGCCGCCGTCTGGAGGATCACCGGACCGGCCGCGCCGCTGTCCGCTAGGGGGCCGAGGAGAGCCAGGGAGTCCGCGGGACGCCCCGCTTCCAGGTAGAGCGTGCCGAGCAGCGACAGGGCGGCCGGATGGACTCCCTTCTGCGCCTTGAGCGGCTCCAGCAGGGCGATGGCCCCCTTGAGGTCTCCACCCTGGTGCATCCTGGCGGCCTGCTCCACCTGGAGAGGCGGCGGGCCGAGCTTCGGCTGCGGGTTGGCGGTAGCGTTCGCCGGAGCTTTGGCTGGAGCTTTGGTCTGAGAGAAAAGAGGAAGCGCGGTCAGCGCGAGGATGGCGAGGATGGGGTAAAGCCTTCTCATGGGTGAAGTTTACACGGGCTCCGCATTCAGCACCTCGCATCCCCCCAATGTAGAGACGCCTTGCAGGCGTCTCCTCCGCTGCGGGAAACACGTTCGTTCTGGCAAGATCGCCCGCGGGAACAGATTTGCGGTTCGGGAAGGCATCGCCGCCTCAGAGACGCCTGCAAGGCGTCTCTACATTGGGGGGCACCTATAACATTGGGGGTGCCTATCGCTACAATCCCGGCCATGCTCCGCCGCCTTCTCCCTCTCCTCGCCCTCCCGCTGCTCGCCGCCTCTCCGGCCCCGGCGCCGGTCTCCTCCCAGGCCGCGGCCCTGCGCAACCTCGGCCTTGCCCAACTCGAGAACGAGCGTCCGGCCGATGCCATCGAGAGCTTCCGCAAGCTCCTCGAGGTCGCGCCGGGCGATCCGCTGCCCTACGCCAACCTCGCCATCGCCGCCCTGCGGCAGCAGAAGAGCGAGGACGCCCAGAGCTGGATTGCCCAGGCCCTGGCCAAGGCCCCGGGCCGGGCCGACCTGGTGGCCATCCAGGGCGACGTGCTGCAGTGGGGCGGCAAGGACGAGGAGGCGCTCGCCGCCTACCGCAAGGCCGCGGCGGCGGCGCCGGACCGGGTCGATCTCCAGTACTCCCTCTACCGCCAGGCGGCGCAGGGCACGGGCCCCGAGGCCGAGGCCGCCCTCGCGGAAGCCTTGAAGGCGCTGGTGCGGCTGCGGCCGGAGAACCTGATCGTCCTCCTCCAATCGGGGCAGCGGGCCATCGCGGCGGGCGACCGCGCGGGCGCCACCCAGGCGTTCCTCCGCGTCCGTGAGCTGGCGGGATCGGCCTCCCCGGCGGCCACCGCGGCGCTGGGGCCGGTGATGACGGCGCTCGAATCCGGCGAGGTGGCCGCGGCCCGGGTGCCCGCCATCCGCCTGGAGAACGTGCTCAAGCCCACGGCTCCGTACCAGCAGAGCCTCAAGGAGCTGTCGCCCGGCATCCTGGGCCTGCCCGTCGAGCGCTTCGCCACGGAGCCGCCGCCGTCCAGCTTCGGCGATCCCGTGCCCGTGCGCTTCCAGGCCGCTTCCCTCGCCGGCGGGCCCGCGGCCGGTCTGGCTGTCGGCGATTTTGATGGCGACGAGAAGGCGGACGTCGTCTGGCTGAAGGGCGGGGAAGCGCCCCGGCTGGAATCGAGCCGTGGACCGGGTCCTGAAGCTTCCGGGATCACCGGATTGCTGGCCGCCGACCTGGACAACGACGGCAAGACCGACCTCATCGGCTACGGAACGAAGCGCGTCGTTTTCTGGCGCGGCCGGGGGGACGGCGGCTTCGACGACGCGACGGCCGGAGCCGGCTTGGCGAAGGCCGGCGCCGAGGCCGCCGCCGTGCTCGACTTCGACATCGAAGGCGACCTCGACCTCGCTCTGGCGGGCGGCGAAACCGGGGGCCTCGCGATCTACCGCAACGCCCTTCAGGGTCCGCTCGAAGCCGTGGACCGCCAGAGCCTGCCGCAGGCGTTCACGGACGTCCGGGACCTCGTGGCGAGCGATCTCGACCGCGACGGCGACCTCGATCTCGTGGCGGCGCACGCCAAGGGGATCGCCTGGATCGACAATCAGCGCCAGGGACGGTTCGCCGACCGCACCGCCGCCGCCGGGCTCGCTGCCTCCGGTCCCATGGAAGCTGCCGCCAGCGCCGATCTCGACAACGACGGCCTGCCCGACCTCGTGGCCGCCGGCGCCGGGCTGGCGCTCTGGCACAACCTGGGCGGGCGCTTCGCTCCCTGGCCGCTCCCGGGTCTGCCCGCCGGCAAGCGCTTTACCGCGGTGCTCGCCTTCGACGCCGACAACGACGGCCGGCTCGACCTCGCCGCCGCCGGTCCGGACGGCATCGTGGTCCTCGGCCAGCGGGGCACCGCCGCCGCGCCCGCCTTCGAGGCGCTGGCCGTCGAGGGCGGGCCGAAGTCCGCGGCGGCGCTCGCCGCGGCCGACCTCGACGGCGACGGCGACCTCGACCTCGCCGCGGCGGGGGAGGGCGGCCTGCACCGTCTGGTGAACGAGGGCGGCAACAAGAACCACTGGCTCGACGTGCGTCTGCGCGGCCTCACCACGGGCAGCGGCAAGAACAACCTTCAGGCGTTCGGCGCCGTGGCCGAGGTGCGCGCCGGCAGCGCCTACCAGTTCCGCGAGGTCGCCGGGCCCGTCACCCACTTCGGCCTCGGCGGCCTCCGCCAGGCCGACCTGCTGCGGATCATCTGGACCAACGGCGTGCCCCAGAACCGGCTCCAGCCCCAGAGCGACCAGCGGGTGGTGGAGGAGCAGCTCCTCAAGGGGAGCTGCCCGTTCCTCTATGCCTGGACGGGCGAGCGCTTCGAATTCGTCACCGATCTGCTGTGGAACTCGCCCCTCGGCCTGCCGGTCGCGCCCGGCGTCTGGGCGGGCGCCGATCCCGACGAGCTGGTGCGGGTGGACGGCGCCCGGCCCGTGGACGGCGTCTACCGGCTGCGCGTCACCGAGGAGCTGTGGGAGGCCGCCTACTTCGACGCCGTCCGGCTCTGGGTGGTGGACCATCCCGCCCGTCCGGAGCCCGTCGAGGTGGCGAGCAGCCTGAAGGTCGAGCCGGGGAAGCGCCAGCCCGTGCGGGTGCTCGCCTCGCGCGGCCTCCGCCCCGTGGCCGCCGCCTGGGACGGCGGGGGAGCCGAGGTGACGGCCCGCGTCCGCCAGCGCGACGACGTCTACGCCTCGGGCTACGAGCCGGGCCCCTTCCAGGGAGTGGCCCCCGCGTGGACGTTCACCTTCGATCTCGGCGAAGCCCCCGGCGCCCCGGTGCGCCTCCATCTCGACGGCTGGATCTTCCCGGCCGACGCCAGCCTGAACCTCGCCGCGGCCCAGCGCCCCGACCTGCCCTACCTGCCGCCCAGCCTGGAGGTGGAGACGGCGGCAGGCTGGAAGACCCTGCTGCCCTCCATGGGCTTCCCCGCGGGCAAGACGAAGACGATGGTGGTCGACACCCCGCCGCTGCCGCCGGGGGCCCGCCGCCTGCGCATCGTCACCTCCCTCTGGCTCGGCTGGGACCGCATCGCCTGGACCCGCGAGACGGCCGACGATGTCCCCGTCATCAGGGCCCGCCTGACCCCCGCCGCGGCCGACCTCCACTACCGTGGCTTTTCGCGGCTCCTCCGCAAGTCCCCCAACGGCCCGCACGGCTACGACTACGAGACCGCCTCGCCGGACTCCCCCTGGCTGCCCTTCCCCGGCCGCTACACCCGCTACGGCGACGTCGGCGAGCTGCTGGCCGGGACGGACGACCGCTCCGTCATCCTCGCCCCCGGAGACGAGATCGCCCTCGAGTTCGACGCCTCCGCGCTGCCGCCCCTCCAGAAGGGCTGGGCCCGCACCGTCTTCCTCCAGAGCCAGGGCTGGGACAAGGACGCCGACCGCAACACCTTCGAGGCCCGGCAGATGGAGCCGCTGCCCTTCCGCGCCATGAAGAGCTACGGCGAGCCGTTCCCGGACACGCCGGAGATGCGGGAGTACGTGGAGCGGTGGTTGACGAGGGTGGTGCCGTGAGGCTCGGCCCGGCAATCCTAGGGCGTTGCCCTAGGCTGAGGGAACCCAGGCCGTTGGCCCGGTGAAACGTCGGCGGTGAGGCCCAACGGGCCGTGATTCCTCAGCCCAGGGCAACGCCCTGGGATTCGGGCGGCGGCCCACCCTTCGCCCGGATCAGAAACTCCCCCGCCAGCAGCTTGTACGCCTCCGCCCCCTTCGCGTGCCGGTCGTACTGGAAGATCGTCTGTCCCGCCCCCGGGGCCTCGGCGAGGCGGGTGTTGATGCGGATCTCGATGGCGAAGATCAGGTTGCCGTGCTCGGCCCGCAGCTCGTCCACCGTCCGGCGGGTGTTCTTGGTGCGGTAGTCCACCATGGTTAGGAGCAGGCCGAGGGGGCGGACGCGCGTGCCGTGGTCCCAGGCGGCGCGCTCGGCGGCGGCGACCAGGTTCCTGACCCCCGTCACGGCCAGGAATTGCGGCACCACGGGCACGATGAAGGCGTCGGCCGCCACCACGGCGCTCACCGGCACCAGGGAGAGCGAAGAGGGGCAGTCGAGGAAGACGAAGTCGTAGTGCTGGGCGATCGGCGCGAGGGCCGCCTTGAGGCGCGTCTCCTTGCCGCGGAAGACCCCCAGCTCCACCTCCGCCCGCATGAGGTCCACCGAAGCGGTGATCAGGTCGAGCCCCGGGATTGTCGTCCGGCGGATCGCCTGACTCACCGGCATGCCGGCGAGCAGCACGTCGGCGGCGGAGGGAGCGAGGTTCACCCGGTCCACGCCGAGAGAGAGCGAAGCCGAGGCCTGGCTGTCGAGGTCCACCAGCAACACGCGCAGCCCCTGGGCCGCCAGAGCGGCCGACAGGTTGACTGAGGTCGTGGTCTTGCCGACCCCGCCCTTGCGGCTGATCAAGGCTGTAATCATCTAATAGGCGTAAATCTATATCACTTTTCGTAGCGCTTTCGGGGCCGGCCCGCCCTCATCATGAGCGGCCAGCGAAGCGTCTTCTCGACGGTGGGGTCGCCCCAGGCCGCCTCGAGCTCCGTCCGGACGAGCTCGCGGGGATCGCTGCCGGTCTCCCGGATGTAGCGCTGGGTGGCGGACCAGGTGCCGGCGTACTGCAGCAGCCGCTCCAGGTTCCAGCGGTCCTCGATCCACAGGGGCGGGACCGCCACCTCGTCGAAGGGGAAGGGGAGCGTGCGGTACAGCTCGTCCACCCACCGGCGCTCCGGCGGCCAGTAGGGGGCGACGATCTCGTGCCCCAGACGATCGACGAGGGCGTCCAGCTCCGGCGAGATCCGGACCAGGTCGTAGGCCCAGACGGCGAGGGCGCCGCCCGGAGCGAGCACCCGTTCGACCTCGGCGTAGAAGCGGTCGAAGTCGAACCAGTGCACCGCCGTCGCCACCGTCACGAGGTCGACCGATCCGTCCGCCAGTCCCGACCGTTCGGCCAGGGCCTGCCGGTACTCGACGCGCGGATGAGGCGTGGCGTGCTCGAGCTGCTCCGCGGAGGCGTCGGTGGCCACGACGCGGTCGAAACGCTCCGCGAGGTCCAGGGCCGCCTGCCCGTTGCCCGTGGCGCAGTCCCAGACCAGCCCCCGGCGCTGGGGAAGGGCGGCCACGAAGTCGAACACCTCGGGCGGATAGCTGGGCCGGAACGAGGCATAGCTGCCGGCGTGCCCCGAGAAGTGATCCTTGAAGCTCACAGATGGCCCTTCAGGAAGTCGACCGTCCGCGCGATGATCTCCCGGCTGCGGGCGTCGTCGTCCAGCACGTCGAAGCCGTGCTGCCCACGCGGATGGTTGAGGACGTCGAGCGCGGCGTTGGCCGCCAGCGCCCGGGTGATGAAGCCGTCCGTGCCGGTGTTGATCCACGGCCAGTCGAGGCCGGCGCGGGCGATCAGGATCGGCGGCCCGTCGTATCCCTCCAAGGGCAGGCAGGACACGGGCGAGAACCGCTCCACGATCTCGCCGGGGAGGCCGCCCGGGATCTGCTCCGACAGGGGACGAAGGTCGAGGACGGCGTAGTACGAGACGAGGCAGCGGATCCAAGGTGCTTTTTCGGTCAGCAGGGGACCCAGGAACGGCCCGCCCCCGGAGAGCGCCCACCCGGCCAGCCGGTCCGGATCGAGATGGAAGGAGGCCGCCTGCCCGCGGACGAACGCGAAGGCCGCAGCGATGCTGGCGGCCGATTCCTCGAACCGGTCGAAGCCGGGAAAGCGGTGGTTGAAGGTGACGCCCACCATCCCGCAGGCCGCCATCAGCCGGCCGTAGGAGGTGAAGAGCCCCCAGTCCTTGACCAGCCGCCACGGCTTGTCCGGTGGGATCGGCCCGCCGTGAATGAAAAAGACGCCCGGCCGAGCTTCGCCTGGCGGCACATAAACGTCCATCGTCAGCTCCGTCCCGTCGTCCAGCGTGTGGTAGACGAGGTTGCGCCGCACCTCCACGGCCTCCATGCCGGGGACGGCGTACACCACGGGATTCGTGAACATCTTGTTCGCCTCGTTCGCCATCGTCTCTCCTTTTACGTCCCCGCCTCCGCGGCTACGCGCGCGATCTCGCCGCGGAACCGCATGGCGATCCGCATCACGAGCAGGACGGCCACCATCGTGATCCCCACCGTGATTCCCCACCACAGCCCGGCCGGCCCCAGCCCGGCGCGAAAGGCGAGGAGCCATCCGATCGGCAGGCTGACCCCCCAGTAGCCGGCCAGGGCCACGGCGGCGGGGAAGGTGGTGTCCGCCGCGCCGCGCAGCACGCCCGCCGACACCACTTGGAGGCCGTCGCACACCTGGAACAGCGCGGCGATGGGGAGCAGGGTGATCACCACGGAGATCACCGCCGGGTCCATCGTATACAGGCGGGCGAGCGGGGCCGGAAAACTCGCGAACACGGCCGCGAAGAACGCCATCGCCCCCCCTCCCAGCAGCAGGCAGGCCGCCGCGGCCCGGCGGGCGCCCGGCATGTCGCCGCGGCCAATGGCGTTGCCGACGCGGGTCGCGGCGGCGCCGGAGATCCCGAGCGGCACCATGAACGACAGGCTCGCCAGGTTGAGGGCGATCTGGTGGCCCGCCAGTTGAGGCACCCCCATGCGGCCGATGAATAGGGCCGCCACCGCGAAGATCAGCAGCTCGACCGAGTTGTGAAGCGCGATCGGCAGGCCGATCCGCAGCATTACGGCATAGCGCCTCAGCGCCACGGCCTCGGCCGTGAAGCCCCGCCAGTAGGGAGCGAGTGTGCGCCGTGAAGCCGCGAGCAGATAGAGGAACATCGCCCACCGGGCCGCCGACGTGGACAGCGCCGAGCCCCTGACCCCCAGGGCCGGAGCCCCCAGATGGCCGAAGATCAGCATCCAGTTGAGGACCCCGTTGACGACGTTGCCGAGCACGATCGCCACCGCCGCCGGCCGGACCACGCTCATCGCCTGGAGGGGCTGCCGCAGGGCGATGAAGACAAAGTAGGGGAAGGCCCCCCAGAGGATGCCTCGCGTGTAGTCCGCCGCATCGGCGCTCACCGCCGCCGGCTGTCCCAGGCCGAGCAGCAGCGGCCCGACGTCGAGCAAACCGAGAACGAAAGGCACCGTCATCAAGGCCGCCAGCACGATTCCCCGCTGGAGATGCCCTCCGACCGCCTCGTCGTCCCGGGCCCCATAGGCCTGAGAGACCAGGGGATCGAGAGCCGAGAGGAGCCCATACCCCAGCATCATGCAGGAGATGGTGACGATATGCCCCAGCGCCCCCGCCGCGAGAGCCCGCGCCGAGAGATGGCCGAGCATCATCGTATCTACCACCCCCATGAGCATCGTGCCCACCTGCACCAGCGCCACGGGAGCCGCGAGGCGGGCCGCGGCGGCGAGCTCGGTGCGTAGGGCGGTGGATCGGGTCATGGGGTTCCTGGGGCGGGAGGGCGGAGGGGTACTATAGCGTCTCCGCTGGCGGTCCATCCCGGAGCGGACGGGCTACTCTCGCGGTATGATGATGCAAATCGGCCGAAGCCAATCTGGAGGTCGTGCTCTATGTCGAATATAGCTACCCAGGCCTTTCAACAAGCGCTCGAAATGGTTGAGGGATTACCAGAAGAACAGCAGCAGGATCTGGTCGAGATTGTCCGAAACCGGCAGAGAGAGCGTCGCCGCGAGGCCTTGGCGGCCAGCGTGGAACAAGCCCGGCGAGAGCTCGCTCGGGGAGAGGTTCGGCGGGGCTCGGTCGATGACCTGATGGCAGAAGTCGACGAATGAGGGAACTCCTCTGGAGCAACACCTTTCGCCGTGCCCTCCGCCGGATGCTCAAGCGTCAGCCTCATGTTCGCGGTGACATCGAGGCGACCTTACGGCTCCTGCAAGTTGATCCCTTCGCAGCCCAACTCGCCACCCACAAGCTGAAAGGCCGCCTGGCTGGTACCTGGGCCTGCAGCGCTGGCTACGACTTGCGTATCCTGTTCGAGTTTGTCCGCAACCTGGAAAGAGAAGAAGAGGATCTCTACCTCATCGAGATCGGAACCCACGACGAAGTTTATTGAGGGCTCCCCTGCAAACAGGAGCCGCATGAGCATCACTCCCCCTCGGTAAAGTCGCGGTCCTCGCTCAGAGGCATCTCGGGAGCGCCCAGTCGATGGAGTAGAATGCTCGCGATTCCCCCACTCCGAAGGAGGCTCCTTGCGTCCCTTTACCGGTCTGATGCTGGTTTGCTTGCTGACCGCGGCGTGCCGCTCCGCTACGCCCGCGCCCGTGCTGGCCCCGGCTGGCCAGGCGGCCTGTGCGGAGCCGCGCTCCATCGACGAGGCGTTCCAGTGCGCCCGCCGCGACCCCAACTCTTTGCGGGCACTGCTGCTCGCCATGCCCAAGGGCGGCGACCTGCACCACCACCTGACCGGCGCCATCTATCCGGAGGTGCTGATCCAACTGGCGAGCTACCAAGGCCTGTGCATCGATCTCTCCCCGGACGGGTCGGGCAGCCCGAAGTTCGCGTTCCAGGCCTGCCCGCCGGCGGCCGCGCCAAGTGCCGTTGGTGATGTCCCCATAAAGAGCATCCCCCTGACGGCCCTCACGGCCGACTGCCAGGCCTGCTCCGCCTCCCAGCCCGCGGCGCTGTGCAAGGGAAGCGGGTCCATCCCGGCATGCTGCCTGTGCTCCAGCTCCTCGCTCTACGACGGCGCGGTCAATGCCCTGTCCATGCGCGGCGTGCCGTGGGGGACGCTCCAGGCCCACGACCACTTCTTCGCCATCTTCGGCAAGCTCGGCCCGGCCACCGGGAACAAGGCCGCCCTGATGGCGCAGCTCCGCCAGCAGGCCTCGCGGGAGAACGTGCTGTACCTCGAGACGATGTCCTCCGTGCCGTACCTGACGAACGATCCGGCCTGGAAGGCCTTCCTGGACCTCTTCGCGGCGGGCGACGGCTCGGCCGGCGCCGCCTTCTGCCGACAGCTCGCGGCGGGTCCCCTGGAGCCCGACAACGATCTGGACGAAACGGGCCGGAAGGTGCTGGCGGCCGGCGACGCCGTGGCGAAGCGGGTGGCGGAGGTAATGGCGGCCGAGATCGGCGACAGCTCGCGCCTCCTCGGCTGCGATTCCCAGCCGGACGCTCCCGGCTGCGAGGTCACGGTGCGGCGCCAGATCGAGACCCACCGGACGTACCCGCTCATGACCATCTGCCAGGAAGCCCTGCTGGGTTTCGCCGCCTCCCAGGTGGACCGCGGGCACATCGTAGGGATCAACATCGTGGCGCCGGAAGACGCCTACGTCGCCCGCGTCGACTACTCCGCCCATATGAACCTGATCGGCAACCTGGGGCGGATCTACCCGCGAGCGGGCCGCGCCCTCCACGCCGGCGAGCTGATCGAAGGGCTGGTAGCGCCCAACGACCTGCGGTTCCACATCAACGACGCGGTGCGCGTGGCGGGCGCCCAACGCATCGGCCACGGCGTCGCCGTCACCTACGAGACCCGCTCCGGGGATCTCCTGCGGGAGATGGCCGCGAAACCCGTCGCCGTGGAGATCAACCTGGTGAGCAACGCCCAGCTCCTGGGAGTCGAAGGATCGGAGCACCCCTTGCCCCTCTACGTGGAGCGGAACGTGCCGGTGGTCCTCGCCACGGACGATCCCGGCATCATGCGCACCAGCCTCACCGAGCAGTTCCGGCTGGCCGCCCGGGACTATCCACGTTTCCGCTACACGGATCTGCGGACCTTCAACCGCAACAGCCTGGAGTACAGCTTTCTGACCGGCGCCTCGATCTGGGAGGACCCCGGCGCCTACCGGCACCCCGTCGCGGGCTGCCGCGCGGCGGCAGGCGGCCTGGACCTGGACCGTTGCGCGACTTGGGCGGAGAGCCAGGGCGACAAGGCCCGCGTCCAGGCGCTGCTGGAGAGCCGGCTGCGGGCGTTTGAAGAGGGATACCGGCCGTAGGAAGGGAGCGTCGCCCCTTCCTGGGGACCGGTCCAGGGGTGTGTTAGCATCTGATGCATGCGCACCACTCTCGACATTGCGGATGACGTCCTGATGGCGGTCAAAGACAGGGCGCGACGACAGAAGCGTAGCGCCGGAGACCTTCTGTCAGAGCTCGCTCGGGAGGCGTTGACGCATCGGTATCGGGAAGGCGACTCCGAAGCCAGGGAAGCGAAGAGCCTCTACGGCTTCGACCCACTGCCTCCCCGTGGAGGGCCGGTTTCCAACGAGCTGATTGACAAGCTCCGAGAGGAAGATCTGGGTTGATGCGAGGGCTCCTCGACATCAACGTGCTTCTCGCGCTACTTGATGCCGACCACGTCGACCATCAGAGAGCCCAGAAGTGGATTTCAGGGGAGATCCAGCACGGCTGGGCATCGTGCGCCCTGACGCAGAATGGATTCGTCCGCATCATCAGCCAGCCGAAGTACCCCAGCCCGGTTTCTCCTTCCGAGGCCGTCGAACGACTGCGCCGATCGACCGGCACCGAGTATCACGAGTTCTGGCCCTGCTCCATCAGCTTTCTCGAAGACCGCCGCATAAACTCCAAACACGTTCACGGGCCGCGCCAAGTGACAGATGTCTATCTTCTTGCTCTTGCCGTGGAGCATGGAGGAAGGTTTGTAACCTTCGATCATTCCATTCCTCGGTCGGCGGTGCCGGGGGCTGGGCCACAGCATCTCGTAGCTATCTGAATAGCTCAAGGCGACGCCCGCGTCCAGGCACTGCTGGAGCGGCGGCTGGGGGCCTTCGAAGAGCGTACCGACCGTCGGGAAGGGAGCGTCGCCCTGGAAGGGCGGGATTTGAACAGCCCGGGGTGCCAACCCCGGGGATACAGGCCCGTACCTCCGTCCCGAGCCCCAAAGGGCCGACAGAAGCGCCCTGCAAGATTGCCTACCCTTTAAGATTCGTCGCCGCCTCTAGTACTCGTCCTAAAGTTCGTTCCGGATATGAGGGACTGTGACGTCGGGAGGTGGTGATGGGATCCCACGTTTTCCCCGCCACGGAGACGCCCCGACGTTGTCGATTCCGAAGCGGTAGGGGTGACTCGTCTGGGACGTCTCTACGGGACGATCACGCGTTGACGGAGGGTGGGGTCAAGGCGACGCCGTGCCCTCAACCCCGTTCGTCCGGCCTGCCTCCAACGCTCCGTAGAGACGACCCAGACGGGTCACGAAGAGGTCTCGGAGGCCTCCTACGTCGGGGCGTCTCCGGGGCGGAGGAATCGCTCGCTTTGCTCATCCTTCAACCGTCACGGCGTTCCGCCGTCCAGGCTTTCAGTGCAGCGGAAACCCGGAACCAACTTCGGGACGTCGTATTAGGCTAGGCGGCTCGCAAGGGGCAAGATCCGCGTCCGGCAGTGGGGACAAGCCAAGGTCGGCCAGAACACGGTTGATCGTGGCTGCGGCGACCTTACCAGGAGCCGTTATCTCCAGACCGATCGGCCGGCCCCCTGCGGCGAAGTCGATCAGCAGACCCGGTGCGGCCTGCTCGGTCCTGACGCTTTTCTCATTGCCCTCTCGAGGGAGATAGAGATAGGCCGCCAGCGGCCGGCCATGGCGGAATGTGATCTCTCTGCTCGCGAAGCGCCTGACACCTGGTCTGGTCTTGGAGTGCGAGAGGGCGGTAGTAAAGCGGATGGACAACGAGAGGTCTGGCGATAGATAATTTAGCAACTTCAATAAGGGGACTAGATATGCGCAAGTGGCTTTTTGCCATGGCGGGTCTGGCGCTTTTTTCTGCGCCAGCTTTCACGCAGTCCAGCGAGGAATTTATCCTCCTCAAGGCTAGGAGCACTAAGGTTGGGGCCGATTGCACGGGTGGTGCTCGTTATGATGACGGAACCTTCGAATCGGGCTACAAGTTCAACAGCTTTGTTGTGTCTACGGGATCCTATGTGATGGCGTTCGATTTGCCCGCAGGAGCGAACGGCGTTACGTCGGTCTGCACCTGCTGGCTTAGGGACGTCACGGTCTCCGACCCCACGAGCGCCATCGCATTTGCCGTCAATGTTTGGGCAGCTGACGGGCCCGGGGGTTCTCCGGGGTCTCTCCTTGGGCAAGGAGTCGGGAATGCACAAAGTGTTGGAGGTTTACCCAAGTTCTACAGGACGGAACTTAACATTCCAGTCTCTGGAAATCGAGTATGGATCGGCCCTCAGTGGTCTCCGGGTGCTGCCAGCTTCTTCTTCCTGTGCGCCGACCAAAATGGACCACTTGTCCAGCCCGCGTTTCGTTCCGAAAGCACTGCCGTACCTAGCCAAAATGTCTCCACGGTATTTCCAAACTACCGGACGCTAGGCATTCGGGCAGAGTTCAGCCTTGCGCCGGTGCCAACCGCCCCAGCTGCGCCCTCCGGCCTGTCTGCCCAAGCTGTTTCAAGTTCGGAGATCGTTCTGAACTGGCAGGATAACTCAACAAATGAAGACGCCTTCCGAGTCGAGCAGATCATCGGTAGCTCTTTCTTGGAAATTGGGACTGTTGCGTCCGGAGTCGCTACCGTGCGAGTGAACGGCTTATCACCCTCCACTCCCTATGCCTTCCGGGTGCGGGCCAGTAACGGCGCCGGCAACTCTCCTTACAGCAATACTGCTGACGCGACCACGCAAGCTGCTTCCCTCCCGCCTCCGCCGCCTGCCGGTACATGGCTCACAAACTCCCAACTCCCCGGGTTCCAGTTCAAGGTCCGGATCAGCGGCGGCTCCTTGGGAACTCAGGTAGCCGACTGTGTCCCGGAGACCCTCTGCGTCGCCGGCGCCATCCCGACCCGCTCGGAACTCTTCCTCCGGATCATCGGTCCTCGGCCGAATGGCTTCCTCTGGGCGCAGGTCATCCGCTTTACGACATCCCGGCTTGAGACGTGGGTACAGAGGACCTCGGGAGGGCCCATCCGGTACTACGACCTGCCCTCAGTACCGCAGGACAGCGCGGTGCTCTCGGGCTTGGTCGACAAGGAAGCCTTCCAGCCCTAGCCTTGCGGCCAATTTGCCGGAGCAGCCCCTCATAGGGATCTGGCTGCTCCGGCTTTCAATTTCCCAACGCTCCCTGCTACTTGACCAGCCACCCTGCAGGTTCTCTCTATATTGGGGGCAAGCCGCCAAGAGCGCCTCGCGGGCTGCTCGCAAAGCGCCTGACACCTGATCCGGGTGGGGCCTTCGAAGAGCGTGCCGACCGTCGGGAAGGGAGCGTTGCCCTGGAAGGGCGGGATTTGAACAGCCCGAGGCGTCAGCCCCGGGGACGCAGGCCGGCACCTCCGTCCCGAGCCCCAAAGGGCCGACAGAAGCGCCCTGCAAGATTGCCTACCCGTTAAGATTCTTCGCCGCCGGAACGAACGTCGAGCACGTGGTACTAGGAGCCTGCGCGCCAGAACGCCGGATCGCAGCGAGACCTTCCCTCTGGCGGCACCGTCCCTGTAGAGACGTGCCAGGTCGTAACCACAACCGTTTTTGGGTCACCACGACCGCGGGACGTCTCTTTCGGAGGGCATGCCGCTTCAGCCGGCAAAACCCCCATGGGCGTCCCCAACGTCGGGCGCCCCTAATGTCGGGCCTGGTTCTGCCTCGCATGGGTACAGGATCCCCCGAACGGCATACCCTTCGAAGAGACGTTCCGCGGTCGTGGTCGCCAAGAGGGTTCTGGTTACTACCTGGAACGTCTCTACGGGGACGGTGCCATCAGAGGGACGTCTCGCTGGCGAACACGCGTTCTGGCGCGCAGGCTCCTAGGCGGCGGTTCGCAAAGGGGCAAGATCCGCGTCCGGCAGTGGGGACAAGCCAAGGTCGGCCAGAACACGGTTGATCGTGGCTGCGGCGACCTGGCCGGGAGCAGTTATCTCCAGACCGATCGGCCGGCCCCCTGCGGCGAAGTCGATCAGCAGACCCGGTGCGGCCTGCTCGGTCCTGACGCTTTTCTCATTGTCCTCTCGAGGGAGATAGAGATAGGCCGCCAGCGGCCGGCCATGGCGGAAGGTGATCTCTAGGTAGGGTTCTTTCATACGTGATGGCTCCACTTTCAGCTCGGAGTTTGCATCACCCCTTATCTTTTCAGTCGTACTTCCCAACGTTCAGGCAGTGGGGACCGTGTGCTAGCGCTGTATCCGCCCTCTCGACCGCCTTGGTTGAGTGCCTTCGCTAATCTGGGTAGCCGCACGATTTTACGTCGAGTTCGCTGCTAGTCTTGATACCTTGGTGGTGCTTGTGGCAAGCTGCGTTATCTAGGCAACTCCTGGTACTGCCTTTTCTTAGTAGTAGGGATTTATATCACCAAATTTCTGGGTAGAGAATATAACATTAGGATTTCCGAAGAGAAGCCATGAGCAGTAGTAGATCCTGTCGGGAGCGGCCGCTTTCCTTCCTGCTTGCACCGCTTCACCCAGGCTGTCTCCTGCAACGAGTCCTTGGTAGAGCGCGTCATAGTAAGCGCTTACAGAAACTTCCCCTGAGCTGCCACCACTAAGGAACCTGCAGTAGGCACCTATAGATGCCAGAGCACCCTTCTTGACGAAGGTCGGCGCAACTCCGTTCATCTTACCACCAGCGTTGCAACCTAAAAAGAAGTAGACGATCGGGCCACTATCCGAATAAAGATCGCGTACGTCAATAGGCATGCCATACGGGTTATCTATCTGCAATGAAGTGATTGTTCCATGGCACTCGAAGTGTAAGATGTCAATGTCACTTCTTCGAAACAAGCCCGCAGCAATTTCCTTTGTAGGATAAAAGTAGTGCTCGATGGCTAATGGGGTACTAAGGCCAAGAGTCGCCGATATGACATCCATGTCATGAAGAGTAGTTGGTCGTGGATCGTACGAGCATACGTGAGCGATTCGCCGAAGGCTTGGCTTCTCGCCATGCAAAACTTTAAGGAGCCATGCAGTAGCCTCGCTTCCGGCAAAAGCGTGTGCCACTATACATTCAATTCCAATCAGGCACCCCCGGCACGGGACGAGATCAACGGGAATGATTCTCTCTGAAATTACAAGAACGTGCGAGAAGCATTCTGGAAGCTTGTCCCACTCCAAAGATTCCCCTGCGCTGGCCGCCTGAAGCGCAAGTATAACGCCGAGTTCCTCTGCCAATGGCAGCCAAGTGCCTCTAGCCGCGGCGAGGCTAGTTGGTGGATGCAAGCTAAGCGCGCGATCAAGCTCATCAAGAGAACTTTGAAGCTGGCTGTCCATCCTCAGTGGGGTCACACAACAGCCTTGGGCGCGCAGGCTATTCAGCATACCGAACTCGTGCAGCGTAGTTAGGACCAGAACTCTTGTCATAATTCTACTCTGAGTTGATACGACCAACTTCCCCCGGCCGATGAAGCGCATCCTTCAGCCGCTCGATCGCCAGATCCACGATGGTTTGTGTGACAAAGAGGCTGCTGACTTTGTAGAGCTCTCGGAGGTGGTGCTCGGCAGCTTCAATGGGAATCCGGCCCATCTGGTGCGCTTTGGCAATGATGCCCAGAGAGCCAACGGGAGTGAGTCCGAGACTCCTCGCGGTTCGTCGCACCGCGAGATCGTCGGTCAGCAGCAGAGGCACCGCAAGCTTCGAACAGAGCAGGAGGCTCTCCCGCTCTCCTGATTGAAGCTTCGACAGCCCATGGTCTGCCGTGAATCTCGTGATCTCGTCTCTCTGGAGGGAGTGACGCTTCGCGAACGTGAGCCCGTCCCGGATCGTCGAAGGCCGGTCTGCCTCTTGCCAGACACCCTCGGGGATGTGGAGCTCCTCGAAGATCGAGAGGAGGGGCAGGCAATCGATTTCCGCGAGATGGATCAATGGGCCGGTATCGGCGACCGCGACTAGTGGCCCTGAGCCCACTCCAGATCCTCGTTCATCGCCGTGTACTGTTGCTCCGCAAGCTCTACCCAGTCGATGCCCACACGCTCGATTGCCTTCTCTCTGGAAAGCTCTCCACGCAGAAACTGGCCCAGGGTCCGCTCGCGCCAGAGTTGGCGAAGGCCAGCTTCAAAGGCCATCGCCATGATCTCCGCTTCGGACTTTTGGAGTTCCCGCGCCAGGCGTGCAAGGGAGGTTGAGGTGGTTGCCATGGGGCTTCTCGGGTTGGCCTCGGCGGGAACGCCGATGCTGTGGGAAAGTTTAGCAGACTTGATGCAGGGGCGCAGGATCTCGGAAGCGAATCGACAGGATCCCCCCGCGTCCACGCCGGCAGCCCGGCGGAAGAAGTACGCTCAATGCGACTCGGTGCCAGCGGACAGGCAGGCCAGCAGGAGAAACAGGGCGGAGAGAGCCGCCCGCCTGCAGGGGACGAAGAACAGCTCAATCTGCTTTGACGGACCACTACGCGGCTCGCAAAGGGGGCGAAAGAGGGGAGGAGCCCGCAGGCTTCTCCCGTTCTTCTCGTGGTGCTGGCCCCGCTAGCCGGCGAAGGATTGTGCAAACTACAGTTCCTGGCAGACCTCATAGGGAGGCCTTGAGCTCGGGACGCAGTTGCCGCCATAGTTGGGCGACACCCATAGCGAGCTCGTCACGGCGGCTCCTGCCGCATCGGTCACGGTCACCTGAAGCTGGAATGCCGTGTCGACGTAATCGCTGTACGTATTGCCGGTCCCGACGAAGTACCCGTCACGGTACCAGGAGTACGAGTACGGGCCCGTGCCGTTGGTCGCCGCGGCGTACCAGGTCTCGTACGTGTAAGCCTGCGGGTAGCTGTTGCCCGAGAGGCTCAAGGCCAGCGGAGCAAACGGCTCGAGGCCGAGGCGGTCATCGAAGAGCTGCACCCAGCGCCCGTCGAATCCGCCGTTCTCTGCCGCATACCACGTGCCGGTAAGCCACCTTCCGGCTTCCCGCGTGTCATCGTCAACGATGGCACCCGAGTGCACGAAGAAGTCGTGCTGCCACCAGTACGCGTTATGCGAGTTGTAGTAGCCGCTGGCTGCGCCGCGGGTAAGGCCGTAGCTGTCGGTTCCAAGGCCTTCGTACCCCTTGAAGTCGTCCGAACCGGAAGGGTATTCCGGGTTGATTTCGGCTGAATAGGCGCCGAAGAACCAATCTTTACTGGGAATGCCCTCTCGTCCGTCCGTCAGACTCGAGCTCCCGATGTCACGAGACTGCGTGTAGAACCGCTGCATTCCAGCGCTCACCTCGAGTTGTCCCGTCTCATTCAAGACCGAGCTCTCCAGCAGGATATCCACCAGGTCGCTCGAAAGCCAATGGGTGGACCAGGAGTTGTACTGCCAGTGAGTCGGGATGATATCGGCAAGGTCCTGGAGCTCATAGGTGAGGCGTTTCACCTGATACCATTTTACCGTGTTGCCGTTATCGACACGGCTGGCGAGGCTGCTCGCAGTGGAGTAATTCAGAGGGCGGGCTCCCCAGGTGCTGACCGCCGATGATGAGCCTTCGGGCACGAACACGTAGTGCACGTTCTTCTTGCTGTCCTTGCTGCTGATGTTCACTTCGGCGCTCGTCGTGTAGGAGCTTGCCTGGCTGGCAACCCAACTGTACGTATTCTTGACGAAGTGAAGCTCGTGACCGTGGGGCTCCTTGAAGTCATAGGCCTCGAAATTGCTTTCATCGGCCTGCCAGAGCATCACGTGCCTGCCCGTTGCCGTTTGCATGAAATTGAGGTCTGCATCGTAGTAGCGGCGTATGTGGTGCTCCTTGTGGAGCGTGACGGTTGCATGATTGACTAATTCACCGCTTCCGCCCGGCGTCCCCGTAATGCCGTGGACCACGATCTCCACGCGCTCCCAGTCATGGATCTCAGAGGCGTCCTTGTCGGCCGCGTTATAGACGTGATAAAGAAGCACGAGCGACTTGCTGCCCCCCTCCATGTATTCGATAAGCGAGCTATAGAGCGTCGGCCGGATGCGCCAGTGGCTGTACGATCCCGAGCCGGAGGCCGAAGCGGCAACATACTGGTTAATGTTGCGCCAGTTGAGGCGGTTGTTGGAAAAGTTGCCGTCCTGATCGAAATCGTAGTTGGTGAGCCAGTCGCGGCCCTCCTTGCTGTTGTTCTCGTCACCGCGCTTCAGGATGACCGGAGCATAGTAGTTGAGGTATGCCTTGCGCTGCTCCTTGGTGAGACTCCAAGCCTGGGCGGACGCCGGGTCTGCCGTCGTGCTCAAACCCATGAAGGCGAAAAGTGCGACGGCGAGCATTCGGCTTCCGGGCCGCACAAGTGAATTGAAAAGTAAGCTCATCTGGATGTTTCCTTCTCCCAGGTTGGGTGATGATTGGCCAAAGACACACGTCGAACGTGAGGCTTACGAGTAAGTCCCCTGTTGAGCCAATCGGATTGTTAGTCGTTGTTACTTCGACTTGCCCGCTGGAACAGCCTTGGCAGTAAACTACAGTTCCTGGCAGACCTCATAGGGAGGCCTTGAGCTCGGGACGCAGTTGCCGCCATAGCTGGGCGACACCCATAGCGAGCTCGTCACGGCGGCTCCTGCCGCATCGGTCACGGTCACCTGAAGCTGGAATGCCGTGTCGGCGTAATCGCTGTACGTATTGCCGGTCCCGACGAAGTACCCGTCACGGTACCAGGAGTACGAGTACGGGCCCGTGCCGTTGGCAGCCGCGGCGTACCAGGTCTCGTACGTGTAAGCTTGCGGGTAGCTGTTGCCCGAGATGCTCAAGGCCAGCGGAGCAAACGGCTCGAGGCCGAGGCGGTCATCGAAGAGCTGCACCCAGCGCCCGTCGAACCCGCCGTTGGCCGCCGTGTACCATGCGCCGACAAGCCACATCCCAGCTTCGTAGTGCGTCTGATCGCTGGTGATGGCTCCCGAGTGCACGAAGAAGTCGTGCTGCCACCAGTAGGAGTTGTGCGAGTCGTAGTAGCCGCTGGCCATGCTGCGGCTCCGCCCGTAGCTGTCGAGGCCGAGCCCCTCGAAGCCGCCGAAATCGTCTCCGCTCCAAGGGATTTCCGAGTTCAATTCGGCCGAGTAGTTGCCCCAGATCGGATTTTTACCGAGGACGGCGGCATCCGCGCCGACTCCGCCCGACTTCCCGATGTCACGGGACCTCAGGTAGAAGAGCTGCATCCCCGCGCTCACCTCAGGCTGGCCCGCCTCGTTCAAAATCGGACTCTCCAGCAGGATGTACTTCCAGTCGTTCGTCAGCCAATGGACGTACCACTGGTTACCCGCCCAGTGCGTCGGCGAGATGTCGGCGATGTCCTGGAGCTCGTAGGTGATGCGCTTCGTCGAAGACCAGCGCACCGTGTCGCCGTTGTCGACGCGGCTGGCGAGGCCCGACGCGGTCGTGTAGCTCAGAGGCTTCGCCCGCCAGGTGTCAACGGCCGCCTGCGATCCTTCGGGCGCGAACACGTAATGCACGTTTTTACTATCCGATTCAGTAACGGCCACTTTCGCATCCGCCGTCGAGCTCATCCGGGAAGCAATCGTGCTGTAGGGGGTTATGACGTGCCGCAGTGCGTGCCCGTGGAAGCCGTAATCGGAGGTGGCCCAATCCCAGTCGCTCTCGTCGGCCTGCCAGATCAGGATGTGCTTGCCCGTCGCCGTCGGCATGAAGTTCAGCCCGCCCGAGTCGTAGTAGCGGCGCATGAGCTGCTCCCCGTGCATGGTGACCGTAACGTGATTGACGTATTCGCCGCCCCCGCCCGGCGTGCCCGTCACGCCGCGCACCAGGATTTCGACGCGCTCCCAGTCGTGTATGTCCTTGCCGTCCTTATCCGTCGCGTTGTAGACGTGGTAGAGCAGCACGAGCGACTTGCTGCCCCCCTCCATGTATTCGATGAGGGAGGTGTAGAGCGTCGGCCGGATGCGCCAGCGGTCGTAATAGCTCGGACCGTAGGCGGAGGCGTTGACGTAGTTGGGGATGTTGAGCCAGTTGACGCGATTGTTGGAGAAGTCCGCGTCCTGGTCGAAGTCGAAGTTGGTGATCCAGTCGCGTCCCTGCTTGTTGTTGTTCTCGTCGCCCCGCTTGAGGATCACCGGCGCGTAATAGTTGAGGTATGCCTTGCGCTGCGCGTTGTCAAGGCTCCAGGCCTGGGCCGATGCCGGCTCTACCGTCGTGCTCAAACCCACGAGGGCGAACAGTGCGATAAGGAGCATTCGGCTTCCGAAGGTCTGCTTCATTGAAGTTCCTTTCTCCTGAGCTGTACTTCTCATTGAATGGCTTGGAGGCACACTTTGGACGTGCGGCTTTCGAGGAAGTCGCATGTCGAGCCACTCTGATTAAACTTGCGATGGGCATCCACTAAGCAGTGAACACCCAGGAGAACATCAAACAGCGTGCGTCTATTCCAAATTCAATAAGAGCAAGACCTGGCGTCTTGGCAGGAATAATAATTTCGCTACTAAAGTTAGACACTCTGGTTAACGCGGCAACCATTCTGTTCTCTTTTCAACGTGCGAATCCAGGAGGCACAGCATGAATGTACAACGCAGGTTCCTGCAAACAGCGATCCTCTGCTCTTATGTGGCGGTCTTGGCGCTTCTGCCAACCCCGGCGGCGGCCCAGGACGGCGACTCCGACGGCATCCCCGACGCTCTCGAGCTATCCCTTGCACAATATTATTTCCCAGTCCTCAACCTCCACTGCGGCACCTATGAGGGAATGACCTACGCTGACCGGCGTCAGCTCTATGGCCTGACTGTCTCCGGTTACAGCAACTCCTCGAATGGCAGGATTCCCTTTACCGCCCATCCCTATAGCCCGGGTGATGGCTGGAACTGCACCGAGGCCATGCAGTGCATCGAGATCCGCTATGGGATCGCCTGGAACTGGGACCTGGGAGACGACACTTTCGGCGGCTCCCACAGGGGCGACAGCGAGGTCTATGCCATCCTGGTGGCGCGCAAGGACACCGACGGTGCAGACTGGGGAGTGGGTTGGGACGTGGCGCAGAACAACGCCAGCTCCTGGCGGCTGATCGGGGAGTTCATGAGCGCCCACTGGCAGACGAGCGCCGACAGCTCCTCTTATGCCTCGCACGGGAACTATGGAACGACCAGCTATCAGAGGATATGGGCCTCGGAAGGCAAGCACGGTATGTATCCCACCCAGAGCGCCTGCAACAATGGCGGATTTGCGGGTGCCGACGACTGCGGAGACAACCGCTGCGACATCGTTACGGAAGTCTTCCAGAAGGTGCAGAACATCGGCGAGTCCTATGCTCCGCTGAATCCCTACATCCCCGCCCCCGCCTCCTCCAAGAACCTGTCCCCTGCCGGCAGCTACGACATGTGGAGCTATCAGCCCTTCGGGGCTTCCACTCCATACAGGGAGCACATGGAGCGCCCCCTCGACTGGTGCCCGGATACGTGGTGCTTCTGACCGGAAAGAGGATCCAGCCCGTGCAGTGAGGGCGGGGCATGCCACAATCCCGCATGCCCAAAGCCCCTGCCCCCATCCCCTTCTACCTCTACCCCTACCATGACGCCCGCCTGCAGGGGGCGAAGGGGTTCGATGCGCTTCTGTGGTCCAGCCGGGAGGGGCAGCGGGTGCGTTTCGAGGCCATCGCCCGGAGCTGTCCGCTGGCGGGGATGAGGGTCCTCGACGTCGGGTGCGGACGGGCGGATCTGCTGGCGTATCTGCTGGAGGCCGGCATCGTACCGGCCCACTACACGGGGATCGACATGATCCCCGCGACCCTGCGGGCGGCCCGGCGGAAGAAGTACCCTCAATGCGACTTCCAGGCGGTGGATTTCGTCCGGGAGCCGGAGAAGCTCCAGGTGGGCGCCGACGTGGTGGTCTTCTCCGGCTCGCTGAACACGCTCACGCGCCCGCAGTTCTATCGCGTCCTGCGCGCGGCCTGGGAGGCTGCGGGGCAGTGGCTGGCGTTCAATTTCCTCAACTCCCAGTCCTGGTGCGGCGAGGACTGGCTCTACTGGCACCGCCGCAAATCGGTGCTCGCCTTCTGCCGGTCTCTCGGCGGCGAGCCCGCCTTCGACGAGAGCTATCTGGAGGGGGACTGCACGGTCGCGGTGCGGAAGGAGCCCAAGCCTTGAACGGGAAGCCGAGGCTGGTTCCTGTCCTTCTGGGGATCGCCCTGGGTCCCCGGCAAGGGAAGCAGCTCTCCCGCTGTGGGATTCCTCTGTTTTAAGGCTGAAAAGCCGGCTACCAGGGCGCGCAGACCGGGTTTCGACCGGCGACGCGGGCTACCGGGCTCTGAATCACACAATTCTGTCCGCGAAGCATGTAGATCAGGACTGGAATCTCGGGCTTCGAGGACCGAATCTCAGGCTTCAGCGGCCGTTTCTCAGGCTTCGAGGCCGGTTTCTGGGGCTTCAACCGCTGAATCTCGTGCTTCAGCGACTGGATCTCAGGCTCGGGGGAGTGAATCTCGGGTTTCAGGGACGAAATTCAAGCTTCCGCGCCCGGTGTCATATCCTCGACCGTCGGAGGAGCTGACCGCCATGCGCGCCATCGTCGTAGAGAGGCTGGGCCCGCCCGAGGTCCTCGAATTGCGGGAGGCGCCCGTTCCTGAACCGGGGCCGGAACAGGTCCTCGTGCGGCTTCACGCCAGCGGGGTGAATTTCGCGGACACGGAGAGGCGCCGGGGCGTTTATGCCAACCTCTCTCTGCCCTGGATTCCAGGCGGGGAGGGCGCCGGCCAGGTCGTCGCCATAGGCACGGGCGGGGAGGCGGACCTGATCGGCCGGCGCGTGGCCTTTTGCGGTCTGCCGCCAGCGGTGAGCGGCACCTACGCCGAGTACGCCGTCACGCCCGCCGACTCGCTGTTTTTCCTTGGGCCCGACCTTCCCTTCGAAGTCGGGGCCGCGCTGCCGATGCAGGGGCTGACAGCTTATGGCCTGGCCTTCTTCGCGGCCACCGTCCACCCCGGCGCCGCGGTCCTCGTCCACGCGGCGGCGGGAGGCGTCGGGCAGATCCTGATCCAACTCCTGCGCCGGCAGGGCGCCCGGGTTTTCGGCACGGTCTCGACACCCGGGAAGGCCGCCGTCGTGACAGGACTCGGGGCCGAGCCCCTGCTGTACGGCGAGGACCTGCCGGAGCGCATCGCCGCCGCCACGGGCGGACGCGGGCTGGACCGGGTCTACGACTCGGTGGGCCTGGCCACGCAGGCTCAGAGCCTGGCCATGCTGGCGCCCCACGGCGAGCTCATCTTTTTCGGCGACGCCAGCGGCCGCCCCGAGCCGGTCGATCCGGACTGGCTCTACGACCGGTGCCTCAAGGTGGGCGCGTTCGGCCTGAACACCAGCCGTGATCTGCCAGCTTGGGCGGCTGCCCGCCGGCAGCTCCTGAAGTGGCTCGAAGCGGGGGAGCTCCAGATCTCAATCTCGCGGCGATTCCCGCTCGCCGAGGCCGCCGAAGCGCACCGGCTGCTCGAGGGCCGGGCCACCACGGGCAAGGCCGTCCTGCTGATCGAGAGCTGAGCTCAGGCCGAAGCGCCGATCTCAACAAGAGCGGGGCATTGGTGTCTCCGAGAGGAATGGTCTACGACGACTTCGTCATCCAGATCCTCCGCGGGCGGGGGAACAGCCATGAAGTCCGGGTCGAGTCGTCCGCTGGCCGCGGTGACGGTCACTTCGAGACTCCGGCCAACCTTCAAACCGGTCCCTGGGAAACCCTGTCGCTGGGAGGCCGTGATTTCCGCCGGGCTCCTGCCGTTTCCGCTCCTCCTCCGCCCACGGCCCGTGAGATCGGAGACGGCTTGTTCCAGGCCCTCTTCACCGGCAAGGTCCTCACTCTGTTCCACGAGAGCCTCGGGAAGGCCGATGCTTCCGGCAAGGGGCTCCGCATCCGGCTGCGGATCGATCCAGGGCTCGGCCGGGCCCTGGCTCTCCCCTGGGAGCTCCTTCACCGCGCGGATACCGACGATTTCCTCGGCATGAGCCGGAGTACCCCGCTCGTGCGGTCTTTGGACGTCCACCGGCCTCCCGCGCCTGCACGGATCGGGGAGCGGTTGCGGATCCTGGCTGTCGCCTCGGCCCCTCGCGGCAACCCGTCTCTGGATCTGGACCGTGAACGCGCCAATCTGAGGTCGTCCTGGAAAGGCCGGCGAGACGCGGAGATCGTCTTTCTCGACAAACCCGGACGCGAGGAGCTGCGGTTGGCCCTGCTCCAAGGGGACTTCCACGTGCTGCACTTCATGGGGCACGGGACGTTCGCGGAAGGAGCCGGCGAGGGTGCTCTCCTCTTCGAGGCTCCGGATGGCGGACCGCTGCCGGTCACGGGTGGCGAGCTCGCGGTCGAGCTGAAGGGCTTCCACAGCTTGCGGCTGGTCGTCCTCAATGCCTGCCAGACGGCTCGGATGGCCGAGGACGAGGGGCTCCATCCTTTCGCCGGAGTCGCTTCCGCCTTGGTCCAAGGGGGCGTTCCTGCCGTGGTGGCCATGCGGTCCCGGATCTCCGACCGGGCCGCCGTCGCGTTCAGCCAGACCTTCTACGAGCAACTGGCGGCCGGGGATCCCGTGGATGCGGCGATCTCGGAAGGCCGCCTGGCCATCTACCGTAAAGAAGGGGAGAACGGGGGATGGAACCTTCCTATCCTTTTTCTGCTGGGCGAGAGCGGTGAGCTCTTCCGGAGCCGCGGCCTGCGTCCTCTTGCCAAGGCCGCGGCCGTATCGATCAGCCTCACGCTGCTGGTCCTGTTCTCCGGTTTTTCCTTTCGAAAGAATTACCAGGCCCTGAAAGCCAATAACGAGGGGGCCGCGCTCGCCTCGCGGGGGCTGGACGACCAGGCACGCGCCGCTTTCCTGGACGCTCTGAGGCTGGACCCCGGCTACGCGGCCGCCCATGCCAATCTGGCTGGCGTTGAGGAACGGCAGGGTAACTACGCCGCCGCCGCGAGCGAAGCGGAAGCCGCGGCCGAAGCCGCTCCCCACCAGGCCTCCTACCTCTATAACCTCGGCAGGCTGCAGGCCCGGATGGGGCGGGTCCCGGAGGCTCTGGGCAGCCTTCAACGGGCGATCGATCTGGCTCCGTGCCACGGCGAAGCCTTCAACGAGATGGGCAACCTGTATCTCGATCTCGACCGGCCCGGCGACGCGCGCCGGGTCATCGAGTCGGGACTGCGGTGCACCCCGCCGCTGCCTTACCTCTACAAGAACCTCGGCCGTGCGGCCCTGGCCCAAGGCAGCGCCGGCGAAGCCGTTCAGGCTCTCGAGAAGGCCTTTCACCTTTACGGCCAGGCGGGCCTGCGGGACATCGAGGAGCCCACCTATTGGCTCGCCGAGGCCTACGCCCGGGAAGGCCGGCGTGATCTTGCCTGCGAGAAGCTCCAGGACTTCGAGCGTCTCACCGGCGGCATCAGCCCGCTGGGAGCCCAGGCGCGGCGAAGGGCTCAACAAGAGCGGTGCGAAGGTGTCCTCTAAGAAGGAATGAGACCGCGGCCGGCACGACACCTCGCACTCCTGGCGGTCGCCTTGGCCTTCGGCGTGGCGGACCCCGCCCAGTCGGCGGAGCTGACGGCGGTCCTCACGCAGCTCCAGGGGAACGTGACCATCGCCGAAGCCGGCCCGCCGCGCCGGGGCGGGGCCATCTTTCCGGTGCCTCGCCCGGCGCGATTCCTCCAGGTGGTGGGGAGGGGAGACAAGGTCAACGTGCCCGCCGGGGCCGGAGCCGGCTTCGTCTGCTCCATGGACCGTTGGGTGGAGCTGTCGGGGGTAAAAGACCAGCCATTGTCCGAGTCGCTCTGCCTCGCCGGCAAGCCGCTGCCGCCGGGCACCTATCGCCGGCTGGCGCCCGCGGCGGGAAAAATGATCAGCCTCAAGGGCGTGCTCGTCTTCGAAGGAGAGACCCGGGGTGACGAAGACGAGGACTTCGCAATCCCCCTCGTCCTCAGCCCGCGCAGGACGGCCGTGCTCGACCCCCGGCCCAAGATTTTGTGGACGCAGGTCGCGGATGCCACCGAGTACGCGATCGAGCTGTCAGGCCCAGGCCGGTTCCTGATCCGGCTGGACGCCGGCCAGGTGGCTTGCGGCGAGCGATGGGGAGACGCCGTCGTTTGCTCGATGCCATACCCCGATTCGGCGCCGGACCTCCCGCCTGGGACCCTCTCCTTTCTCAGCGTCGGGGCTCGTCGAGGCCTGGCGGCGCCCTTGAGGGCCGAGGCCCGGCCGAACCGCATCCAGCGGCTTTCCCTTGACAAGGCGGAGGAGGTACGGACGCGGTTGGAGTCTCTGCGGAACCTGCCTCTGGACGACGCCACCCGCGGGCTCCTGGAAGCGGACCTCTACGCCCATGAGGGCCTTTTCGCGGACGCCATTCTCGCCTACCGGAAGGCTTTGAGCCATGGCGATGCCCCCGAAATCCGCGTGACGCTCGGCGACGCATACCTGAAGATCGGCCTCCTCCGTCTGGCCGCCCGCACGTATCAGGAAGTCCTGGACGGGACCTCCGGCCTCGCCATCCAGGCCAGCGCCGAACTGGGCCTCGGAAGGATCGAGCACATCCGCAGGAGCTCCGAGCGCGCGGCCTGTCATTTCCGGAAGGCCAGGGACTTGTACCTGTCTGTAGGTTTGAAGGAAGAGGCGGCGGCGGCTGATCGAGCGGCGAGAATTGGAGGCGGTCTCAGATGACTCTGCCAAAAGTACGGTTTTGGATTGCCACAATTCTCTGCCTTAGTATGCTTTGTCTTGGCTGCTCCACGGCGCTGGCGCGTAAGGGGGAAGAGCAAGACCTTCGCATCGTTCTTGTCGCGCCACAGTATTTGCCTACTCCGACGGAAAATATCTGCTGCCTTTCTGATGGCTCGAAGCTGAAAATACAGAGTAACCTCGAATGGATCATTGATCATACTGAGGAACTCTTGTCAAAGAGATTTAAATCTGTGAAGGTGATCTACCGTAGCGATCCGAGAGGCACGTATGACGTGCTTGCGAATATCTCTGTAAATGGTGCCTTCATAGGTGATCCAGGACAGGCTGTAGATAAAGGGCTGACATGGATGGCTAAGATAAGGCTATCCTTCGAGGATACGAGTGGGGTGAAGTTGGGAACGATCGAGGCTGCGTCAACAAGTGAAGCCGTAAAATACAGGGAGGATGTTACATACACGAAAAAAGAGCACAGGGGAGTTGCATTTTTTGGTATAACTTACGTTGGCCAGGTGCGAGTGATTAATGATATCATGACAAAGGTCGAGGAGGGCCTGGATTCGTCACCTCTGTCTATCGAGCTTCTGAAGCTCGCAGGAAGGAAGGTTGGTCCTTCTAATCTTGAGATTGAGGTTGGATTTGATGATAGCAGGGGAGAGCTTCCCAATAGGGAGCTTGACAGGGCGGAATCGGCAGAGATTTTCGCTTCAGTACGAAACAAGGGGCCGGGGACTGCCTATGGAGTCATGCTTAGTGTTGTGGGTAGCTTGGGAATAGATGTAGAAAAACCTAAGGCCTTGGGCAATATACCTCCCGGGGGACTTAGGCGGGCAGGTATTTCGGTCAAATCTGCGTATGAAATCAAGACTCCAGAGGCTGTCTTTTTGGTGGAGGCCCGAGAGGTGCGCGGATATGATGCTCCCCGTGTAAATTTGATCGTTCCTCTGGCAAAGTCGGAGCTGCCTAAGCTCTTGTTTTCAGAAATCTCTTTCAATGATTCGATCAGTCCGGGGCAAGGTGATGGAGACGGCAAGCCTTCCAATGGGGAGACTTTGGAAGCAAAGTTCTTTATTCGGAACTTGGGAGCAGGAGATGCAGGTAAAGTTACGGCGACGTTCGAAGCGCGGACGACGGGCGTTGAAGTCATACGATCTTCGGTAGGTTTAGGTACAATTCCTGCTGGGGAGGCTAGGCAAGGAACGCTGTTGTTCCGCCTGCCTCCAGTTTTCGCTAGTAACAAGATTGATCTTCGATTCAAAGCAGAGGATGGCCGTGGAGATAAGTTTGCCAGAAGCGAAGTAGAGAGGTCTTGGGATGTAACTATTCGAAGACCTCAAGTTTTGCTAGATTATCGTATCTTCGATGGAAACTCCCCCGAGTCTTCCGGTAATCGGGACGGTGTGTTGAGCAACGGTGAAGTAGCGGAGTTGGAGTTGACGACGATGAATCTGGGACAGGTAATTTCCAAGGGCGTGCATGTAAAGATGACGTCGCCTTCTAGTGGGCTTGTCTTTAGTGCTACTCAGGTTGAGATAGGTGATCTGCCGCCTGGCTCTGTTGGAGCGCCAAGGAGAATGACGCTGAGTGTGCCACGTACTTTTGCCAGTGAACGTATTGTTCTAAATTTAGAGACCATTCAGAGAGATTTCCCGGTGTACGCCCGCCAGTTGGTTCTGCCGGTTAGGATTCTGAATACCGATTTACGGCTCAGCGCCTCTGGCTTCTCTAGCCTGCAACAGGGAGAGCGTCGCCGGCTAACGGTTCTCTTAGAAAACCACGGCTCCCTAAGGGCGGAAGGGGTTGGGCTTGAGATTCAAGCTAATTGGCCAGGTCTTGATGTGCTAAGTGCTTCTAAGGAGATGGTGGGTACGATAGAGCCTGGAGCTCTGGCCAAGATGATTCAAGTGGATCTCTATGCAAGACCTGGGGCAAAAATCGGTGCGGCAGCAATGACGATCACGGTGCATCAAGCTGACTTCGCTCCGCTTGTCAGAAGCATAGACCTTCCTATTGTTGATCGTCCCCCTGTCCAAGCCGGTGTCGAGCCCGGTCCGCCTCCAGTTTCCTCGATCTCCTTGGGCGTAGTGACCCGCCCGGTAATCTTCTTTCGGAACTACACCACTGGTCAGATCGTTACGGACGACAGAATCTTGCTCAATCTGGAGGTTCAAGATGCAAAAGGTCTCTCCTGGATCGAGGTAGAAAAGGACGGCCAGAGTAAGACCCCGGAGAAGGTTCTTTCCGAGCCGAATCGGGAATTAGGCGTCGTCGTTACACGCTACAGAGTTCCTGTCTCGTTGTCCCCTGGGAAGAATCTGGTGCAGGTGGTCGCGGTCAATCAGGATGGAGTCAAGTCGGAGGCGACCCTCTCCCTGACGCGCGCGGTGGATCAACAGGAGATCTGGGCGGCCGTCATCGGGGTCAGCCGGTACGAAGATTCAGGGATCAAGGCTCTCAGCTTCGCGGATTCCGACGCGGAGGCATTCCGGCGTTACCTCGTCAATGACCTGGGAGTTCCGGAGAGTCACATCTCCATGCTGATCAACGAAGGCGCTACCCGCCAGCAGATCATCCGGACCCTCGGCGACAGGCTGCGCTCCCAGGCGGGACCGGATGACATCGTATTCATCTACTTCGCTGGCCATGGGGCGAACGAGCCTGACCGCCGAAGCAACGATGGGTCGAGCAAGTATTTGCTTCCCTTTGATGCCGACAAGAGCAGCTACAACAGTACGGCTCTCAGCATGGAGGAGCTCGAGCGGCAGTTCGACCGTGTTGGAGCCGAGCGGGTGATCATCATCCTCGACAGTTGTTTCAGTGGGGCTGCCGGAGGACGGACGATTTTCGACTCTGCCTACTCCCAGAGAGGGCCGCTGTCGAGCGACTTTCTCCTGCAGATTGCCGAAAGCGGCCGAGGGCGAGTCGTGATGACGGCAAGCGACATCAATGAGGTGGCTCAGGAGAAAGGAGATCTACGGCAGGGCGTGTTTACTCACTTCCTTCTTGAGGGTTTGAAGGGCAATGCGGACAAGCCTCCGTTTGGAAATACGGACGGCGCGATCAGCGTCGACGAGGTGTATGCCTACACGTCCCGGAAAGTTCGGGAGACTACGAAGAATCTGCAGAATCCACAGAAGTTCGGCCATGTCTCCGGAGAGTTGCTGATCGGAAGAGTTCCAGAGAGCCCTCATGGCCCATGAGGGCGCCGGTCTTTCCGATAGGTGGCGGCGTAGGCCCACGGCGCCTGCAGGGCACCCCGGAGGTTGGCCCAGAGCAGGGGTAGCGGCAGGTCATGGCGCCCGAGGAGGCCCCGGAGGATGCGCCCGGCGAGCCAGGGGCACCATTGCACGAGGACGAAGCGGGCCAGCGATTTCCTCGGCACCTCCCCTTCGCGCCAGCGCTTGAGGAGGTAGACGCCGTAAGAGCGGCCGTCGTCGAGGAGCTGCCGGTACAGGGCGCCCATCTCCCGGCGGTGCTGGTGCCAGACGAGGGCCGCCGGGTCGTAGCGCAGGGTCCAGCCGCCGGCCACGACGCGGTGGAACATGTCGAGGTCGCCGCCGCCGTGGGCGGGCGTGCCCACGTCCAGCGCCGGATCGAAGCCGCCGGCCGCCGCGAGCACGCCGCGGCGGAAGGCCATGTTGGCGCCGACGCCAACGGCCTGGATGGCGATCAGCTCCTCGGGCTCCATCCGCTCCCGCCGGAACATGCGGGGGCGCAGGCCCTTGCCCATGCCGCCGTAGCCGAGCTCGAAGTACCTCTCGGCAGGCGTCTCGAGCTCCGCCGGCGCCACGAGCCCGGTCACCGCCGCCACCCGCGGGTCGGCGAAGGCGCGCGCCAGGGCCGAGAGCCACCCGGAGTCCGCTCGCGTATCGTCGTCGGTGAAGGCGATCAGGTCGTGCCGCGCCTCGGCGATGCCGCGGTTGCGCGCGTGGTCGAGGCCGGGGCGCGGCTCGCGCACGTAGCGCACGGGGAGGGCCGCCACGAGGCGGGCCGTGGCGTCGTCGCGCGGCGCGTTGTCGACGACGACGACCTCGTAGGCGGGGTAGTCGAGGGCGAGGAGGGAACGCAGGCACTTCTCCAATAGGGCGGTGCGGTCGCGGGTGCAGACCACGACGCTGATCGGCGGCACGGTGGACGGGAGGGGTCCGGCATCGGCCCCGTTCAACCCGGCGAGCGCCAGGGCCGCCCGCACCGGCGCCGGCATCCGCTCGGCGAGGAGGCGGCGCAGGTGAGCCCCGCGCAGCGGCTCCGCCCCGGGCTGGCAGGCGACCGCGCCAATCTCCTGGCCGTCATAGAGGATGCGGAGGCCGCGGGGCCTCTCCCGGTCGAGGATCGACTCCGCCGCGGCGATCCCCGGGCGGAGGTCGATGGGGAAGCCCTCGGCGCCGGCGGCCGGGGCTCTCGCGAGGAGCTTGCGCAGTGCGTGCCGCGACCCGGTCTCCTCGGCTACTCCGCGCCAGTACCAGTAGCCCCGCAGGGCACCGTACAGGCCGCGCCACCGCCGGCGCAGCCGGGCCGTCTCCAGGACGTCGAGCCCGCGGCGGAGGATGGCCGCGACGGGGCCGCCCAGGATCTGGCCGCCCAGGACTTGGCCGCCGATGGCGAGCCGGGCCAGCGGCGCCGGGGCCCGGGAGAGCTCCAGCGCCGGCAGCAGGTGCGGGTGGCGGGCGCCGATGCGCGCGTCCCCCCGGCCCTCCTGACGCGCACGCTGTAGCGAGGCGTCGAGGCCGGTGCCGTCGAAATGACAGGCCACGGCGCAGGGGGCGAAGGCGAGGTCTGCCCCGGCCGCCAGCAGGCGCACGCCAAGCTCGAAGTCCTCCCGGCAGCGCAGGCCGGCAGCGAACCCTCCCACCCGGGCGAAGAGGGCCGCGGGAAGCGACAGGTTGCCGGTCAGCACGTCGCGGTAGGTGAAGCGGTGGCCGGGCAGGCCCATCTCGCGGTAGACCTCGAACCACCAGGCCCGCAGCCCGGCCGCGAAGAAGCCGGGCCGGCTCTCGACGACGGGCAGGGCGGGGCCGGAGACGGCTTTTTCAGGCCCCGTCCGGTGAGCCTCGGCGTGAGCGGCCACCAGTCCGGGGGCGGGCTCGACGTCGTCGTCCAGGAACAGGAGCAGCTCGCCCCGCGCGCGCTCCGCCCCGGCGTTGCGCGCCGCGGCCGCCCCGGCGGCGGGTTGCTCGACGACCTGGAGAGGGAAGGGCCAGACGGCGCTCCGGAGCCAGTCCGCGGTGCCGTCCGTGCAGCCATCCGCCACCACCACGACCTCGTGGGGCTTGGCGGTCTGGACGCCGAGCGCCGTCAGCGTCCGCTCCAGGGATCTCCTGCGGTCGTGAGTGGGGATCACGACGCTGACGCCGGCACCGCTCATGCCGGGCGCGCCTCGGCCTCCAGGCGGGCCCGCGTCCGGCGGCGGGACCTCAGGTAGGCGCGGGGCCCCGCGGCACAGCCGCGCAGCTCCGCCAGCACCAGGTCGAGCGGCACGCTGCCGGGCCGCCGCAGCAGTGAGCCGACGAGTCCGCGGAGCTGGCCGTGAAGGAGCCAGCCGAGGGCGCGGGCGGGCACCGACAGCTCGCCTTCCACCAGGAAGCTGCGCGTCCAGGCGGCGTAGACGCCGGTGCCATAGCCGCGGAGGCTCTCCCGCAGCTCCTCCCAGGTGCGCCGGTGGCGGTGCCAGTTGAGGGCCTCGGGCTCGTAGACGATGCGGTAGCCGGCCGCCAGGATGCGCGTGAAGAGGTCGTGGTCGCCCCCCGAGCGGGTGGCGGTGCCGGCGTCGAGCGCCTCGTCGAAGGGGCCGACCTCGCCGAGGACGGTGCGCCGCAGCGCCATGTTGACCCCGGCGCCGATCTTGCCGGCGACCAGCGGGTCGTGCGTGAGGGCGTCGAAGACGGTGCGCTCGAAGCCGCGGCCGAAGCCGCCCAGGCGCTCAAACCACTCCTGGGCCTCGGTCTCCAGCTCGGAGGGCAGGGTGAGGCCGGTGACGCAGAGCACCTGCGGGTCGGCGAAGCCCGCCAGCAGGGCGCGCAGCCAGCCGGGGTCCGGGGTGGCGTCGTCGTCGGTGAAGGCGACCACCTCGCTGCGCGCCTCGCGCAGGGCCCGGTTGCGCGCCACGTCGAGCCCGGGCCGGTCCTCGCGCAGGTAGCGCACCCGCGGCCAGCCGGCCGCCAGCCGCTCCGCCGCGTCGCTCGCCGGGCAGTTGTCGACCACCAGGATCTCCTGGCCGTCGTCGGCCAGCCGGCCCAGCGCCTCCAGACAGGCGCGCAGGTCCTCGGGGCGGTCGCGGGTGCAGACGGCCACGGTGGCCGAAGGCAGGGGAGCGTCCGGCGGATCGCCCGGCCGATCGCCTGGCCCCTCGAGACGCTCGCGGAACCAGCGTTCCCAGAGCGGCCCGTCCACCGCCTCGATCAGGGCTTCGCGCAGCTCCGCCGCGCCGACGCGGCCGCCGGCCACCGGCAGCACGGCCTGACCCACGGGCCGGCCGCCGAGCCGGATCAGCACCAGGGCGCGGCCATAGCCGTCGAGCCCCTGGAGCCCATCCGGCAGCTCGCGAAGGTCGAGGTCGAGGACGGCGGTCGGCACGGCCTAGCCGTTCTCCCTCTCGTAGGCGGCGGTCACCTCCTCGGCCGTTCCCTCCATGCGCACCCGTCCGCGCTCCAGCCAGAGGGCGCGGGAGCACAGCTCGCGGACGTTCTCCAGGTCGTGGGAGACGACGACCAGGGCGCCGCCCTGGCGCCGGAACTCGCGCAGGCGTTCCAGGCACCGCTGGCGAAAGGCCTGGTCGCCGACGGCCAGGACCTCGTCGATGAGCAGCACATCGGGCCGCACGCATACGGCGACGGAGAAGGCGAGGCGCGCCTGCATCCCCGAGGAGTAGTACTTGACCGGCTCGTGGATGAAGTCGCCGAGCTCCGCGAACGCCAGGATGTCAGGCAGCCGTTCGGCGAGCTCGCGCCGCTTGAAGCCCAGCACCGCGGCGTAGAGAGAGACGTTCTCGAGACCCGTGAGCTCGGTCTGGAACCCGGCACCCAGCTCGATGACCGCCGTGACCCGCCCGTGGGTCTCGACGACCCCTTCGGTCGGGACGTAGATGCCGGCGATCAGGCGCAGGGCCGTGCTCTTGCCGGAGCCGTTCGAGCCGATCAGGGCCACCCCTTCCCCGGGATCCACGCGCAGATCGAAGCCGTCCAGGATGAACTCGGCGCGCCGGACGTGGATCGGCCGGCGCAGGACGGCGCGGATGAAGACCTCCCGCAACGACGAGGTGCGGTGCTCGTAGCGGAAGAACCTCTTGACCACGCCGCGGCAGAGCACCGCCGGAGGAGCGGCAGCGACATCTCCAGCCACCGCGGCGCTAGAGGATCTCGGCGAGAACCGTCTTGTAGCGATTGAAGATGGCATAGCCGATGAGGAAGAGGAGCACCGAGGCGGCGGCGACCCCGCCGAGCAGGGCGGGCGGCGGGAAGCGTCCTTCGTAGAGCACCTGATGATAGAGCGTCAGCAGGCCGGCGATCGGGTTCAGGAAGTAGAGCCGGCGGACCGCCTCCGGGACCAGCCGCACGGGATAGAAGACGGGCGAGGCGTAGAAGAGCATCATCAGCAGGATGGGCACGGCGTGCTGGACGTCGTTGTAGAAGGCCGCGAGGACCGCGAGCGGCAGGACCAGGCCGAGCGACAGCAGGATCAGGAGGAGCACCAGCAGCGGCAGCAGGGAGAAGCTCGCCGGCACCCCTGAGTGGTGGCAGACGGCGAGCGCGGCCACGACCAGCGCCATCTCGACGGCGAACTCGGCCAGCCGCGACGCCGCGGCGCTCAGCACCAGCACCTCGCTGGGGAACGCCACGCTGCGGCGCAGCCCGGCGTGCTCGGCCAGCACGTAGGTCGCCGTCGAGATCATCTGGAGCAGGTAGTTCCACACGAAGTAGCCGGAGAGCAGGAATGCCCAGTAGTGCGGCACCGCGATCTTCACGACGTGGGTGAAGACGGCGGCCAGGACGGTGAGCGTCAGGAGCGGGTTGATCAGCGTCCAGGCGAAGCCGAGCGTGGAGCGCTGGTACTTGACCTTGAGGTTGCGGACGGCGAGGCTGCGCAGCAGCTCGCGGGCGCCCCAGACCTCCGTCCATGGTGCGGCGGCGGTCATCCCGGTCATTCCGATCATCCCTGGCCCTCCTCAACGAGGCGCCGCCGGCGCGCCGTGGCCAGCGCCGCCGGGTAGGCCCAGAGGCCGGCCCAGCAGTGGCCGAGCATGCGCAGCAGCAGCGGCGCCGGCAGCGGATCGCGCCCCGCGGCCCGGCGGGCCAGGCGCACGGCCGGCTTGACCAGGCGCCAGGCCAGAAAGGCGAGGACGCCCAGGCGCCTGTCGCCTTCGGCGCGCAGGAGCGACTTGACCAACAGCGCGACGAGCGCCCGCTGGTGCCCGACGATCTGGTCGCGGACGGCGGCGAGGTCGCGGCGGTGCTCGTGGCGGGCGCGGGCGGCCGGCTCGTAGATCACCTCGTGGCCCGCCTGGAGGATCCGCCAGAGGGCGTCGTGATCGCCGCCCCCCGGCAGCGCCGGTCCGAGGTCGAGCGCCTCGTCGAAGCCGCCGAGGGCGAGCAGCAGCGGCCGGCGGACCGCCAGGCTGCAGCCGCTGCCCACGCTCACCGCCCAGGCGATGAGGGGCGCCCGGCGGCCGTGCAGCGGCTGGCCGGCGTCGAGCGGCAGGCGGACCCGCCGGCCGCCGCGGGCGAAGCCGCCGTTGTCCTCGAACAGGCGCTGGGCCGGCGTCTCGACCGCCAGCGCATCGACCCGCCCGGTGACGGCGCCCACCCGGGCGTCCTCGGCGAACGGGGCGAGCATCGCGGCGGCCCAGCCCGGCTGCGCCACCGCGTCGTCGTCCAGGAACGCCACCACCTCCCCCGTGGCCGCCGCGAGCGCCCGGTTGCGCGCGAAGTCGAGGCCGGCGACCGGCTCCGCGAGGTAGCGCACGGCCGGGAATTCAGCCTTGATCAGGTCCCGGGTGCGGCCATCCCGCGGGGCGTTGTCGATCACCAGGATCTCGTCCGGCGGCGCGGACTGGGCGGCGAGCGAGTCGAGGGCGCGGCGGAGCATCGCCGGCCGGTCCCGGGTGCAGATGGCGACCGAGAGGCGCACGCTCATCGCCGGAACACCGTCCGCTCTTCGGCGGCGCCGGCCGGCCGGCGCCGCAGCCAGCGCAGCCCGCCGACGGTCAGGCCGGCGGAGTAGGAGAGCCGGGCGGCGGCGATCAGCGGCAGCATCCAGAGCGGCTCCAGGATCCGGTGCCGGGCCCAGCAGAGCACCGTGTGGGCGGTGTGGGAGGCGGCGAGGGGGAGGCTCGCCGCGATCAGCAGCCGCGGACGGCGATAGAGCCAGGCCCAGCGGACGGCACCGCTGCCGGCCTTGCTCTCGAGCGCGCTGTAGCCCCAGCGGTAGTTGCGGCGCAGCAGGTTGCTCAGCCCCAGCCGGTTGTGGTGGTACACCACGGCCGACGGCTCGAAGCGGATCCGCGCTCCGCTGCCCGCGAGCTGGGCCTGCCAGCGCAGCTCCTCGTGGCCGTCCGCCACCGGCCGCCGCTCGCTGAAGCCGCCGGTGGACAGGAAGGCCTTGCGGCGGACGCTCAGGTTGGCCGGCGTGTGGTTGGGCACGTAGCCGGCGGAGCGCCCGGGATGGACGTGGTACGAGCCGCAGTAGTGGTCGCAGCGGCCCGTCGCCGCCAGTCCCGGCGGGATGTCGAGCGAGCCGCCGACCGCCACCTCTCCCGCGTCGTGGGCGGCGAGGATCCGCTCCAGCCAGCCGGGGCCGGGCGAGCAGTCGGCGTCCAGGAAGACGATGGGGTCACCGGTGGCCGCGGCGGCGCCGCGGTTGCGCGCGGCGCCGGGGGAGCCCCCCAGGCCGGGACCGGGCGTGACCACCCGCGCTCCCGCGCCGGAGGCGACCGCCGCCGTGCCGTCCGTCGAGCCGTCGTCCACCACCAGCACCTCCAGCTCGACCCCCGTGGCGTGCTGCGCGAAGACGGCGTCCAGCGTGCGGCCGATCCCCCCGGCCTCGTTGCGGGCCGGGATCACCACCGACACCCGGCGCTCTTCAGGCGGCACGGTTCACCTCCGTGTAGAGCTCGCTGACCGAGCGGACGAACTCGAACCAGCCGAACCGCTCCTCGGCGTAGGCCCGCCCCGCGTTGCCGAGGCGGGCGGCGAGCTCGCGATCCCGGAGCAGGCGCACGATGGCGCTCGCGATCTCCGGCGACCAGCCGCGGGTCAGCACGGCCCGCTCCTCGTTCAGCACGGCCCGGTGGGCGGGGACGTCGGTCGCCACGATCGGCTTGCCCGCCGCCAGGTAATCGAACACCTTGAGCGGCAGGTTGTCGCCGTACGCCCGTGGCGAGACGACCACGTCGGCCAGGGCGAGGAAGCCCGGCACCTTCTCCCGGGGCTGGCGGTCGACCACCAGCAGGACCCCGCTCCTCACCAGCTCGGCGTGCTCGCGCTCCACGGCCGCCCTGGCCTTCGCGTCGGCCCCCACCAGCACGAAGATCACGCCGGTCACCTCCTGCCGCACGTGCGGCATGGCCGCGAGCAGAGCCGGCAGGCCCTGGTAGGTCTCGAACGTCCCGCTGTAGAGCACCACCGGCCGCCCCGGGGCGATCCCCAGGCTCCGGCGCAGGGCCTCGACCTCCGCCGGCTCCGCCGACGGCGGCAGGCTCGCGTACCGCCACTCCCGCAGCCGTGCGTGCGGCGCCGCCGCGCGCACCCCCCTGGCCAGGCCGGCGCTGCTGACGACCGAGTCGGCATGCCGCAGCAGCCAGCGCTCCAGGCCCCGGAGCGCCGACTGCGCCACCATGGTGCGGAAAGGGAGATGCTTGGCGAGCTGCTCGGGCAGGCTGGACTGCATGTCGTAGATTACCGGCACCCGGAACCGGTGGCCGAGGAGGATGGCGGGGAAGGCTGCCTCTTCCACGGCGTGGATGCACGAGTAGGAGCCGTTGGCGAGGCGCCATGCCATCTCGGGGATCAGGGTCAGGTTCAGCAGCAGCTTGGCCATCGAAAAGCCGATCGGCACCCGGCGCAAGCGGAAAGGGTTCGCCGTCCGGTAGTAGCGCACCCGCGGGATCTCGATCGTGCTCCCCACGGGGAAGGTCAGCACGTCGACTTCATAGGAGAGCTGCGACAGCGCCTGAAGGAGCTGACGTACCGCGATCGGAGTGCCTCGATCCTCATAAAAAGGCTGGGGCGCGACGACAAGAATCCGCGAGCTCGACAGAACCTCTCCCTCCCGTTCTCCACCTCGCTGGCACGAGGGCTCAGAAATCGAAGCAGGATTGGTACCATCGAGAAGAAACGATGATTTAAATAAAGAAAGTAGTTTCTCTCCGAGAGAGCGGGCTGGTGGGCGCTACGCCGTCCGATCGAGGATTAGAGATAGGCAGAAGCCTCGTTGGAAAAAAGCGTCCGGTCCGGGAAAATCGTATAAGATACGACCCTTCCTGGAGAAACATGGCATCGAGGGGCCCTGGCCGGCAGGGGGCCTTACGAAAGTTGCGAAGAGATGATCGGTGAAACCATTTCCAAGTACCGGATCGTCGAGAAGATCGGCGAGGGCGGGATGGGCGTCGTCTACCGGGCGCAGGATGTGCGGCTCGGGCGCGACGTCGCCCTCAAGCTGCTCGCCCCCGAGCTGACGCGCGACTCCCCGGCGCGGACGCGCTTCCTCCAGGAGGCGCGGACGGTCTCCAGCTTCGAGCACCCCAACATCTGCGTCGTCCACGAGGTCGACGAGACGGAAGACGGCCGGATGTTCATGGCCATGACCTACTACCAGGGGGAGACGCTGCGGGAGAAGATCGCCCGCGGCCCCCTGCCGCCCGGCCAGGCGGCGGACATCGCCGAGCAGGTGGCGCGGGGGCTGGCGCGGGCCCACGAGCAGCAGATCGTCCATCGCGACATCAAGCCCGCCAACATCCTGGTGCCGGACCGGGGACCGGTGAAGATCCTCGACTTCGGCATCGCCAAGCTCATCGGCGGCACGCGCCTGACCCAGGAGGGGCGGACTCTGGGGACGGCGCTCTACATGTCGCCGGAGCAGGTGGCGGGCGACCCCGTCGATCCCCGGACGGACCTCTGGTCGCTGGGCGTGGTGCTCTACGAGATGCTGGCCGGGGTGCCGCCGTTCCTGGGCGACCATCCCCAGGCGACCCTCTACCTCGTCCTCAACGTCCAGCCCCGCCTCGAGGAGCTGCGCGCGCGCGTGCCGCCGGCTCTCCTCGAGGTCGTCCGGCGGTGCCTGGAGAAGCGGCCGGAGAGGCGGCACGCCAGCGCCGGCGAGCTGGCCGAGGAGCTTGGAAGGCTGCGCGGCGCCGCGGCCTCCGGCCTGGTCTCCGTCGACTGGCCGGTGGCGGAGCTGGGCCTGCCGCCGACGCTCCAGGAGCTCCGGGTGGTGCAGGACAGGGTGCCGTTCGTCGGCCGCGAGGAGCAGCTCGGCCGGCTGGAAGGCCTGCTGCGGGAAGCCCTGGCAGGCGGCGGCCGGGTGGTCTTCGTGAGCGGCGAGCCGGGGATCGGCAAGACGGCGCTGGTGACGGAGCTGACCCGCCGGGCCCGCTCCGCCTTCCCCGACCTGGTCTCGGCCGGCGGCAAGTGCAACGCCCAGACCGGGATCGGCGATCCGTACCTGCCCTTCCGCGAGATCCTCGCCCAGCTCACCTCCGACACCGAGCCGGGCTGGACGGCCGAGGCCGGCGCCATCGCCCGCGGCGAGGGGACGTTCCGCGCCTGCCTCCAGGCCCTGCTGGACACCGGTCCGGACCTCGTCGGCACCTTCGCTCCAGCCCGCGCGCTGGCCGCCCGCGCCGCCTCCCTGGCCACCGACGATCCGGACGGCTTCGCCCGCCTCGAGCGCCTGCTGGAGCGCCGGGAAGCCGCCGCCCCGCCGCAGCAGAGCGACCTCTTCGAGCAGTACAAGAGCGTGCTCCAGAGACTGTCGCGCCAGCGCCCTCTGCTGCTGGTGATCGAGGACCTGCACTGGGCCGACGCGGGCTCGATCAGCCTGCTCTTCCACCTGAGCCGCCGGCTCGCGGGCAGCCGCATCCTGCTGGCCGCCACCTACCGGCCGGCCGAGGTCGCTTTGGGCTCGGGCCCGCAGCGCCACCCCCTGGCGCCGGTGCTCAACGAGCTGCGGCGCGAGCTGCCGGACCTCGAGGTGGACCTCAACGCGGCCGACGGCGAGCGGTTCCTCGAAGCCCTGTTCGCCAGCGAGCCGAACAGCCTGGAGCCGGGGTTCCGCGAGGCGCTCTTCCGCCTGACCCAGGGCCACCCGCTGTTCAGCATCGAGCTGCTGCGCGACATGCGGGAGAACGGCATCCTGACCAAGGACTCGCAGGGCGTCTGGAAGCAGCGGTCCGCCATCTCCTGGGAGGACCTGCCCGCGCGCGTCGAGGCGGTGGCGGCCGAGCGCCTGGGCCATCTGCCGGAGGATCTCTACCGCGTCCTGGCGGCGGCGAGCGTCGAGGGGGAGGACTTCACCGCCGAGGTGCTCGCCCGGCTGCAGGGGATCGGCGAGCGGGAGATGGTCCAGCTCCTGGGCGGCGAGCTCGACCGGCGGCACCGGCTGGTGACGGCGCTCGGAGTCCGGCGGGTCGGCGGCCGGCGCCTGTCGCGCTACCGGTTCGTCCACAACGTCTTCCAGCGCTACCTCTATACCCGGCTGGACGAAGCCGAGCGGTCCTACCTCCACGAGGAGGTCGGCGGCGCGCTCGAGGAGCTGTACGGCGACCGCGTCCAGGAGATCGCCGTGGTGCTGGCGCGCCATTTCACGGAAGCGGGGGCCCTGCACAAGGCGGTCGAGTACTTCGGCCGCGCCGGCCACGCGGCGAACGCGCTCTCGGCTCACGGCGAGGCGGCCGGCCACTATCAGGAGGCCCTGAAGCTGCTCGCGGGCTGGCCTTCAGGACCGGAGCGCGACCGCGCGGAGCTCGACCTCCTGGCGGCCCTGGCCCCGGCGCTCAACACCACGCTGGGCTACGCCTCGCCGGAGGTGGAGCGGGTGTGCGACCGGGCGCTCGAGTTGTCCCGGGAGCTGGGAGGGGGGAAGGAGTTCGGCTGGCTGCTCTACGGGATCTGGGCCCACACGTTCGTCAGCGGCGCCCTGGAGAAGTCGCTCGACCTGGCCTTCCGCCTCGTCCAGTTCGGCGAGTCCCAGGGGGATCCGGCGCTGCGCATCCAGGGCCATCTCACGGTCGCCGAGAGCTCCGAGCACCTGGGAGACTTCGAGGCGGCCCGCGAGCACGCCGAGAAGGGCTGGCAGCTCTGCCAGGCCCACGGCTCCTCGGAGTCCATCCGGCTGACGGGGCAGGACGCGGGGGTGTTGATCCTCAACAATCTCTGCTGGGTCTCCTGGATCCTCGGGTCTCCCGAGCGGGCCCTCGCCTGCCGCGACCAGTCAATGGCGCGGGCGCGCGAGATCTCCCACCCCTGGAGCTTCTCGATGGCGCTCCTCGGCTCCTTC
>Ga0126305_10000027_pt1 | contig 60489 bp, 48 predicted proteins | sample Plot26_FD_92536 | JGI IMG/M metagenome (GOLD analysis project Ga0126305, IMG submission 92536) | Serpentine soil microbial communities from UC McLaughlin Reserve, CA, USA - Plot26 | ecosystem: Environmental > Terrestrial > Soil > Grasslands | place: USA: UC McLaughlin Reserve, Lake County... | reverse complement strand
GATCGTCCCGTAGAGACGTCCCAGACGAGTCACCCATACCGCTTCGGAATCGACAACGTCGGGGCGTCTCCGCGGCGGGAAAAACGTGGGATCCCACCAACAACTCCCGACGTCACAAGTCCCGGATACCCGGAACGAACTTCGGGCACGTCGGACTAGTGGCCTGTCAACGCAGAAATGATGTTCTGCGTAGGGTGCGCTGTGCGCACCACAACCGCTTTTGGTGCGCACAGCGCACCCTACGGATCTACGCAATCCTGCGTTGACAGCGAGGCTTAGAAAGTTCCCGAGCCGTGCATCAGCCGCGGCGGCCGGCAAGCCAGCGGACCCTGACGGCCGAGACGTCGCGCAGCCCGGGGCCGGTGAGGCGGAAGCGGACGATGCGCGGGAGATCGGCCGGAGATCTCCACAGGGCGGCCAGCTCGTTCAGGTTCGAGGCGGCGGGAGCCAGCAGCAGGCCGCCGGGGGCGGTCTCGGGGAGGATGCGGACCGTGCGGTGGAAGCCGCGGTCGTCGACGGTCTCCAGCAGGAGCGGCGGCAGCCCGAGGAGCCAGCGGTCCAACTGGCCCCGCCAGCTCAGCGAAACGTCGAGGGCGGCGAAGGTCCAGCTGGCCGCGGGAGCACGGTCGACTTCGACCCAGCGGCCGGCCGCCGCCACGATCTCCCCCCGGGGCTCCAGATGCCAGGCGAGGGGATGCGGCGAGCGGCGCAGGAGCAGCAGGCCGGGCGCGGGCCGCCGGGCGTCGAGCTCATAGGAGGCCAGGATGGCCCTCCAGGTCTCGGGGGTATCCCAGAGCATGTCGCGGCCGTCCAGGGTGCCGCCCTCGACGAGCAGCAGATCGGGGGAGGCGGCGCCCGCGGTGCCCGCGAAGTGGCGGGCGGCCAGGACGTCGAGCCGCCGGGTCAAGGTCGAATAGAGCTGGAGGGTGGGGCTCGGCACCCAGCGCAGACGGTTGGCCGGCAGATAGGAGAGCTCCCAGGGCAGCACGTCGACGCCGAGCCCGGCGGCGCGCACGGCCGCCGCGAAGCCTTCGGGCAGCCGCGAGGGCGCCAGCGCCCGCTCCTGGTCGAGAGCGGCACGGCGCCGCAAGGCCACGGGGTCCATGGCGGCGGCGAGGTTCCGGCAGCCCTTGAGGCCGAGCATCAGGTCGAGCCGGCTCATCACCGCCGGAACACCGAAGCGCAGGGCGCTCGCGGTGGCGAGGAGCAGCAGGAGGAACGCGGCGCCGCGGGCCGCCCATCGCTCCGCCGGCCGGCGGGCCAAGAGGAGCCCGAGCGCGACGACGCCGAGCACGAACGGAAGGAGCCCCAGGGTGTGGGTAGCGTCCGCACGTATGAAGGCGTGCTGGAAAGCCAGCCAGACGGGAAGCAGGAAAACCGCCCAGAGACCGGCGAGGCCGGTGCCTTTCGCGCGGGCGTGAAGGAAGAGCCCGGCGACCAGAGCCACGGCGGCCAGGCCCGCCGCCAGCTCCACGGGCGCCGCCGGCTGTGCCATGCCGGCGGCGTAACCCTGGGCCAGCTCTCCTTGCAATATCAGCCAGCGCCAGGCGTTCCCGGGTCCTCCAAAGATGAGAGGGACCATCACGGCGACGACCGCCGCCATGGCGCCGGCCATCGTGAGGAGCAGGCGGCCGTATCCCGGCGGCCGGCGCACGCAGAGGAGGAGGCCGAAGGAACCGAGGAAGGCCGCGGCCGAAAGGCCCAGGTAGATCGTGATCAGTCCGAAGACGACGGTGAGGGCGGCGGCCAGGGCTGGGGCCCAGAAGCTGCGGCCGGACGCCACCGGGGAAGGATGAGGCATGCCGGCCAGCTCCGGCGCGAGCAGCAGGCCCAGGATGAGCACCAGCCAGGAGTCGGCTCCCAGGCCCAGCATGTGGCTCGCCAGGAGGAAACCGGCGAAAAGCAGAGCCTCGAGACCGTCTGCCCGCCGCAGGACACGGGCCAGAGCAAGGGCGAAGAGCGCGTGCGCGCCGAGCCAGAAGAGGAGGGAGAGGAGGACGTGGTGCCCCAGGTCGGCCGGAGTGAACAGCCATCCCAGGGGACCGTAGGTGAAGGCGACGTCGCGCCCCGGCAGGCGGCCGGTGAAGGGCAGCGCATTGATCGCATAGGCCCAGGAAGGATCGAGGCCTCGGCCCAGCGAGCTGCCGACGTTGGGGAACAGGAAAAGGACCGGGACGAGCCAGGAAGCCGCGATCGCCCACCAGGACTTCGGGCTCCGCGCCGGCGAAGCACCGCCGGGCAGGGGCAAGGTCGGGGGGATCGCCACGACGGCACTTTAACCGAGACCTCACTCCACAACGAAAAAGGCGCCGGTGGACCGGCGCCTTTTCTACCGCGTTTACCGCGTCGCGGGCGAATCCCGGCTAGTCGTCGACTTCGACCTTGATCGTCTGCGCCACGAAGTTGCCGTTGCCTTGCCGGATGCCGCGGCCTTCGGCGCGGACGGGCCGGTTGGCGGCGACGGCGGAGGACACCTGGTTCAGGTTGCGGAGGTCGCCCCGGGCGATCCACTGCGTCTGGCCGTTGACGATGACGCGGGTGCCGCCGGCCAGGATCACGGTGTTGCCGTTGACCGACAGGACCGTGCCCTCGAACTCGGCGCCGGCGTTGGGACGCGGCTGCCGCGGCTGCCGCGGATCGTCGTTGCCGCCACGCCCGCCGCGTCCACCCCGCCGGCCGCCCCGGTCGTCGCCCGCCGGATCGTCCGCGCCACCGCCGCCGCGCTGGCCGCCGCGGTCATCGCCCGCCGGGTCGTCGGCGCCATGCCTCTTCTCGCCGGTCGAGGCGACGGACGAGCTGCTGGTGACGGCGACGGGGGCGCTCAGGTCGTCGAAAGCCGGCTCCGTGGGGCTGGAGCCGTTCGAGCAGCCCACGGCTCCGAAGGCGAGGGTCGAGAGGGAGAGGGTCAGGATATAAGGGAAACGGAAACGAGTCATAGGACCTCCTTGGTGTCGGGGCGGGGTCCGTGAGGATTTGCCCGCCCGATTTGCGTTCAGTCCTATAGACAGGCGAGGAGGCCCGGTGGGAACAGGAAATTTCAAATCATCCCTGAAGACGGCGGGCGAGCTGCTCCGCCCGCTGGCGGTTGGCGGCCTCGGCGTCCGTGGCCGCGACCTCGCGCCGGACGGTCGAGGCGACCCTCAGCTCCCTCGCCGGCGGCGGGAGGGCCTTGTCGTGGATGGCGTCCCAGGTCTGGCTGACCACGATGGCCTCGAGGTTCTGCAGGCGGTCGAGGACGGCCTCGCGCTCCTTCTGGAGAGCGGCCACCTCCCTCTCCAGCTCGCTGGTGGAGACGCCGAGCAATTTCTGCTTCGACCGCACCTTGAGCCAGTCCGAGACCACTCCCGCGAGAATGGCGGCGACGGGAATCAGTACCCAGCTTTCAATCATGTGATTGTCTCCTTGCCGCCAGTTGCATTCAGTTATTCTATGCTGCCTGTCCCGTATCCCCCACCCTGATACACTTCCCTCATACGCACATGATCACCAGCAGGTTTTCACCGCCGACGCCCGTCGCTCCCGAGTGGTCGCCCACCTCGTGGCAGACGAAGCCCGCGCTCCAGCAGCCGAAGTATCCGGATGCCGTGCGGGTCGAGGAGGTGCTGCGCGATCTCGCGCGCCTGCCGCCCCTGGTCACCTCGTGGGAGATCGAGAAGCTCAAGTCGCAGCTCGCCGAGGCGGCCCGCGGCGAGCGCTTCCTCCTCCAGGGCGGCGACTGCGCCGAGAGCTTCGAGGACTGCACCTCGGAGTCGATCGCCAGCAAGCTCAAGATCCTCCTCCAGATGAGCCTGGTGCTGGTCCACGGCGCCCGGCGGCGGGTGATCCGCGTCGGCCGCTTCGCGGGCCAGTACGCAAAGCCGCGCAGCGATGACATGGAGACCCGCGAGGGCGTGAGCCTGCCCTCCTACCGGGGCGACCTCATCAACCGCTCGCCGTGGTCGGCCGCCGACCGGATCCCGGACCCGGCGCTGCTGCTGCGCGGCTACGAGCGGGCCGGGCTGACGATCAACTTCATCCGCGCCCTGATCGAGGGCGGCTTCGCCGACCTGCACCACACCGAGTACTGGGACCTCGCCTGGGTGAAGCACTCCCCCCACGCCGAGGAGTATCACCGGCGGGTGGCGGCGATCCGCGACTCGCTGCACTTCCTCGAGTCGCTCTCCGGCCGGCAGACGGACGAGGTGACGCGGGTGGACTACTTCACCAGCCACGAAGGGCTCCACCTGCTCTACGAGCAGGCCCAGACCCGCCGGGTGCCGCGCCGGCCCGGCTGGTACAACCTGTCGACCCACTTCCCGTGGATCGGCATGCGCACGGCCCAGGCCGGCGGCGCCCACGTGGAGTTCTTCCGCGGGCTCGCCAACCCGATCGCCGTCAAGGTCGGGTCGGCCATGGCGCCCGAGGCGGTCGTGGAGCTGGCCGAGGTGCTCGACCCGCACCAGGAGCCCGGACGCCTCACCTTCATCCACCGCTTCGGCCACAAGAAGATCGCCGAGGGCCTGCCGCCGCTGATCGAGGCCGTGCGCCGGGCGGGGCGGACCGTGCTCTGGGTCTGCGACCCCATGCACGGCAACACCGAGGCCATTTCGAGCGGCCTCAAGACGCGGCGGTTCGACCACATCCTCTCGGAGCTCGAGGCTGCGTTCGACATCCACGAGAAGATGGGCTCCCGCCTCGGCGGCGTCCACTTCGAGCTCACCGGCGACGACGTCACCGAGTGCGTGGGCGGCGCCCGCAACCTCACGGAAGAGGACCTGCAGCGCGCCTACCGCTCGCAGGTGGACCCCCGCCTCAACTACGAGCAGGCCCTCGAGATGGCGCTGCGCATCGCGCGGCGGATGGGGCGCGAGACGGCTTGAGCCCGCGGACCGCGGCCTGGCTCCTCTCGCTCGCGCTCTTCGCCGCCCTCGCCTGCTCGCCCGCCGAGCCCTCGGAACCCGCGGGCGTGGTGGTGGAGTCCCTGTCCGCCCAGGGCGCGGCGGCGCGGGCAGGGCTGCGGCCGGGCGACATCCTCCTCTCCTGGCGGCGGCGGCAGGCCGCGGGTCCGCTGCGCACGTGCGACGACCTCGCCGCGGTGGAGATCGAGCAGGCGCCGAGAGGCCCCGTGGAGGTGCGGCGGCGGCGCGCCGGCCAGGCGTCCACCCTGGAGCTGCCGGCCGGCGACTGGGAGGTCGAAGTCCTGCCCCGGCGGGCCGGGCCTGACGGCGGCTGCCGGGCCCAGGCGCGGGCGCGGCGTTTCGCCCGGGAGACGCGGTGCCGCGAGGCGGTCGCGGCCTGGTCGGAAGCGCTGCCCGGGAGCGGCGGGGTCCACGCGGCCCGCATCCTCCGCGAGCAGGGCGCCTGCTCCACGGCCCTCGACGATTTCCCGGCGGCGGAGAAGGCGTTGAACGAGTCGCTGCGGCGGCTGCGGCAGACCGCGCCGGGCAGCCTGCACGAGGCCGCGACCTGGCACGCGCTCGGCCGGCTGGACCGGCGCCGCGGCGCCTTCGCCCGCTCGGAAAAGCACCTGCGCCGCGCCCTGGCCCTCCGCACCCGCCTGGCGCCGGAGAGCCTCGAACGGGCTTCGACCCTCAACAACCTCGGGATCGACGCCTGGTCCCAGGGCGACCAGCAGCGGGCACGGCCCCTGTACGTCGCGGCGCTCGCCCTCATCCGCGCCCGCGCCCCCGGCGGCCTGGACGAGGCGCGGGTGCTCAACAACCTCGGCCTCCTCGCCCGCGAGATGGCCGACCTCGAGGCCGCGGCCACCTATCTCGGCCAGGCCGGCAGCATCTGGCGGCGGCTCGTTCCCGAGAGCCAGGAGATGGCCAACCACTACGTCAACCTGGGGATGCTCGCCGCCGACCACAGCGACTTCGCCCTCTCCGACGAGCACTACCGGCAAGCCCTGCGCTGGTACGAAGCCTTCGCGCCGGAGAGCATGGAGATGTCCAAGATCCTGAACAACCTGGGCATCAATGCCATGGACCGCTTCGATCTGACCCAGTCCGACCTCCTGCTCCGGCGCGCCCTCGCCATCCGCCAGCGGCTGGCTCCAGGCTCCATCGAGGAGGCCGCGAGCCTGAGCAGCCTCGCCACGGTGGCGCAGGACCGGGGTCGGTTCGACGAGGCGAACGGCTTCGCCCGGCAGGCCCTCGCCCTGCGGGTCCAGCACGACCCGGGCAGCACGGAGGTGGCCCTCAGCCTGGCGATCCTCGCCTCCATCGCCGCCCGGCAGGACGACACGGAGACGGCGATCCGCCTCGGCGAGCAGGCCCTCGCCCTCCAGCACCGGCTCGCGCCGGGCACCAACAAGGAGGGCAAGCTCCTCAAGTTCCTGAGCAACCTGGACATCGGCCGGAAGCGATGGCGCAGGGCCGAGGAGCGGGCGCGGCAGGCCCTGGCGATCTTCCAACGGCAGGCGCCGCAGAGCCAGTCGGAAGCCGAGGCCCTCAACTGCCTCGGGAGGGTGCTCTGGCGCTCGGGACGCAAGGCCGAGGCCGCGCCCGTGCTCGCCGCGTCCCTCGACTCCCTGGAGTCTCAGATCGGCCGGATCGGCGGCACGGAAGAGGCCCGCTCGGGCTTCCAGGCGGGGTTCTCCCGTCTGTACGAGAACCTGATCACCTTCCAGATCGAGCAGGGCGACGCGGCCGGCGCCCTGCGCACCCTGGAGCGCTGGCGCGCGCGGATGCTGCTGACCCAGATCACCCAGCGCCGCCTCGCCTTCAGCGCCGACATCCCGGCGCCGCTGCTCAGCCGGCAGCGCGAGATCGACCGGCAGTACGAGCGGGCCCAGGCGGACCTCGCCGGAACCGACCCCGAGAACGCCGCGGAGGTCCAACCCCTCCTTCTCCGCCTGTCGCGGCTGCGCAGCGAGCGCTCCGAGGTGGTGGACCGCATCGTCCGCGCCTCGCCCCACTACGCCTCGCTCCAGTACCCCCAGCCTCTCGACCTGACGGCGGCCCGCCGCACCCTCGACCCCGGCACCGTGTGGCTCTCCTACTTCGTGACCAAGGACGCCTCCTACCTCTTCGTCGTGGTCCCCGAAGGGAGCGGCGAGGGACCGGGGATCCAGGTGCTCCCCCTGTCCGCGAACCGCCGGCAGCTCGAGGAGGAGACCGCCGTCTTCCGCGGCCTGATGCTGCGCGGCAAGGGCGGCCCGGCCCTGGAAAAGTCCCTCCTCATCCAGGGACGCAAGCTCTACGGCCTCCTGATCGCGCCCGCCGCGCCCTGGATCGGCGGCGCCCGGCGCATTCTGATCTCTCCTGACGGACCGCTCCACACCCTGCCCTTCGCCGCCCTGATAGTTCCCGGCGGGTTGATCCCCGACGGGCCCGGCGGGCCGGCCCGGTTCCTGGTGGAGTGGAAGCCGGTCCACACCGTGCTCTCGGCGACTCTCTACGCCGAGCTGAAGCGGGGGCGCCGCGGCGGACGGCCGGACGGCGGGCCGCTGGCCGCCTTCGCCGACCCGCGGCTTCCCGCCGCCTCCGGAGCCGCCGCGGACGAGGACGATCCGCCCCTGCGGCGCTACCGTGCCGGCCTGCCGCCCCTGCCGGGAGCCCGTGAAGAGGCGCGGGCCTTGATCGCCCTCTACGGCAGGGACGCCCAGGTCTACACCGGCGCCGCCGCCACCGAAGCCCAGGTCGGGAAGTTGGGGGCGCGGCCCCGCATCCTCCACTTCGCCAGCCACGCCCTGCTCGACCGCCGCTCGCCCCTCGACTCGGCCCTCGCCCTGGCCGTCCCCGCGAACGGGCTGGAGGACCGGGGCGACGGTCTCCTCCAGGCGTGGGAGATCCTCGAGCGCCTGCGCCTCGACGCCGACCTGGTCACCCTCTCGGCCTGCGACACGGGCCTGGGCCGCGACGCCGCCGGCGAGGGGCTGATCGGGCTCACCCGCGCCTTCCAATACGCCGGAGCGCGGTCGATCCTCGCCTCCCTCTGGGGAGTGCCGGACCGCTCGACGGCGGTGCTGATGGCGCGTTTCTACACCGGTCTGCGGGCGGGTTTGCCGAAGGATGAGGCCCTGCGGCAGGCGCAGCTCCAGCTCCTGCGGACGGGCGGGCTTGGGCACCCGTACTCCTGGGCGGGGTTCTCGCTGAACGGCGACTGGCGGTGAGGGGGAAGAAAGCCAAAAAAGACTGCAAGGACTGCAGGGACTGCAAAGACTCCAAGGACCTTGCTTCGTCCTTGTTGTCCTTGCAGCCCCTGCGGTCCTTGGTTTGCTCCTACCGGTCGCTGCCGATCGTGAAGCTCAGCCCCGGATCCGTGCTGGTGACCGTGATCTGCTGGCCGAGGGCGAAGCGCAGCTCGGCGATCTCCGGCCAGTCGGAGGCGGCGAGCAGGCCCGCCGGAATGCCCTTCCCTATCGCGTCCCAGTTCATGCCGCCGTCGAGCGAGCGGTAGAGGCCCTTGTGCCGCAGCCCGGCGAAGAGGATCTCGGGTCCTGCGGGTCCATCTCCAGGTCGGTCACCGGCGTTTTCTTGCCGAACAGGAAGTGCCACGTCTGGCCGGCGTTCTTGGAGCGCCAGATGCCCAGACCGTCCTTGAAGCCCGGCGGGAAGGTGGTCACCGTCGAATGCGAGCCGTTCGACGTCTGGCCGGTCGAGAGGGCGGTGAAGACCACCTTGCCGGCGCCGGACGTCGTGGGGTCGAGCACGATCTTGGTGACGGCGCCGCGGGTGAAGTTGTCCTTGCCCAGGTGCGTCCAGTCGTAGACGTTGGTGGCGGAGTTCCATTGCCCCTTGAGGATCCCCCGGCCGTACTGGGTGTCGCGCCGGATGCTGTTCTCCCCCGTCCCCACCCACACGGTCGCGCAACGGGCCTTCGAGCAATTGTCGAGGGCGATCGAGCCGACGGCGAGGGACTCGGCGCCGTCCGTCATCGGATGCCAAAAGTTCTTCGGGTGGACGGAGCCGTGCCAGACGCCGCCGGTGGCGGAGCCGATCCAGACGTCCCCCAGGGGATTCTCGGGGTTGGGCGCCACGACGTTGATACGGCCCGTGACCGGCACCCGGCCGGGCCAGGCCTGGCCCTCGTTGATCAGGTCGGGCCCCAGGGGGACCCAGGAATTCGCCGCCCACAGGGTGGACGGCAGCGCCAGCAGGGTAAAGCAGAGTGCGGCTCGTGCGTTCATCTGGGTGTCCTCGGCCAGCCGGGAGCCCGCCTTGAGTGGCGTCTCCGCGGTACCCGGTCAGCATGGAGACGGCGGCGGCGGGCGTTGGTATTAGATCGAAGGCCAGGCCGGATATCGTTGACAGACCGGCCCGGTTGCGCTGAGATCGTAAGCGTGCTGCGACCGATCGATCCGGTGTCCAGCGAAGCGCGCGAGGAGTTCCGCGGCGTCTTCGTGGAGTTCTTCCCGCGCCTGCGGAGCTTCTTCCTCGCCGCCGGCTTCCAGAAGGCCGATGCCGAGGATCTAAGTCAAACGGCGCTGTGGACCGTCTATCGATCGAGGGGGCAGTTCCGGGGCGACGGCAGCTTCGACGCCTGGGTCTACTCGATCGCCCGCAACGTGGCCCGGGACGAGTGGCGGCGCCGGGGGCGCATCACCGAGGAAGAGCAGGTGAACGAGACGATGCCGGACGACGTCCCCTCGGCCGAGGCACGGACGACCGGCCGGCAGGACCTCGAGCGGACCCTCGGCGCGATGGCGAAGCTGCCGGCGGGCATGCGGGCCTGCCTGCTCCTGCACGTGCAGAAGGGCCTCTCGTACCGGGAGATCGGCCAGCGCCTGTCGCTGGCCGTGCCGACGGTGAAGGTCCAGATCTGGAACGCCCGCCGGCGACTGCGGAGCCTGTTGGAGGAGGAGAGAGCGCCATGACCGACCCCATACCGATGCGGCCCCTGGGCCCCCATCCCACCGCCGAGCAGCTCTACCACGCCCGCGGGCGGCAGGATGAGGAATCGAAACGTCTCCTCCGCCACGCCGCCGGCTGCGCCCTGTGCTCGGAGGAGATGGCCCGCCAGGAGGCGTTCGACCAGCCCGAGGCGCTGCCCGCCGCCGCCCTGGAGGCCGCCTGGGAGCGGTTCGGCCGGGAGCCCGAGGCGCGCCGCGGCTCTCCTCCCCGCCGCGGCTCTTCTTCCCGCCGTGCACCCCTGCTCGCCCTGGCCGCGGCGCTGACCGCCTGCGTCCTGGGGCTCGGGATCTGGAACGCCCAGCGCATCCCCGAGCCGGCGGAACCGGCGGACACCGAGCGCGGCGCCGTGATGACCGGCGCCGGCTGGAGCCCCACCGGAGCCCTGAACGCCCCGCCGGCCGAGCTCACCTTCCCCAACCCCCAGGGCGAGCCGCGGCGGGTGCGCGTCTTCGACGCCTCGCAGGGCTACACCTGGACGAGCGAGCCCACCACCGGCGGCAGGATCGCCTTCCCCGAGGCGGAGCGGCAGCGCCTGCGGCCGGGAGTCGAGTATTTCTGGACGGTGCTGGACGGCGGCGAAGGGGCAGCGGCGCGGAGCTTCAGGATCGGGCGTTAGAAGGGGCGGCCCCACAGGGCCGCCCCACACCCGCCTCAGTTCACGTACTTCCCTTCCTCGATCTGCTTGATGAGCGTCTCGAGGCTCGTCCGGCTCTGGTCGTTCGGCGCCTTCGGGAGGCCGGCCCGGGCGGCGGCGAGGGCCTCCTTGGTGCGGCCGAGGGCGGCGTAGCCGCGGGCGAGGCCGACCTGCACCGGCCAGGTGCCGGGGAAGCGCCTGGCGTTCAGCTCGAAGACCTTCAGGGCGTCCTCGTTCTTCTTCTGCTGCTGGAGCTGGCGGCCGTACTGGTGCAGGTCCATGGCAGCGGCGGAAGGGTGGCTCATGGCGCGGTCCATGGTCTTCCTGGCATCGTCCGCCTTGCCGTTGGCCTCCTGGAGCTGGGCGAGGATCGCGAGGGAGGAGAAGCTCTCCTGACCCGTCGGGGGCTGAGCGGCCTGCTCGGCCCAGGTCAGGGCCTCCGCCAAGTTGGCCTTCCTCTGGAGGGCGAACTGGGCCGCCGCTTCCCGGTTCCGCGGGTTGAAGCCGGGGCTCGACCGCAGCTCGTCGCGGATGGCGGCCATGTAGACGCCGTCGATGTCGTTCACGCTGACGGTGAACGGCACCTGGAGATCCTCCCACTTCAGGGCCACCGTGGCCTTGTCGGCCTGGCGGTCGGTGAACTCGTAGGCGAGCCACTCGCTGTAGCCGCTCTTCTCCGGCTTCGCCGTGACGCGCAGGGCGTCCTCCTTGGCGTCGTAGAAGTAGCTCCCCCAGGAGGTGTGGTTCTTCGAGAAGATGATCGTCCACTCCTCCGCGTCCGGGATGAAGTGGAGGCCGTAGGAGCCGGCCGGCAGGGGCTTGCCCTGGACGCTGACGTCGTGAGAGGTGGTGAAGACGGTGTTCTCGTTGGCGCCGCCGCGCCACGGGCACTCCTTGCCGCAGGTGCCGAAGCCCAGGTCGGCCATGCCATAGGGCACCAGCGCGCCCCAGATCTTCCCCCGGCGGTCCTCGCCCGAGGGGCCGTGGACGTTGGGGCTGTTGTAAACGACGGTCAGTCGCACGGGGCCGATGCCCTGGGTCACGGAGCCGTACTGGTTGTCGCCGCTGGGCGGCAGGGTGAGGCCGGGCTGCTGCGCCCCGGCCGGCACGGCGGCGGTGCCGGCGAGCAGCGCGGCGGTGAGAAGAAAAGCGGATCTGCGGGCCATGATTCCTCCAAATAGATGTGGCTTTCGCCTTCTACGCAGGAAGGTCGAGAAGGTTCGGCGCTCGAAAGGCCTTTTACAGGTTGGTGACAATAGAGACCAGCAGGGCGGCCACACAGGGCCGCCCCTACGGACACGTCCCCTACCGCTTCTGCGCCTTCACTTCCAGCTCCGCCCCGACCTGGGCCGGCGGCAGCACACCGGTCAGCAGCAGCACCTTGCCCGACTCCGGGATGGCTATGTTGAGCGGCTTGACCCCGCCGACCAGGCCCTGCTGGAGACCCTTGGCCTCCTCCCGGAAAGCATCGTAGTCGGGCGCCGGCGTCGCCGGTTTGGCCGCCCTCTTCCGCCGGCCGATCCGCGTCCCGCCGCCTCCGCCTTCGTCGAGCATGGGAGTCTCGGCGGTGACGGTGATGACGTCCTCGACGGCGGAGCTGCCGCCGGGCCCGAGGTACTGGGACTGCTGCCCTCCCTCGTTGCCGCCGACGTTGATCCGGTCCGTCAGCACGCCGGGGGTGTCCTGGAGGACGGCCTGGAGGACGGCCGGCTGGAGGTCCCCGGAGCGGAAGCGGTAGCGGTTGCCGTCCGGCAGGAGCAGGCGCCAGCGGTGCTCCTGCACGGGCGAGTCGATCCGGGGCAGGCCGAGGGTGAGCTCGGAGCGCCCCTTGGGAATGGCTTTCTCCAGCACGGCGATGACCTCGACGACCGACTCCTTGCCCGTCTCGAAGCCCAGGGGGAGGGAGATCGTGCCGTTGTCCCGCTTCAAGGGCCGCACCGGCAGGTCGTCCACCTTGGCCGACCAGAGGATGGCGGAGGGCGGCAGGACGAGGTCGATCACCGTGCCCAGCCCGGCGGTGGGCCGCAGGGTCAGACGGTCGCGGTGCAGCAGGGTGCCGTCCACCGTCAGCAGCGTCGTGGTCTCCCGCAGGCGCACCACGGATGGCAGCACGGGTGCCGCCGGCAGGGGCGAGACGGCCATGGCGAGCCCCGTGGGCGCGCCGGTCAGCCGCCAGGCCGCCGCCAGGTCGAGGGCGCTCAGGGCGTCGCGGAACATCGGCGGCAGGTCGTCGAGGTCCACCCTTTGCCAGCCGGTCTCGGGGAGCGGCCGGGCGTCGGCGGCGACCGACGAGGAGAGGGCGAGGTAGCGGGCTCGCACGGGCGTCTGCGTCATCTCCGCCGTCTCCGCCGTCTCCGGCGCCACGGGGTCGAGGGGGAAGCTGGCGCCCGCCGCCGGCGTCGAGGTGAGCACCAGGTAGCCGGTGCCCCGGAGCTGAGACCGGCGGTGGACCGTCAGCCGGCGGGACTCGACGACCGGCACGACGTCGCCTTCGTCCGTGCCGGCCTTCTCGACGGCGAGGCCGGGCGGCAGGTCGACGGTGAAGCTCGAGATGCCGCCGCGCGACACCTCGTAGAGCACCACGTCGTGCCGCCGCGGCCCCTCGGGGCTGAGTTGCACCAGCGTCAGGACGACGCTCTGGGCGAGCAGCTTGTCGGCCTCGCCGCCGTCGCCCCGCCGCCGCACCTCCAGCTTCGGCCCTTCGCCCCGGCGGGTGGTCAGCCGCACCTTGCGGCGCCCCCCTTCGACCCGGTCGTCGACCACGATCGAGCCGGGGAGGCTCCAGGCGAGGTCGGCGGGCAGATCGATCTCGGTCGAAGCCACGGGCGCCGCGACCGCCGCGAGCTGCAGGTATCGGATACCGGCGCCCACCAGGGGCGCGGGCCCCGTGATCCTGACGGCGTACCGTCCGGGAACGGGAGCCACGAGGAGCACCTGACCGGCGGTGACCGACGCCGTTACCGAGGCGGTGACCCCCGATGCCGCCGAGCCGGACGGCCCCGTTGCCCTGACCTCCGCCTCCTGGGGCACGCCGGCCACGGGCAGCACCACCGGGCTCTTGCACTCCCCCTGGACCAGGACCTCGAGCTCGGAGGTCACGGCGGCGGCCTCCTCGCTCTGAATGACGACCGCCACGCGCTGCGCCACGACCTCGGCCACGGGCGCCTCGCGCAGGGCGGCCTTCTGGACCTTCTCCCGCTCGACCCGCTCCACGGTCTCGACCAGCGCGAGGTAGTCCTTGAGGGGGAGGCTCACCTCCCCGGGACGGGGAGCCGGCTCGGCGCCGCCCCGGGAAGCCATCAGGACCAGGGACAGCAGGACTGCGAGGCAACGGGGTCTCAGAACCATTGGACCTTCTCCTTTCCGTCCTTCGCGCGCAGCGCCAGGGCCGAGGGATTGGCCGACAGGGCGCTCCAGGCGGCGCCCACCTGGACGAACCCGGGCGGGCAGGGGAAGAGGGATGGGCTGGCGGTGGCAGCGGCGGCGCGGGGAGCCCAGGCGACCTGCTGGGCCATGAAGTTCGCCGTCTGGCGCTGGGCGGCCTGGGGCGGCGGCGCCACCATCCCGGCCCGGGCGGCGTCGGCGAGCTCGTAGGCCCGCCCTCCCGGCAGCACCACTCTCACCTCGACCTTGGCCGCGGGGGCGGAGAGCGCCGGCAGCGGCACCTCGAAGGCGCCCCCTTCCCCGGGCAGAGGGAAGGGGACGACCCCCAGGAGATGGACGACCTGCGTCGCCTCCTGGGTCAGCAGGGGCACGGCGAACGCGCCGGCTCCAGCCACGCCGGGAGCCACGGGCACGCCGTCGCGGCGGGCCTCCACCAGCTCGAAGCCGGCGGGGAGGCTGAACGAGAGCTGCTGCGCGCCGCGGTTCCGGACCTCGGCCCAGAGCTGGTACGAGGCCCGGCCGGCCTCCCCCACGGCCACGTCCACGAGCAGACGGTCGATCTGGGCGGCCAGCATCTCCGTCCGCTCGGCCCAGGCCGCCTCCCAGGCGGGCGGCCGGGCCGCGTCGGCGACGGCGAACAGGCGGCCGCTGGCGGAGGTGAGGGCCGCGGGGAGCCGCGCCGCCTCCCGCTCGTCCGGCGCGCGGGCGGCTCCGGGATCGGTCAGGCTGAGGATGCCGTCCCCCTGCAGGAAGGCCTTGGCGAGCAGGACGGTGCGCGAGCTCCCCGCGGGGATCAGCAGGGGCGTCGTGAACCGGTCCCGCGGGTCGCCGGCGAGGTCGAGCTCGATCGCCAGCGAGCCCTCGACGGGCGCCAGGGGCGTGACGGCCAGCGTCTCGCCGTCGATCTTCCAGTCCGCCACCGGGCCGCGGACGCTGACCACCTTGAGGCCGGCGGGGATCGGCAGCCGCAGGGTCTCGAGCCGCCCCTGGGCCACCCGGACCTCCACCCAGCCGAGCACCTTGAAGCGGGTGTGCAGCAGCGTCGAGGCCGTGGCCGAGGTGGCCTCGAAGCGCAGCGGGAGCTGGGCCCGCCGGGGCACGACCGCCTTGCCGGAGAGCGTCCAGCCGACCTCCTGGCCCGCCGGCGCGACGAAGCGCCAGCCGCCGCCCGCCACCCGGTCGACCAGGACCGGGCCCTGGGGATCGACGTCCTCGACGCCCGCCGGCGCCTCCAGGCGTCCCCGCACCACGGCCGCCAGGGGCGTCCGCAGGCCGAAGCGCCAGGTCGGCCGGGTCGCCGTCTCGTCGCGCGTCACGGCCACCACGGACTCCAGCTTCACCTCGTGCCGGCCGCGGCCGCGCACCTGGAGGGCCCAGCCCTTCTCCACCATCTGCACCCGCCCCTCGCCGCCCCCGAAGTCGGCGCGGATGAACGAGCCGACCTCGCCCAGCGGCACCGTCTGCCACTGGTCGTCGTAGAGGGTGAAGCGGAGGGCCTGCACCACCCGGGCGCTCTCCGGTCCCGCCTGGACGTCGAAGTCGGCGAGCTCCAGGGCGAACGGCGCCGGCGGCGCCGCCTCCGGGTCCGGCGACGGGTTGGCGCGGGCCCGCAGGCCCTCGTACTCGGCGAGCGGCAGCTTCACTTCCTGCGCTCCGGCCACCAGGGCGCTGACGATCGTCAGACCCAGGAAAAAGGTCAATCGCGGCATTGTCGTGTCCTCCTCTTGTCCTGGAGTTTAGACACGACGGCCCCTAATCCACGAAACCGGGCCGCTCGTCCCCCCGGACGGGCGGCTCACAATCGGCGAGCGTTGGGGTCAGGGCTTCGTCGAAGGCGAGGCGGGATCGTGGTCGTCTTGACCTTTTTCTTGAGATTCTTGAGATCGGCGGAGCTGACGCCTAGAGATCCTCTTCCGCGCCATGGCGGCGGTAAATCTCCTGCGGGAATTTTTTGGGTGATTGCAACGTCCGGCACGCCCGATCTCTCTTGGCACTCCCTCGAAGGTCTGGTAATCTTTCGTCTCAGCCTTGCTTTAGGACGCCATTGTCCCCCTTTCCCCTTGGAGGGTCCCGCATGAGTAGTAGTAGTACGGCCTCAGCTAGAACTTTATCATTTTCTCTTATTGGAGCCGCCCTGCTGGCGCTGCTCGCCGTTCCCCAAGGGGCGGCGGCGGCGGGCAAGGATGCGGCCACCGCCGGCAACTTCGACGCCCGGGTCAATGGCAAGCGCAACCTGAACGCCGTGCTGGCGCAGACCGCGGCGGTTCCCCTCAGGCCGCCCACGCCGGCGGAGCTCACCGCGCGGGTCCAGGTGATGCGGCGGGGGCTCGACGAGCTGCGGCGGACGGCTCCCGGCGCCTCCGCGCGCTTCTCGACCTTCACCGGCGCCCCTGAGATCGTCTCGGGCGACAAGGGGCCGCTGTCCGCCGCGGCCCCCGGCCGGGCCGGCATCGACATCGTGCGCGACTTCCTGCACACCAACCGCGCCCTCTACGGCCTGACCGGCGCCGAGATCGACGCCCTCCGGTTCATCGGCGAGAGCGTCAGCCCGAAGAGCGGCCTGCGCATGGTGCGGGTCGAGCAGCGGATCGGCGGCCTCCTGGTGTTCCAGAGCGAGACCCGGTTCGTCCTCGACCGCCAGGGCCGGATCTGGCGCTCCCTGGGCCTCCTGGTGCCCACCGGCGCCGCGGCCCTTCCCCCGGCGACCGCCTTCTCCGCCCCGCAGGCCCTGGCCCAGGCCATGAAGGCCGTGGGCATCACCCTCGACCCGTCGCGGATGCAGACCGCAGGCACCAACTCCGAGGGCACCGTGACCCGCGTCGTGACCACCGACGAGCGGATCGCCGGCGACGTGCAGAGCGACCTCGTCTACTTCCCGGCGGCCCCCGGCCGCCTCGTCCCGGCCTGGCGGCAGATCGTCTTCACCGCCACGGACAAGGACTACTACTCGCTGGTCGACGCCGGCACCGGCACGGTGATCTGGCGCAAGAACATCCGCCAGAGCGTCTCGACCCAGCCGGCGAGCTTCAGCGTCTACGTGCAGGCCGACGGCGAGACCCCGGCGGACAGCCCGGCTCCGGCGTCCCCCAACGCCGCGGCGCCGGGCGCCGGCACGCAGTTCCCCGCGATCTCGCGCACCACGGTCAACATGCTGGCGGTGCAGGACATCGTCGCCAGCCCGGACGGCTGGATCCCGGACGGCGGCACCACCACGACCGGCAACAACGTCGACGCCTGCGTCGACCGGGTCGGCGGCGCCGGTGAGGTCAACGTCTGCGACATCGGCACCCTCGACAACAACGGCCGGCCGATCGGCAACGGCGCGCTCAGCCGCGACTTCGTCGGCAATAGCCCGCGCGACTTCACCTACACGCCCGCGCCCCTGGTAGCCAATCCGGACGCCGGCGACACCCCGACCGGCACCGGAGCCGTGCAGGTCAACTTCCGGCGCGGCGCCACCACCCAGCTCTTCTACATCACCAACTGGTATCACGACCAGCTCTTCCAGCTCGGCTTCGACGAGGCCGCCGGCAACTTCCAGAACGTCAACTTCAGCGGCATGGGCGTGGGCGGCGACCGCGTGGCGGCCGACGTGCAGGACAGCTCGGGCACCAACAACGCCAACTTCGCCACTCCCCCGGACGGGATGTCGGGCCGCATGCAGATGTTCCGCTTCACCGGCCCCAATCCGGACCGCGACGGCGACCTCGACGCCGAGATCGTCGTCCACGAGCTGACCCACGGCACCTCCAACCGCTTGATCGGCAACGGCGCCGGCCTCAACTGGAGCCCCGGCGGCGGCATGGGCGAGGGCTGGAGCGACTTCTACGCCCTCTCCCTGCTCAACGGCACCAACGCCGACGACCCCAACGGCAAGTACGCCACCGGCGCCTACGCCACGTACCAGCTCGGCGGCCTGACCGACAACTACGTCTACGGCATCCGCCGCTTCCCCTACTCGACGGACAACACCGTCAACCCGCTCACCTGGGCGGATGTCGACGACGTCACGGACAACATGGCCGGGGGCATCCCCCCCAGCCCGCTGGGCTTCGAGTTCAACGGCGCCCTGGAGGTCCACAACGTCGGCGAGGTCTGGGCGCTGACGCTGTGGGAGGTCCGGAGCCGCATCATCGCCGACCCGGCCGGCGCCAATGGCGACGTGCCCACCGGCAACGCCACCATGCTGCAGATCGTCACCGACGGCATGAAGCTGACGCCCATGGAGCCCAGCTTCACGGACGCCCGCGACGCCCTGATCCTGGCTGACTGCGCCGCCAACGCCTGCGCCAACGAGCGCTCGATCTGGGACGGCTTCGCCGACCGCGGCCTGGGTTATGACGCCGTCTCCCCGCTCGGCTTCGCCGGCAACTTCAACTTCGGCAACATCGGCGTCGGCGAGTCGTTCTCGCTGCCCTTCCTCGACGTCGCCGGCACCGCCGTCAACGACTCGCTGGGCAACGGCAACGGCTTCGTCGATCCCGGCGAGCCGATCCAGCTCACCGTCTCCCTGCTCAACCCCTGGCGCAACGCGGGGAAGAACGTCCCCAGCGCCGCCGCCACCCTGACCTCGTCGACGGCTGGCGTGACGATCGTCGACGGCACGTCCGTCTACCCCGCGATCGCCGCCCAGGGCACGGCCAACGGCGACACGTTCCTGTTCACCGTCGCCCCCAGCGCCCTCTGCGGCCAGTCGCTCAAGTTCACCATCACCACGGTGAGCAGCCTCGGCACCCACGCGGTCGACTTCACGCTCCGCGTGGGCGAAGCCACCGGCCTCGGCGCGCCGGTCACGCTGACCAAGACCGTCGCCCCCGCTCTGGTCATCCCGGATGGCGATTCCCAGGGCGTCTTCGACACCTTCAACGTCACCAACGACCTCGAGATCGCCGACCTCGACTTCCGGGTCGACAGCCTCGCGCACACCTTCACCGGCGACCTGACCATCATGCTCCGGGCCCCCAACGGCTACGGCACCGACCTGATCTGGCTGCGCGAGGCGGTTCTCGGCGGCGGCGACGGCGACAACTTCATCAACACGGTGATCGACGACGAGTCGGTGAACGACCTCAACCAGTCGTTCGCCGCGGACGCGCCCTTCACCGGCGACTGGCTGCCGGCCTTCAACTCGCCCTTCTGGCCGGACTTCATCGGCATCCCCGAGGATCCCGTCGGCCAGCTCTCGCGCCTCGACGGCACGAGCACCGAGGGCAACTGGACGTTCTTCGTGGCCGACCAGTTCAACCTCGACGGCGGCCAGCTCAACGCCTGGTCGCTGATCGTGACCCCCCGGGCCTTCACCTGCGAGGGCTTCACGCCGGCGCCGGTGGTCACGGGCACCAAGACCGTCGCCGGCACCTTCCAGGTGGGCGGCACGGTCACCTACACCGTGACCCTCACCAACAACGGCGCCGGCGCCCAGCCGGACAACGCCGGTAACGAGCTCACCGACGTCCTCCCGGCCACCCTCACCCTGGTGAGCGCCAACGCCACCTCCGGTACCGCCTCGACGGCCGGCAACACGGTGAGCTGGAACGGCTCCCTGGCCGCCCTCGGCGGCTCGGTGACCATCACCATCACCGCCACCGTCAACCCCAGCGCCGCCGGCCAGACGGTCTCCAACCAGGGCACTATCTCCTACGACGCCGACGCCAACGGCAGCAACGAGGCGAGCGGCGTGACCGACGATCCGGGCACCGCGGCGGCCAACGATCCCACGTCGTTCGGGGTCGCGGGCGCGGCCGTGGTCACGGGCACCAAGACCGTCAGCGGCACGCCCACGGAGGGTGGAACGCTGACCTACACGGTGGTGCTCTCCAACAGCGGCACCGGCGCCCAGGCGGACAACCCGGGCAACGAGTTCACCGACGTCCTCCCCGCCTCGGTAACGCTGGTGAGCGCCAACGCCACCTCCGGTGCCGCCACGACGGCCGGCAACACGGTGAACTGGAACGGCTCCATCGCGGCTGGCGGTTCGGTGACCATCACCATCACCGCCACCGTCAACGCCGGCACCGCCGGCCAGACGGTCTCCAACCAGGGATCGATCTCCTACGACAGCAACGGTGACGGCACCAACGATGCCGCGGGCGTGACCGACAACCCCGGCACGCAGGCTCCCGGCGACCCGACCACCATCGTCATCGGCGGCGCGGGCATCGTGGACGTCCCGACGCTCTCCGAGGTCGGCCTCGCCGCCCTCATCCTCACCCTCGCCGGCGCCGCTCTCTTCCTGATGCGCCGCCGCCGTATCGCCTGACGTTCAGGTTCCAGACGTTCAGGTTCCGAGCCCCCGGCCATCCGGCCGGGGGTTTTTTCTTTCCCGCCGTTTTCCCTTCTTTTCAACCAACTCACGCAAAATGTGAAAAGCTTCTCTCCATTCAAGGCTGAGGAGAGACTTCCATGGCGGAATCCAGGTCTTCCCCGGGGAGTGGAGAGCGTATCGGCGCTTATCAGGTCTTGGAGCTCCTCGGGCGGGGGGGCATGGGCGAGGTCTTCCTCGCCTGGGACGATCGCCTGAAGCGGCGGGTGGCGGTTAAGCGCATCCGTCGCGACCGCGATCTCCAGCCCGCCTTGCGCCAGAGGCTCCTGCGGGAGGCCCAGGCGGTGGCCGGCCTCAATCACCCGGCCATCGTGCAGGTCCACGACCTGATCGAAGACGCCTCGGGCGACTGCCTCGTACTGGAATACGTCGAGGGGCAGACGCTGGCCGCCAGGCTGGCCGGCGGGCCTCTGGAGATCGCGCAGGCGCTCCGCCTGGCCGCGGAGATCGCCAGCGGCCTCGCCGCCGCCCACGCGGCGGGCATCGTCCACCGCGACCTCAAGCCGGAGAACGTGATCGTCACCCCCGCGGGCCACGCCAAGGTCCTGGACTTCGGTCTGGCCCGCATGCGGCAGGCCGCGGACGAGATCCTCCTCACGCAGCAGGGCACCATCCTCGGCACCTACCACACCATGTCCCCGGAGCAGGCGGGCGGCGGCGAGGCCGACGAGCGCTCGGACCTCTTCTCCCTCGGCGTCGTGCTCTACGAGATGTTGACCGGCCGCTCGCCGTTCCGCGGCGCCAATCCTCTCGAGGTCTTGAGGCGGGTGATCTCCGAGCACCCGCCGCGCGTCGACTCCCTGCGGCCGGGCGTCCCACCGCGGCTGGCGGCGCTGATCGAGCGCCTCCTCGCCAAGGAACCCGGCGACCGGCCCTCTGACGCGGCCACCGTGGAGCGGGAGCTCGGAGCGCTCTCATCCTCGTCGAGCTCGGCTTCCCAGGAGAGCGTCAGCGACCTCCCCACGATCGTCGCCATCCCTCTGGACACGACCAGCCGTCCCCTCCGCCGTTCCCCCACGGCTCCGGCCTCGACCGCGGGACTGTCGGTCCTCCGGGGCCGTCGGTTTGCCTGGCAGATCGCCATGATCGCGGTTCTGGCCGTGCTCGCGGGAGGGGGTTACCTCCTGCTTCACCGCCGGTCCGAAGAGCCGGCAAAGGCCGCGCAGGCGGCTCCCCCCAAGCCGCTCCTGGTCGTGGTGCCGAGACCGCAGATCGACGACGGCGACGACGAGCGGCTGGCCCTCGCGGCTTCAGGGGTCCTGACCGCGAGCCTGAACGCTCTCGGCTCGCTCGAAGGCGTGGCTGCCGTCGACCCCCTCCAACTCGTGGGATCCCCCAAGTCCGCGGTCGACATGGCGCGGGTGGCGGCGGCGGACGAAGTTCTCGCCGCCAGCCTCGAAAAGGCGGACGCAATGGGGCGGATCACCCTTCGGCGCATCCAGGGCACCGATGGCCGGGTCCTCTGGACGGACACCTTCGACGCCTCCATGGAGATGCAGGACCTCCGTCTGCTGGCTGACGTGGTAGGCATCCACCTCCGCCGGGGCTATCCAGGCAAGCGCCAGAGGCCGGGCATGATCGCCATGAACGTCCGTGACGAGGACTACGCCGCCTTCCTCGAGGTCAAGCAGCGCCTTGATGCGGGAACGACCTCTCCTCTGCCCGAACTGGCGCGCCTCGAGCGAGTGATTGAAACCTCCCCCCGGTTTCTGGAGGCCCGGATCCTGGCCGCCGAGGTGTCGTTGAGCCTCTTCCAGTCCACGAAGGACGGTGCCTACCGGGACCGTGCCTTGGCCCTGATCGATCAAGCCCAGGAGCTTGCTCCCGGAGATCCCCGCCCTTTCCGCACCCGGTTCCGGATCGAGCTGGCTGAAAACCAGCCGCGGTTGGCGACCCTCACCTTGAAGCAGTTGGAGAACCTGCTGCCCGGCGACGCGCAGATTCTCGTCCTGCGGGCCAACCTTGCGGAGCGCGAGGGCCGAACGGAACAGGCGCTCGCCGACCTGCGGACCGCGGCCGATCGGGTCCCCTCCTGGCGGAACCTGCACCAGCTCGCCGACCTCGAAGCCCGGAGCGGCCGGATCGACGACGCCCGGAAGCACCTCGGGAAGATCTTCTCGACTTCCTCCGGCAATCTTTGGGCCCTGGAGAAGCTGGCGGGGATCGAGCTCGTCTTCGGGGACCTGGGGCAGGCCGAACGGATCTACCTGGATCTCACGGCACGCGCACCGCAGAGCCGCTACTGGAACAGCGTCGGCGTGGTCCGGATCTTCCTGGGCCGATTCGAGGATGCCATCGTGGCCTTCCGCCAGGCTCTAGCGCTGGATCCGGGCAACGCCTACACCACCCTCAACCTAGCCGACGCGGAGAGCGGCCTCGGCCGTACGGGTGCCGCCGAGGCCCACTACCGTCTGGCTCTTCAAGGGCTGGAGAGGGACCGCCCCCCGGGTGGGCTGAGCCTGGACGACCGCATGGCCCAGGCTCAGTGCCTGGCTCGCCTCGGACGCACCCGGGAAGCGGTCGCGATCACCCAGGGGGTCCTCCAGGAAAGCCCGGACGATCCCTATCTCCTTCAATCCGCGGCGCTGGTGTACGTCCTGGTCGGAGACCGCGCCTCCGCTCTGGTCAGCGCCGAGAACGCTCTCGAAAAGGGCGTCCAGCGCCGCTGGCTTACTCTCCCTGCGTTCGCGCCTCTCCAGAAAGATACGGAGTTTCGGCGGCTCCTGGACAAGAGCCGTTGACCCTGGGCCGCCGGCGCGGGTGTGGGTGCGGGTGCGGTTCACGGTCACCTCCGGGAGGGTTTACGTTGCGTTCGATCACGAGGGCGGGATCCCCTTCCCCTGAGGAGGTGCGGCCTGGATTCATAGGCGATTTGACGCGCTTGAGCTTGGTGCGAACCCTAGTGCCATTGATGATCTCGCTGAGGCTGACAGAGTAGAACACCTTAATCTGGTCAAGGTCAGGGCCCGCCGTGCTGGAGATCTCGATGTTGCCTTGTATCGTGGCGCTCCCGGGTATCTGCAAAAGTGTGGTGGGAGTAACATATGTTCCGAAATCGATCTCTACAGTATGCTCGGTGATGCCTTCCACCTGCCAGACGATCAGATTGCCATTCCCCATATAGGGATAACCCTCCACAAGAGGAGGAGGATCACCCTCTGCAAGAAGATTATCTATCGTCATCTCATGCTCATTCTCATTGATCGTAACTTTGAGTATGCGCCGAGACCCCGGCCAATGCGGCCCGATTTCTGAAAACTCAGCTTCGTTTACAACAGCCGCTGCACTTTGCTTGCTCATCGCCTTCTCCTTTTGAGTGGCGTTCCGTTCAGCTTGAGGAGATATCACGTCCGATGCCAGCCTCCCATGGGACGGCGCGCTTGTGGCGAAATCCTTGTTGGCCAAGAGTTTACCGTCAAAGATGGTCCACTCGACACGTCCTCCTCGCCTGTCCGATCGGATACACTTGTATCCCGACAGAGAGAGACACATGTGACCCCACGACTGAATGCCGTTTCGGGTGAGCTGGCCGGCCGGAGCTTTGCCCTGGATGCAGAGGCGTTGACCGTCGGCCGCGACCGGGCCAACGCACTCCACCTGCGCGACCTGGCCGTCTCCCGCCACCACTGCGTGATCGAGGGCAAGGGCCGGCTCCTGCTGCGAGACCTGGGCAGCCGGCTGGGCACTTTCGTCAACGGTATACCCATCGCCGAGCGGCTCCTGGAGCACGGTGACCTCGTCACTGTCGGCGGCTCTCTGTTCCTCGTTCAGACGCGGGAGGAGGAACAGGGAGAGGAGAGCCCATCCGTCGTCCTGGACGACCGGCCCTGGGTGGCGGAGAGCACGGTGCACCTGGCTCCTGATACCGCGTTCCTCCTCCGGCCCGAGGCCTCCCTCACGGCCCGGCCTCCGGACGCCCGGGCAGCCCGCGACCTCCAGGCCTTGCTGAGGATCGGCAACGCCCTCCACGAAATCCGCGCCACGGCTCCCCTCGCCCGCCGGCTCCTCGAGCTGGCGCTGGAGACCGTGCCCGCCGAGCGGGCCGCTCTCCTTCTGCTGGACCCGACCGGCGCGCTGCCGGCGTCCTTCGCCCTCGACCGCCGGGGCCCCGTAGAGCCCTTCGCCGTGTCCCGCACCCTGGTCGAGCGTGTGGTGGCGGAGCGCTCCGCCCTGCTCTCGAACGACGTGCTTCAGACCGGAGGCTGGGACGGCGCCGAAAGCATCTAATCGGCCCGCCTCCAGTCGCTCCTCGCCGCCCCCCTGACCGGCTCCGAGGGCACGCAGGGGGTCCTCTACCTGGACACCCGTGAACCGGGCGTCCGGTTCGACGAACGGCACCTGGAGCTCGTGACCGCCGCGGCCGGCATCGCCGCGGCGGCGCTCGCCAACGTCCGTCACATGGAATTCCTGGAAGAGGAAAACAGGCGGATCGAGGCGGCCCTGGACGCCGGCATAGTAGGAGAGAGCGCACGCATGCTGGAGGTCCAGCGCCTGATCGCCCGAATCGCGAAGACGGACTCGACCGTCCTCTTGCGCGGCGAGAGCGGCACAGGCAAGGAGGTGGCGGCCCGCGCCCTCCACCGCGGCAGCCCCCGGGCCGGCAAGCCGTTCGTGGCGATCAACTGCGCCTCGCTCTCCGAGACGCTGCTCGAAAGCGAGCTCTTCGGCCATGAGAGGGGCGCTTTCACCGGAGCCGTGGAGCGCCGGACCGGCAAGATCGAGGCCGCCCAGGGCGGCACCCTGTTCCTGGACGAAGTCGGCGAGATCCCGCCGGCGCTCCAGGCCCGGCTGCTGCGAGTCCTCCAGGAGAGGGAGTTCGAGAGAGTGGGAAGCGCCCGGCCGATCAAGGCGGACGTCCGCCTGATCGCAGCCACCAACCGCGACCTCGAGAAAGCGATCCGCGAGGGGACCTTCCGGGAAGACCTCTACTACCGCCTGAACGTCATCGCCGTGGCTCTGCCGTCCTTGCGCGAGCGCAGGGAGGACATCCCTCTCCTCGCCAGCCACTTCGCTACGCTGTTCGGCAGGAAGCTCGGACGGCGCGTGGCGGGTTTCACCCCCGAGGCCCGGGCCTGCCTGCTCCGCTACAGATGGCCCGGCAATGTGCGCGAGCTCGCCAACGCCATCGAGCGGGCCGTGGTCCTGGGAGAAGGCGAGCTGATTCATCCCGAGGACCTGCCGGAGACCGTGCTCGAAGCCGCTCCCGCAATCGATCGAACCGAGCCGCTCGGCAAATACCACGACACGGTGAACGCTTTCAAAAAGCGGTTGATCCTCGAAGCGATCGATCAGGCCAGGGGCAACATCTCCAAGGCGGCGGAGCTGCTCGATCTCAATCCCACCTATCTCCACCGGTTGATCCGGAACTTCGATCTCAAAGACCGGGCCTGACGGTCCTCCCTATCCGATCGGATAAAGGGAGACTCTCCAATCAGATCGAATATCTTGCTGGCTCTACGATCTCTCCTATTGAAACTTCCACTTTTCGCTTGGCACGGCTCCTGCTCTCTACCTCCGGCGTAAGCTCGCGAATGAACGCGTAGCTCAACAACGCTCTTGAAAGCGGAAGGGGATTGTATGGCTAGACCGACTACACCGACAGGTCCAGTAGGTGGTAACAGTGGCGACCCGTTCAGTGAACAGGTCCAAGATAATGCCAAGATAATCGGCATGCATGTCGCCTCTGGCGAATTCATCGATTCCATCACGATGAACAACGACCTCACCGGCTTCGGTGTCCGTCATGGCGGTACCAACGGCGCCACTCTGGACCTCAATTTGCAGACCGGGGAGTACATCACCGGGATCAGTGGCCGAGCCGGCGAATTCGTGGACCTCCTGACCTTTCATACCAACACAAGAAGGGTGGATTTCGGCAATAAAAACAGCACCGCCGACACGTTCAACCTGTTCGCAAGTAGTGGCAGTGAGGTGTGCGGCTTCTTCGGCCGGTCCAGTAAGTATCTCGATAAGATCGGCATCATTCACCGGCCGAGAATCTGACACCTGACCGCGTCATCAGTCAGGCCCGGCAGGGGCAGGGCATGCGGACACGCCCTTCCCCTGCCCAGGCAGCACCCTATCTGAATAGATAGGCAATTCCATCTGAAACGCTACGCTTTTCGTCCCGGAAGGCTGGGCGGCGGCGGCCCGGAAAGCTGTAAATCCATTCTCTCCATGCGTTTATGTCGCTCGGCCAGCGCTCCGCCTGGACTGGCATCGCTCCTGCTCTCTCAAGAGCCCGTCCAAGCAACAAAACAATCAGGACGAAAGGAGACTGGAAATGCCTACCTGCGACAAACTGAAGAGGTTCAATGCCCTGGTGCCTCCGGGCGCGGTGGAGAAGTTCGCTCCGTTCGACGCGGACTTCTGCCTGACGGACCTGGTGCTCGACCTCTGGAGCTTCCCCGACGGGCTCGATTCGAAGGCCGGCTGCGGCATCTGGCTGGTCACCACGGGCTCGAGCGAGATCCTGTTCAATCTCTTCATCGACAAGCACGGCCAGCGGGTGAGCCTGAACAGCGGCGTCTTGTGTCCGAAGGGGTCCTATCTCACCGCCAACGCGGGGGTTTTCGCCAGCGGCGGGACCGCGGACCTCAGGGTTCTTCTGACCGGCCACGATTGCTGAACGGTGGGTCCCTGGGCGTCCGCCCGGACGCCCAGGACCTCTCTTTTACGTTCTTTTTACATCCTTCCGCCGGGGCTTTCCTCTCTGTCACACCGCCGTCGTCTCTCTTGCCGGGAATCTCCGTTACAGTCGCGGGGTTTGAAACCATGGAGGTAGCGGGACGTACCTCTTTGATCTCCGCCTTCAGCGGAGGAATCCCGGGGAGACATGATGTTGAGGAAACTCGCAATAGGGATCGTGACGGCTTTGCCCGTCCTGCTGGCCGGGTGCGGCGGCGACACGCCCGCCAGCGCCAAGGGCAGGGACCAGGCGAAGGGACAGGGGAAGGGCGGCGAGCCCGTTGGCGAGGTCCGCGAGGTCCGCGTGGTGAAGGCCGAGGAGGGCCGGCTCGCGCGCACCGTGGACGTTTCCGGGACTCTGGCCGCCGACGAGCAGGCGGAGCTCGGCTTCAAGGTCGCCGGCCGCCTGCAGCAGATGCTGGTGGACATCGGCTCGACCGTGCGGCGCGGCCAGGTGATCGCCCGGCTGACGCCGACCGACTATGAGCTGCGGGTCCGGCAGGCGGAGACCTCTCTCCAGCAGGCGCGCACCCAGCTCGGGCTGCCCCCTCAAGGGTCGGACGAGACGGTCGTCCCCGACCAGACCGCCGGCGTGCGCCAGGCCGCCGCGACGCTCAAGCAGGCGCAGCTCACCCGCGACCGCATGGCCCGGCTCTTCAGCGAGCAGCTCATCCCCCAGCAGGACCTCGACGCCGCCGAGGCGGCCCTCGGCGTGGCCGACGGGCGCCATCAGGAAGCCATCGAGACGGCCCGCACCCGCCAGGGCCTGCTCCTGCAGCGCAAATCCGAGCTCGCCATCGCCCGCCAGCAGCTCGCCGACTCCATCCTGAAGGCGCCGTTCGATGGCGCCATCCGCGAGCGGCAGGCCAGCGCCGGAGACTACGTGGCGCCTGGCGCTCCCGTCGCCGTCCTGGTGCGGGTGCATCCCCTGCGGCTGCGCCTCGCCATCCCCGAGCGCGAGGCGGCCGGCATCCAGACCGGCCAGGCCGTCCAGCTCACCGTCGAGGGGGACGCCGGCCAGCACACCGGCCGCGTCGCCCGCATCAGCCCGGCGATCAGCGAGGACAACCGTACGCTGATGGTCGAGGCCGAGGTGCCCAATACCGACGGCAGCCTGCGGCCGGGCTCCTTCGCCAAGGCCCAGATCGTCATCCAGGCCTCCGACACCGCCGTGCTCGTCCCCACCTCCTCCATCGTGGCCTTCGCCGGCATCGAGAAGGTGGTCGGCGTCGAGGCGGGTAAGGCGGTCGAGAAACGGGTCACGACCGGCCGCCGGTCCGGCGACCAGATCGAGATCGTCGAGGGAGTCAAGGCCGGAGAGCCGGTCGTGCTCCAGCCCGGAAACATCGTCACCGGCGAAGCCGTCAGAGTGGTGCTGTAGGGGCGGCCCCATGTCGCCGCCCTGTGTGAGGAGAAGGATGTAATGCAGAAACTTGCCGAGATCTGTATCCGCCGGCCCGTCTTCGCGGCCATGATCATCCTGGCCCTGGTGGTCGTGGGCGCCGCCAGCTATGGCCGTCTGGGCGTCGACCGCTTCCCCTCGGTCGACCTGCCGACCGTCTCGATCCGCACCCTCCTGCCGGGCGCCTCCACGGAGGAGACCGAGGCGGAGATCTCCCAACCCATCGAGGAGGTCGTCAACACCGTCGAGGGCATCGAGGAGCTGCGCTCCGTCTCCTCGGGCAGCAGCTCGTTCGTCATCGCGACGTTCGCCTTGAGCCGCGACATCGACACGGCGGCCCAGGACATCCGCGACCGCGTCTCGACGGTGATCCGCCGGCTGCCCGACGACACGCTGCCGCCGGTGATCGCCAAGTTCAACAACGACAGCGCGCCCGTGATGTCGGTCACCCTCTCGGGCAACCGCTCGCTGCGCGAGCTGACCGAGTACGCCGACAAGGTCGTGAAGGTCCAGCTCGAGCGCTCGGCCGGCGTCGGCGAGGTGACGATCGAAGGCGGCCTCGAGCGGGCCATCAACATCTGGATCGATCCCGACCGGCTGGCGGCCTATGGCATCCCCATCACCGCCGTGCGCGAGGCCCTGGTCCGCCAGAACACGGAGGCGCCGGGCGGCAACGTCACGGCCGGCGGCCGCGAGCAGATCCTGCGCACCATGGGACGCTTCGACGACGCCGGCGACTTCAACGGCCTCGTGGTGTCCACCATCAACGGCCAGCCGGTCCGCATCCGCGACCTCGGCAGCGCCGAGGACGGCACCAAGGAGCAGCGCTCGGTCTCGCGGCTGAACGGCGTGCCGACGGTGAGCCTCGAGGTCCGGCGGCAGTCGGGCGCCAACACCATCGAGGTCATCGAGGGGGTCAAGGAGGCGCTGGCGAGAGTCGAGAGCCAGCTCCCGCCGGACCTCAAGATCGAAACCATCCGCGACCAGTCGCGCTACATCTACGCCGCCCTCCACGAGATCAACCTCCACCTCATCCTGGGCAGCATCCTGGCCTCCCTGGTGGTGTTCGCCTTCATGCGGAGCTGGCGCTCGACGGTGATCGCCGCCGTCGCCATCCCCTGCTCCGTGATCGCCACCTTCGGCATGATGAAGGCCCTGGACTTCACCCTCAACAGCGTCACCATGCTGGCCCTGGTGCTGATGGTGGGAGTGGTGATCGACGACGCCATCGTCGTCCTCGAGAACATCTTCCGGTTCATTGAAGAGAAGAAGATGAAGCCCTTCGAGGCGGCGGCGGCGGCGACCCGGGAGATCGCCCTGCCCGTGCTCGCCACCACGCTCTCGCTGGTGGTCATCTTCGTGCCGGTCTCCTTCATGTCCAGCATCTCGGGCCGCTTCCTCTATCAGTTCGGCCTGACGGCGGCGGTGGCGGTGCTGGTGTCGCTGCTCGTCTCCTTCACCCTGACCCCCATGATGAGCGCCCGCATGCTGCGGGCCGCGGACGCGGCGGGCAGTCATGGAGGAGGACATGAGCCCGCGTCGCGCCGGGGCTTCTACGGCCGCATCGACAGCGCCTACGAGCGGCTGCTCCGGGCCACCATGAAGCGGCGGCGGCTGGCGGCCCTGGTCTGCCTCGGCGTCATGCTCGCCTCGATCCCCATGTTCAAGCTGGTCAAGGTCGAGTACATCCCGAGCGACGTCGACGAGTCCGAGTTCGAGATCAACGTCAACGCCCCCGAGGGGACGAGCGTCGCCGGCATCGACGAGGCCATGCGCGCCATCGAGGCCGAGCTGCGGCAGGTCCGGGGCGTCCGCATGGCCCTCGCCACGGCGGGCGGCGGCTTCCTGGGCGGCGTCAACCAGGGACGGGTCTTCGTGCGCATCGCGCCGCACGAGGAGCGGAAGCTCTCCATCTCCCGGTTCTTCAACAGCCTGGTCCGGCTCGATCCCGCCGCCGCCTTCCGCGGCAACTACTCCCAGCGGGACGTGATGAACGAAGTCCGCCGGCGCCTCTCCAAGTTCTCGGACATGCGCATCGCCGTCCGCAACGTCACCTCCTTCAACATCGGCGGCGGCAACGCCGACATCGACTTCTCGCTGCGCGGCCCCGATCTCCTGGCCCTCTCCAGATACGCCGAGCAACTGCGTGAGAAGTCCAAGGAGCTCGGCGGCATCGAGGACGCCGACACCACCCTCAAGCTCGACAAGCCCGAGCTGCGCGTGGTGGTGGACCGCGAGCGCGCCGCCGCGCTCGGCGTCGACATGTCCGACGTCGGCAGCGCCCTGGGCCTGATGGTGGGCGGCGACGCGGAGGTCTCCCGCTTCCGCGACCCGCAGGCCAACGACGACTACGACGTCCAGCTCCGGCTGGCCGAGGGGGCGCGCAACGACCCCAAGGCGATCCTCAACCTCTACGTCCCCGGCGAGGGCGGCAAGCTCTACCAGCTCGGCAACTTCGTGACCCTGAAGGAGGAGACGACCGCCTCCCGCGTCGACCGTCTCGACCGCCAGCGCCAGGTGAGCCTGCGGGCCGGCGTCGCCCCCGGCTATGCCCTGGCGGACCGCCTGGAAGCCCTGCAGGGGGCCGTCGACGAGATGAACCTGCCCCCCACCTACTCGACCGCCGTCGGCGGCCGTGGCCGGGAGCTTGCCCGCACCTACAACGAGTTCATCTTCGCCCTGCTGCTCTCCATCATCTTCATGTACATGATCCTGGCGTCGCAGTTCGAGAGCGTGGTCCACCCGCTGACCATCCTGCTCTCGCTGCCCCTCGCCGTGCCCTTCGCCATGTTCTCGCTGTGGGCCACCGGCAACACGCTCAACCTCTACTCGGCCCTGGGCATCCTGGTGCTCTTCGGCGTGGTCAAGAAGAACGCCATTCTCCAGATCGACCACATGAACGGCCTGCGGCGGGCCGGCATGGACCGGGCGGCCGCCATCATCCAGGGCAACCGCGACCGTCTCCGCCCCATCCTCATGACCACCCTGGCCCTGGTGGCCGGCATGCTCCCCCTCGCCCTGGGCACCGGCCCGGGCGCCGAGGAGCGGCGGGCCATCGCCGTGGTGGTGATCGGCGGCCAGACCCTCTCCCTCCTGCTGACGCTCCTCGCGACGCCGGTCTTCTACTCGCTCTTCGACGACCTCCGGGGCACGGAGAAGGTGGGAGCGCTGGTCCGCCGCTGGCGGCCGAAGCCGAAGCGGGAGAAGCTGGAGGAAGAGGCGGCGTAGCTTCTTTGGTATCGTTCCCTTTCTGGAACCTCCACGAAAGGGAACGCCATGAACGGTCCGGATCCAACCGTAGCACCTCCTCCACCGCCGGGCATGCCGCCGCCGCAGCAGCCCGGCCCGCCGCCCAAGCAGGGCCTGAGCGCCCTCGCCTGGGTCGGTATCGGCTGCGCCATCCTCGCCGTGCTGGGCATGCTCGTGCTCGGCGGCGTCGTCGCCGTGGGCGGCTATTTCGCCAAGAAGGGGATCGACAAGCTCGAAAAGAACCCGGCGCTCGCAGTGGCCGAGGCGTTCGTGCGGGCCAACCCGGACCTCGACGTCGTCAGCACCGACGAAACGGCAGGCACGATCACCGTCAAGAACAACAAGACCGGCGACGTGGTGACCTTGAACGCCAAGGACATCCAGGAGGGCCGGTTCGAGGTCGAGACCGGCGAGGGCAAGACGGTGTTCGACGCTTCCTCGGGCAAGGACGGCGGCACGCTCAAGGTGACGAATGAGAAGGGCGAGGTCGCCACCCTCCAGGCCGGCGCGGGAGCGCCGCAGAACCTTCCCTCCTGGGTGCCGGTCTACCCCGGCGGCACCGTCCAGGGGAGCCTCGACACGAGCGGCGGCGGCGGCTCGGCGGTGGCCTTCACCGTCACCACCACGGACCCGGCCGACAAGGTGCTCTCCTTCTACCAGTCGAAGCTCGAGGCAGCCGGCCTCGAGGTGAACACGTACAGCGCTTCCGTCAACAAGCAGCAGCTCGGCGGCACGCTGACCGGCAGCAGCGAGAGCCCGAAGCGGGAAGTGAGCGTGCTCGTCTCCTCCGGGGAGGGACAGACGCAGGCGATCATCACCCTGCAGGAGCAGAAGTAAGGCCCGGCCATTCCCTGCGCAGCAGGCCGAAGAGCAGGGCGTCCTGGATCTCGCCGTTGACGATCCAGCGCTCCCGCAGGTAGCCCTCCTGCCGGAAGCCGAGACGTTCCAGGGACCGTATCGAGGCGGCGTTGCGCGGGTCGACGTCCGCCTCCAGACGGTGCAGGTCGAGGTCGCCGAACGCGAAGCCGAGGAGCGCGCCGAGGGCCTCGCCTATGTATCCCTTCCCCCAGTGCTCACGGCCGAGCGCGTAGCCGATCTCGGCCCGGCGGTTGTCCGTATCGAGATGGAACAGGGTGCAGGTCCCCATCACGAGGTCGTCCTCCCGCCGCGCGACGCCCCATTGGAAGTACGTCCGCCGGCGGAACTTGTCGTGAATGTCCGTCAAAAGACTTTGCGCGGCCTCGCGGTCCTCCAGTGGCGGTGAGCTCCAGTAGCGCATCACCTCGGCATTCGAAAAGACGTCGAACAGCGCGTCCACGTCTCCCTCGTCCAGCCACCGCAAGGCCACCCGCGAGGCGAGCAGGGTTGGCAGGCGGTCCGTTCCGATCATGGGCCCAGTCTATCAACGCCCTGTAACGCCCCAGCGTCCACCGCGCCTGTAGATAATGTAGTCAAGCAGGAGGATCCAACCGTGAGCGCAATTTTCGGTGAGCTGTTGAGCTTTCCCCAGGAGAACGGGCCCGAGGTGACCCTCCGGGTCTTCGGCGACGAGCACTATGCCCGGTACGAGGACGTCGACGGCTTCACGGTGATCTACGACGAAGCCAGGGGGCTGTTCTGCTACGCCGATCTGGCGGGCAACCGCCTCGTCTCCACCGGCGTGCCGGTCGATCAGCCGCCACCGCCGGGGCTCGTGCGCCACCTGCAGGAGTCGCTGGCCGTCAAGAAGGCGAAAATCGAGGAACGCGAGCTCCGGCACCGCATGCCCGGCGTCGCCGCCTTCGAGGAGGTCGTCCGCACGTTCGGCCCCAACCAGGGGTTGCTCAGCGGCCGGAAGCTCTCGATCGGCCAGGTCCGGGGGCTCACCATCCTGGTCAATTTCCAGGACGTCACCAGCACGACGACGGCGACGGACGTGGCGGAGATGCTCAACGGCGCCAACTACACGAGAAACGGCAACATCTGCTCGGTGCGCGAGTACTTCCTGCGGGTCTCCAGCAACAAGCTGGACTATACGAACACGGTGGTCGGACCCTTCACGCTGAGCCACAACCGTCAGCACTACATCGAAAATCTGCTGGTCAAGGAAGCCCTTCAGCTCGCCGTGGCGTCCGGCCTGGACCTGACCCAGTTCGATTCCCAGAACGAGGGGATCGTCGATGCCCTGAACATCCTCTACGCCGGGCAGAGCGTCTATACGAAGAACCTCTGGCCGCACAATTCTGTCGCCGATCTGCGGTTCGGCCCGATGCGCACCAATCTTTACCTGTTGACGGGTTTGGGACGCCAGCCCTCGGAGCTCTCGATCGGCACGTTCTGCCATGAGAACGGGCACCTGCTGTGCCGGTTCCCGGACATGTACGACTACGGGCAGCGCGACGGCGACGGCCTGTCCAGCTCGGGCATCGGCCATTACTGCCTGATGGGGGCCGGCAACCACCTGGACTTCGGCCGCAGCCCGGCGCCCGTCTGCGCCTATCTGCGCGACTTGGCGGGATGGTGCGACACGGTGATCGATCTGAACGCGCCCGGCGACCACGAGGCCGTCCATGGGCGCTACGGCGAGGTCATGAAGTTCGGCACGAGCAAGCCCAACGAGTACTTCATCGTCGAAAACCGGTCGCGGATGGGGCTGGACCGCTCCGGTTCGGCCAACGGCCTCGCCGTCTACCACTGCGACATCTTCGGCTCCAACGAGCTCCAGGAGGGGACGGCGACCAAGCACTACCAGTGCGCCCTGCTCCAGGCCGACGGCCGGCGCGACCTGGAAGGCAACCCCGAGGTCCAGGGCAACCAGGGGGACGGCAGCGACCTGTTCGGCCCGGTCGCGGGGACGGCCGTCTCCAGCACGTCCAATCCGCACTCCCGGGAGTGGGACGGCCGCGAGTCGGGGCTGGTCCTGTCGGACATCTCAGCCCCGGGCGAGCGGATCACCTTCCGCGCCGGGCAGGCGAGCCCGGCGCAGACGGCCTCGGGGGAGCAGACGCCGAACCTGGCCATCCCCGACAACAACACGGGCGGAGTCGCGAGCACGATCAGCCTGGCGGCCTCGGGAATCGTCCGCCGGATCAAGGTCGACGTCGACGTCGCGCACACCTTCATCGCCGACCTCGTCGTCGAGCTGGTCTCACCCGCGGGCCGGCGGGCCGCCCTCCACACGCGCCAGGGCGGCTCGGCGGACGACCTCATCGTCTCCTACGACTCGAACCGGCCCGGGGAGCTGAGCAACATGGTCGGCCAGCCCATGCAGGGCAACTGGGTCCTGCGCCTGTCGGACCGCGAGGGGGCCGACGTGGGCACGCTCCGGAAGTGGAGGATCGAGGTGGAGGGGGCGTGAGGGAGTGAGAGGCGGTCAGGGCCTGGTATCAGCAGCCAGCCAGCCTTCCGATCGCAGCCGCTCTGCTGCAAGGTCGATCTGTGCGGGCGTGAACTGGCGTTTTCTGGGTCCCCAGGCGTAGGTTGCCCGCTTGATGCCTTCGGGATCCTGAGCATGTTCCTGAGTGGCAACCCAATGGACGGTCGCGAGCAACTCCAGCCCGAAAGGCGTCTCGAAGCCCTCGACCAGCCGGACTACCCGGTCGAAGCGCTCACGAGTGGCCGGGTGAGCTTCCAGGAAAGACTCTGCATCTCGAACTGCTCCTGGCACCAACGCCAGTTGCTTGCTCGGTGCGTCGCCGCCATCCGCATAGCCTGAGATCAAATGCCCCTCGATGTCTCGCAAAACGTGGCGCAAGTTCTCCGCATAGGGGCCGAAGAGCGCCTTCACGTATCGCAGGCGTAGGGGCTCACCGGCGGCCTGGAGAAAGTACATCAACTTGTGCACCTCCAGCAGCGAAATGGAGGGGTCCATCAGCGCGGCGAGGTAGCGGTCCATCAGGCCTAGCAGGGCGGCTCGGCCAGCCGTCATTTTCGGCACGTCGCTCGATCGGTTGGTGCGCGTTTCCGCTGGAGCCCCCCCGGGCTCGAACACCACAGCCTCCACCTCTGGGAGTGCCGTTAAAGCAAGCTCGATGAGCGGCCGAACCTCGGCCCAGTCGAGCCCGCCCAATCCGCTACCCAAGGGGGGAATGGCGATGGAACGGATGTTGCGCGCCCGAATTTCGGTTACTAGGGCCGCCAGCCCTACCTGGATATCCTCGATACGGCTCTTGCCCCGCCAGTGGCGCTTCGTTGGGAAGTTGATGATGTAGCGCGGCCAGGTGAGCTCGCCGGTATCGAACACGAACATGCGTCCAGGCTGCACCTCTCTCCTCTTGCACGCCGCCTCATAGGCCCTGAAGTTGGCCGGGAAGACGTTCTTGAACTGCAAAGCGATGCCTCGCCCCATCACCCCCACACAGTTGACGGTATTGACTAAGGCCTCGGCCTCGGCTTTCAGGATGTCACCTTGAAGGAAACGGATCATCGCGCTCTCCAACTTCAATAGTACCAGTCCCGGCGAACCTCGACCACTGGCCTGTGCGCCGATCCGGACAGCGTACGGACCACAAGGTTCTGGATCGATGGGGACTGTACCCCGATGCGTCCCACGAGATGCCATGGAAAGAACTCGCGAACCAGAAACTCAGCCTGCTTGCCTTCCTTGACCTGCTCGTCCCGGAAATCCGTCTTCGCCACCGCTGCCCAATTCACCTCGGAAAGTTGGTCGAGCCGGTTGCGGAACTCGGTGTAATACGCCCCGGCATTCGATAGGCTGAAGGCCCAGCGGCGGCCTTCTCCTTCGGCCCAGGTGACGGTTTCCTGCAAATCCGCTTCCAGAGTCACGATTGGCTCCTGCCCGCCATGGTAGGCCAATTCCTGATGGTTATCGCGATAAATCAGATACAGCATGATTGAGCGCGGGCACAAGTAAAAGGGAACATAGTCGCCGACATAATCACCCGGATGGCATTTCACGGACAATCGAAGCCGACGCTGCTTGATATTGCTCATTCCGATCGAAGCCGTGGGCCCGCCTCTGGCAATCATCGCCGCGTCTGACCACAAGCCGCCGTCGGTCAGGATCGACGATAGGTTGTCCACATGGGTGATGTGGTAAAGGGAGGGGCGATCCGGCACGTCCGTCATGCCTCGGCTTCCTTTTGAGGATGGAAGGCGATTCTGATGCGGACTGTATCGTAGTCTTTCGTCATCACCTCTCGTCCCATCAAGGCGGCCATGAGTGCTGTGAGCCGCTGCTGACCATCGATCAGAATGCGTTTGCCCGCCGATGTGTGCCGTCCTTAAGCCTCACCGTGGGATTGCGCCAGGAAATCAGGTAGCCAACCGGATATCCCTGGTAGAGAGAGTCGAGCAGGTTGCGAACCTTGGTGGCATCCCAGACGAAGGGCCGCTGAATCTCGGGAATCGCAATTTCACCGGACTTGATCCAGGTGAGGAGCGTCTCGATCGGGTGCGGGGTAACGGAATAACGTTGGGTCATGGCTCAGCGTCTCCCCCGAGGATGTCGTCAAGCAGTCCTGGGCAGCTTAGGTTGGAGAGCATGGAATCGTAGAGGTAGAGTTACCGGTCCGAACTTTAGCATGCCCGTAGCACCCTGGCACCCTTTCTCGCCGCCCTCACTCCCTCGCTTACAGCGGCTCGTGGTGGGGCTGGCCTCCCGGAGAACTCGGAGACGGCCGGTGGCGGCCATTCGGCGTAGGGCTATGGAGACAGCTTCGGCTTGACGGGGACGGCGCAACCTCTCGCCGTATCACTGTTGGATCTCGGCCGTGACCGTCGAGGTGCCGAAGGCTTCGCCGAGTGGGCAGCGATGGTCTTTGAGAGGAATCAAAGCAATGAAGTGGCTCCAGCCCAATTGTCGCGACAGTGTAGCGACAATCTCCCGATACTAGAAAACCTCGGCGAACTGGACCATGCGGCAAGTTCTTTTCGCCAAAGCTACGGCCGAATTCCATCTCCAATTATGCGGCCATTGACCTCGCTGGCCGGCCTGCCGGCCGGAACGGGCCGCTCGCCGGAGCCGAAAGGAGCTCTCCGCCGCGAGCCCGGAGGGCGCCAGACTTTTAGCCCAGGGCGTGAGCCCTGGGGACAAGCACCACCACCTCTCAGGAGCCCCGCAGGGGCGGCAGACTCTCTTCCCGGGGATGTGAGCCTTTTTTACGGAAGCATAAAGTTGAGCGATGGCAACCCGTTTATCCGTCCGACGAATCCGTTCGGCTGAGGCGAAGAGTCTGCCGCCCCTGCGGGGCTCTGTGGTAAGTTGGGGCGCTCGTCCCAGGGCTCACGCCCTGGGCTAAAAGTCTGGCGCCCTCCGGGCTCGCGGTGAGGGCCTCCCCGAGAAGTTACCCGAGCCGACGAGCTATGTCGGCCCCACGTCCGAAGCTGAGCGGAACGAGCGGCTCGCCGGAGCCAAAAGTTGGCTCGCCGGACCTTAAAGTTCGTCTGCCGGACCTTAAAGTTCGTTCGCCGACCGGAACGGATGGTCCGCCGGAGCCTAAAGTTGTCTCGCCGACCGGAACGGGTCGCCCGCCGGCCGGAACGGGTCGCTCGCCGGTCGGAACGGATGGCTCGCCGGAGTCAAAAGTCGGCTCGCCGGCCGGAACGAGTCGCTCGCCGGTCGGAACGGACGGCTCGCCGGAGTCAAAAGTTGGCTCGCCGGCCGGAACGAGTCGCTCGCCGGGCGGAGCGGACGGCTCGCCGGAGTCGAAAGCTGGCTCGCCGGCCGGAACGAGTCGCCCGCCGGAGCCGGAAGGAGCTCTACGGAGCCTGATTGGCAGTGACCGAGTCCCCCATGCACTCCCGCAGGTTCTCGTAGCCTCGCGCCGTCAGCTCCTCTATTCGCGGCGGCGCACCGGTCTCGGCGCGCAGGCGGTCGGCGGCGTGCCTGCGCAGGAGGTGGAGGTCGGGATGGTCCGGCCAGTCCCCGGGCTCCAGGTGGAGACGGCGGAGGGCGTGGACCGGGGGCATGGCGGTCTTGGCCCGGTCGTCCATGGGGAGCTGCCACATGCCGAGGCGGAAGTAGATCCGCTCCGCGCACTGGGCCAGTTGCGCCCGCACCTGCGCCGGCTCGCCGTAGAGGAAGTTGGGCGGCGACGGCTGGTCGGTGGCGTGGCAGGTCGAGCAGTAGCGGAAGAAGGCTCGCAGGGCAGGCTCGGGAAAGGGGGCGGCCCCTCCCAGGGTGTCGAGCGCCACCGGCGGCATGCCCGCGGTGTCGGTGCAGCAGTGCACGCTGGCCGGGCCGCCGAGCTTCGCGAGGAGGGCCGGTACGAGGACCGCCCGGCGGAAGGGCCGGTCCGCCAGGGCATCGCTCTCCCCCGCCGCCGTGCTCCGCGCCAGGGCCTCGACCGCCTCGTTTACAGCGGCGAAATCGGAGAGGAAGGTGAGCTCGGCATGGCCTTCGAGGGTGTCCGCTCCGGTATCGCTCCAGGAGAGGTCGAGCCGTTCGACGGCATCGCCACCGGGCCGCCGGGCTCGGAATCCGGAGCCCTTCCGGACGAGCGTCAGCCCGGTCGCCGCCTCCCCCTGAACCGCGAGGTCGGAGAGCTCGACGGCGCCGTCGATCATCACCCGCTCGATCTCTCCCCCTGTCACCCGTCCGGCCGCGAGATAGATCCGTCCTTGGAGCCCGAAGCCGCCTCGGCAATCCAGCTTCAGGCGATCTACTTTCCCAGAGGCGCTCCGTCTCGCCGCCAGACGGCAATCGGCGGCCAGGGTGCGGCGGGGGGCTTCGAGAGCGCTGCCGGAGTTGAAGAGGCGCGCATCCAGATCCCGGACGTCGCGTTCGGCGAGGAAGGCGGCCAAGCCCGCGACCAGCCTCTCGAGACCGCCGCCGGGCTTCCAGGTCTGCAGCGGCGGACGCGGGTTGAGGGGCTCGAAGGGCGCGGGGATGACAGAGTGCATCACCAGACCTCCCAGCAGCGCCGAAGCTTCCGGGGTGAGGCTGCCCGGCACGCTCACCTGGCGGGGGCCGGCTGCGCTGCCGGCGAACGGGTCGCGGTTGGGAAGCAGGGGATCGGAGACGGCGAGGCCCTGCGGGAAGCGCTCCCCCACCGGCTCGGCGAAGGGCGCGAACCGGCCGCCGGTCAGGCGGTACTGGAGAGCCGCCTTGAACAGCGCCGCCCGGCACCAGGGCGCCCGCTCCCCGATGTCGCAGCCTTCGCGCCAGAGCCGGAGGTCGAGGGCGAAGCGGTTCGCCCGCTCGGCCGCCGCCTGGATGGCGTACGGCGAGTCGGGCCCCAGGTCCACGGGGAAGCCGTAGAAGCCGCGCCCCTCGTCGCGCAGCAGGCGGGCGATGCGCGGGTTGGCGTTGGTCTCGTCCCAGAGCTGGCGGGCGAAGATGGGCGCGGCGTTCTGATGGCAGGCGGTGCACAGGGCGCGCGAGGCGTAGAGCACGCGCGGCCGGCCGCCCGGCCGGTAGTCGTGCACCACCTGGAACTCGAAGCGTCCGGCCGCCTCGTTGTAGCTGATCACTTCGAGGATCGCCGCCGTCTCCTGATAGCCGAGGTAGAGGCGGTCCTTGAGCAGGGGCGCGCCTGGCCGGCCGGGGTCCTCCACCACCGCCAGGATGGCGCGCGGCGCGTGGAAGAAGCGGGGGGCGGCGGCGTTGCGCTGGAGCGACCGGCCGAGGGGGATGAGGACGCGCTCGAAGGGCGTGCCGCCCAGCCGCTCCCCGATAGCCTGGACGAGCGCGGAGAACGGGAAGGGGACGTCGTAGCCCCCCTTGGAAGCGACCAGGAAGTCGAACAGCGACCGCCCGGCCGGCGGCAGGTCCTCCCCCGGATCCTCGGGATCGACGGCCCAGGGGATCAGCCGGCCGGCCGGTCCCCCGGGCTGAGGTGACGCCGCCACCGTCACGGCGGCGGCGGTCGCCGCCAGGATCAGCAGGAGCGCGGCCGAGACCTGACGGGTACGGCTGGACATCTCAGTGCGAGTCGGCAACCTGCCGGGGGCGCTCCGGCGTGCCGTTCCAGCAGTCCTCCGAATCCTTCCCGGTCTTGGCCTCGGCCTCGTTGTAGAGGGTGAAGTTGAGGACGAAGGCCCTGCCCATGTAGGCCCGCCCAAGATAGAAGCCGGGACGGACCCGGCGAATCTCGTCGCGCACCTGGAGGCCGTTGCGCCCGGCGACCGAATCGACCTTGGGCAGGTAGCCGTCGAGGTCGTCGCCGAAGGCGTAGTCGATGATGACCGACTCGCGCCGGCTGTCGAGCAGGCTCTGGCCGCAGTAGAGCTTGGCCGGGAAGAGGAGCCCGACGGTCTTGCCGTCGTACTGGCCGGTGCGCATGTCCTTGGTGTCGACGTCGAAGGCCCGGGCCACGATCGACCGCTTCTCGATGATGTTGCGCAGCTCGCGCTGGTCGCGGTAGAAGACCTTCCCCTTCCACAGCGCCGAGCCGATGAGCTCGAGCTTCTTGAGGCCGAGATCGTTGGCGAAGCCGCGGACCCCGCCCAGCACCTCGGAGACCCGCTTCAGGCCGCCTCCTTCGGCGAAGAAGAGGTCCCCTTTGTACGGTCCGTCGGGGATCGGCCCGGCGGTCAGGCGGGCGTAGATCTGGTCGACCTGCTCCTGCGTCAGGGCGCGCAGGTTCTCGGGCGTGATGGCGGCCCGGTCCTGCGAGCTCAAGGGATGGTCGAGCTCCACGCGGGCGAAGTCGGGCTTGGCCGCGTAGGCTGCGCCGTACTGGGCGAAGGCGACCGGCGGCGGCGGGGGCGTGGTCTTGCATCCCACCACCAGGAGCAGGACGGCGATGGAAAAGAGCGTCGAGAGATGGTTTCTCATGGTTCGTCTCCTCGGTCTCTAGAAGGTGGCCAGGTAGGCGGTCAGCGCCTTCTTGTCCGCCGGCGGCAGGTTGCCGCCGAAGGGGTGGCCGCCGTTCTCGGCGTCGGCGGTGCAGTAGCTGTAAAGGTCGAGGAGCCTCCTGGCGTCCTTCCGGACGACCCGATAGGCCGACCCGTCCAGGCGGTGGATCATTTCGCTGCCCAAACGCGACAGGAGGGCCGCGTCGGCCGCCCCGCGCTCCTTGTCGCGCGCCACCAGCTTGGCTTTCAGGCGGTCCGGGTGGGCCTTGGCCAGGATCAGGTCGTCGATGAACCGCTTGTGGTCGAAGCTCACCAGGAGCCCCGCCGGCTCGTCCTTCGGGATGAAGATCTTCAGGGCCTTGACCTTGCGGTCGCCGAACGAGCGCAGCCCGAAGTCGACCTGGATGTCGTCGTCGAGGAGCGTCACCTTGGGGCTCCGCTTGTCCGGGTTCAGGAGCTCTTCCATCGACGCCTTGTAGAGCGCGTAGCGCCCCTCGACGCTGGGATCGAACGGCCAGCACCTGGGAGCCTGGTCCGCGGGCAGGCGGCGGTAGCCTTCGGCCGTCTTCTCGATGTACGGCGAGCGGTAGAGCTCCAGGGCCTGGTCGGACGGCGCGCCGCAGACCTCGGGGCCGACGGCGTTGTTGTGCATGAACGGCGCATAGGCCCAGGCGTTGACCAGCGAGATGTTGCGGTAGGAGCCGCGGCCGCCGTCCCCCGGCTCGGCGACGTTGGGGTCGCCGGCCCGCTCGTGGTAGCTCGCCGAGGCGTACTGCCCCCAGACGTGCCCCTTCAGGTGGTTGGAGTGCAGGGCGCGGCAGCGATAGGTGCCGACCTCGGAGACCGGCGTCGCCTTCTCGTTGCCCAGCCAGTCGATGCGGTGGCCCCGCTCGTCCTGTGCCAGGAAGTCGCGGTTGTCGAACGGCTCGGGCTGGCTGGAGTGGCAGCGGGCGCAGCTCTGGGCGAAGACGGCCTTGCCGCGGTCCACCGCGCCCTGGCCGAACTCCTTGTCGAGCTGCTCGGCCAGGTCCCGAGAATCCTCGAGGCCGCGCGCCTGCCAGAGATCGGTGGGCTTCCTGGAGTAGAAGAAGTCCCTGAGGTACGGCAGCCGGTCCTCGACGGCGCGGAAGCCCGGGCAGTCGCGCCGGCACTGGCCGATCTCGAACTCGGTCTGGCCGAAGTTCCGCTGCTGCGGGTCGATCTGGCGCAGGTCGGTCAGGTGGTTGACCCAGCACTCCTCGGAGCACGAGCCGATGTTGAAGTAGACCCGCTGGATGGCTTCGAGGGCGCCGATCGAGTCCTCGCCGCCTTTCAAGATGTGGTGGACGGCCTCGACGGCGAGCTTGCGCTCCTTGCACTTCCCCGCTTTGCCCGGCTCGCACCAGCAGGTGTCGGGGTCGGAGCCCGGCGCGCAGCTCGCCACCGGCCGCCACTTGACGACCTTCTCGCCCTCGAAGGTCGGCCGCTGGGCGAAGTTGATGAGGGCGTTCATGGTGCCGGGGTTGTGCACCAGGTCGTTGGGGATGGCCGAGGTGTCGACCGTGCCCGGCCGCTCGTGCGAGAAGAGCTGCCACTCGAAGCTGTCCCTGGGCGTCCCCGAGGCCATGATCTCGGAGGAGCGGACGTACTGGTTGCCCACCGCCCCCTTCAGGTTCTCCCAGCGCGGGTTGGACGGGTCCTTGGGCGGATTGAGCGGATCGAACGCGATGTGGCAGGCGCCGCAGGCCATGCCGATGAGGAACGGCGGCTCGATCGACGCGTCGGCCAGGTGGCTGACCTTCATGTCCGGGCTCTTGGGATCGTCGGAGAGCCGCTTCGTGAGCCCTTCCCAGGTGCCCAGACGGCCGCCGTTGACCTTCTGCCACTTCGCCGCGTCGAAGCGCGGATTGGGGAACTTGCGGAAGCCGAGGGCGCCGGTCGAGGTGCCGAACGCGAGGTCGCAGGAGCTCTGGGCGTCGCCCGCGGCCGCCGGGTCCTTGAAGTCGCAGGCCGGGTCGCGGTAGCCGGCCTTGCCGACGTGCTTCAGGAGTTGGTCGTCGCCCGGGCACCACTCGAAGCCGAAGGTCTCCTCGGGGCTCGCGGCCGGACAGCCGGCGGAGCCGGGGACGCAGCAGCCGGGGTCGTGGATCAGCCCCCAGGCCTTGAACCGGTCGGGCTGCTGGTCGGCGCGCAGCACGCGGTACCAGTCGATCAGCACGCCCAGCCGCTGCTGGAAGACGTAGGTGGTGAAGCGCGCCGTGCCGGCGGTCGCCTTGTACCAGATCTCCGCGCCGGCCATTTCCGCCGGCGAGAGCCCGGCCTCGGCGATGGCGAAGCCGTCGTCGGCATTGCCGTACACCGCGGGCGCCGAGGAGACGGTGCCCGTCAGGACGAGCAGCAGAAACAGGCCCAACAACATCGAGGCTCGTTTCATAAAGGTTTCCTTTCTATCCGTTCAAAGGTTCGTTGCTCACAAAGTTTTCAGGTACTCGAGCAGGGCATCCTTGTCTTCGGCGGAAAGACGGACGCCGTACTCGTGGCCGGAGTTGCCGTTGCCCCGCTCGGCGACGTAGTACTTCCAGACCCTGGGCTGAGGCCATTCGTTCGACCAGCCGGGTCCCCCGGGCTTGTCCCAGGGGGAGGGTTTCGCGGGCGGGCCCGGCTCGTCGCAGCGGGGATCGATGCGGCCGTCGGAGATGAAGCCGACGTTCTCCTGGTCGAGGACGTCCCAGCCCCGGCAGAAGGCCCGCGGACGCTCGGCGACCGGCGTGAGCAGGGCCCGCAGCGTCGGCACCGAGCCGTTGTGCAGGTAGGGCCCGCGCAGCCAGATGCCGTCGAGCTGCACGCCGATGTAGCCCTGGGTCTTGACCATGGGGGTCCGCTGGATCCCCAGCGACGCCACCCTCTTGTTCGCGCCGTTCGCCGCCGCCAGGGTCCAGGTGTCGAGGCGCTCGCGGTCGGTGCCGACCTCCTCGATGGGGATCACGGTGCCCATGCGGTTGTCGCGGCCGGAGGTGTGGCAGGCCGCGCATTCGGCCTCGTACACGGTCTGGCCGCGGGCCGCCTTCCCCGCGTCGACCGGCAGCGGATAGGCGGGCGGCCTGAATTCCCGCAGCCATTCCAGGAGATTCGGGATGCGGGCGCGGAAGAACGGCGTGTTCCTCGCCCCGAGCCCGAGAGCCGAGTCGATGACCACCGAGCGGAACGAGGTCGTGGCGCCGTCCAGGTTCATCAGCATCGTATGGGCCGGGATGGGCCTGGGGGTGCCGTCCGACCAGGTGCGCCCCGCCTGCTCCCGGGCGGCCAGGTGCCAGATCGCGGGGAAGTCGGTGTGGTCGACGGAGCCGTCCTCGGGCATCTCCAGGAGGCTGAACTTCGTCAGGTTCATCGGCGCGTCGCGGCCCGGGCCCCAGCGCGGCCGGCTGGCCGTCCAGGCGAAGTCCTCGCCCTGCTCGCGGAGGCGCTTGCGGGTGATGGGGATCAGCACGAAGCGGTAGAGCAGGCGGTTGTACCAGCGCAGGGGATAGGCGCCGTCGATCTCGGCGAGGATGGTGTTGGCGTTGAAGCGGGGGTCGTTGGCCGACTTGGAGAAGAACTCCAGGAGCCCCTGGATGTCGGCGGTGTTGCTGCCGCCGGCGGCCACCACCACCGGCGTCTCGTCCGCCGCGGTGCGGTACTGGGTGGAGTGGCAGAGGGCGCAGTTGAAGCCGACCCGCTGAATCAACACCTTCTTCTTCGAGAACCCCGAAGGGAACTCCTGCCCCTCCTCCCAGGGGAGGCCCAGCGACGCGTAGCCGCCGGGGCCGGGGAGGTACTCGGGAAAGATCCGCGGCAGGACGACGGCGATCCAGTACGGCAGCCCGGCCTCGTTCTCGCCGCCGATCGAGCCGTAGAGGAAATTCGTCCGGGGATCCTTCGTGATCTCCTCGGGCTGGGGAGTGCCATCGGCGAAGCGGCCGGTCGTGGCCTGCACCGGGCCGGCCAGAGCCACCGACAAACCGATCAGGAAAAGCAAACTCTTACGCCGTGCGTTCATGACGGTTCTCCGGTCAGAAAGTCTTGAGATATTCGATCAACGCGTCCTTCTCGTCCGGAGTCAGGTCGGTCCCGTAGCCGGGTCCCTCGTGGCCCTGGTTGCCGTTGGCGGCTTCCCTCGTGTCGTAGTACCAGCCCTCGGCCTTGGCCTCGGGGCCCTGGGTGACGAACCCGACGTTCTCGTAGTCGTAGACGTCGTAGCCGATCCAGAACTCCTTCGGCCGCTTGCCGCTCGGCTCGAGCAGCGCCCTGAGGTTGGGCACCGAGCCGTTGTGGAGATAGGGCGCGCGCAGCCACAGGCCGTCCAGGGGGCTGTTGGCGTAGCCGTTGGTCTTCCGGAAGTGGCTGAAGCGCTTGGGGTAGTCCCTGGTCTCGGGATCGCCGGGGCAGGCCCTCGAGCTTCTCAGGGGGTACCCGGCGTAGAGGCTGTTCTGAGCCCTGGCGAGCTCGGGAGTGTAGGAGTCGAGGCGCCGGGGGTCGGTGCCGATCCTGGCCAGCGGGACGACCGTGCCCACGAGCTCCCCGAAACCGTCGCCCTTGAAGGGGGGCCTGGCGGCGCCGTGGCAACCGGCGCAGTTGGCTTTATAGATGGGTTTTCCGCGGTCCGCGAGGGCGCGGTCGATCTTCGCCGCGGGGAACGCGGGCGGCTCGAGAGTCTCCAGGTAACGGGCGATCCGCCGCAGGCTGCACTTGTCGAGAGTGGCCGGGATGCTGCCGGCGAAGCTCGCGGAGAGGTTGCGCTCGTGGACCGAGGTGTTGTTGCCGTCCCAGTGGAGCTGCATCCCCTCGCGGCCCTTCTGATTCCAGACCGAGGGCAGGTCCGCGTTGCCCTTCTTCTCCTTTTCGGGAGCGAGGTGCATGGGGAAGTTGAGCAGTCCCTTGGGCGCGTTGAAGGTGTCCACCCGTCCCGGCCCCCAGCTCGCGAAGTCGATGTACCCCAGCCGGTCGCGCAGCATCAGCAGGCGATCCTTCATGACGGGGATGACGAGCAGCTTGTAGATCTCCTCGTCGGCGAAGCTCAGCTCGGGGGGAAGGCCGGCGGCGCCGGCGAGCTTCCCCGCCGCGATCAGCCGCCGGCGCTCCTTCTTGAGCTGGCGGATCTTGAGGATCAGGCGGTCGGCGGTGAACCGCTGGTCGACGGCGGCGTCGAACAGGAACTGCGCCCAAGCTCCCTGGTTGTAGCGGTTGGCGGGCATGCCGAGGACGATCTGCCGCGGGCTCTCCGGCGTCTCGCGGAGGGTGCCGGTATGGCAGGAGCCGCAGTTGATCCATACCCGGTCGATGCCCAGGTTGCGCCGCTGGGAGGTGCCGATCGGCAGATGGAAACGGGGATCGCGGCCCGGCTCGTAGGTGTAGCCGAACGAGGCGAAGCCCCGGCCGGGGGTCTTGTCCGGCAGATGCTCGGGGAAGAGCTCCGGCAGCGCCACCCACAGCCAGTACGGCAGTCCGAAGCCCACCTGTCCCTTGTAGCCCCGCTCGCCGCCGAGCGAGCCGTATTTGAAGTGATCGTCTTCGCCTTGATAGGTGACGGGATGATCGAAGAAGCCTCCCGGGACGGAGTACGTGGGAGGCACGTCGGTCGCGAACAGAGGGACCACTCCGGCGGTGACCGGCAAGGAAGCGGCGGCCACGGCAGCCAGGAGCCACGTCCTGGAATGTTTGGATCTGATTGTAGCCATGAACAACTCCTTCGTTCCCTCTTGGAGAAGAGCTCTAACCTCTCAGGCGCGGGAGACGCGGGAATCGTTACAGGGCTTAAGAAAGAGGAAGCGCCCCTAACGTGCCGCTTCGGCCTGCCGCACACATTGGTGCCGCAGCTCGCCGATTCGTTTCATCACATCCGGGGGGAGTTGCCGCTGCTTCTCCGTCAGATCGAGCCCCTGCAGATAACCGTCGAGGTCCGGCTGGCAGGCGAGGAAGAGGAGCACGTTCTCCGGGCGGTAGTCGCGCCCCTTGAGCTCGAAGCGGGGATTGTTGCCGTCCGCCACGATCCTGTGGATCACCGAGCGGTCCAGGGACAGGTTGGCCGCCGCGGGCTGGCCGGCCAGGGGCCGTTTGCCGCGCCCGAAACGCCAGCGGAGCCCGTCGAGGACCCGGTAGAGAGTCGACTCCGACCGGTAGAGACGGTCCTGAGGGAAGGACCGATAGAATTTGACGAAGTCTTTATCCACCGCCAATCCCTGGGCCGTCGCCCCCTCGAGGATCCAGTGGAAAGCCAGGTTGGCGAGGCCATCGTTGACGTAACCGCCGCCGACGTTGGAGTGCACGCCCGCGAACCATCGCTGCTCGAGCGTCTGGCCCTCCGCGTGATCCATCCAGATTTCGGGCCGGAAATCGTAGCGCGCCTCGTCGAGCGCGAGAGCCTGGCGCGCGTGCCTGACGCAGCGGGCCGGCTGGCGGTCGATGTAGAAACTCTTGCTGACCGCCGACGTGCTCGCTCCCTTGGCCTGGAAGCGAGCGCCCAGCGCCATCACCGTGTCCCAGACTCCGAGGTATTCGACGTCGATGCTTTGGAAGGAGCCCAACGACGGCTTACCCTCCCCGTTCCGCTTGGCGTTGATCTCTTTCAGGACGTCGGCGCTGGACCGGCCGCCCTTCGAGGTGACGAACGTCCGAAAGAACTGAGGCAGATAGAACGCATCCTCTTTGATGGGAAGACCTTGAGACCATTCGAGAAAGTTGGTCAACCCACGGGCCGTGGCAGCCCCGCGGCTGAATCCGAAGATGAAGACCTGGTCGCCCTCCTGGTAATTGAGGACCAGGAAGTTGAGCGCATCCTCGATATTGGCCTCGAAGCCGGCTCCAAAGGCGCCTCCGAGCAGCTTGTCGGCCCTGTGGAGCAGCCAGTTCGACGTCCCCGGGTATTTGGCCAGCGATCCGACGCCGGTGTGGTAGTAGACGAGTTGAGCCCGCTTGTCGACGGGGTCCTGCTGCAGGGCGGACCGGCAGAGCTTGAGCACGTTCGTGGGCTTGACCACCTTGCTCCCGTCGTCGCGATGCTTCTCGGCATAAGTGCTGTTCCAGGTGCCGTCGAGACAGAGAACGATTCGCCGGGGCAGGGGATTCACCTCCGGACCTGGCCGGGCATCCGACTGGGCTTGGAGAGGATGAACGGCCAGAACCAGGAAGCAGCCAGCCAGCAGCAGCATCGATGAACGGAATCGGTCGCCGATCCTCATCAGGAACCTCCAAGTATTTGCGAATTGATCAAAGTCTAGGGCGTTTCAGAGCTCTCGTCAAGGCACGGCTGACTTTTCAGGCGCCCCTCGCCGTTCGCCTCGGCTTCCGGCCGCTGCCGAGCCAGCCGAGCCCGCACGGCCGTGCCACGGCGTCAACGGCGGCTCCGGCGACATCGTCGCCCGCCAGCTCCTGGGCGAGCCGGCGCCGGAGGAGCGCCGGGCGGAGCTGGCGGCGCACTCCTGAACACCGGTTGCACGCCGACGCTTGACTCGCGCCTGGAGGGGTGGTATAAGTTTTATTAGCTGCGGAGTCAATGAGTGGCTCCCTGCCCATCAAAAAAAGCCAGAAAAGCACGAAAGAAACCCGGGTAGTGTGGGTTTCGTCTGTTTTGTGGCGAAAGAAAGAGAGAAAAGAATGCGCAACACGGGAAAAGTGAAGTGGTTCAATGATGCCAAGGGCTTTGGGTTCATCACGCCGGAGGACGGAAGCAAGGATTGCTTCGTGCACCATTCGGCCATCCAGGGCTCCGGCTTCAAGAGCCTCGCCGAAGGCGACCGGGTCGAGTTCGACGTCGTACAGGGCAACAAGGGCCCCGCGGCCGAGAACGTTACCAAGATCTCCTGAAGCGAATCTCCCGTGCGCCGACAAGGCGCTTCGCCACAAACGCGAAATTGGCCACCCGAGCGGGTGGCCTTTTTTCATGCCCGCTCTCTCCCCCGCGCCGCATCTGATATCTTGCCGGCAGTCGATAACCTCATGCTGGGGTTTGCGGGCTTCCGGAACCGAAAGGAACACCCATGAAATTGAAACGCACCTTGATCCTCGCTGGCCTTGCCGGCTCACTCATCGCGGGCAGCGCTTTCGCGGCCCAGCCGCAAGAGCAGGAGAAGGACAAGCCGGAAGCCGCCGCGCCCGCCAAGGGGACCGCCGTCAACCAGGAGCAGGCCCGCGCCATTGCCTTGGAGAAGGTGCCGGGCGGCAAGTTGAGCTCGGAGGAGGCCAAGCGGGTCAAGGACCAGTTGATCTATTCCTTCGAGTTCGAGGTCCCGGAAAAGAAGGGGGTCGAGGTGGTGACGGTCGCCGCGGCCACCGGCGAAGTCATGGCCGTGACGCACAAGGACCCGTGGCAGGTGAGGCGCGACGCGAAGTCGAAGCGCCGCCGCACCTAGGGCTGCTGATCTCCGGCCGATTGAAATCTTTTTGAAGCCGCGGCCCTCCCGGGTCGCGGCTCGAAATTGGCCCTGTTCCTCAAGAGCTGATCAACTCGGGGACGATCCACCCGAGATCGGCGTCACGGTAGCCATTCCCCCGCCCGCTCCCGTGAGCGCAAGGGGGAATGGGTCGGACTCCCCGCCTCCCGGCGCCGGGTTCACCACCGAGACGCCGACCTCCGCGCGGCCGCTGAAGTCGCTGGTGGCCAGTTGAGCGGTGAGGATCTGGGCGCTCTTGAAGGTGGTCTTGAGCTTCTTGCCGGCAGCCTTCACCACGGAATCCTTGACGAAACCCTGGCCCTTGACGGTGATCTCCGCGGCCGCGGCGCCGGTCGGAAGCGTGTCCGGGTCAATCGAGGCCACCTGGGGCTTCGGGTTCTCGCCAAGCTTGTCCTCCCGCTTGTGGTCCTCCTTGGTGGCGAACAGCGTGTCGAACACCTCGGAGAGCTTGTCGGCCGCCTGTTTCGAGAAGAGGCCCGCGAGCCCCGCGAACGACATGATGCCGTAGATGTTGAGGTCGTTGGCGGCGCCGGTAGGCCCGGCTGTCCCCGCGGCCAGCAGGCCGCCGCGGACCACGAAATAGATGAACAGGGCGAGGGCCGCCCCCATGGGCATGCGGAGGATGTACCACCAGGTCCAACTCGACTTGAAACTGGAGTTGCCGACGTAGCTGGCGAACGACTGGACGGCGTGAATGTAGCTGCCCAACGCGCCGGCGAGCAGGACGAGAATGAGCAGGCGGACGTCCGGATCGAGGCGGAACCGGTACCCCATCACCGTGGCCTCCGCGGCCCAGGCGGCCTTCTTCTCCTTGGTTGCCGTGCCCCCTCCAGCGCCAGGAGAGGCGGTAGCGGCTCCGCCCGCCGCCGACTGGATGGACGTCGTCTCGACGACGACCTGCGTGCGGGGCCAGAGGGCAACCAGGAGATACGCCAGCGAGATTCCGATCAGCAGAAAGGCGATTCCCAGCCAGGACGTGGACTTCAGTAGCTTGGCGGCGGGCATGGCTCGATCCTCCCGGGGTATTAGACGGCCTTTCTTCTAAAGTTTCCACCGCCGCCGTGAAGGGGACAAGGCGCGGTGACCCGCGTATCGGCCGTTTTCGAGGACGGTACGTCCTCTCTTTTGTGGTCGGGACTGGATTCGACGGCGAAGGCGCCGGAGGCGCTCGCCCTCCTCGGGGCCGAAGTCCAGGCATGAGAGGTGCATAGTTTTGGCAGTCTGAAGGCGTTGGGGTTGGTAGCGGCCGGCAGGCGCAGCGATCCCTTTGAACTATCAACCCGGCATGGATCTGTGCCACTAGGAGAGCCGAGGTAATATCATGAATCCGCGAAACACACGCGTCCTCGTTTTCGCAACCGCGCTGCTGACCGTCCCGCTCCTGCCGGTGTGGGCGCAGGCTCCTCAGCATCCCCGCCCGCAGGAGCAGCCGAAGCCCGCGCCCAAGGAGCCGCAGGTGACGATCAAGGAGACCCCGATCGAAGAGGGGGCTCCCCAGACTCAGGGCACCCAGGACCCCGCGATGGCCCCTCAGGAGGGCACCGCTCCGCAGGCCCAGGATCCGGCGATGGCCCCCCAGCAGGGCACGACGCCCCAGGACCCGGCCATGGCCCCGCAGCAGGGCACGGCTCCGCAGCAGGGCACGGCGCCCCAGGATCCGGCCGCGGCGCCGGGCCAGGGCACCGCTCCCGCCGGCCCCAAGGTCGTGAGCCCGGAGCAGATCGGCATCTCGTTCGCGGCGCCTCAGGGCTGGCAGCAGGGCGATCCCACGAAGTTCACGCTGCCGGGCGACATCTGCTGCGCCTGGTCGCCTGACAACGTCGCCTCGATCGTGGCCTTCGTGCAGCAGACCGGCAAGCCCCTCAATCCCAAGGTCCTCCTGGACCAGAGCGCGCAGGCGCTGCAGACGGGCGTCGGCGCCCAGGTGAAGACCAAGGAGGTCCTCGACGTCGGCGGCAAGCGCGCTTTCTCTCTGGTGGTGACGGCCCCCGGCAACGGCGCTGCCATCGACGGCAAGGGGACCGTGCAGACCACCCAGCACTGGGTGGCCATTCCCCGCGAGAAGGACGTGATCATCTTCCTGATGACCACCCCCGACGAGAAGTTCGCGGCCAACGAGCAGGTCTTCCAGTCGGTGCTGAGCAGCCTCCAGGTCAGCGGCACCCAGACGGCCGACCAGCAGGCTTCGAAGTAGGCCAGGTCTTATCTGTAGGGGGCGGCCCGATGTGGCCGCCCCACACACATATATCCCGCCGGGAATCCCCCTCCCCCATCCTCCCGTTTTGAAACTCGCGGCCCTGCCGCCCGTAAATCTCCGGGTGCCCAAGACGCGCGATGGCATAAGCTTGCCCGGATAGCTCCAATTCCTTGAGGAACGACGAATGACCCTGAACCTGCGACGCTTCGCCGCCGGAGCCCTCTGCCTGCTGCTCCTGCTTCCCGCCGTCCCCGCGCTGGCCGCCGAGGCTTCTCCGGTCACCCCCGAGCCGCTCACCCTCGAACAGGTCATGGCCGACACCGACTGGATCGGGAATCCGCCCGTGAATCCCTACTGGGCGGACGACGGGCGCTCCGTCTACTACGAGCGGGAGCGGGACGGCGTGGGCGTGAACCCCCGGGACCTCTTCCGGCTCGACCTCGCGACCGGCAAGACCGTCCGCATCGAGCCCGCGGACCGCGGCAAGGCCGATGCGCCCGGCGGCGACTGGACGGCCGACCGCAAGCGGAAGGTCTACGCCCGCGAGGGCGACATCTTCGTCAAGGACCTGACGACGGGCGCCGCGCGGCAGATCACCCGCACCTCGGAAGCGGAGGCCCGCCCGTTCTTCCTCAGGGACGGCAAGCGCATCGCGTTCTACCGGGAACAGGCCGCCTTCATCTACGACCTTGCCACGGGCCTCCTCTCCCAGGCCGCCGACGTGAAGCTGTCCAAGGACCCCGCCGAGGAGGACGAGCCATCGTACCTGGCGGCCCAGCAGACCCGTCTGTTCGACGTCATCCGCCAGCAGCAGGAGAAGAAGCGCCGGGACCGCGAGGAGAACCGGGCCATCCAGAAGGCCGATCCCACCCGGGCGCCCCTCCCTTGGTTCCTCGGCAAGGGGATCACCATCGAGAGCTCCATGCTCTCCCCCTCCGGCGAATGGCTGGCCCTGGTCACCGCGCCCGAGCAGGAGGGCGCCCTCAAGCCTGCCAAGATGCCCAACTACGTCACCGAGAGCGGCAACGTGGAGGTCCGGGACGTCCGCGCCAAGGTCGGCGCCGAAGCCTGGGTGCCCCACTCGGTGATCCTCCTCGACCTCGTGAAGCACGAGCGGCACGACCTCGACCTGTCGGCGCTGCCGGGCATCAAGGAGGATCCCCTGAAGGCGCTGCGCGAGGCGGCCCAGGCGAAGAAGAAGGCCGCCGAGAAGAAAGACAAGGACGGGGAAAAGTCAGAGCAGGCCGGCAAAGACGAGAAGGACGCAGCCGCGGAGCCCGACGCAGGGAAGGAGAAGCAGGAAGACAAACCCCGGCCCGTCGAGGTCGCCTCGGCCGTCTGGTCGGACGACGGCCGGCAGCTCGCCCTGGTGCTCCGGGCCCGGGACAACAAGGACCGCTGGATCGCCACCTACGACACCGCGAGCCGCGCGCTCACGCACCGCGACCGGCTGACCGACGCGGCCTGGATCAACTGGAGCTTCAACGAGGTCGGGTGGCTCGAGGACGGCGAGACCCTCTGGCTGCTCTCCGAGGAGACGGGCTGGTCCGGGCTCTACCTGCTCTCGACCCGCACGGGCGAGAAGCGCCTGCTGACGCCGCCGGGCCGCTACGAGGTGGGCTCGCCCACGCTGAGCTGGGACGGCAAGTCCATCTACTACCTCGCCAACCAGGAGCATCCCGGCAACTACGACATCTGGCGCGTCGATGTCGCTTCCGGCAAGGCCGAGCAGCTCACCAGATTGGGAGGCCTCACCGACGCGGTCCTGTCGCCGGACCAGAAGCAGCTCCTGCTCTCCCACAGCTCCGTCAAACGGCCGGACGAGCTCTACGTGCAGCCCAACCGGCCGGGAGGCGAGGCGCGGCAGGTCACGAACACGCGGACGGAGCTCTTCCTGGCCCAGGACTGGGCGATGCCGGAGATCGTCCCCATCCCATCCACCCACGGGGCCACGGGCCCGGTCTACTCGCGGGTCTACACTCCCAAGGACTTCGACCCCGCCCGGAAGTACCCGGCGGTGGTCTTCGTCCATGGCGCGGGCTACCTGCAGAACGTCCACTACGGCTGGTCGAACTACTTCCGCGAGTTCATGTTCCACACCCTCCTGACCCGCAAGGGCTACGTGGTGCTCGACATGGACTACCGCGCCTCGGCCGGCTACGGCCGCGACTGGCGCACGGCGATCTATCGCCAGATGGGGTACCCGGAGCTCGAGGACCTGCAGGACGGCGTCGCCTGGGTGGTGGCCAACAAGGGCGTCGATCCCAAGCGGGTGGGCGTCTATGGCGGCTCCTACGGCGGGTTCATGACCTACATGGCCCTCTTCCGGGCGCCGGACCTCTTCGCGGCCGGCGCGGCGCTGCGGCCCGTCACCGATTGGGCGCACTACAACGAGGAGTACACCTCGAACATCCTCAACCGGCCGGAGGACGACCCGGAAGCCTACGAGAAGAGCTCGCCCATCGAGTACGCGGCGGGGCTGCAGAAGCCGCTGCTGATCTGCGACGGCATGCTGGACTCGAACGTCTTCTTCCAGGACAACGTCCGCCTAGTCCAGCGGCTGATCGAGCTCAAGAAGGAGAACTTCGAGCTGGCCGTCTACCCCGTCGAAGATCATGCCTTCATCCAGCCCACGAGCTGGCTCGACGAGTACCGCCGGGTATTCAAGCTGTTCGAGACGCATCTGAAGTAGGGGCGGCCCGACCCGGCGGCACGCCCCTTGCTGTTCCTTCTCTCAAGGAGGTGCAGCCCATGGCGAGCACGAACATTTCCCAGGCCGGACGTCAGGCGGAGCGGACGGCACGCGCGGCGCTCAACAACCCTTGGGTGGAGCGCTTGGCCCGGTTGGGCTACGCGGCCCGCGGGGTGGTCTACGCCCTGGTCGGCATCCTGGCGATGCAGACCGCCTTCGGGCACCGCGGCAACCAGGAGACGGACACGCGGAGCGCCCTCGAGATGGTCGCCGAGCAGAGCCGGGCGCTGCTCTGGCTGCTGGCCCTCGGCCTCTTCGGCTACGCTCTCTGGCGAGTCATCCAGGGCGTCATGGACCCCGAGAACAAGGGCAGCGATCCCAAGGGGCTGGCGAAACGGGCGGGCATGGTGATGTCCGGCCTGATCTACGGCGGCCTCGCCCTGGCGGCCGTGCGGATGGCCAACGGTGCCGGCAGCGGCTCGGGGGGTGGCGGCGGCTCCCAGGGCTGGACGGCGGAGCTGATGACCAAGCCCTTCGGCCGCTGGCTGGTGGCGCTGATCGGGATCGGCATCATCATCGGAGGCTTCAGCCAGATCTGGCAGGGCTGGACCGAAAAATTCCGCAAACATCTGAAAATGCAGGAGATGGACGCGAACGAGCAGAAGCTCGCGCTCCACACCGGCAAGCTGGGGCTGATCGCCCGCGGCATCGTCTTTCTGCTCTCGGGCTGGTTCGTGGTCCAGGCCACCCTGCGCTTCAATCCGAGCGAGGCCCGCGGTCTGGCCGGCGCGCTCGACACCCTGGCCCGCCAGCCCTCCGGCCCCTGGCTGCTGGCCTTCGTCGCCCTCGGCCTGATCGCCTTCGGCGCGTACTCGCTCCTGCTCGCCCGTTACCGCCGCATCGTGTTCTGACCCTTCGGCCCCGCGGCGTTGTAAGATCTCTCCGCACCCAGGAGAGACATGGCTGACGCAGACGACGCCAGGATCAGCGACGAGACGTTGATCGGCCGGACCGCGGCCGGGGACGCCTCCGCGTTCGACCGCCTGATCCGACGGCATCAGGCGGCCGTGTACCGCTTCGCGCGGGCCGCCGCTCCCGACCTCGGAGAGGCCGCAGGAGAGATGGAGGAGATCCTCCGCGACACCTTCCTGGCGGCCCGGCGGAGCGCCGGGCGCTACCGCGACGAGCCCTCGGCCCGCACCTGGCTGCTGGCCCTGACCCGGCGGGTCCTCGACCGGCGCTATCCGCAGAAAGGTCCCGAAGCCGACGCCGTCCCCCTGCGCGAGCTGGCCCGCACGGCGGGCCGGGGCTTCCTGGCCGAGGACGTGTCCACGGTCGCCGCGGCCTTCGAGGCCCTGCCGCCGGAGGACCGGGAGATCCTCACCCTCTGCGACCGCGAATACTTCACCGTGGACGAGGCGGCGCGGGTCACCGGCCTCACCGAGACCGCCGTGCGGACGCGCCTCCACCGGGCGCGCCTGCGGCTGCTCGCCCGCCTCAAGGAGGACGGCCTTGAAGGATGAACGGATCGTCGCCGGCCTTCACTGCGGCGAGGTGCAGGCGGACCTGACGGAGAACCTCGACGGCCGGCTGAGCCGCGAGCGTGCCCTGCGGATCGAGGAGCACCTCGGCGAGTGCGAGGCGTGCCGGCGTCTGGGCGACGAGATCGCGGCCGTCGTGCGCGCCCTGCGCCAGATCCCGGACGAGCCCCTCGCCCCCGAGATCGAAGCCCGGCTCAGCCAACTGCTCTCCCCCGGCGAGGCAGCGCCCCGGTGAAGGACGAGTTGAAAGTCCGCGCGGGCCGTCCCGAGGACGCCCCGGCGATCGTCGACTTCCAGCTCCGCATGGCCCGCGAGACGGAGGATCTGGAGCTCGACCGCGACACCCTGACCGGCGGCGTCGAAGCCGTCTTCGCCGATCCCCGAAAAGGGGCCTACTGGGTGGCCGAGCGCCAAGGCCAGCTCGTCGGCGGCCTGCTCACAACCTTCGAATGGAGCGACTGGCGCAACGGCACCATCCTCTGGATCCAGTCCGTCTACGTCGTCCCGGAAGAGCGCGGGCGGGGCGTCTACCGCGCCCTCTACGAGCACCTGAGGGCCAAGGTGGAGGCCGATCCCGCCCTCAAGGGCATCCGCCTCTACGTGGACAAGCGCAACGCCGGCGCGCAAAGGGTCTACGAGCGGCTCGGCATGACCCGCGAGCACTACGACACGTTCGAGTGGCTGAAGTGAGAGGCCATCGCACAGCGCTTAACACCTCCGTTGACACCACAAGACTGATGCACGATGCTTGATGCCATGAGAACCACGCTCACCCTTGACGACGACGTGCTGGCCTCAGCTCGAGCTTTGGCCGCCCAGAGAGGCGTGCCTATCGGTGCCGTAATTTCCGACCTCGCCCGTCGCGGCCTCGCCCCCACCCAACCTGCCGCCACCCGCAACGGCATCCGCCTTTTCCCCGTGCGTCCCGACGCCGGTCCCGTTACTCCCGAGTTGGTCAAAACCCTGGCTGAGGACGTGGATTGAGCCGCCATCTCCTCGACCTCAACACGCTGCTCGCTTTGCTCGATCCGATGCACGTGTTTCATGAGGCGGCGCACCGCTGGGTCGAGAATACGCCGAGCCTGCGCTTTCTCACCTGCCCGTTGGTGCAAAACGGGGTCATCCGCATCGCCAGCCAGAGCGCCTACCCCAATGCGCTCGGCACTTCCGCCGAGGTCTGTGCCGTAGTGACGGCGTTTTGCACCGACTCGCGCCACGAGTTTTGCCCCGACGACATCTCCCTGCTTGATCCCGCCCATCTGTCCCGGCCCGCGCTCCTTACACCATCGCGTGTGACCGACCTCTACCTCCTCGCCCTGGCCCGCTACCATGGCGCCAGCCTTGCCACCTTCGACCGCCGCATCCCCGCCGAGGCCGTGCTCGACGGTTCCCGCCACCTCACCGTGATTGATGCATGAGCCCCCCTGCCGCCGCGGTGAGACCGTTCAGGCTCAAGCGCCGTGCTGTGGTTCGTCAAGTTGGGCGTTCGCGCCCTCGAGAGTGCTGAATCGCCAACGTTGATAGGCAAGGAAAACCAACGTGAGAAGCCCCGCGGCGGCAATGCCTGTCAGGAGGGCAACCCATCTGTGATCTTCGCCAAGAAGCACATGGGCCAACAAGGCGGCGCCGGCGCCGGCGAGAACGTTGTTGATGACCGCAATCATGCTGGCGGTGGTGCCAAAGAAAGCGAGCAACGGACCGAGTTGGAGCGCAGGGACCGACTTGGCCTCCGGCCATCTTCCGTGGTCGGCTGCGAAGTACGCCGCTGCCTCCGGACCCAATGAGCGGTAGTAGCTTCGAATGCGAGCGATGCCCGCAAGGTACTGCATGTATTCCAGCGAGGTGTCCACCAGCCGTATAGTGGTGAAGACACCGAGGAGAAAAACGGCGGGGAGCACCGCCGCCACGAAAGGAATGAACACTTCCCGCGACTGCACCATGAACCCCATGGCGACCAGGGAGCTCGACAGCGAGAGCATGTACAGAGAGCTCCGAGCCGAAGACTCGGAGATCGTGGAGCTCGCCGCCGTCTGGAGCACGAAATGCTCGGTGGTCAGCGCCGACATCAACGTCGACTGCCGGGTCGCTTCGTCCATCGCCCGAGGAGTCTAGCATCGCGCTCCGCGACCGGAAGATGGCCAGGCGCCGCTCTCGCCGGTCGCGCTATGCTCCCCGCCGATGAAACGCGTCGTCTTTTACGGGCTGGCGGGCGGCTTGCTCCTCGCGCTGCTGAAGCTCATCGAGTACAAGCACTTCGTCCACGCCTACCCCTCCGAGATCTATGGCGGCCTGGTGGCGTTGATCTTCTCCGCCGTGGGCGTCTACCTTGGGCTGCGGTGGGCCCGAGCCAGAGAGGTGGTGGTGGTCAAGGAGGTTCGCGTCCCCCAGGACGAACCCGTCGTGCTCGACGCCGGGAAGCCCAAGGAGCTTGGCATCACACCGCGCGAGCACGAGATCCTCGGGCTCATCGCGGCGGGGCTGAGCAACCGCGAGATCGGCGAGCGGCTCTTCGTCTCCGAGAACACGGTGAAGACCCACTCCTCGCGCCTGTTCGCCAAGCTGGGGGTCAACCGCCGGGTCCAGGCCGTCTCGAAGGGGCGCGAGCTCGGCTTGATCCCCTGATCGCCGGTCCATCAGGAGGGTCAACGAAAGGGTGATTTCGAGCTCACCCCCTGAAAATCACCCGAACGGAGGACGGCCGGCGCGCATCGCGGCGCTAGAGTGCGGGCAAACATGGGAGGAACGGCAATGCAGAAAATCGTGCTTCGCTTCGGACTCGCCGCGGGTGCCATCCTGGTGACCCTGATGACCGTGACGGTGCCACTGTACATGACGGGCACCATCGACTTCGACCACGGTCAGACCATCGGCTACAGCTCCATGGTCCTTTCGTTCCTGCTGGTCTTCTTCGGCGTCCGATCGTACCGTGACAACGTCGGCGCCGGTACGATCAGCTTCGGCAAGGCCTTCCAGGTGGGCCTGCTCATGACTCTGATCGTGTGCGCGATGTACGTCATCGCCTGGGAGATCACCTACTACAACTTCTTCCCCGATTTCCTCGACCAGTACAGCGCGCACAGCCTCGCGAAGATGCGCGCGGCCGGCGAAAGCGAGGCCGCCATCCGGGAGGCGACCGCGAAGATGGCCGACCTCGCGAAGCTCTACGCCAATCCTCTCTTCAACATCGCCATCACCTTCCTGGAGGTGTTCCCGGTCGGGCTCATCATGACCCTGATCTCCGCCGCGATCCTGCGCCGGAAGCCCCAAAGCTATGGCTTTGGAACCGGAGCCGAGAACGTCGCCTCGAGATGAATCGAGTGCTCGCCGAAGTCCTGGTGATCCATGCTGACTTTCCCCTGGATGACCGAGGCATCAAATCGCGTTTTTGTGAAGTCGGCGAAACCTTGGTACTCGGTGCTGGGGCCGTCGAAAGCCGGATGGTAGACGATCACTCCGATAAACTTGCCTTGGTCGTCGAAGCGCAGTCGGATCCCCTGGATTTCCTTGCTGTACGCCAGTTGATACAGCTTGTCCTCCTGCACGGCCTTTGCCGGGACCGGCTTCTCGGTGAGAACCACGGTCGTGTATTTCTTGCCGAAGTCCTCCTTTAGAAAAGACACGACGGAATTGAGCTTGAGCTCTTTTCCGTCGACGATCAGCTTTCCTTCGACCTTCCCCGGTTCCGCGGCCAAAGCCGAACCGGAGAGCAGCACGAGCCAACAAAGACCGAGCAGTCCCCGCATCCACTTCATCATGCCCCCCCTTTGTAGAGGTACGGTGATAACCAGCGTTTCTGAGGTCGCCCATGGTCGTGTCACCTCAGAGGCGCGACATCCTCCTTCAATCTGGACAACGCCACGGCGCGGATTCGAGAGGTCAGCCGGTAGGACTCGGCGCCGGCGTGGATCACCACCAGGTCTTCGAGATCCAGGTTCTCCAAGGCCGAGCTCATGGACGGAGTGACTCGTGGGCTGGTGGTGAGCTTGATCTCGAAGCCGCGGCGGGTGCTCCCGTTGCGGATAAGCAGATCCAACTCGGCGCCGCTGTGCAGCTTCCAGAAGAAGCATTCTTCAGGGCGGGCCCCGAGATGAGCCACCACCTCGCCGATCGCGAAGCCCTCCCAGGAGGCTCCCACTTTGGGATGGCTAAGCAGATCGTCCCTTGACTCCAACCCCAGCAACGCATGGAGGATGCCGCTGTCAGACAGGTAGATCTTCGGGGCCTTCACCTGGCGCTTGGCCAAATTCTCGTGCCAAGGTTCCAGCCGCTTCGCCATGAAGGTCGAGCAGAGGGTGTCGAGGTAGCCGCGAACAGTCTTTTGAGAGACGCCGAAGGCGCGCGCCAGCTCGGAGCCGTTCCAGATCTCCCCATGGTAGTGGGCGAGCATGGCCCAGAATCTCCG
>Ga0126305_10000026_pt1 | contig 62849 bp, 63 predicted proteins | sample Plot26_FD_92536 | JGI IMG/M metagenome (GOLD analysis project Ga0126305, IMG submission 92536) | Serpentine soil microbial communities from UC McLaughlin Reserve, CA, USA - Plot26 | ecosystem: Environmental > Terrestrial > Soil > Grasslands | place: USA: UC McLaughlin Reserve, Lake County... | reverse complement strand
GAGGAGCGCGCCGCCGCTATCTCGGCCTACCTCGGGCACCTCGGCGGGGCCGTCGAGGAGTCGGAGGGCTACGAAGTGAAGCCCGGGATCGAGGACCTGCTGCCGCGACTGGCGGGCGAAGGAATCCTGCTCGGGATCGTCACCGGCAACATCGAAGCCGCCGCCCACCTGAAGCTGGCCCGCGGCGACCTCGACCGGTACTTCAGTTTCGGCGGCTACGGCTCCGATTCGAGCGACCGCACCGAGCTGACCAGGAAGGCGGTCGAGCGCGGGGGGCAGGTCGCGGGCGGCCCGCTCGACCGCGACGCGACGATCGCCGTCGGCGACACCCCGCGCGACGTCGAAGCAGGCCACGGAGCCGGCATCCGCGTCGTCGGCGTCGCCACCGGCAAGTACTCGGTCGAGGAGCTGCGCGAGGCGGGCGCCGACTGGGCGATCCCGAGCGTCATTTCGGACTTCCCGGCCTGATTGCCTCTAAAGTCATCGACCATGCGGGGGCGAGGGGAAATCCTAGGTTGGCGGCTGACCGCGCTGGGAATGCTCGCCGCGCTGTTGCTGCTCGGTGGCTGCGGATCCTCCTCCGATTCGTCCTCGCCCGAGCCAACCGGTACCAGAGGCGAAGTCGACTTCGATGCCCGGCGGGCCTACTCCCTCGTGCGTCTCCAAGTCGAGGCGGGACAGCGGCCCGCAGGCTCGCCGCAGTTGCGGAAGGTCGGCGACGAGTTGGTGCACCTCCTGCCCGGGGGCCGGTTCGAACCGCTTCCTGGCCAGCCCGGCCTGCGCAACATCGTCGGCAGAATCCCCGGCGAGGAACCGGCAATCGTCCTCGGCGCGCATTACGACACGCTGGTCGAGCCGAAGGGATTCGTCGGAGCCAACAACGGGGCTGCCGGATCTGCTGTCGTGATCGAGGCGGCGCGAGCCCTGGAGTCGGCCGGCCTTCCGGACGGCCGGGAAATCCGCTTCGTCCTCTTCGATGGCGAGGAGCCCGCCGGGGCGATTCCCGACACCGCCGCCGAGTTCTATCGCCAGGGTCTGCGAGGCTCGCGCGCCTACGTGGCGGCCCATCCCGATCAGACCGAGGCGATGGTCCTCCTCGACTACGTCGGGCACAGGGGTTTGAAACTCACCAGGGAGGAAGACTCGACCCCGTGGCTCTGGCGCCGGCTCTTCGAGGCCGCCGGGACGGTAGGCGCCTCGCGCTTCTTCGGCGAAGGAACCGGCGCAGCCATCCTCGACGACCACACTCCATTTCGGCGCGCCGGCGTCCCCGCGGTCGACCTGATCGATTGGCGCTACCCCGGCCATAGCCTCGCCGACGGCCTCGACAAGATCTCGGTCGAGAGCCTGGGCGGGGTGGGGGACGCCGTCGCGCAGCTGGCCGCCGAACTGCGTGCCGAATAGCTCCTACTAGGAGCTAGGAGGCTTTGGTGCAGCGTGCCTGGTAGATGTTGGTAAAGCCGCTTTCGAAGCCGTTCCGCGCCGCCCGCAGGTAGAGGCGCCAGACACGGATCCGTTCCGGGCCGGCGAGGCGGGTCGCCTCCTCCAGGTTGTCGTCGAGGTTCTGCGCCCAGTGCTTCAACGTCTTCGCGTAGTCGGAGCCGAAGTCCTCGACGTGGTGGGCGACGAAACCGGCGCGTTCCAGCGCCAGCAGGTTGCGCGAGAGGTGCAGTGGGGCGGCATCGGGGAAGACGTAGCGCTCCGAGAACGGGCCAGCCTCACCATCGGTGTGGCGGAGGCGGGTGATTCCGTGGTTGAGGAGGCGGCCACCAGAGTCCAACAGCCCAGCCAGCGTTTCAGCGTAGACCTCGATCTGGGCGGAGCCGACGTGCTCGACCATGCCGATGCTGGCAATCGCGTCGAACTTCTCGCCCGTGGTCGTCAGGTCGCGATAGTCCATCACCCGAATGTCGACGTGATCGGCGACGCCCGCTTCCTCGGCCCGCTGGCGCGCCTTTTCGGCCTGCGGGGGAGAGAGGGTGATGCCGACCACGTTGGCGCCGTACTTGGTCGCGGCCCAAAGGGGGAAGCCGCCCCAGCCGCAGCCGACGTCGAGAACGCGCTCGCCCTCCTTGATCTCGAGCTTGCGGGCGACGGTGTCGAGCTTCTCCTCCTGCGCTTCCTCCAGCGTCTTCATCTCGCCGTCGCGCCAGATCGCGCAGCTGTAGACCATCGTCGGCCCGAGGAAGAGCTCGAAGAACTCGTTGGAGACGTCGTAGTGGTGGCGCACCGCGCGAGCGTCGCGCTCCTTGCTGTGGCGCTTGCCGCTCGGCCGCAGCTCGGCGGCGGGTCGCGGCGGTGGCTTGACGATCCCCATCGCCCGGACCGCGGCCAGCATCAGCGCTCGCTGGTCGGTCTTGTCCAGCGCGGGCGGCTGCCAGCCGTCGAGGACGCGGATCACCTTGTCGATGTCGTCGACCTCGAGCTCGCCGCTGACGTAGGCGCGGCCGAGGCCGAGCTGCCCCGGGGCGCGCAGCGCGTGGGCGAGCGCCTTGGGGGAGCGGACGCTGAAGGTGGGGCCGTCCTCGGAGGTGGAGGGGAGGCTGGAGCCATCCCAGAATTCGATCGTGAAAGGCCGCTCCGGGAGCCGGTTTGCGATCTCTTTGCGCAGCGGCGCCGTGTTTGCGAAAGGCATCGCGCGGGAGCCTACCCAGAAGCGATTGGCCGCGAGGCCAGGACGACGCCCCCTATCATCGGCCCCCATGACGACCGTCGGACCCCTCCCCTCAGACATCCAGCCCGTTGAGAACGAGACCCGGGATCGGATCATCACCGGCCTCGTCACCGTGATCCCGTTCCTCGCCGTCATCGTCGCCGGTTGGCAGGTGTGGGGAAGCGCTTTGAACTGGACCGACGTCTTCCTCTTCGTCGGCATGTACTTCCTCACCGGCGTCGGCATCACCGTCGGATTCCACCGCCTCCTCACCCACCGCTCCTTCAAGACCGCGCCGTGGCTGCGCGGCCTCTTCGGGATCCTCGGGTCGGCCGCGATCGAGGGGCCGGTGATCTCCTGGGTCGCCGACCACCGCAAGCACCACACCTTCTCCGACGAACAGGGCGACCCCCACAGCCCGCACGTCGACCACGGGGGCGGATTGAAGGGGGCGATGAAGGGCCTCTTCCACGCCCACGTGGGCTGGATCTTCATCCACACCCAGCGCGGCAACAAGGAGCGCTTCGCACCGGACCTGTTGAAAGACCCGGTGATCAACTGGGTCGACCGCACCTTCATCTACTGGGCGATCCTCGGCCTGCTGCTGCCCTTCTTCCTCGGCTGGATCATCGGCGGCACCCTCGTCGCCGGCCTCACCGGCCTGCTCTGGGGCGGGCTCGTCCGGGTCTTCGTCCTCCACCACTTCACCTACAGCATCAACTCGCTCTGCCACACCTTCGGCAAGCGCGAATTCGAGACCACCGACGAGTCGCGCAACCTGGCCCTGATCGCGATTCCGACCCTGGGCGAGGCCTACCACAACAGCCACCACGCCTTTCCGACCTCGGCCACTCACGGCCTGCGCTGGTGGCAGATCGACATCTCCTCGCTGGTCATCAACGGCCTCGAGAAAGTCGGCCTCGCCTGGGACGTGGTGCGGGTTACGCCAGAGCGCCAGGCCGCCAAAGTCGCCGGTTAGCTACGGCGCTTCGTCGGCCTCGTACCAGTCAATCCAGGAATCGCAGGCTTGTGGGAGCGGCACCGTGCGGTGCGGCCCGGCCGGGACCGCGACCAGCTCGCCGACGTAAGCCTTGCCGTCGTAGCCGCTGAGGGACTGGAGGGTGCTCGCCCCGTCGGTGCGGACGGTGAAATTGACCTCTCCGCCCTTGCTCTCGAAGCGGCCGGCGGGCCAGAACTGGCCGTTGTTGCCGAGGCTGATCGTGTTCGGCCGCTGGCCGTCGAGCGCCGCCTCCAGCTCCTCGCTGAAACCCGGTGCCGAGAGCGTGAGGTCGAAGGGGGAGAAGTACTGCAGCGAGAGGTTCCAGCTTCCGGGCGGGAGACGCAGCGACTGCGAGGTCGCGGAGTCGGTCTCGAGGACGCTGCCGTCATCCCAGGCGCTTTTCTGCCCGATCACGGCGTCGGGGAAGATCCCAGCCTGGCCGGAGTTGGCGAGGAGGATGCGCACCTCGGGTGAGGCGCAGCCCGCGTAAGCCGCCGCCTCGGTGCCCTCGAGGAGGACGTGGCGGTCCTCCGGCGTCTCTCCGGTCTGCTTCCAGAGCACGTAGGAGGGCGTGACCTTGATTCGCTTGAAGTTCGGCGGCGGCTGGCTGTTCCAGGCGGCGCGGCTGGTGATTACGTAGGGGAAGCGGTCGAGGGTGCCGCGGGAGAAGGAGTCGAAGTCGACCGGGCTGTAGGCGTCGCCGGTGTCGAATGGCTTCTCGGCGCTGGGCGAGACGTCGTCGTCGGGGAACTCGACCAGGGGCACGTGGGTGTCGGCGCCCATCAAGCCGTAAGCGGCGTAGCGGTCCTGGCCGGCGTAGAGGACTGGTTGGCCGTGGACGATCGGCAGGAACGCCTTCAGCTCGGAGCCGTGGCCGGGGGGTCCGATCGGGGCGTCGCGCAGGGCAAGGAAGGACGACCAGACCGCGCCGCCGATGAAGGCGACGGCCAGCAGGGTCCAGGCCAGCTGCAGGGGCGCCGGGGGAGGGGGTCCGGCGGACAACTGCGGGGAGGGTCCGGCGGACCCCCTCCCCCGGCGCCCGAGGCGGAGGAGTTCTTCGAGTAGCGGACGGACGATTACGAGCATTGCCAGAGGCGCCAGGATCATCAGGGCCTTGGCCTGTGAGTAGTCGCCGCTCGAAGGCAGTGAGACGAGATAGAGGAGGGCTCCGGCTCCCAAGGCGATGGGCATGGTTGCTTCGCGGCGCCTCACCCACCAGGCGGTTCCGGCGAGGAGGGCGAGGATCGCGATGACGCCCGCCAGAGCCGGATAGCGGGCGCCTCCGGCGGCGTCGAGGCGGTAGTTGGAGGTGGGCCAGACCCCCAGCGCCTCCAGCGGTGAGACGGGCCCGTAGGTATTGCTGGCGGCCACCTTTTTGAAGCTGCTGGCGAAGCCGAAGGGGCCGACCAGGGTGACGAGAACCGCCAGTCCGGCGAGGACACCGATCGTCAGCAGGGTCGCCGGCCGCAGCAAGAAGCGCAGCAGCGAGCGTGGGCGGAGCGCTGCCCTTACCTCAGGCAGAGTGAGGCTCCAGAGGACGAGGATCGCCACCGGCCAGGCGACCCCGGCGAAGCTGTACGAGAAGAAGATTCCGCCCATCAAGGCCAAAGGCGGTAGGAGCCAGAGCAAGGGGGGTCCATCTCCAGACACATCTCGCCGCGCTCGATGTTGAGTGTCTGGTGACGGACCCCCCTTGCTCTGGCTATTGAGCGTGGTCAGCCAGACCGCGAAGGCCAGGACGAGGAGGGCCTCAGCTAACTCCTTGAAGGCGGCCTGGGCGTAGTAGGAAGCAGCGAGATAGGGAAGAGCCACCAAGACGGCTGCCAGGGTTCGGCGAGTGGAGGTCATGCGGCGAAGGGCTCCCAGGGCCGTGAGGCCGGTCATTACGCCGATCGCGATGATCTCGCCGAGGAAGGCTTGGGCGAGGCCGATGCCTGGGACGGAGGCGGTCGCTACCGCCAGTCCGTGGGGGCCGAGTGGGTAGCCGGGATCGGGGGCGGGGCCGAAGCCGCTGCGCAGCCACTCCGCCCAAGCGAGGTGGAGGCCGAGGTCGTTGTTGAAGCCGACGCCGAGCAGGCCCCAGCGGCCGCTGACCGCGAACGGGATCGAGAGCACGAGGGCGATTACCAATGCCACCGGCAGCCCTTCCCGCCAAGCTACGCCGGCGTTCGTCCTTTCTCGGGATATAGCCGACAAAGGACGAACGCCGACTCGCCAGAGGACCACCGCCGCGACAACGACCAGCGCTGCGAGCCCCACCGTTGCCGAGGTCCCGTGACCGGGAGCTCGCGCCAGCAGGCCGGTGACGGTGAGGATCGCGCCGAAGCCGACCGCAGGCTCCAGCCATGACCAGTCCCGCCGTCCCGCGAGCGAGAGAATTGCCCTGCCGACCAGCAGCGAGACGGCGCAGACGAGCGCCGCCGAGGCGTAGGTACCGATCATCAGGCGCTGGAACTTATGGGAGCGGGCGCTTTCAGTACTTCTCGGCGGCCCGCTCGAGCGTCTCGCGCAGGTTCTCCCCCCGCAGCGGATGCTCGTGCCCGGCCCCGACCACCTGCGGTTCCAGCGCCGCCAGCCGACGCAACGACTCCTTCGCCTTCGCGTGGTCCCAGGCCCAGGCCGGGTGGGGGACGCTCGCCTCGCCCTCCGGCAGCGGTTTCAGCCGCGCCGAGTCGACCAGGTAGACGACGTCGGAGACCAGCGCCACCCGGTCGCTCTCGCGCCAGAGCCCGATCAGCCCAGGGGCGTGGCCGGGAAAGTGGAGCACCTTGAAGCCGGCGACTTCGTCGCCTTCGATCACCGTGTCGGCGATCCGCACCGCGCCGCCGTCCCAGCGCCGCAGCAGGAAGGGATAGAGCCGGCGGACCCAGGCGACCGGCAGCTGCGAGAGGTCCATGTAAGGGGCGATCGCGGCGTCGCTTTCGGCGTCGGCCTTGTCGTCCGGGTGGCAGAGCACAGGGACATCCATGAACGGAGCGGTGCCGCGGTGGTCGGCGTGGGCATGGCCGAGGACGACTCGCTTCAGCCCCCCGAGCTCCTCGGCCGCGGCTCGCGCCTTCTTGCGCATCGCCTTGGTCCCGGCGTCGAACTGGACGACCCCGTCGCCGTCCTCGAGGAAGTAGATGTTCATCGCGCCGCGGAAGTCCCCCCGCAGGAGCCAGACCCCGTCGGCAACCTTCTCCAGTGCCATGCGCCCACCCTAACGCGGGTCACAGACCATCTAGGGTTCCCGCCGTGCCGTGGATCTGGAGAGCGGGGATGGTCGTCCTCGTCGTCTGCCTCGCCGTCTCGATGGTGGTCGCCGTCTACCGCCTGGCTACGACCCCGACCGAAATCCTCGGCGACGGCTTCCGCGGCCTGCCGGCGAAGCAGCAGCGCTGAGTCGCGGGCTACGCCCCGGTCGCTTAGTATCGGCCCCGTTCAGCGACGAAGGAGGCGGCGTGTTCAATCGCATCGTGGTCGGGACGGATGGCTCAGAGACGGCCACCCAGGCGGTGGCGCAGGCGATCGAGCTTGCCAAGGCCTTCGGGGCGGAACTGAGCATCGTCAGCGCCTATGCGCCGATCTCCGGCGCCCGGGTGAAAGGCGAGGCAAGCGGAGCCCCCGCGGACGTCGCCTACGAGATTGGCCCACGTGAGGATGTCAACCTGATCCTCGACGCCGCCGCGGCCGAGGTGAAAGCGGCAGGCATCGAGGTTAAAACCCATCCAGTCGAGGGCGACCCGGCCGACGCGATCCTCAACGTCGCCGAAGAAACGAAGGCTGACCTGATCGTCGTCGGCAACAAAGGGATGACGGGCGCGCGCCGCTACCTGCTCGGCAGCGTCCCCAACAACGTCTCCCACCACGCCCCCTGCTCGGTAATCATCGTCCGCACTACCTAGATCGCTGCGGCTACCTGGCAGCTGGGTAGAACCTGGGGAAGGTCCCGGTTGCCCGTCCGACGTCGATCAGGCCGGCCCCCTGCTGGGTGCGGGGGAGGCCGAGGTCGCGGGCGGTGTGGCGGAGCTGTTTGCGCACCATGTCGACCTTGCGTTCCGGCGGCAGGGTGGGATCGATGACGCCGCCGGCGAGGACCATCGCGGCCGCCCCTGAGACGTGGGCGGCGGCCATCGAGGTGCCGGTGTAGTTCGCCGGGATCGCGAATTCGTCGGTCGTCCCGGCTCGCAGCGTCACCTGGTAGATCGGCCGCGCCGCGACCGAGAGGCAGCGGCTCTGCGGCTCGCCGCCGCCGGGCGCGACGAGGTCGATGACGGCGCCCGCGAGGGCGTAGTTGCCGAGGCAGCCACCCTCGGTCGTGCCGCTGACGCCGATCACCCGCGGGCCGGTGGCGGGAGCCGATACGCATTCATCCGCGCCGAGGTTGCCGGCGGAGGCGACGGTGACGATTCCGTGCTTGTAGGCCGCCCGCAGGGCTTCGTCGACGAGCGGCACCCGCTCGCTGCATTCGAAGTTGAAGCTCATGTTGATGACATCGGCGTCGTGGGCGATCGCGAACCGGATCCCCTTGGCGATGTAGGAGGCGAAGCCTTCTCCGTTGGCGCCGAGGACCCGGATCGGCATCAGCTTCGCGTTGTAGGCGAGGCCGGTGACGCCGATTCCGTTGCCGGTCTTCTCGGCGATCGTGCCGGCGACGTGGGTGCCGTGGCCGCCTTCGTCCAGCGGGAAGCGGTCGCGGCCGACAAAGTCGTAGCCGGGCACGAACTGGCCGCGCCCGAAGTCAGGGCTGCGCCGGAACCTGGTCCCAAAGGAGCGATAGGCGACGCCGCTGTCGAGCACCGCGACGACGACCCCCGACGCCCCGGGCCTGCCGAAGTCGATCAGGTTGCGCCAGGCGCCGGCCGCGTCGATTCCGCCAGGGGAGATGGGCAGCGAGCTGGTGGAGGAGCTGCGAGGGGAGAGGAAATTCCACTGCTTGAAAGCCCAGTCGCCGGCGCCGACGGAGGATTCGGCCGCCGTTTCCAGCATGCCCGAGTCGTTCGGGTCATATGGCTCCGGTTCGGTGGCGGAGGCGGTGGCGACGTAGTCGGGCTCGGCATAGACGACCGCGGGACTGCCCCGCAGCGCCCGCGCCGTCCGCCGCACGCCGACGCCTGCCGGCAGCCCCAGCACCCGCCCACGATCCTCGCCCTTGAACTTGACCAGCAGCTGTTGCGGGGCGAACTCCCGCGCCTGCCCGATCCCTTCGGCCGCCTGGGCAGGGGATCCGGTCGCGAACAGGACCGCGCTCAGCGCCAGTGGCGGGAGGATGCGAAGAAGTCGTCTCATCAGGTTCAGGGCGCCTGCCGGACCCCCGCGCCCGGCCAGGTACTCCATGAACACCGCGTTGCCGCGGAAGTTGTCGGCGGACATACTCCCGCATCGTGAACACGGGCACTTTCGATGCGGCGATGGAGATCGCGCTGGAGGAGGCGCGCAAGGCCGAGGGTCACGGCGACGTGCCGATCGGGGCGGCGATCTTCCGCGAGGCTGAGCTGCTCGCGCGCGCCGGCAACGAGCGCGAGTTGCGCCGCGACCCGACCGCTCACGCCGAGGTGCTTGCAATCCAGGCCGCGGCCGAAGCCCTGGGAGGCTGGCGGTTGCCGGAGACGACCCTCTTCGTCACCCTCGAGCCCTGCGCGATGTGCGCCGGGGCGATCGTCCTCGCCCGCATCCCCCGGGTCGTCTATGGCACCCCCGACCCCAAGGCCGGGGCCGCCGGCAGCGTTCTCGACGTCCTCCGCGAGCCCGCCCTGAACCACAGTCCCGAAGTCGTCGCGGGTGTGCGCGAAGGGGAGTGCGCGGCGCTGCTACGCAACTTCTTCGCGAGTCGTCGCGGCTAGAGCGCCGATACCCTGTGCTGACCCGGAGAGGTGTCCGAGTGGCTTAAGGAGCGCGATTGGAAATCGCGTGGGCGGGGTTAACCCGCCTCGTGGGTTCGAATCCCACCCTCTCCGCTCCGGGAATTGGTGGTTTTTTGCCGAAGTACATCCCGATCGGTTTGAGGTCGACTCTATACTCAGCGCCGTGATGGAGCTCTCTCTGACGCTTCGTTGCAGCGCGGGAGGACCGGCATTTCTTGGCCGATGATGCCGGTCCTCTCCCATTCCCCTGGCAGCGCTCAAAGAACTGCCGCGTAAGCCAAGGGTAGCGGCGAGTCAAGCCTGGCGCAAAGCGGGAATCGAGGGACGGGCCGGGATCGGCTCGTCGCGATAGTCGTCCAGGGAGACGACGATCGCCTCCGCCTCCGGAAGCGGCGTCGCCGGCCGGTGCCCGCGCAGCCGCTCGTGAGTGCAGACGACGTAGCACCACTCCATCAGTCGCAGCCGCGAGGCGGGATCGATTTCGAGGATCGTGGCGCCGACGAGGAACTTCCCCTCGCTCTCCCGGCAGGTCCTCACTTCAACCTGAGCGGCGACCTCGTGTTGCTCGCCGGCGGCGTCGGTCAGTTTCAGCAAGACCGCGGGCTGGCTGCCGCTCTCGAGCGGGGCGGCGGCGACCAGGCCGACGCCGGCGGCGGAGGCATCCACGAGCCGGGCCTCGGTGTGGGCATCCGGCGTGTAGACGTCGGCCGCGGCGTCGCCCTCGAAGCGATAGACGAGCCGGCGCTGGCGGCGGCGGCCGACCGCAAGCGTCGTTGACAGCAGCCGTCGCAGCTCGTAGAGGCCAAGTAGTGGGACGACGAAGGCGGCGATTCCCGGCAGGTCGGGGAGGGGACCAGCACCGAAGAGGTCGAGTATCCGCAGCAGCGTCCCTCCGGCAAGCAGGACGATGCAGAAGAGGACGAGGTGGAGCTTTCGCACAGCCGCGATGCCGCCACCGTCGCGCCCCTGCTTCGGGGTCACCTTGAAGGCGGTCTTCCCGGGGAAGAGGCCGCAGCGCAGCGCCCGGGTGTAGATCTCCATCGTCAGCAACTCGTAATGGACCGACTCGGGGACCCGCATGTAGCCGCGGGCGAGGGCGGACCCGGCAGCGAGGTTGAGGGTGAGGTAGGGGACCCAGAGCGCGGCCAGGGCGGCGATGCTGATCTTCATCGGCAGCTCGCCCGTCCAGAGGACGAGGCCGAGGGTGAGCAGGAGCAGCAGCCGCATCGGCGGCGCCAGGTAAGCGAGCAGGCTGGCGAGGTAGGAGAGCCGCTGCAGCGGGCTCAGGCTCCTTGCCCGCAGCGGTGACTCCGGCAGCCTGAAGACGGCAAGGTTGCCCCGAGCCCAGCGATCGCGCTGGAGCAGGTAGCCGTCGAGGTCGTGGGGCGCCAGGCCCTGGACGAGGACCTCGTCGTGGTAGCGGCTGCGCCAGCCGTGGCGCTGCAGCCGGATCGTCGTGTGGAAGTCCTCGGCGATCGTCTCGGTTGCGACGCCGCCGATCTCCAGCAGCGCGTGGCGGTTGATCAGCGCCGCCGAGCCGCACCAGTAGGCAGCGCCGTGGCGGTCCTTGCCCGGGCAGATCACCCGGTAGAAGAGAGACTGCTCGTGGCGGCCGACGACGTAGTGCTGAACCGAGTCGTGGTTGAAGAAGTCATGCGGCGTTTGCACCAGCGCCATCCGCTCGTCGTCGAAGTAGCCGACGAGCGCGTCGAGCGCGTCGGGCATCGGTACGTGGTCGGCGTCGAGGACGAAGACGAGGTCGCCCTCGGTGCGGGGCAGCGCGGCATTCAGGTTCCCGGCCTTGGCGTGGACGTTGTCCGGACGGGTCAGGTACTCGGCCCCGGCCAACTCCGCGAGCTCCCGCATCTCCTCCCGGCGGCCGTCGTCGAGGAGGTAGGTCGTATGGGGGTAGGTGAGGGCGCGGCAGCCCGCCAGCGTCGCCATCACCACCTCGACCGGCTCGTCATAGGTGCAGACGTAGACGTCGATCTTTCGGCCGGAAGTGGTCGCGGGCCGCTCCATTTTCGACCGCGACCAGGAGAACCAGGTCAGGATGCCGAGCGCGTAGAGGCCGTAGACCTCCGTTGCCAGCAGCATCGCGAAGGCGACTGGGTTTGCGCCTTCACCGCTCCAGCCGACGCGCCAGGTGAGATAGCCGAGACCCCAGACGAGCGCCGCAAGCGCAAGCGTCCGCAGCAAGACAGGGTGCCGGTCAAAGAACTGTCCGGCTCGGGTTTGCTCCCCATTGGCCACATGGTCTAGTCGGCAACGAACCCCGGATTCTTGAGCGGAGGGGGTGGGATTCGAACCCACGAGCGCCTTGCGACGCCAACAGTTTTCGAGACTGCCCCGTTCAACCACTCCGGCACCCCTCCGGGAGATACGGGAAGTTGATTCTAGGCCCGCGTGGAGCTCTTGCGGGAGGCGGGGGCGACGCCAGCCGCAAAACGGCTGTACTTAATGTCCAATTTTAGTACTCTGGATCTAGTTGACCGCGAATGCCTCATCAGCCGCCCGATGACCCTCGTAGGGAAGAACTACGAAGTACATCAGCGAGGGGAGGAGCGCCTCGAGCTGGTCGTACTCCTGCCTGCAGAGGCGGGAGTAGAGGAGCGATTCGACTCCGCCGACGATCCCGGAAGCGGTCATCGCGCTCGGTGGAGGCCGCTCGGGCAAGAGCTCTTCTGCTTGCGATTGCAGGCAGCGGGCGAAATCGTCCATCAGCTCGACACGACGCCTAACGGCTGCGGCGCTAGCCGCGCGCGCCTCGACAATCATCGTCCGCGCGGTGTCGGGTTCGCTGCTGGCGAAACGGAGCAGCGCTTGGAGGCCGAGGCGGACCCGATCACGCCAGACCTCACCTCCCTTGCGGGCAGCGGCGTCGACCTTGTTGCGCAGGCGCTCGGCACTCGTGTCGAAGGCAGCCAGGAAGCAATCTTCCTTGTTGGAAAAGTGTTCGTAGAAGGTGGGTCGGGAAACGCCGGCCCGATCGATCACGTCCTGAACGTTCGTTTCGAGGTAGCCGAGTTCGGCCGCCGCGTTCAGCATCGCTACGATCAATCGCTCCCGTTGGATCGCTCGGATCAGGTCAGGGGGAAGCTTGCGTACTCCAGACGGGAATTTGCCACTGCTGTTGGCAAGCAGATCGAGGGCAGCCTGGACCTGCTCGGGGGGCCAGTCATCACCGATCGCCGTGAGGAGGGTCTCTTGGCTCAGCTGAATTCGATTGAAGGACACCAGGGAACTCAAAAGTTTCTATTAAAAACGACGGGGGTTCTGTCACGGTACCAGAACGTTGGCCAGGCACGTGCTTCGTCCAGGGTCAGCCGGGTTCCTCGGTGGCGAATCCAGCGCACTGGGGGGTATGCCCGATGAGCTCCACCCGCCCTGAGCTGCCGCGCGAGTTCGTCGCCGGCCACAAGCGGCGTCGGATGATGGAGGCGATCGCCGAGCTGACCGCCGAACAGGGATACGAAGCGACCAAGATCGCCGACATCGTCCGCCGCGCCGCGGTGGCGCGGAAGACCCTCTACGACAACTTCGACGGCAAGGAGGACCTCTTCCTCTCTGCTGTCAACGCGACGATGACCGATATGCGCGTCGCGGTTGAAGGGGCCTGCGAGCGCAGCGGCTCCGAGCCGGAAGACGGAATCGTCGCCGGGCTCGAGGCGCTCTTGGACTTCATCGCCGAGCATCCGGCGGCGACGCGGATGTGCATGGTCGAGGCGATCTCGGCGACCCCCAGCTCAGCCCGGCTGTACGACGCCGGGGTGCACGAATTTGTCGAGCTGCTGCAAAAGAGGGCCCCCAAGGAGGCGGATCTGCCTGACACGATCGAGGAGTCGTTGGTCGGAGGCGTGGCCTGGATTCTGCAACTGCAGATCCGCAGGGATGACGCCGAGCAGGTTCCCGAGCTCCTGTCCGAACTGTCCCAATTCGTCCTCTCGCCGTACCTCGGTGTAGTAAAGGCGGTGAACACCGGGAGGCGAAAGTGACAGTACGGTGGCAGACTCCAATCCTGCAATGGACTCCGACGCGGGAATGGAGAAGCTGCCACGGGGACGCCACGGCCTCTCTCCGGAGTTCGTTGCACGGAACCAGCGCCAGCGCCTGATCGGTGGTCTTATCCAGGGTCTGTACGAGGTCGGGTATCAGAAAACCACCGTGTCACTCATCGGCCAGCGCGCGGCCGTCTCCAAGAGTGACTTCTACAAGCACTTCGAAAGCAAGGACGACTGCTTCATCGCCGCCTACGACGCCGCGATCGAGCGAATCCACGGCCAGCTGACGGCGGCTTGCGAAGAGGCCGATGACCAGGAGTGGTCGCAGTACATCTCCCACGCGATCGAAGCGCTGCTGAAGCTCTTTGCCGCCGAACCGGCATTGGCCAGCATCGCCCTCGTCGAAGGGCTCAGGGCAGGACGTGGCGTCTACGACCGCTACCAGGTCGCGATCGAGTCCTTCGTCGGGTTGATGAAACGAACCGAACCACCTCGCGCGGAGGGCACCCAGGTGCCGGAGGCGACCGATGAAGCAATCGTCGGTGGGATCGCGGCGATGCTCGGCCGCCGCGTGCTCGCCGGCGAAACCGAGCAGTTGACTGAGCTTTTTCCGGAGATCCTCGAGTTCGTCCTCGCCGCGTACCTGGGCGCTGAGGAGGCGCGGCGAATAGTCTCCGCGGGATGAGCGAACCGCGGCGCGGGGTCCTCCCCTCCCAGGCACTGAACGAGGCGATCGAGGAAGAGTGGGTCAGCTCCGGCGAATACCGGATTCGCCCCGAGGCCGTGCAGCCGGCGAGCATCGACCTACGGCTCGGTGACTTCGCCTGGGCGCTGCGCTGCTCGTTTTTGCCCGACGTGGACTCGACCGTCGAGGAGAAGACCGAGGACCTCGCTTTCCAGCGTGTAGACCTCCGCGACGGAGCCGTGTTGGAGCGCGACCGGCCTTATCTGGTGCCGCTGATCGAGGAGCTGAACCTGCCCGCTGAGGTGAGGGCGAAGGCGAACCCGAAGAGCTCGACGGGAAGGCTCGACGTCTTCACCAGGGTGATCACCGACCGCCACCACCGCTTCGACGACATCCGTACCGGTTATCGCGGCAGGCTCTACCTCGAGATCGTGCCGCGGTCGTTTGCGATCCAGGTGAAGACCGGGCTCTCGCTGAACCAGCTGCGCTTGGCCAGGGGCGATGTGCGCCTCGGCGATGACGAGATCCGCGAGCTCCAGGACGAGTTCCCGCTCCTCTACCTCGACTCGCACGCCCTTCGCCAGTCCGAGCTGGCGCTCGCCGACGGCCTCTTCCTCAGCCTCGATCTCTCGGGCCCGACGGACCGGGTCGTCGGCTACCGGGCGAAGAAGAACAGCCTGCCGGTCGACCTCTCCCGGGTACGCGCCTACAGGTGGACCGACTACTGGGACCCGGTTTACCCGGAGCCCGGCGGCAGGGTGGTGCTGGAGCCGGAGATCTTCTACCTCCTGCTCTCCGCCGAGGGAGTTTGCATCCCGCCCCAGATCGCCGCCGAGATGATGGCCTACGACCCGACCGCGGGGGAGCTGCGCACCCACTACGCGGGCTTCTTCGACCCCGGCTTCGGCTACGACCCAGGCGGCGGCCGCCACGGCAGCAGGGCGGCGCTGGAGGTGCGCGCGCGAGACGTCTCCTTCATGGTCGAGCACCGCCAGCCCGTCTGCAAGCTCGGGCTCGAGTGGATGTCGGAGCCCGCCGAGCGCCTCTACGGCACCGATCTCGGCTCCAACTACCAGGGCCAGGTGACGATGCTCAGCAAGCACTTCGAGGAGCAGACGGCGGGGGTCGCCGTCCCAGTCGACGCCTAGCTGATCGATCGGGGGAGGGTGCCGGGTGGGGGTCCCTGGGAGCACCTCCGCCGAGAGGAGTGGGAATAGCTGTCGGCTCGAACCGAGTCGGCTCGGCTCCGTGCCGAGTACCCAGGGACCCCCCACCCGGCACCCTCTGCGGCACGGCTTTCCTGACGCCAAACCGCGAGGCACGCCGATAATCGATGTCGGTTGCGGCCTCGCGCCGGGGTAGCATCGACCCGATGGCGGAGCGCACCTGGAGCGTTTATCTCGCGGGGGAGATCCATAGCGATTGGCGAGAGCGCATCGAAGCGGGTGTGCGCGAAGCAGCCCTCTCTGTTGAGTTCTCGGCCCCGGTGACGGACCATGCAGCCTCCGATGATGCGGGCACTGGCACGCTGGGGCAGGAGGGGGATGCCTTCTGGCGCGACCACAAAGGGGCCGGCGTCAACGCGATCCGCACCCAGACCCTGATTCGTGGCGCCGACATCCTCGTCGTCCGCTTCGGCGACAAGTACCGCCAGTGGAACGCGGCCTTCGACGCTGGCTACGCCGCCGCCTTCCTCCGCTACGTGATCCGAGGCGAATTGCCGTAGCCGACTTTTGACACAGCGGGCTGTGGCAAGAGTCCGATGCGCTTTCGCTACCGATGAATGTGCGAACATGTGTTCGTATGAGATGGGATGAGCAGAGGGTCGAGAAGGATCTTCGCCTTCCGGGCGTCGGGGACGGCACCGTCGTCCGCACCTTCGACGCGCCGGAGGCGATGGGGATCAACTTTCACGAGGTTCGGGCGCGTTCGGCGCTCAACCACGTGCCGGGAAGCCGCTACGGGTTCAACTGGACGATCAACCAGTACAGGGGCTGCACCCATGCCTGCACTTTTTGTTTTGCCCGCCGCACGCATAAATACCTGGAGCTGGACGCCGGACGGGACTTCGAGCGGGAGATCGTCGTCAAGGTCAACATCCCGGAGCTGCTGAGGGCGGAGCTGGCGCGGCCGCGCTGGCGGCGGGAGTTGGTGGCGCTGGGTACGAACACCGACCCCTACCAGTGGGTCGAGAGCCGCTACCGGATGATGCCCGAGATCCTCGAGGCGCTGGAGGCGGCGCAGACGCCGGTCACGGTCCTGACCAAGTCGCCCCTGGTGATGCGCGACGTCGAGATCTTCGAGCGCATGGCGGCCAACGGGCTGCCGGTCTCGGTCAACCTTTCTGTGCCGACGCTGGATGAGGGGGCCTGGCGCGCGACCGAGCCCCACACCCCGAGCCCGTCGGCACGCCTCAATGCTGTCGAAGAGCTGCGCAAGCGCGGCATCGACTCGGGCGTCCTCATCGCCCCGCTGATGCCCGGCATCAACGACCATCCAGACCAAGTCCGCCCGATCGTCGAGAGAGCCAAAGCCGCCGACGCCACCTTCCTAGGCGGTGTCGCCCTCCACCTCCGCGACGAGGTAAAGGACGTCTTCTTCGCCTGGCTCCAAGAGAAACGCCCCGACCTCCTCCCCAAATACGAGGCTCTCTACCAGGACCGCGCCTACATGCGCCCGGAGCAACGCAAACACACCACGAGAGCGATCAAAGGCTGGGGCAGAGGAAGAGCGTCAAAACCATCCGCCCCTCGGGCGGGTGGCGTGGGCGCCGGGGACCCCGAGCATTCTGCGCAGGGGTCCCCGAACAGCCCGCGACGGGTCCCGACCGCCCAGCCCTCCCTGTTCTAAACCGTCCCTTCATCCAACTGCCCAAACCGGCACTCGGACGACTCTTTGTCATCCCGAAACCGATGAAACCGCGCCCCATGCCGGATCCGCCCCGAAGCCGCATGGTCATACCCCACCTCGATCACCAGCTCCGGCCGCAACTCCACCCACTCCAGCTCCCGCCCCCCAGTCCACCTGCTCGGCTCCGCACTCCCGCTCTTCCCGGTCTCGAGCGGCGCCAGCATCGCCCGCATGCTCTGTTTTGCAGCTTTTGAGAAGCCGGAGATGTGGCCGACGGTGCGCAGTTCGGCGCCGTCGTAGAGGCCGAGGATCAGCGAGCCGACGGTGCCCTCTTCTTTACCCGGCCGCCAGCCCATGACGACGCAGTCGATCGTCCGCTCACGCTTGACCTTCGCCATCCCCTTGCGCTTGCCCTGAACGTAGGGCGCCGTCAGGTCCTTCGCCATCACGCCCTCGATGCTGTTCAGCCACTCCTCCGCTTGGGCGGCGTCGGGGCTCAGCGTCGTCAGCTCCAGGCCGGCCGTCCCGGCGATCCTCTCAAGGCGTTCGCGTCGCTCCCGCAGCGGCCGCTCACACAGCACCTCATCGCCCTCGGCCAACAGGTCGAAGACGATGTAGGAGACCGGGATCTCTTTCGAGAGCATCTCGATCCGCGACTGCGCCGGGTGGATCCGTTCCTGCAAAGAGTCAAATTCGAGGTTGCCGTCGGCGCCGCGGATTACCAGCTCGCCGTCGAGCACCCAACGTCCGGGCGCGAAGCTGAGCTCGGGGAAGTAGCGGTTGAAGGGTTTGCCGCCGCGCGACTGCACGTGGAACTCATCGCCATCGACGAAGACGATTGCGCGGAAGCCGTCGAGCTTCGGCTCATACGCCCACTCCTCGCCTTCGGGCAGCTGTTTGCGGGCAAGCGCAAGCTGCGGCTTGATCGGCGGCGCGAGGGGAAGCGGCACCTACTGGACGCTACCGCTGTGCCGCTCGCGACTCTCGCGTGGATCGGGGATCGGCACCGCCGCCAGCAGCTTCTTCGTGTACTCGTGCTGCGGGTTCTCACAGACCTGGTCGGCGCTGCCCTGCTCGACGATCTTGCCCTCGTTCATCACCGCGATCCGGTCGGAGATGTGGCGGACGACGCCGATGTCATGGGCGACGAAGAGGTAGGCGAGCCCGAACTCGTCCTGGAGGTCGTCGAGCAGGTTGACGATCTGTGCCTGGATCGAGACATCGAGAGCGGAAACGGGCTCGTCGCAGATCACCAGCTTCGGTCTCAGCGAGACGGCGCGGGCGATCCCGATCCGCTGCCGCTGGCCGCCGGAGAACTCGTGCGGAAAGCGGTAGTAGTGCTCGCTGGAGAGCCCCACCCGCTCGAGCAGCTCCTGGACCTGCCGACGCAGCTCCGAGCCGGAGGCGACGCCCTGGCGCTTGAGCGGGTCGCCGACGATCTGGCCGACTCGTTTGCGCGGGTTCAGCGAGGCGTAGGGGTCCTGGAAGATCATCTGCATCTCGCGGCGCAGCGGCCGCATCTCCCGCCGCCCGATGCCGGCGATCTCCCTGCCCTCGAATTTGACCGAGCCCGAGGTCGGCTTGATCAGCTGCAGGACGGCGCGGCAGACGGTCGACTTGCCGCTGCCGGACTCGCCGACGAGGCCGAGCGTCTTCCCCCGCTCGACGCGAAAGCTGACGCCGTCGACGGCCCGCACCTGATCGACCTCGCGGTCGATCAGGATCCCGCGCTTGATCGGGAAGTGCTTGACGAGGTCAGTGACCTCGAGCAGCTGGGTCGCGTTGCCGGAGGCGTCGCTCATGCCTGTCGAGCCTCGCGCGGCGACTCCAGCCCAATCTGTCCTTCGACCAGGCGCTTCGCCTTCTTCTCCTCGGGCGTCAGCCAGCAGCGGTCGCGATGGTCGGGCGCGTCGGGTAGGCGGGCCTCGAGCCCCGGGTACTGCGGGCACTTGGAGAACTCGTGCGGGCAGCGGGGCCGGAACGGGCACCCTTCCGGCAGGTCGAGGAGCGAGGGAGGAGAGCCGGCGATCTGCGGCAGCCGGTGCGGTCGCGGCCGGTCGATCCTGGTCAGCGACCCGAGCAGGCCCCAGGTGTAGGGGTGCTGGGGGTCGTAGAAGATCTCGTCGAGCGTCCCTTCCTCGACCACTTTGCCCGCGTACATCACCAGCACCCGGTCGGCGACCTCGGCGACGACGCCAAGGTCGTGGGTGATCAGGATCGTCGCCAGGTTCCGCTCCCGGTTCAGCTGCTCGAGCAGATCGAGGATCTGGGCCTGGATCGTGACGTCGAGGGCGGTGGTCGGCTCGTCGGCGATCAGCACCTCGGGCTCGAGCGCCAGCGCCATCGCGATCATCGCCCGCTGCCGCATGCCGCCGGAGAACTCGTGCGGGTAGTCGTCGACGCGGCCCTCGGCATTCGGGATTCCGACCGCTTCGAACAGCTCGACGACGCGTCGCTTGCCCTCGGCCTTGGAGACCTCGGAGCGATGGGCGCGGATCGCCTCGACGACCTGGTCGCCGATCCGGTAGACGGGGTTGAAGGAGGTCATCGGGTCCTGGAAGACCATCGCCACCCGCTCCCCGCGCAGCCGGCGCATATCGGTGTCGCTGGCGCTGAGAAGATCCTCGCCGTCGAGTCTCACCGATCCCTCGATCCGGGCGTTGTTGGCGCGGGTGAGGCCGATGATCGATTGGGCGGTGACGCTCTTGCCGGAGCCGGACTCGCCGACGATCGCCAGCACTTCCCCCGGCCGCAGGTCGAAGCTGATCCCGTCGACCGCCTGCACGACCCCCTCTTCGGTCGCGAAGCCGACGCGCAGGTCCCTGACGGAGAGGAGCGGTGGGGAGCTCATTCGGATGCACTCTCCCCGAGCCGCACCCGCGGGTCGAGGTAGGCATAGGCGATGTCGACCAGGGCGTTGAGGAAGACGACGAAGAAGGCGCCGTAGAGGGCGACGCCCATGATCGGCGGCAGTTCGAACTTGAGCACTGCCTCGGCCGCGTAATTGCCGACGCCTTCGAGGTCGAAGATCGCTTCGGTAAGAATCGCGGTACCGGCGATGGTCGCTCCGAAGTCGAGGCCGAAGAGGGTCACCACCGGGATCAGCGAGTTGCGCAGCACGTGGCGGGTCATCACCTGCCGCTCGCTGAGGCCCTTGGCGCGGGCGGTGCGGACATAGTCCTCGTTCATGACGTCGAGCATGTTCGAGCGCAGGACGCGGCTGTAAAAGCCGATCGACAGAACCGCGAGCGTCACCCAGGGGAGGATCAAGTGCCGGAACCACTCCCACGGGTCTTCCCCGAAGGGCACGTACCTGCCGTTGGGAAGGATTTCGAGCTGGTTGGCAAACAGGTAGATGAGGACCGGCCCCAGCAGGAACACCGGAATCGAGATGCCGGCGATCGAGACCCCGGTGAGGATGCGGTCAAGCCAGCCCCCGGCCCTGATCGCGGAGAGGTAGCCGAGAAGGAGACCGAAGAAGAGCCAGATGAGGGCCGCTCCGATCGATAGCGAGAAGGTCGCCGGGATCCCTTCTTTGACCTGGTCGTCCACTGGGATCCGAGGTTCGTACTGGATCAGCTCGCCGGTGAACACCTTCTTCATCATCGTCAGGTACTGCTGTGGCAGCGGGTCGTCGAACCCCCATTCCTTTTCGATGTTCTTGACCAGGATGGGGGTGGCGTTCTTGCCGGCCAGGCTCTGCGCGGGGTTTTGCTTCGGCAGCACCATGAAGACGACGAAGACGATCACCGAGACGGCGAAGAGGACGGCGACCATCGCCAGAAAGCGGCGGACAATGAAGCGGGTCATCCCAGCGCCGTTCCCTGTCGGCTTCCGGCGGTGCCCCCCTGTGCCTCAAACTCGAGCGCGGCGTCCATCCGAGCCTTCCCTCGCGGGTCGAGGGCATCGCGGAGCGCGTCGCCCACGATGTTGAGCGACAGCACGGTCAGCATGATCATCGTGCCCGGCAGGATCGCCAGCAGCGGCTGGATCCTCAGTAGCTCAACCCCGGTCGTGATCATCGTTCCCCAAGAGGAGTTCGGCGGCTGCACGCCGGCGCCGAGGAAGGAGAGGCCGGCCTCGAACAACATGCTGTTGGCGATCATCAGCGTGAAGAAGACGATGATCGTCGAGGCGAGGTTGGGAAGGATCTCGCTGAACATCACCCGCAGCGGGCCCGCACCCTGGGCGATCGCCGCTTCGACGAACTCTTTCTCGCTGTAGGCCAGAACTTCGCCGCGGATCGGTCGGGCGATGTAGGGGACGGTGAAGATGCTGATGACGATGATCGGGTTCCAGATCGAGCCGCTCGAGAGTTCGAGGGGGCCGATCTTGAGGCCGCCTACGGCGAGCGCGATCCCCAGCGACAGCCCGATCAGAAAGACGGGCAACGACCAGATCACGTCGAGCGTTCGGGCGATGAGCCCATCGACCCAGCCGCGGAAGTAGCCGGCGAGTAGAGCGAGGATGACGGCGAGGATCGTCGCGAGCAGGGCAGCGCTGAGCCCGATCAGCAGCGAGGTCCGGCCGCCGTACATAAGCCGCACCATCTCGTCCCGCCCGAGGCGGCTGTCAGCGCCGAGGAAGAACTTTCCATCGGCGGCAAGCCACTGCGGACCGATCGGCTTGCCTTCTACCGTGACGACGTCCTTCTTCTCGCCGTCGACCGTGATCTGTTCGACGGTGTGCTCCTCATTCGGTCCGGTGCCGGCGACGTGGTTGGCCCAAAGCGGCGCCGCCAGGACGAAGGCGACGATCAGTGAGAAGAGCCCAAGGAAGGCAAGTGCGAGACGGTTGCGCACGAACCGGCGCAGAGCAAGAGACCATTGCCCTCGCTCTGCGCTCGGTTCGGTAGGCACGTGTTTCTTCTATCCCGAAGAGCTACTTGAATTCGAAGCTGCTCAGGTAGTGGCCGAAGGTGGGGTTGAAGATGACGCTGTCGAGGTCGATCTCGTCGGAGACGAAGGTCGAGACGGTGCGGTTGCCGAATGGCGCCCAAGGGGCGAGCTCCATGATTTCTTCATCCAGCTGAGCGTAGGCTTCTTCCTGCTCCGGCCCGAGCTGCTCTTCAGCCAGTTCCGCGATTTTCTTGTTGATCGCGGGGTCGTCGAACTGGCCGAAGTTGTAGTTGTTGGTGGGCTGGATGCTTTCTCCCGCCAGCAGCGGCTGAAGGAAGTCATTCGGATGCGGGTAGTCCTCGTACCAGTTGGACCAGCCCGCGTCGAGGTTGGGCGTGCTCAGGTTGCCGGTGATCGTCGTGATGTTGTCCGCGTTGACGAGTTTCAGGGTCGTGTTGAAGCCAATGTCCTTCAGCACCTCGTTGAAGTATTCGCCCGCCTCGTTGTTGGGGCTTTCGGTGTCGGTCCAGACGGTGATGTCCATATCCGACGGGTTCGCTTCTTTGACCATCTGCTTGGCTTTGGCCAAGTCGTACGGATAAAGTTCGAACTCCTTGTGGCCAGGCATGCCGGGCGGCAGGATCTGCTGTGAGCCGCTGAGCTGCCCGGCGTAGATCCGTTCCAAGGCCCTTGGATCGACCGCGTGGTTCACGGCCTGCCGGACTTTGACGTCGTCGAACGGCGGCTCCTGCGCGTTCATCCAGAAGTAGTAGGTGCTGATCGTGGGCTCGACCCGGAACTGGCTGCCCTCGTACTTTTCCTTGACTTCCGCGTAGCGTGAGGAGGGGGGCGGGTTCTGCATCCACTCATAGACGCCGCGTTCGACGTCGTCGACCTGCGACTGCTCGTTGCGGACCACGGTCACCTTCGCCCCGTCGACGACTCCTTCGGGCAGGTCGGGCATCGCCTCGCCGTTGGCCTTGGCCCAGTAGGGGTTGCGCTGGTATTCCCAGCCTTTGCCTGGCTGGGATTTGGTGATCATGTAGGGACCGGTTGCCGGCGCGGGATCGGCCGAGAGGTCTTCGACCGGGGTGTCCTGCGGCAGGACCGAAACGAACATCATCGCCAGCTCCGCGGTGAAGGTGCCTCGGGGGCTTTCGAGGTTGATGACGATTTCGCCGGTTTTGTCGTCGGCCTTGATTCCGGGAAGCGGGCCCTTTTTCGTTTCGGCGAATTTTTCGGCGCCTTCGATCGTTAGGTAGAAGGGGGAACCGGGCGAATTGAGCTCGATCATCCGTTCGACCGAGGCCGGAAAGTCAGAGGCTTTGACCGGGGTGCCGTCGGAGTATTTGAGACCGGGGCGGAGGAAGAGCGTGTAGGTCTTGCCGCCGTTGCTGATTTTCGGCATCTCTTTCGCCAGCCCGGGGATGACCTCGCTGCCTTCTTCGCCGTTGGCGTGCTTGTAGGTGAGGAGCGGGATGTAGACGTCGGCCATCGCCGTCCAACCTTCGACCGTGTAGGAGAGGGCCGGGTCCATGTAATCCGGGAAGGAGGCATAGGTGGCGTTGAGGATGCCGCCCTGCTGGCCGTTTCCGCCGCCGCCCGAGGTGTCGCCGCCGCCGCATGACGCCAAGCCGATCGTCGCGAGCGCTCCCAAGACGACAATCGCGATGCCTGCCCCTAGCTTCTTCAAAGTATTTCCTCCGAGTCCGGATTGGCGGGCTTTTGTAATCCCGGGATCAACTCCACCACAACGTCGCCACGCCCGTCAAGCGATGCGTCATCAGTCACTTCGTCGCGTTTCGCCCAATTCCCTCCCAATAACGGCGCCATCACGACAACGATGGCCACTACCCCGGCGCCTGCGACAAGAAACGTCATCCGAGGGCTTACCGCCGCGGCGATCAGGCCTCCCAGGGCAAACCCGATGCCCGGCATCGCCGCGCCGATCGACTCGAGCACGCTCATCACCCGCGCCTGCATGTTTTCCGCCGTCAGCTCCTGGACGGCGCTGATCGCCGCCACCCACTGCACGCCGTTGCCGGCGCCGCCGACGACGGAGACCATGCAGGCGACCGCAAGCGTCGGCGCGACGGCGAGGCCGAGGTAGCCGGCAGCGACGGCGAGCGTGCTGAAAAGCAGCAGCAGAGCCAGCGAAGCCTGGCGCAGCAGGGCGAAGAGGAGGCTGCCGGCGACCATCCCGATCCCCCAGGCGGCGAGCATCAGCCCGTAGCCGGTGTCGTTCGAGCCCAGCGTCTCCTTCACGTAGACGACCTCGACCGGGAGGACGGCGGCGAAGAAGACGAAGGCGGCACCTTGCGCGGTGAGCAGCCGCCGCAGAATCGTTTGCTCGCGGATATAGGCGACACCGGCCCGGACGCGGTCGCGCATCTGCCCCGGTTCGGGCTCGGCCTGCGGTATGTCGCCTGCACTGAAGAGGATGCAGGCGACCACATAGAAGGAGAAGGCGTCGAGGAGCAACGCCGACTGGACACCGAATCCAGCAACGGCGAGGCCGGCGAGGGCGGGGCCGATGGCGGCGCCGCCGGTGAAGGCGACGTTGAGGAGAGCGTTGCCGGCCCGAAGTTCGCCGCTCGGCTCCAGCGACGTCGCCACCACTGCTCGCGTCAGCGCCCGGCCGGCGAGGGCGAGGGCCCCGTCGACGGCGGCGAGGACGATCACCGGCGCCAGCGAGAAGTCGCCGGCGAGCAGCGCCAGGCCGCCGAAGGCCGCGGCCTCGCCGCAGTAGATCAGGGGCAACGCGTAGCGCGGCGCCGGTTTCTCGGCCTGGGTGACCAGCATCGGGGCGAAAAGCGCAGGCAGAAAGCGGGTCCCGAGGAAGAGCGCCGCAGTCGCGAGGGCGCTCTCGGTGGCGTCGTAGACCAGCACCGAGAGGGCAATGATCCCCATCCAGTCTCCGAGCTCGTTGAGCGCGTAGGAAGCCGCCAGGCGTCGGAAGAGAGGCCTGCGCAGGGGGTCGGTTAGGCGGGGGCTGGGCATGTCTTGGCCGTGGGTACTACCGCATTTCTGCACAACTTTTCCTGCAGATGCACAAGTTTCCGCAAAGCTGTGCTACAAAGTGACCAGGAATTAAGAAGTTTCCACGATGCAGCGCACAACGTTGCGGGCTTCAACGACTACGGAAGGGGCGAGAAACATGGGCTACCGTCACTAAGCTTTTTCCGCAGACCATCTGATCGAGGTCTGCACAAGACTTCTGGAGGGCGCCTCGGATGGGGGCGCCCTTCGTCGTTCTCTGGGCGATTTTGGCCATCTGGCTAAAGGTGTTGCCGATGCAATACATGGCGGGTTAACTTCTGGGTTCCCGATTGCGAGAAGCATCAAATCGTTGCTTCGCGCAGGGAAAAAGAAAGAGCCCGTGAAGAAGGAGTAGCCGGGATGTCCGGCACGGGTTCCCGCAGTGCCCAAATTCGAATCAGAGATGGACAGCCCTCGTCCCACCCCAAGAGCGCTCGGCACCATGGTCGTGGCTTTGCTGCTGGCCGCAATCGTGGCGGTCTGGCGCGCTCCCGAAGCCCACTGGGACCTGCCGCTGCTGTTCATCCTTCTCGGCTTCTCCGTCTTCAGCGACCTGACCGCGATCAGCACCACCTCCAAAGTGAAAATCTCGGGCAGCTTCCTTGCTCTGGTCTTGGCGATGGTCTTTCTCGGCGGCACCCCTGCAGCTCTGATCGGGATGCTTACGATTCTCGCGGGGTGGCTGCGCTGGCGGGACGCGGGGCACTACCTCCTGAACAACGTGCTCACCTACGCGACGTTCCCCCTCGTCAGCGGTTTCGCGTTCCACGAGATCGTCGTCTCGTCGCAGATCGCCGATACGGACGGGGCCTTCTACGCCTTGATCTTCGCGGTCTTCCTCGTCGCTCTGGCCATCAACTTCACGATGATCGCCTCCTACTCGTGTTATCTCGACCGCAGCTCGTTTTTCGCCAAGGCGCAGACGGCCCTGATCCCCTTGTTGCCATCCGAGCTTGCGGCCGCGCTTATGGCCTGCGGCGTTGCATACCTCTACGTTCAAGTCGGTCTCGCCGGGGTCGCGCTGTTCGGGGTCGTCCTGGTGACCTTCCAGTACCTGCTCGGTGCCCTTCTGGTTTCGCAGCAGCGCGCGGAGGAGCTGGAGCTGCGCAGTAAGCAGCTGGCCAGCTTCCAGGTCGGGATGTTGAGCGCGATGCTGCGCACGCTGGACCTGCGGGACCAGATGACCGCCCGCCACAGCGCCGCCGTCGCCCGCTACTCGCGGGCGATCGCTCAGCGCGCCGGCTACTCGCGTCGCGAGGAGGAGCTGGTCCACATCGCCGCCCTGCTCCACGACATCGGCAAGTTCATCCTCCCCGACCGCATCCTCAAGGCCAACGTGCCGCTGACGGACGAGGACTGGATGCTGATCAAGCGCCACCCGCAGCAGGGCGCCCGCGTCGTCTCCTCGCTGGATGGCTACGGGCCGGTGGCGGACATCATCCTCGCCCACCACGAGCGAATCGACGGCAAAGGCTATCCGCGCGGCCTCACCGGGGACGAAATTCCGGAGCTGGCCCGGATCATCTCCGTCGCCGACACCTACGACGTGATGACCGCGCGCGACTCCTACCGGACCCCGATGTCGAGCTACGACGCGATCGTCGAGCTGCGGCGGGTCGCCGGTAAACAGCTCGACGCCCGCTTCGTCGAGACCTTCATCGAGCTGCTCGAGGGCAAAGACGTCTCCTTTCAGCACGGCGAGGCGGCCGACTTCGAGAAAGAGCTCGCGCTCGAGGCGCGGATCGAAGAGACCGCCAGCCCCGGCGGCGAAGCCAGCCGCTTCCAGGTCGCCGGCGTCAACTAGTAGCGTTGCGCGCGGCATGCGCGCGGTCACCTTTCAGGCACCGGGGGAGGTGCGGATCGAGGAGAAGGCCGATCCCGAGATCGGCGCGCCCGACGATGCTCTGGTCCGGGTCGAGGCGAGCGGTATCTGCGGCTCGGACCTCCACATCTACCACGGCCGCGTGCCGGTCGAGCCCGGTTTCACGATCGGCCACGAGTTCGTCGGCACCGTCCTTGCCGCCGGCGACGAGGTCGAGCGGGTCGGCGTCGGCGACCGCGTCCTCGGCACCTTCCACACCGCCTGTGCGACCTGCGCCTCCTGCCTTCGCGGCGACTACCACCGCTGCCGCAGCGGCCAGACCTTCGGGCACGGCGCCAACCTCGGCGACCTGCAGGGGGCCCAGGCCGAGCTGCTGCTGGTGCCGCGGGCGAACCTGACCCTGCGGCGGGTCCCGGAAGGGATGTCCGCCGACGTCGCCCTCTTCGCCGGTGACGTGATGGGGACCGGCTACCACGCGATCGCCCACGCTGAGATGAAGGCGGGAGACACGGTTGCGGTTCTCGGCCTCGGGCCCGTCGGGCTATGCGCGGTGCAGGCGGCGCTCGCGGCGGGCGCGGTCAAGGTCTTCGCGGTCGACACCGTCGCCGAAAGGCTGGCGACGGCCGAGCGTTTCGGCGCCGCCCCGCTGCACCTGACCGAGCAAAACCCGAAGAAGGCGATCCGCGCGGCGACCGAAGGTCTGGGCGTCGACGTCGTCGTCGACGCGGTCGGTGACCCCGGCCCGCTGGCGCTGGCGGTCAGCCTCGCCCGCGACGCCGGCACCGTCTCCGGGATCGGCGCCTACGCCGGCAAGGGTGAGGTCCCGCTCGGCCTCGCCTGGCTGAAGGGGCTGCAGCTGCGGCTCGGCCTCGCCAACGTGATCGCCCACGTCGACCGCGTCCTCGGCTTGATGGAGGCCGGGAAGCTCGACCCCAGCCCGCTCGTTACCCACCACATGCCACTGGACCAGGTGAGTGAGGCCTACAAGGTCTACGACCAGCGGGAAGCGCTGAAGATCGTGTTGACCCCTTAGGAGGATCGGGGGAGACCCTCCGTCACAGATTGGGAGGTTCCTCCGGGTCTCCCCCGATCCTCCCACTGTGCCGGTTGATTGATACAGACAGGTTAGCTACTGTGCGCGTTGGTGGCACAGTTAGAGAATCCCTTCCGGATCGACCCGGCTGATGAGCTGCCGGTCGGGTTGCAGCTCGGCTGGCGGCTGCGGGCCCTGATCCGGACTGGAGAGTTGGGCGCAGGGGAGAGGCTGCCGAGCTTCCGCCAGCTGGCTGAGTGGGCGGGGGTCAACGTCGGCACGGTCCGCACCGTCTACGAGGGGCTGGAGCGGGACGGCCTCGTCGTCACCCGCCACGGCCAGGGGACCTTTGTCGCCGAGGGAGTCGAGTCTGCTCCCCAGCTGGAAGAGATCGCTGCCGAGGCGCTGCGGCGGGCCAGCGAGGCCGGTCTCGGGGCTCGCGACCTGGCAATCGTGGCGATTGCCTGCGCCAGCCTTCCGGACGAGAGCGAAACGCTCGAGGTTAGGCAGGAGCTGCGGCGGCAGATCGCCCGCCTCGAGGCCGAGCTCGCCAGCTACACCGGCCATCTGACGGCGGAGCTGCCGACCGCGCCGAAACGAGCCGTTGCCCACGTTGCCGGCGTCGAGGAGCTGGAGCAGACGCGTGACACCCTGATCGCGCAGCTGGCGGCGGCGCAGCGGGAGAGCGAGCAGGAGGTGCGGCAGCGGGCGGAGAGCCGCGGTCCCCTCGGCAGGGCGATGAGCCGGTGGCGGGCGCGGTAGAACGCGGGCTGCTGCCCGTCAAGAACGTCTTCGAGCAGGTCGGGGTGATGATGATCCTCACCGTCAAGACGCTGATCTCGGCGGTGCGGGCGCCGTACCCCTACGGCGAGGAGCTGGTTTGGCAGCTCCTCTTCGTCCTCAAGCTCTCCTGGTTCCCGCTGATGATCTCCACCTTCGCGCTCAACCTCGGCGCCCCGGGCTTGCAGGCGGCCGGCGTGCTCTCCCTCTTCGGCGCCCTCGACCGGCTCGGCGGCTTCTTCGTCGTCATCGCGATCCGCTGGATCGGGCCGCTCGTCACCGCCGTCGTCGTCGCCGGCGTGGCAGGGACGGCGATCACCGCCGACCTCGGCGCCCGCAAGATCCGCGAGGAGCTCGACGCACTCCAGGTTCTCGGCGTCGATCCCGTCAAGAACCTGGTGGTGCCGCGGTTCCTGGCGCTGATGATCGTCACCGCCCTGCTCGACATCTTCGCGATCGTCTTCGGCCTCAGCGCCGGGATCGCCGCCGAGCTCCTCTACAACCAGCCGCTTGGCGGCTTCTTCGCCACCCTCTTCAGCAACGCCACGATCACCGACCTCTGGGCCTCGGTCCTGATGTGCACGATGTTCGGCGCGATCGTCGCCGTCGTCTGCTCCTACAAAGGGATGTCCGCCTCGGGCGGCGCCGCCGGCGTCGGCCGCGCCGTCAATCAGGCGGTGGTGATCTCCCTCGTCGCTGTCTTCTTCTTCCAGTTCGTGGTCAGCTCGATCCTGCTCGCGACCAACCCGGAATTGCAGGCGGTCCGGTGATCGGCTGGCTCGCCGTCCCCCGCGGCTGGCTCGACTCCTTCGGGGAGATCGGCCGCTTCGGAGTCCGCGTCGCCGGCCTCGTCTACTCGGGCCGCGTCTTCAAGTTCTTCGGCGAGGGTCTGCGGCAGGCGGGCATCCTGATCTTCGGCTCGGCTCTGATCATCTGGGCCTTCGTCTTCATCCTCGGCCTCCAGTGCGGCCTCCAGGGCGCCTACTTCAACCGCTCGATCGGCGCTCCCTCGCTGGCCGGCCTCTTCTCCGCCTACTGCGACCTGCGCGAGGGGCTGCCCTACGCCTTCGGCTACATCCTCGCCGCCAAGGTCGGGACGGGAATCGTCGCCGAGCTCGGGGCGATGCGGATCTCCGACGAGATCGACGCGCTCGAGGTGATGGGAATTCAGCCCCTCACCTTCCTCTGCGCGACCCGCCTGCTCGGCGCCTGGATCGCGATCCCGTTCCTCTACCTGGTCGGGATCGGGATCATCTACGCCGCCAGCTTCCTCTCCGTCGTCAACCAGGTCGGCGACGTCTCCTCCGGCGGCTACCTGCTGATCTTCTGGATGTACCAGAGCCCTCCCGACCTGATCTTCAGCGTGATCAAGGGGATGACGATGGCAACCGTGATCGTGCTGGTCGGCTGCTACTACGGCTACACGGCCTCCGGCGGTCCCGTCGGCGTCGGCACCGCGACGGCGAAATCGATGGTCTTCAACATCGTCGCCGTCCACATCATCGGCATGCTCGGCACGGTCGTCTTCTGGGGCGCGAACCCCAGAGCTCCGATCGGGGGCTAATTCAGCCGCCTTTGGCGAGGATTGCTGAGATCACTCCGGCGGAAGTGACCTAGATCGAAAGCTCAAAATAGAAGAGCGAGCGCTTCAGTTGGGTGATCAGAGCAGCAGTGTCATTGGCTCTCGACTGTCTCTCAGGCACAGTCAGAGCCTGTCGAAGTCTTTTGTCTTCAGCGTCCCCGGTGCTTGCGAAAAGTCTCCTCGACCCACTTGAAGCCGGGGCGGTCGCTGAGGCTCTGGCGGAACCGCTCCAGCGCGGGTGGGCGCGGCAGGCTCGCGTCGAGCGGACCCTCAGGTGGAAGCACCACCGGGTAGAAGAGCGAGGCGGCGGTGATGTCGGCGACGCTGAGGTGCTCGCCGACGAGGAACTCGCCGTCGCCTTCCGCCAGCTCCGCCTCGAGCTTGTCGAGGGCGTCGACGATCGCCTCGCGAGCGCGCTCGGCGGCCTCGTCGTCGTTGGCGCCGAAGCGGATGCTGGTGAAGGCACGGGCATAGGCGCCGACCACGGGCTTTGCCTTGCCGAGCGGGCCCGGTACCGCGGTGGCGGCGACCTCGGCGAACACCTCCGGCTCCTGGATCAGCTCGTAGAACGAGAGCAGCCGCGTGTACGGGCCCAGGTTCTCGTCGAACCAGTCCTCGAGCTCGATCGCCCGGGCGCGCTCCGCGGCATCGATCGGGTAGAGCGGCGGCTCCGGGTGGATGGACTCGAGCGCGGCGATGATCTCGGTCGAGTCCCCGATCGTGCGCCCGTCGATCTGCAGCACGGGGACGGTCGGCTGCGCGCCCCGCGTCAGCGCCAGGGCGATCGGGATGTGCGTGCCCGGCATCGGCGAGCGGCGGACATGGTCGATGCCCTTGTACTCGAGCGCCCAGCGGACCTTCTCGGCGTAATGCGAGTACTCGAGCTGCCAGAGGAGCGGCTTCTGCGATTGCGTCGCCATCGTGCGCCTGCCAGCATAAGCGCGTGGCACTGCTGAGCGACGCGGAGATCGATGAGAAGCTTGCGGCGCTCCCCGGCTGGGAGCGCAAGGGCGAGGTGATTGCGAAGACCTTCAAACACGACGACTTCGTCGGCAGCGTCCGCTTCGTCGACGTTCTGGTCGAGCCGGCGGAGGAGATGAACCACCACCCGGACCTCTCGATCTCCTGGGACACGGTGACGGTGACCATCTCCACCCACTCCGAGGGCGGTCTCACCGCAGCCGACTTCGAGCTGGCGAAGAAGATCGACGCCCTCGACTGACGTGGCGAAGCGGAAGAAGCAGCGGCGGCAGCGGGAGAAGGTGCCGACCGTCGACTACGTCGACCCGGAGGGGAACGTCCTCACTCTGCGTCAGACGCTGAGCGCCGGCACGATCGCCAAGGTGGGGGAGCCGCCGTCGGGGGACGCTGCCTCGGTCGAGGATGCCTGGCGCCGTCGCTCCGAGGCCCTTTTCGAGCGCCTTGCGGTGCACTGGGAGATCGCCGGGCTGCCGCTCGAGGACCAGAAGATGCTGCTCGGCCGCTACCGGATGGCCGATGCCGAGACGCAGCGCTGGGTGCGGCAGACGATCACCGAGCACCTCGAGCGCCACATCCCCGAACTGGCCGGGTAGGCACCGGAGGTGGCGGAGCGGCTGCGGATCGACGAGCGGCTCTCGCTGCCGTTGAGCGAGATCGAGCTGCGGACCAGCCGCTCCTCGGGCCCCGGCGGTCAGCATGCCAACGTCACCGCCTCGCGGGTGGAAGCACTCTTCGACGTCGAAGCATCGACGAGCCTCGACGAGGCGCAGCGCTCCCGGCTGCTCGAGCGGCTGGGCCCAATCGTCACCGCGGTCGCCCAGGACACGCGAGGGCAGGCTCGCAATCGCAACCTCGCGTTGGAGCGGCTGGCCGCGAAGATCGCAGCCGGCCTGCGCGTGCGCCGCAAGCGCCGAGCGACGAGGCCGACCCGCGCCTCCCGCAAGCGCCGCCTGGAGCAGAAGCAGCGGACCGGAGAAAAAAAGCGCGACCGCCGCCGTCCGCCGATAGAGTGAGCGGATGCTTGGAAAAAGCAAAGCAACGAGCGGCTTCGCGGTCCAGGACATGAGCCGCGCCCAGGAGTTCTACGAGGGGACGCTGGGGTTGCAGATCGAGGTGCTCGACGAGCAGCACGGGGTGGCGGTGCTCCACCTGACCGGCGGCTACGACGTCCTCATGTACCTCAGCGCCGACATGACCCCGCCCAGCTACACGATCCTCAACTTCGAGGTCGACGACATCGACGCTGCGGTGGAGCAGCTTGGCGAGCGCGGGATCCAGGTCCAGCGCTACGAGGGCTTCGACCACGACGAGAAGGGCATCGTCCGCGGTCCCGGACCTCAAATCGCCTGGTTCGAGGACCCCTCGGGCAACGTCCTCTCAATCCTGCAGCAGTAAGTTCGCGCTGCAATCCGCGCCGGTCGACCTGGACCACCGGTAGGTCTCCCGGCCACATCGCCAGCGTGCCGAGAAGGCCGAGGATCATCAGACCGGCTGAGACGTAGGTTCCGACCTCGAGCGTGTACCCGTCCAGTCCAGACACATTGGCCGATCAGGGTCACCAGCCCCGCGATCCACAGCAGCGACGCGACCGCTAGACGCTCTTTGAAGTACCGCTTCAGCGCCAGCTGCCGGGAGCGGCCGATCACCAGCGGCAGCGCCACCAGGATCAGGATCGGCCCGATAAGGAAGCCCGTGTCGATCTTGATCGACTCTCGCGAGTTTCCGGCGAGGTCGAAGAGGTCCGAACGCCCCCACAAGGTGAAGGCGGCTCCGAGCAGCCCGATCAGCAGCAGGACGGCGGCGATGCCGGCAACGTCGCTGGCCAGCCGCACCCGCCGGTTCGGGACGTAGGCATCACGCAGCTGTCCGCTCTCCTCCATGGCGGCAAGGTAGAGCCGAGACCCCGATAGGTAATCGGCTCCCCACCGCCGAATCAGCGGCGTGAACTACTGAGCCGGCCGCGCCAGCTCCCGTGCCACCGCCTCGCACCTGTAATCGAAGATCTGCCTCAGGTCCCGCCGCACGAGCAGCCGGTTCGCAAGCTCCCCCAGAGGCCCGAACGGGATCGAGTACCGCACCCGGTCCCTGATGACCGTCCCACCCGGCCCGTCCTCCTCGAACGTATGCGTGTGCTCCCAGAGCGAGTAGGGCCCCTTGATCTGCGCGTCGACGAACCGCCGCGGCGGTTCCCAAGCCTCGATCCGAGTCCGCCACCGCACCGGCACCCCATGCAGCCGCAACCGGTACTCGATCACGGTCCCGACCCCCATCTCGATCGGCCGCAGCGTCGTCACCTCGAAGCGAAGCAGAGGTGGCGTGATCCGCTCGAGGTTGTGCGCGTCGCCGTAGAAGGCGAAGGCCTGGTCGATCGGAATCCCCACCTGCTGGTGGCGCTCGAGGACGTGCACGCGGGGCATCGGGAAGCAGGTTAGGGAAGCCGGATTCGCCGCCTCTGCAACTACGATCTCAGTACCGCTTTTCCGCCCGCGGTTGCTCTAGCGTTGACGCTCGTGCCGCGGCCTCGCCGATACGACCTGATCGACCTCTTCGCCGGCTGCGGCGGGATGACCCGCGGCTTCCTCGACAGCGGCCGGTTCCGCTCGGTGCGCGCGGTCGAGTTCGACCCCGATGCCGCTGCGACCTACCGCGAGAACTTCGGCGATCACGTGATCGTGCTCCCGATCGAGGACGTCGCGGTCTTCGACAAGGCCGACGTGGTGATCGGCGGCCCGCCCTGCCAAGGGTTCTCGCCGCTCAACCGGGACACCGTCGGCTTCGAGCGCCGCGGTCTCTGGCGCGAGTACCTGCGGGCGCTCGAACAGGCTCAACCGGACGCCTTCGTGATGGAGAACGTGCCCGAGCTCCTCGTCTCCGCCGAGTACACCGAGTTCAAGGCGAGGGTTGAGGAGCTGGGATTCAGCGTTGAGGAGGACGTTCTCAACGCCGCCGACTACGGTGTTCCCCAGCGGCGACGGCGCGCGATCGCGATCGGGAGCCGGACCGGCTCGGCCCCGTGGCCTGCCCAGACCCATGCGGATCCGCATAGGCCGCACGAACTCGAAGACTGGGCGACCTTCCGCGCGGCTGTCGAGGGCCTTCCACGGACGCCGGATGGCAAGGCCTGGCACCGTGCCCGAAACCCGCGCCCGTTCAGCGTACGGCGGTACAAGGCGGTTCCACGGGACGGCGGCAACCGTTTCCAAATGCAGCGCAACCTCGACCGCGCCGGCCTCGCCGACCTCGTTCCCCGCTGCTGGCGCGAGAAGCCGACCGGGACGACGGACGTCTTCGGCCGCCTCTGGTGGGACAAACCGGCCTACACGATCCGCACCGAGTTCTTCAAGCCGGAGAAAGGCCGCTACCTGCACCCCACCGCTCACCGGCCGATCACCGTTCGCGAGGCTGCCCGCTGCATGAGCTTCGACGACGACTTCGTCTTTCCCGAGGATCAATCGATGACCAGCGTCGCCCGCCAGATCGGCAACGCGGTCCCCCCTTTGCTGGCGCGCCGGATTGCCGAGGCACTGGCTGTACACCTCGATCGTGAACAGACGGATGGGATCGAGGCAGACGCGGGGGCTGGTATTACCGAGCTCGCGGCAGCTTGACGAGCGGCGGCGAAAGGGCGATGACTGAGAAGCGAGGCGCAGCGGCGGAGGACGGTCTTCAGCAGCTGCGGTTGTTGGTCGACCGCCTTCGTGAGATCGAGAGGAAAATCGCGGCGGGCGCCGCTCAACGTGAGTCGATCGACTTCTTCGCCGCCGAACTGCGGCGTGTGCAGAATCAAATCTTCGGCCCCCGCCCGAAAGGGCGTTCGGGCAATGCGGGCAAGGCGCGGATTCTCGCTTATCTACTTGAACGTGTCGGCCAGGATGTCGGAGGGGAAGAGTTGGCCCAGGTGGGAGCTATCTCCGAATGGGCACGTCGGGTCCGGGAGCTTCGGGTAGAGGAGGGATATGAGATCCGGCGAGTAGGGCCCAGTGTCTATCGGCTTGAATCTCCTGCGCCTGATCAAAAGCGGGCCGATCTCTGGAAGCGGGCCAACGTCATCCGGCGTCAGTCGGGATCGGCCTTGCAACGCGTCGCAGCCCTTCTTGACTCCAGCGTCGGGGAGGTGGTGACGAGAGAGCAGATCGACTACGTGGGGCGGGCTCGTGAAAGCATCCGCCGTGTCCGGGAACTTAGGGATGAGCAGGGTTGGCCTATCGACTCCTACATCGACGACCCCACCCTCAGCTCCGGCGAGTACCGCCTGATCTCGAATAACCCAGAGGACCGGCGTGATTCGCTGCAGCGCCTTTATGAGGAGGACCTTCGACAGAGAATCTTCGTCCGGGACGACTACACCTGCCAGATCTGTGGAGGCAATCGGCGAAGGGCTGAAGCTGCGGGGGACAGCCGGTTCTACCTAGAGGTGCACCACAAGGTTGCGGTGGCGGATGAACTCGCCGAGATGCCTAAGTCTGAGCGCAACGACATCGCCAACCTGATCACGCTCTGCCACCGGGACCATCTCGAGGAGACGGCGAACCTGCAGCGACAGAAGCGAGCTGATCGGGGGCGTTAGCCTGAAGTCACGGTGAAGTCACGCTCTCGGCCCGTACGTCCTTCAGCCGCCAAGAGCGCAGAGATGTCCAAGATCGGACGGCGCGACACCCTGCCGGAGTTAGCGATCCGCTCCGAGCTTCATCGCCGCGGCTTGCGCTTCCGAGTCGATCGCCCCCCCGTCCCTGGGATCCGCTCTCGTGCCGACATCGTCTTCGGGCCCGCCCGGGTCGCCGTTTACGTCGACGGCTGCTTCTGGCACTCATGTCCGGAGCATGGCACCCGGCCGAAGGCCAACGCCGAGTGGTGGGAGCAGAAGCTCCGCCGCAACCGGCAGCGGGATGCCGAAACGAACCGGGCCTTGCAAGCGGCCGGCTGGGAGGTGGTGCGGGTCTGGGAGCACGAGGATCCCAGCGAGGTCGCGGAACGGGTAGAGGCCATACTGCGGACGCGGCGACAGGCCTCTGCTGAAGCCTGAGCCTACTTTGGGACTTTGCGTTTCCTTGTTTTCGGCGCGGCCCTGCGTTCGTCCGGCTCAGGTGAAGGGGGCATCGAGCCGAGACCCTCCGGAACGAGGCGGCGGTAGAGGTCGCGGTATCGGTCACCCGCGTTTACCAGGAGCTCCTCATAGCTCATGATCTTGTAATTCGGAGTTTCGTTGAGGGATTTGCGGTCGAACCCAGTATCGAACTTGTCGCCGAGGACGATGACCTCGATATCTGCCGCATCGATGTTCCCCAGCGACTCTTCGAAGATGTTCTTGTACTGCATCACCTGGGTTAGCTCCTTAAGTCCGACTCTCACCCCCGGTCGCTTGAACTCCACAACCAAGAGCCTTTGCGGATCCTGACCCTGTTTCTCGCGTAAGGGCCGATCGTCAAAGCAGACGAGGTCGGGACGTTTCCGCGCCGACAGCTTGAACTTCCTCTTGAGCGCTTGCCCCAGGGTCGTGGCGAACGGCTTGTTGTCGAACCAGTAGGTTAGGTCGTCGCGCAAGAGCCAGATGTTCTTGGCGATGATTTTGTGGATCTCCGCCTCGAGCACCCCCTCCGCCACTTTGCGACGGAGGACTTCGATCACCTCGATCTGCGTGTGCAGAGTCCCCGTGACCTCTCCAACCCGTGCCGCCCCGTACTCGGCAAGAAGCTTACTCAGGCGCTCCACCTCTTTGGGTGCAGCTTCGCGGATCGTCTCCAGGATGACCCGCAGCGCGTCGGACTCGTAGTACCTGATGATCAGGTCTACGATCATGTCCACGGTCTCGTCGCTCTCGTTTTTCGAGAGCTTCGAGATGACCGAGTCAAGCGCCTCGTCCAGTTTTGCGTATACCTCTGGACCCAGCTCTTTTAGGCGTGCCTCCAACTCGGGGGTCCGCTTCAGAGCTGCTCTCTTACGCTCTTTCGAGCGTTCTTTCGCAAGGCCGTCGGCGATCGCCTTGAGCTTTCCGTTGGCCCATTCGTTCAAAGCCTGAACGCCGGGGTCCTCGGGGTTGAATCCACTGCGGCTGGTGTTGATGACGAACTGTTCTCGGCGAGAGTGGGAGCCTCCGACCGGATCGAGGAAGTCAGGCTCGATCTCGCCGACTATCCGAGCAACGTTGAAGAAGCCGTGGGCCTGTTGGTTAAGGCCGAACAGAGACCGCTCCTGCACGATCCGCCCTCGCACACGGACAGCAAAACCGGCGTCGAGCCCCCGACGGTCGTTGGCGACGATGTAGAAGCCGTTCACTTTCCCGAAGCCCTTGATCGTCTCCGAGATGGCGACCCTCTTGCCCGGGATGTCGGCCGAAGAGCACTCCACCCCGTTGACGTTTACGGTCCAACCTGGGCTTGAAGGTAAATGGCGCGCCAGGTACTCCCGCAGCTTCTGCTCTTCCGGCAGGATCACGTCCTCAATCAGGTCGATCAGTTGGACCTCGGTTCCGTGCGTGCCCCGCTTCTTCCGGGCGATGATCGGTTCGATCTCAAAAGACTCGAGGTCATCTGCTTCCTCGAGTTCGTCCCGATTGAGCCGGATCGAGATCTGTTTGCTACCTCGCCAAGTTCGCACCAGCATGGTCTCGGCGATCCCAAATCCGGCAAGCTTGCCGATCCCCTTATTGCCGATCACGGCTCTCCCCTTCTTCGTGAGCTCGCCGTCGGGCACGTCTCTTCGATCTCTTCCGAGGCGGAGGTAGCCCTCCTCGAGGTCCGTCTTCGTCATCCCCGTTCCGTTGTCGAGGATCGAGATGGCATCGTCCGCATAATCAATCACCACCCTGGTGGCATCCGCGTCGTACGCATTTGCGCAGAGCTCGGCGATGGCCTTCGGCACGGTGTTATACATCGCGACGCCGAAGTGATCCAGCAATCGCGGTTCAACCTTGAACTTCACGCTGCGATTCTAGATGCCGGTTGCCTGGATGGGCACGGCTGGTTTCGAACCAGCGACCTCTCGCGTGTGAAGCGAGCGCTCTCCCACTGAGCTACGCGCCCGGGATGGGGATTGTACGACGGAGCGGGGGAGTTCAGGCCACTGCGGTTGCTGCGTCGCTGACCGGCTCCTTGCGCAAGGCCATGCCGACGAATGGATAGATCAAGGTCGAGAGCATCGCCGCTCCCACCAGCCCGGCGGCGGTCGAGGACCGCATCTCGCCCGCGTCGATCGCGATCGTCGTGATCGCGACGACGAGGGGGAGCTCGGTGGCGCTGTAGAAGGCGAGGGCGACCCGGTCGCGGGTGCTGAGGAGGCCCCGGTAGAGCAGCATCGCCGGGGTTCCTCGCACGACCAGGAAGAGGCCGAGGAAGAGGAACAGCTTGGCGATCGCTTCCGCCGAGCCGAGCGCGGCGAGGTTGAACTCGATCCCGCTGGTGATGAAGAAGAAGGGGACGAAGAAGCCGAACCCGACCGCGGTCAGCTTCGACTCGAAGACCTGCAGCTCGTGTCCCTTGAGGGCGAGGCGGGTGATCATTCCGGCGACGAAGCCGCCGAGGAGGATGTCGAGGCCGAGCTGGCCCGCGAGGAGGACGAGGCCGAAGATGAGAACCACCGTCACCCGCACCGCCAGCTGGCTGCTCGCCTCGAAGGTCCGTTCCAGCGCCGGCCAGCCGCGCCAGGCGTAGCGGACCGAGACCACGGCAAGGGCGATCGCCAGCGCCACGAAGGCGAGCAGGATCGCCGCCTCGTGGAAGGGGTTGGTGGTCGAGAGGACCAGCGTCACCAGCAGGATCGGGCCGAACTCGCCGGCGCCGCCGGCGGCCAGGAGGTAGGTGCCGAAGCGGGTCTTCAGCTCGCCGTTGTCGCGGAGGATCGGGATCAGCGTCCCGATTGCCGTCGTCGCCAACGCCGAGCCGGTGTAGAGGAAGGAGACCACTACTCCGGCCATCGCCAGCAGCCCGCCGAGGCCGTAGGCGATCGCGACCGAGAGGGCCCACCCCAGCGCGCCGAGCTTCATCGGCTTCCCCTTGATCCGCTCGAAGTCGATCTCGTAGCCGGCGAAGAAGAAGAGCATCCCCAGCCCGAGATCGGCGAAGAAGTTGACGAAGTCGTCGCTGTGAGCGAGGTCGAGGAGTTCCGGCCCGATCACGATCCCGAGGATCAGCTCGAGCACCACCACCGGCGGCGCGAACCGCTTGGGGACGAAGGCGACGGTGATCGCGGCGATGGCGGCGACGACGACGATCGCGAAGAACGAGTCGGTGTCGACCGTGATCACGGCGGTGATCCTATGGCCGCCGCCCGCTAGGATCAGGCGTGGACCGTGCTAGGCGGGGTGTCAGCGGTGCCTTGTGACCCGAAATCCGCTTAGCGGGGCCGACTACCGTTCCGAGGGACTGGCCATCGGGGTCGGTGCGTCGCGGCGGGCGTTGACGGCCGGGTCCTGCGCGACGTGGGCACGCGAATCAGGTCAGGTCCGGAAGGAAGCAGCCTTAAGCGGATGCCGCGGGTGCCGCAGGAGAGCCCGACCCGAGCCTCAAGCGACGGACACGCCCGGTGGCCTCGTTTCGAAGGCGGGTGCACGGTCCATAACTTCAGCGGCGTTCGTCCTTTTTTCCGCGTACGGCGAACAAAGGACGAACGCCGCCTAGTCGATCAGGCGCTTGCGCATCTGGCGGATCGCCACCCGCCAGGTGATCGCCGCGAAGGCGGCGAGGAAGGCGAAGCGCAGCAGGTCCTCCCACTCGTAGCCGAAGGCGCCGCCGCGGACCAGTTCGACCAGCTGGTGGAGGGGGTTGAACTGCGCCACCACCTGCACCCCCTCGGGCAGGCCGTCGATCGGGAAGAAGGTGCCGGCGACGAGGAAGAGCGGCGTCACGAAGAGGGCGGTGACGTAGTTGAACTGGTCGATCTTCGCCACCGTTGCCGCCATCGCCACCCCGAACCCGGCGAAGCCGAGCGCGGTGACGAAGCAGAAGAGCGGCGTCAGCAACATCCCCGGCGCGGGATTCAGGCCGAAAGCGATCGTCACCAGCAGCGGCACGCAGCCGTAGCTGCCGGAGCGCAGCCCGATCCACAGCATCTCGGCGCTGACCAGCTCCTCGACGTCGACGGGGGCGGCAAGGATCGCGTCGTAGGTGTTCTGGAAGCGGTGCTTGACGAAGGTGCCGAACATCGCCGGCAGGGCGCTGGAGAAGATCACCGCCGTCGCCACCATGCCGGTGCCGACGAACTCGATGTAGGGGACGCCTTCGACTTCGTCGACGAGCGTGGCGCTGAGGCCGAGCCCGAAGGCGAGCAGGTAGACGAGCGGTTCCATCACGCTGGAGAAGGTGGTCCCCTTCCAGTAGGTGCGGAAGTTGGCGACCTCGCGGCTCATCACGCCGGCGATCGCCGCCCGTTCCAGGCGCCGCAGCTTGCGCGGCGCGGTTTGCGTATCGGCCGTCACTCGCCTGTTCCTTTCTGTTGCTGGGGACGGAAAAGGAACAGGCGAACCATCAGTCGGCCTCCTCGCCGGTCAGCAGCACGAAGACGTCCTCGAGCGAGGCGGCGCGGATGACGGCATCGTCGGGGACGAGCCCGTCAGCCCGCTCGGAGCCCACGATCGCGATCGCCGGCCCGGCTGGGCGTACCGACAGGCCCTGGGACTCGGCTTCCGCGCGGGTCTCGGCCAACTTGTCCGGCGGCCCATAGACCTCGGCGGTCTGTCGGCCGGCGTGCTCGGTGATCAGCTCAACCGGACGGCCGCGGCTGATGATCTTGCCCTGGTGCATGACCGCGACCTCATCGGCGAGGCGCTCGGCCTCCTCGATGTAGTGGGTCGACATCAGGATCGTCGTCCCACGTGCTTTCAGATCGCCGATCAGCGTCCAGAGCTCCGTCCGGATCTGCGGGTCGAGGCCGACCGTCGGCTCGTCCAGCAGGACCAGGCGCGGCTCGTGGACAAGGCCGCGGGCGAGCAACAGGCGCCGGCGCATCCCGCCTGAGAGCTCGTCGACCGCATCGTGCCGTCGCTCCTGCAGGCGGGCGATGTCGAGCGCTTTGTCAATCGCGGCGCCGACGTCCGGCACCCGGTAGAGGCGGGCGAAGATCGCGAGGTTGTCTTCGACGGTGACGTCGACGTCGAGGTTGTCGAGCTGAGGGACGACGCCCATCTGCCAGCGCGCGGTCTTCGCGTCCCTCGGCAGCTCATATCCGAGCACCCGCAGCTCACCGGAATCGGCGACCGCCTGGCCGGTGAGGAGCCGCATCGTCGTCGACTTGCCGGCTCCGTTCGGCCCCAACAGCCCGAGGCAGATCCCCTCCGGGACGTTGAGGTCAAGTCCATCGACCGCGGTGATCGGCCCGAAGGTCTTGACCACGTTGCGTAGCTCGATCGCCGCCATGACCGGATGGTTTCATGAGCGGACCTTTTAGTACCGGGTGGTCAGCCGGCGAGCAGCCGCTCGGCGAGCCAGAGGTCACAGAGCCAGTCCCCCGGCGCCGCTTTGCGGCGGGAGATAACGAGGCCTTCGGGGTCGCTGCGGACGGCGACCCGCTTCGACTCCGCGGAGAACTCGTTACAGGGAACGCTGAGAACAACCTTGCTGTGGCGAGCGTCTTCATCCCCGCCGAACCTCACGACCACCGCCCGTCCGTGCCGCTCTCCCGCTAGCTCAGTGACGCCGCGCAGGCGGTAGTCGAAGCCGGGCGTCCCCGGGCCGCGGGGCTCGAAGCCGCCTTTCGGCCGCGCCGTCACCTGCAGCCCGAGCGGCTTCATCGCCCGGTCCGTGCGCTCGTAGCCCTGGTCGAGCTCGCCTCCCGGGCCGATCGCCCGCAAGGCGCCGTAGACGGCGGCGATCACGATCAGCGGCACCCCGATCAGGAGCGGCACGAAGGATTCGAGCAGGTAGGCGGGCGGGACGGTGAGGAAGATCAGCGCGAGGATCACAGCGCCGAGCTTGATGCTGCGGCGGCCGGCGTCCCACGTCTCCGCCTGCGCTTCTGCTGCGTCGGCGTCGATCGGCGTGATTGCCAGTGACGCCCAGAGCTCGGCTTCGCCGACCTTGGTCGGATCCTCGACCCGGCCGCCGCCTTCGGCCGCGGCGCGGGTGCGGGCGGCGCCATCGCCGTCGGCAACGTGCTCGAGATCCGCTCGCTGAAGCAGGAGGAGGACGAGGACGAAGATCCCGATCACCCCGAAGATCAGGCCGAGGGCGAGCTTCGGGTTCGATTCGCCTTCGCCCAACGTCAGCCCGATCACCGCCGCCAGGGCGGCGACGACGAAGACACCGATCAGCCCGAAGCGCGAAGAGCGCTTGAAATCCCCCGAGAACACCGGCGGCAGCCTATCCCCGCCGCCTGGCAGACTGCCGCCGATGCTCGACGAGCGCTGGATCCGGTCGCTGCACGTCGAGTCGATGCGCCGCGCCGACCTGCATCGCGAGCGGGAGCCGCACGTCCTCTTCCAGGCCTCGACGATCGGGGCGCTGCTCGAGGGAGCCTTCGAGGGCGACCTTTCCTTCGCCGAGCTGGGCGAGCACGGCGACCTCGGGCTGGGGACGCTGAACCACCTCGACGGCGAGATGATCGCGGTCGACGGCGAGTTCTTCCGCGCCGACGTCGACGGTCGGCTGGGCCGCATCGCCCCGGAGGAGCGGACGCCGTTTGCCGTCGTCACCGAGTTCGAAGCCGAGGTGGACGAGGTCCTGGAAGGCAGTGTGCTCGGCCACGAGGAGCTGCTCGCCCGGCTCGACGGCCTGATCCCGGCCGGGGCCACCACCTGCGCGATCCGCCTCGATGGCCGTTTCGAGCTGGTCCGCGCCCGCTCGGTCCCGCGGCAGGAACCGCCCTACCGGCCACTGACCGAGGTTGTCGCCGAGCAGCACATCTTCGAGCTGGAGGACGTCGAGGGGACGATGGTCGGGTTCCGCTTCCCGACCTATGCCGAGGGCATCGAGGTGGGCGGCTACCACCTCCATTTCGCCGACGCCGATCGTCGCCGCGGCGGCCACGTTCTCGATTCTCGGTCGCAGGGGCTGCGGGTGCAGCTCGACCCGTCGAACGACCTCCACGTCGAGCTCCCGCCCGCGGTCGAGCTCGAGGACCCCGACCTAGCTGCTGAGACCCACGCTGCCGTCGCGGCAGTGGAGCGCGGCTGACCCGGACGCACTTGTCCCCGGTATGCGGGGACAACTGCGTTCAGCAGCGCCGGTAGACGATCCAGGAGTCGTTGGCGGCGATGCGCTTAAACCCATCGGGCGCGGGAAACGATGGATCCGTCGGGTCGTTGGGGTCGAGGATGAAGTTATGGATGACGAAGTCGGAGGCCGGGGCGACGAAATAGCCACGCGCCGGGACTTCTTCCTCACTGGCGCTGACGATCTGGGTGGGCTTGACGTCGAGCCCGAAGGCGAGGCGGGGGACGGCGCGGTGGTTCGGCACCGCGACCTTGCCGCAGAGCGGCTCGAAGGCGCCCTCGTCGACGAGGGCGGTGAGGTCGTTCTCGATCCCGGCCTGGTTGGTGAGGTCGGTGTCGACGCGAGAGTCGAGGTCCCACTGGTTCGGCAGCCAGACCAGGAACATCAGCGCGACTAGCGCCGCGAACACCTGCCAGGGCCGGCGCCACCGGTGCCCTGGCTCCAGCAGACGCCAGCCGAGCAGGGCGACGCCGACGAAGATCGCCAGGATCGCGGCGGCGAGCATCGTGTAGCGGGGGAGGATCGCGAGGCCGCCGCAGGCGAGCAGCGCAAAGGCAGCAAGCGCGAGTGCCGCCGCGGCGACTCCGAGGACGGAGCGGCGGCGCAGGAAGGCGAGGCCGAGGGCGACGCCGCCGAGGGCGCCGACCATCCCCGGCCACTGCAGCACCTCGCCGAGCCGCCGCGGCCCGTAGAGGACGAGGTCAACCGGCCCCGTCTGCCGTTCCAGCGTCTCAACCGTCTCTTTCGTCCCCGTCCAGGAGTAGGTCGGGCTCCCGGTGGTGATCCAGTCGAACAGCACCCAAAGGATCGGCCCCGCGAGGGCGAGCCCAGCTAGAGGAGCGAGCTCTCGCTTCAGACGCGAGCGGTCGCCGCGGTCGGCTGAATACGCCAGGTAGAGCCAATAGACGCCTGCGAAGAGCCAGGCCTCCGGGCGGAGCAGGCCGGCGAGGGCGAGGAGGGTGAGGACGGGCCAGCCGGCGCGCGGGCGCTTCGCCTCGACCAGCAGCGCCGCCAGGCAGAGGGCGATGTAGGGGAGGTCGATATAGGCGCGCAGCCCGTTGGAGAGGAAGGGGGCGCGGGTGAGGACGATCGCCGCGCCGACGGCGCCGATCCAGCGGTCGAACCAGATCGCGCCCAACCGGTAGACGAAGAAGCCGATCAAGCCCAGCGAGAGGTAGGCGACGATCATCGTCACCGTGATCGCGCCACCGCCGAGCGGCGTCGTCACCAGCCCCAGCAGGTCGGTCAGCGGGTGCGGCGTCGGCGGCAGCGCCGCGCCGTAGTCAGGGCTCTCCCCGTGGGCCAGTTCGCGCCCCCAGACGAGGGCGTAGATCGTGTCGTAGTTGGGAAACCCGTAGGGGAAGAGCAGCAGCAGCGCCGCCGTGACTCCGGCGACCCAGGCGGCGGGCGTCAGCCAGTTGCGGGCCCCCTTCGGCACGGGCGGCACGGTATCGGTGCCATCCCCGGAGGGGGTGTCTGACTTCAAGGGGTCATATCCACCCTTGAACTCAGACACCCCTCTCGGGTGGCTGACTGGGCGTGGATACACTCAGCTAGAGCCGATGAGCGAGTCGACTTCCCTCTACCGCCGCCACCGCCCCGGGTCCTTCGACGAGGTCGTGGGCCAGACCCACGTCGTCCGCACCCTCCGCAACGCCGTCGAGCAGGGCAAGGTCCACCACGCCTACCTCTTCGTCGGCTCGCGCGGCACCGGCAAGACCTCGATGGCGAAGATCCTCGCCCGCTCGCTGAATTGCGAGCGCGGCGGCCCGACCATCACCCCCTGCGGCGAATGCGAGTCCTGCGTGACGATCGCCGCCGGAACCTCGGTTGACGTGATCGAGATGGACGCCGCCTCGAACCGCTCCGTCGACGACGTCCGTGACCTCCGGGAGCGCGTCGCCTACGCGCCCGCCGGCGGGCGCTGGAAGGTCTACATCCTCGACGAGGCGCACATGCTGACCAAAGAGGCCTGGAACGCCTTCCTGAAGACGCTCGAGGAGCCGCCGCCGAACACCGTCTTCGTCCTTGCCACCACCGAGTCGCACAAGGTGATGGCGACGATCGCCGACCGCTGCCAGCGCTTCGACTTCCAGCGCCCCTCGCTGGAGCAGATCTCCGAGGTGCTGAACCGCGTCGCCGCCGCCGAGTCGATCGAGGTCGAGGACGGCGCCGTGGCGATGATTGCCCGCTCGGCCTCCGGCAGCTTCCGCGACGCCCTCGGCACCCTGGACCAGCTCGTCGCCTTCGGCGGCAGCCGGGTCGAGCTTTCCAGCGTGCTGGAGATGCTGGGCGCCGCCGACGCCGAGCTCCTCTTCGAGACGATCGACGCGGTCGTCGCCGAGGACCCGAAGCAGGTCCTGCTGGGGATCGAGCGGATGGCCCGCTCCGGCCGCGACCCCTCGCAGTTCGCCCGCGACTTGCTCGCCCACCTGCGCCACCTGTTGATCGTGCAGACGACCGGTGAAGTCCCGACCACCTTCGTCGTCACCGCCACCGACACCGGCCGCATGCAGGCCCAGGCCCAGGCGATCAAGCCCGCGAACCTGATCCGCACGATCGACGAGCTGGCAACTGCGCTGACGGCGGTGCGGGAGGGGGATGACGCGCGGATGGCGGTGGAGATTGCATTGTTGAAGGCCGCGCGCCCTGATTTGGATCCCGACACTGCTGGACTGCTGCGGCGTATCGAGAGACTTGAGCAAGGCGGGGCCGCACGACCCGCGGGTCCTGTCGCCGCAGGGGACCCACCCCCACCTGCAAAGCAGGAGGGGGTCCCCCCTACGACGCCACCCACGGCAGAGGCCTCGCAGCAAGACGATCCACCACAAGCCGAAGAGGAAGAGGCCGAAGCGGCCCCTCCGGCGGGTGGCGACGATGCGGGACCCTCGCCAGTTGGCGAGGGGGACGTATCGGAGACAGGACCCGCCGGCCAACCCGACCTCAGCCTGGAGGAGATTCAGAGGGTGTGGCCCGCCGTCCTCCACAAGCTGCACGAGACCGCCCCTGCGCTCGCCGGGGCTCTCGAAGGAGCGCGCCCGGTCAGCTTCGGTGAGGAGGGGCTCGAGGTTGGGTTCCCTCCCGATATGACCTTCCTGAAACGGAATGCCGACAGCCCCGAGAAGCGGGACACGGTGGCGGCAGCGTTCGCCGCGGTGACGGGGGTGGGGCTGCGACCCACTTATGTCCTGCTCGACGGGGAGGCGCCGCCGGACACGCCGGCGCCGGGCAGCGAGGAGATCGACGAGGAAGAGCTGCTGGAGCGGCTGAAGAGCGAGTTCGACGCGGAGGAGGTCAGTTAGGTGGCACGAGGAGGAGGGCCCGGCGGCTTTGACGTCAACGCCCTGATGAAACAGGCCCAGCAGATGCAGGCAGACATGCTGGCGGCCCAGGAGAAGCTGAAAGACGAGGTCGTCGAGGCCAGCGCCGGCGGCGGCATGGTCAAGGTGAAGATGGGTGGCGATCTGACCCTGCGCGAGATCGTCATCGACCCCGAAGCGATCGACCCCGAGGATGCCGACCTGCTCCAGGAGATGGTGCAGGCGGCGGTCAACGAGGGGCTGCGCGCGGCGCAGGAGCTCGCCAGCTCAAAAATGGGCGGTATCGCCGGCGGCGACATCGGCGGCCTTGCGGGCCTAGGGGGTTGAGCGACGGCCCGGCACCGCTGGCGCGCCTCGTCGCCGAGCTCTCGCGGTTGCCGGGCATCGGCCAGCGGACTGCGCAGCGGCTCGCCTTCCACCTGCTGCGCGCCCCCGACGAAGAGGCGTTCGCGCTCGGCGACGCGATCCGCGAAGTGAAGGAGAAGGTCGGCCTCTGCGAAGAGTGCTTCAACCTCGCCGAGGGCCCGCTCTGTCGGATCTGCGGGGACCAGAACCGCGACCGGACGATGATCTGCGTCGTTGAGGAGCCCTCAGACGTGATCCCGATCGAGCGCACCCACGAATACCGCGGCCTCTACCACGTGCTCGGAGGGGCCCTCTCCCCAATCGACGGCGTCGACGCCGAAGACCTGAAGATCGGCGAGCTGCGGCGGCGGGTCGAGCGCGGCGGCGTCGGCGAGGTGGTGCTGGCGACCAACCCGACGACCACCGGTGAGGCGACCGCGCTCCACATCGCCGAGATGCTGCGTGGCCAGGTGACGGTGACGAGGCTGGCCAGCGGACTACCGGTGGGGGCAGACCTCGAGCACGCCGATGAGGTGACTCTCGGCAAGGCTCTCGCGGGCCGAAGAAGCCTGGAATAAGCGGGCCCCGACATTCGTCCTGGACGACCGTCGTCTCGCAAATAGCGAGGTTTTGAAGATCGAGCGTCCGCCGCTTTCGCGAAGGTCATTCCGTGTCTGACCAGTCCAACCTCGGCCGCCGTCGCGAAGATGGCTCGGCGGCGAGCAGGATCGCCCTCAAGGTGTCCGAGCTTCACGCCGATCTTCTAGGCAGCTTGCACGAGGAGATTGAAACCAATGGAGACGACTTCGTTGTTGCCGCCCAGCGGCTCGCTGGCGAGTTCGGGTCGGTTACCGCTGCGGCGATAGGGGCCACCCAAAACGGGGGAGCGCCCCCGGGGGGTGCCCTCCGGAGCAAAAGCGGGGAGTCTCCGGAGGGCACCCCCCCGGGGCGCTCTAACGGGGATGTGGGTTCGGTTTCGGTTGAGGCGCAGTTGGAAGAACTGCCGAGTCTGTACCGCCCGGGCCATATGCGGCGGCGGTTGGAACAGTTGTTGGAGACGAGTCGGCGGTATGGGCATCCGTTCGGATTGGCGGTGTTCGATGCTTCAGGTCCCGGAGTGCGGTCGCATGATGTAGCGGGAGGGCAAGAGACGGTGCTTTCGATCGTCGGGGCGGCGCTGCGGGACAGCATCCGCATCGTCGATGAAGCCTTCCGGCTCGAGGAGGAGGCGATCTGTGTCCTTGCTCCCAACATCGGCACGGTGGAAGGGGTGCAGATGTGCGAGCGGCTGCTCGGCCAGCTCGACGATCTCGAGCGCGCCGGTGGACTGCGGATCAGCATCTCGGCCGGGGTTGTCGCCTGCCCAGAGCACGGGGGAGACGCCGAAGAACTTCTGCACAAGGCTGACGCGGCGATGTGGCGAGCGCGGGCTGTGGGGCAGCCCGTAGGCGTAGGCGCCTTGCAAGATCGCTAACAGTTTCTGCGAAATTTGCCGATAACCGGTGTAAACCCGGGAAATCGGTGGGAGAATCTTCAGCGAGTGTCGAATAGACGCGCAGTCCACCCGTTCGACCTTCTTATCTAAATGCCAGGAATCCGCACCAACGCCGCCGCCGAAGTCCTAGGCGTGAGCCCGAACACTCTCCGCAGCTGGGAGCGCCGCTACGGCTACCCGGTTCCGAAGCGGACCGTCGGCAACCACCGCAACTACGAGCTGGTGGAGCTGCAGGCACTGCGGGACGCGCTGGCGGAGACCGGCAACATCTCCTCGGCGATCGAGCTGGCGCGCCAGCGCCAGGCGGCGCCGGCCAACGACGGCAGCCTCTTCACCGCCTTCGAGAGCTTCGATGAGTCCGCCGCCGACCGCGCCGTCGAGGAGAGCCTCGCCCTGCGCTCGCTGGAGCGGACCGTGGAGGAGCTGCTGTTGCCGGCGATCGACAAGCTCGCCGCCGACCCTGAGCGCGAGGCTGAGCTCGAGTTCGCCTCCCGCTGGGCTACCGGCTGGCTGCACGGCGCCCGCCGCCTTGCCTCCGCCGCCGCTCGTCCGGCCGGGATCCTGCTGCTCGACTCCAGCCACGGCCAAGGCGCCGAGGAGGTCTACACCCAGGCCCTCGACCTCGCCCTGCGTCGCGCCGGCTTCCGCGTCCTCGTCCTCTCCAACGAGCTAGGCGACGAGCGCCTCGGCCGCGCCCTCGGCGCCCTCGACCCGACCGCGATCGTCCTCTGCGGCCCCGGTGCCGACACCCAGGGCGCCGTCAAGCTGGTCCGCAAGATCCGCGAGCTCGGCTTCGTCGCCCCGCTCTACGGCTTCCGCGCCGACGGCGTGATCGGCGCTGCCGTTCCCTCCGCCGGCAGCCGCCCCAGCGAAGTCACCGGCATGCTCAACGCCGATCTTCGCCGCCGCGCTTCTCAGGCCTTCGCCTAGACATCCGGTACTTGGGGTCGGGGGTCTGCGCGCAGCGTGGCGGTTAAGTCGCGCTGCTCCCTGTGGAAGGCTGATCAATGGCGGATAGCGGGGCTATTGTCGCTTGACGAGGTTCTTCAGTTCACTCATGCTCTCCTGAGCAATGTCCTTTCACATGGATTAACTAGGAGGCAAGGATGAAACGAATAGGAGCAGCGATCGGACTAGCAGTCCTAGGTGGAGTGCTCTATTTATCTGTTTTCTTAGGAGGCGCAGCTTCAGCCACGGGTGGAACTACACTCTGCAAAAAAGAAGAAAGCCCCTGTTCCGCCGAAAACCATTACGGGATTGGAACCTCTCTTGTCGCATATAGTACGGCGGCGGAATTCTTAACGACTAATGGAAATGTAGTGTGCGAAAAATCGGGCTTTGCAACTGAAAGCAAAACTACGACTACAGGAAGCAATATATCTAGCGTTCAAATTAAAATCGGTTCCTATTTCTTTACTGGATGTTCAATCCGGACACCGGCAGTCAGTCATTTATGCACGGTAACCGTTTTAAACGGTCCATACACGGGAACTATCAATCATTCCATCGGGACCGTCAATGGAACGCTCTCCATTTCTAGCACCGGGCTAGGAAACATGACGGCGAAAGTTGACTGTGGGGCAACGCTTCTTAAGTGCGAATTCAATTTTGGGACGCCCATTCTCGAAGCCTTTGGAGGCAGTACTTGGCGCTACCGTGCGAATCGAGTGAAACTCGCAGGTACGTCTTATGAAGGCGGGGTGTGTCCTAAAGAAGCGACGTGGTACGGCTGGTACAACATTGCCGTCAGCCCCTCTCCTCTATATATCGAGGACAGCGCCTGATTACCGAAGACGGAGCGGTCGCCACGAGCGGCCGCTCTAAACCGTTCAGTCAGCTTCAAAGGGGTCCGGCCTTGCTATGGCCTCTAACCGAAGATCGGCGCTGCCCCGGCCTCTTCGATCCCGGCGGCTGCCATGCCGTCGAGAAGCCTCGTCAGCTTCTCGGTGTCGAGGTAGCCGTGGACCTCGACTGCCTTGCCCCAGCGCAGGCAGATCCAGTGCGAGCCCTCGTTGACGTAGGGGGTGCCGTCGGCGCCCCTCCCGCGGTCGACCCACTCGATCGCGACGGCGGTGTCCCAGGGCCAGCCGCGGACGGCGACGTCGCGGACCTCGAACTCGATCTCCGGAATCAAGCGGTAGAGGCGCTGTAGCCACTGCTCGAAGGCAGCTCGCGAGTGGCGCTCGCCGCCGAGGGCGTTGTCGCCTGCGAAGACGTGGTGGACGTCCACGGCCAGATCAGCGCTGACCGCCTCCCAGTCGCCGCGGCTGAGGGCGGCGAAGACGCCGCGGGCCTTGCGCTTGACGATCGCGCGGTAGAGCACTGCCTCACGCCTTTGAGCCATCGGGGACTGGGGCGCTCGGTGCCTCGTTGACTCCCCAGCGTTCGTGCAGCTTGCGGAGCGGCGCCGGCGCCCACCAGTTCCACTTGCCGAGCAGCTCCATCAGCGACGGCACCAGCAGGGCGCGGATGATGGTCGCGTCGATCAGGACCGCCAGCGCCGTGCCGACCCCGTTCTCCTTGATGAAGATGATCTGCGAGGTGGCGAAGGCGCCCATCGCGACCGCGAACAGCAGCGCCGCGGCGGTGACGATCCGCCCCGTCCGCTCCAGCCCGATCGCCACCGACTCCGATTCCGAGGCGCCGTTGTCGCGCGCCTCCTTGATCCGCGAGAGCAGGAAGACGGCGTAGTCGGTGGAGAGGCCGAAGGCGACGGCGAAGAGCAGGATCGGCATCGTCTGCTCGATCGCCCCCGGGCTGGAGTAGTCGAGGAACCCCTCCAGCCGGCCGTCCTGGAAGATCAGCACCAGCAGGCCGAAGACGGCGCTGAGGTTGAGGAAGTTCATGATCAGCGACTTGATCGGCAGCACCACCGAGCCGGTCATCAGGAAGAGGATCAGCAGGGTTGCCGCGATCACGATCGCCAGCGCGATCGGCAGGTTCTGCTCCAGGCTCGACTGGAAGTCGACGAAGTCGGCGGTGGCGCCGCCGACGAGTACCTCGGCGCCGGGCGGTGCCGGCAGGTCGCGAATCGCGTTGACGGTCGTCTGGCTCGACTCCGAGGCGAACGCGTTGGCGGAGACGACCTGCAGCGCCGTCACCCCGGGCGCGAGCGGCTGCGGGGGCGCCACTTCGGCGACGCCGTCGACCCCGCGCAACTCTTTCGCGAACTGCGCCGCCGCCTTCGGCCCGCCTTCGACGTCGATCCAGATCGGCGTGTCGTGGTAGGGCGGGAACTGCTGGCTGACGGTGTCGTAGGCCTGACGCGCGCTCGCCGTCTCCGGCAGCACGGTCGGATCGACGGTGTTGAACTTGATCTGGAAGAAGGGCAGCCCGAGGACGATCAGGAAGAGGGCGCTGAGGGTCGCGACCGGCAGCGGCCGGCGCATGACGAAGCGCGAGAGCCGGTACCAGAAGCCCTCCTGCGCGGGCCGTGCATCGGCCTCGGCCCGCCGCTGCAGGAACTTCGGCGCGCCGGCGTTGACCCGGTTGCCGAGCAGGGTCAGCACGGCGGGCAGGACGGTCAGCGAGATCAGCGCCGCAAAGAGCGCCACCAGCGAGCCGCCGAGGCCCATCGAGTAAAGGAAGCGCTGCGGGAAGACCAGCAAGGAGGCAAGTGCCGCCGAGACCGTCAGCGAGGAGAAGAAGACCGTCCGTCCCGCCGTGGCGAGGACGCGGCGCATGGCTTCCAGGCCGGGGCCGTTCTTGGCGATCTCCTCCCGATACCGGGAGACGATGAAGAGGCTGTAGTCGATCGCCAGCCCCAGCCCCAGCGCCGTGGTCAGGTTGAGCGCGAAGATCGAGATCGAGCCGAATTCGCTGGCGACGCGCAGGATCAGGAAGGTGCCGACGATCGCGAGGCCGCCGATCATCAACGGCAGGACCGAGGCGACGAGGCTGCGGAAGAAGAGCAGCGAGAGCAGGAAGAGGAGCGGGAAGGCGATCAACTCGGCCTTTTTCAGGTCTTCCTCGACCTGCTTGTTGACCTGCTCCTGGGCGACCGCGAAGCCGCCGACGACGACGCCGGGATTGGCGCTCAACTGTTCGGCGATCTCGTCGCCGGCTTCCTGCAGCTCCTTGTCCTCGGTCGCCTTCAGGGCGACGGCGAAGTAGGTCGACTGGCCGTCGCGGGAGGCGAAGGCGCGGGAGCCGGTGTCGTAGTAGCCGCTGACCGAGGCGACGTCGGAGCGGGCGGCGACTTCGTCTTCGAGCTTCTCGACCCGCTGCCGGGTGGCGGGGTCGGCGACGGGCGCGTCCTCGATCACGGCGAGCACCGCCGGCACCCGCAGCCCGGCGTCCTGCAGCCGCTCCCGCGCCTGCACGGTCTCGGTGTCGGGATCGTCGGCGCCGTAGGGGTCCAGCCGGTCTGCGACCGAGCCGCCGACGGCGCCCGCGAGGAGGAAGAGGACGATCGCGAGCAAGCCAACCCGTTTCGCCTTGTCGTTTGCCAGTCGTGCCAGGGAATCGAACATCACTCGCTCCTTTTCTCGAGAGCGGAATCCAGAAGCTGGGCTTCCATCCGCTCGCACCAATCCGCAAACCACTCGCTGAACTCGAGGCCGCCCCGCAGCACGATCATCGGAAACGGGTCCTCGATCTCGCCTTTCATCTGCTCGATCGCCCGCAGCCGCTCGTTGATCGCGAGCCGCTGCGCCTTCATCGAGCGCAGGATCTCCAGCGCCTCATCCCGGGGGAGGGCGTCGGCGAAAAAAAGTTTCAGCAGCCCTTCGTCGCGCATCTCGAAGGTCTGCGGCGCCTGCCGCAGCCACGCCCGCAGCTCCTCCTCGCCGTCGGCGGTGATCTCGTAAACCGTCCGCTTGCGGCTCCCGGTCGGGACATCGGAGCCGACGATCAGCCCCGCCTCGGCCAATCGCTTCAGCTCCGGGTAGATCTGCCCGTAGCTGGCCGCCCAGAAGAACCGGGTCGAGTTGTCCACCACCGCTTTGATCTCGTAGCCCGACCGCGGTTCGTTGCGGACGAATCCGAGGATCACATAGGCGGTGGCACTCAGCTGCTCCACGTCTCGACTCTATATATCAACCCGATATATCGTCAAGTGTGACCGTGGTCACATGGGAGATGAAGGCGGACGCCTGTAGGCGCCCGCCCGGAGACTGGATTCCCGGCGCAATCAGCTGTCGTATGTGACGGAGCCCCCGTTCAGGCGTTCGATTTCGTTGTTCCCCGTGTAGGTCCCGTTGGTCCCCGAGGTGCCGCAGAAGCCGCCGCTCGAGCTGTAAGCGATGTTGCTGATCGTGCTTGTCTCGATGATCTTGGTATGGAAGCTGTTGTTGTCGTAGATCACCGAGTTCACGCTCTGGCCGCCCACGGTCACTTTGCATAGGAGGCCTGGAACGTCGATCGTGATGATGTTCTCGATGTGGACTACCCCGCTCGCTGTGAAGATGTATGTCGCGGGGGAGACGGTGGCTTTAAAGCCTCCAAAGGCGGTGCAGCCGCTGTATTCGACGGTGACGTGCTGTTCCGTCGTCGCGGTGAAGAGGATGTTGCCGGTGGTTTTTGCCGCGGTGCATTTCACCGTCCCTCCGTTGGTCGTGAAGACCTGGGTATTGAGGGCGTGACCTTCGAGTTTTCCGGTTGCGCTGGCTGTGAACGTTGCTGCTGAAGCGCTCGCTACGCCGATCGCGCTGAGCGCAAGCAGAGCAACTACGAAGGTCCCTAACTTCTTCAGGTTCCGCATCTTCCAACTCCTTAGTTTGCTGTTGAAGCAGACAAGTCTCTCATTGATCAGGTTAATTCAAGTATTCGCGTCCCCCGTTGGCCATCGCTTATCGTCATGCCTCCGTATTCAGGCAGAGAGGAAGAGGTGTCAGATGTCGCTTGACCAGAGCAAGGTGGGCAGGGTCGTCGCCGAACAGATGGAGGCGATCGAGAACGACTACGGCGACGACTGCGAAATCGGCGACGTCTGCACGATCGTCGAGGTGGTGGGGCCGCATGGCTCTCACGTGCGCGTGCGCAGCAGCGACATGCGCCCGCACAGTGGCCTCGGCCTGATCCGGATGGCCGAACAAGCGATGCTCGGGAACCTCGGAGGCTCAGCCGAGTAAGAGCGTCTCCCTGACTATCCTCAAGACTTCATGTCAGGGGATGGATCCGACATCGTCGTAATGAAGTTCGGCGGCACTTCTGTGGCCGGTGCCGAGCAGATCAAGCGTGCCGCGGCGCGGATCGTCGCCGCCCGCGAGGCCGGCAACCGCGTCGTCGCGGTGCTCTCCGCCCGCGGCAAGACGACCGACGAACTGGTCGGGCAGGCGCACGAGATCTCCGAGCGACCGGTGGCTCGGGAGATGGACATGCTGCTCTCGACCGGAGAGCGGATCTCCTGCGCCTTGGCGGCAATGGCGATCCACGACATGGGCCACGAGGCGATCTCCCTGACCGGCTCCCAGGCCGGCATCGTCACCGATTCTTCTCACACCAAGGCACGGATCATCGACGTCCGCGCCGACCGCATCTCCGAGGCGTTGCAGCAGGATCGGATCGTCCTCGTCGCCGGCTTCCAGGGGGTCTCGACCGACAGCCGCGACGTCACCACCCTCGGCCGCGGCGGCTCCGACACCACCGCCGTCGCCCTGGCTGCAGCGCTCCGCGCCAGCGTCTGCGAGATCTACACCGACGTCGCCGGAGTCTTCAGCGCCGACCCGCGAATCGTCCCCAGCGCCCGCAAGCTGCCCGTCGTCTCTTTCGAGGAGATGCTGGAGATGGCCGCTTCCGGCGCCCGCGTCCTGCAGCTGCGCTCGGTCGAGTACGCGCGCAACCACGGCGTCCGCATCCACTGCCGCAGCAGCTTCGAGGACGGTCCCGGTACCCTCGTCGTCTCAGAGGAAGAGACCATGGAGAACCCTTTCGTAACCGCAGTCACGCACTCCGACGCCGAGGCCCGGGTCACCCTGACCGGCCTCCGCGACGAGCCCGGGGTCGCCGGCCGCGTCTTCGGCGCCCTCGCCGACGCCAACGTCAACGTCGACGTGATCATCCAGAACGAGCCGGTGGGCGGCGACCAGCTCGCCGACCTCTCCTTCACCGTCGACCGCTCCGACCTCGCGACCGCGAAGGACACGATCGCCGCCCTCGGCGACGTCTCCGTCGATGTCCTCACCGACGAGCGGATCGGCAAGGTCTCGATCGTCGGCGCCGGCATGCGCTCGCACCCTGGCGTCGCGGCCAAAGTCTTCCGCGTCCTCGGCGACGAGAAGATCAACATCGAGATGATCTCCACCTCGCCGATCAAGATCTCGTGCGTCATCTCCGCCGACCGCGTCGCCGACGCCGTCAACGTCCTCCACAAGGCGTTCGAGCTCGGCGAGGACGCGATCCAGCCCGAGGACCCGACCGGCCCCGGCCACCGGCCGACGGTCGCCGGCTGAGCCCGCGGAGAAGCGGATGAGCGACGGCTACAGGGTCGGCGTCCTCGGTGCGACCGGTCTCGTCGGCACGACCATCCTCGACCTCCTGGCCGAGCGCGACTTCCCGATCGCCGAGCTGCGGCCGCTCGCGTCCGAGCGCTCCGCCGGCAAACAGATCGAGTGGGGAAGCAAGTCGCTGACGGTGCAGGAGGTGAGCGAGGAGTCGATCCAGGGGCTCGACCTCGTCCTCTCCTCTGCCGGCGGCTCGGTCAGCGCCGAGTGGACCCCGAAAATCGTCGAGGCGGGCGCAACCGTGGTCGACAACACCAGCTACTGGCGCATGCACGACGACGTGCCGCTGGTCGTCTCCGAGGTGAATCCCGACGCCCTCGAGGGGCACAAGGGGATCATCGCCAACCCGAACTGCTCGACGATGCAGATGGTCGTCGCCTTGAAGCCGCTCTACGACGCGGCCGGGATCGAGCGCCTGGTGATCTCCACCTACCAGGCGGTTTCGGGGACCGGCAAAGGGGCGATCGATGCGCTGCGCGCCGAGGCGCGCGCCGTCGTCGGCGGCTACGACGTGCCCGCGGCGGAGATCTACCCCCACCAGATCGCCTTCAACGTCCTCGCCCAGGCGGGCAGCTTCCCCGCTGGCGACGACCACACCGACGAGGAGCGGAAGCTGATCAACGAGACCCGCAAGATCCTCGGCGACCCGGAGATCAAGGTCAGCGCCACCTGCGTGCGGGTCCCGGTCGAGACCGGTCACTCGGAGACGGTCAACGTCGAAACCCGGGAGCCGCTCGACGCCGAGCAGGCACGCGAGATATTGGCCGCCGCGCCCGGCGTAACCGTCGTCGACGACCCCGCCGCCGGCCGCTACCCGATGGCGATCGATGCCGCCGGCAAGGACGACGTCTTCGTCGGCCGCATCCGCCGCGACCCCGGCAATGAGCGCGCACTCGACATCTGGGTCGTCTCCGACAACCTGCGCAAGGGCGCCGCGACGAACACGGTCCAGCTAGGCGAGCTCCTGATCGAGCGCGGCCTTCTGAAGACTCGATAGAGCAAAATCCCCACGCCGTGGGTGTATTTCCCCCACAGCATGGTAGATTTGCACCCATGATCTCCCGCTCGCTAGAGCCGTCGCTGCGTGCTGCACTCAGCGACACGCCTGTGACGATGCTCGTGGGCGCCCGCCAGACCGGGAAGAGCACGCTGGTCACCAGCGTCTCCGACGGCGCAGACACCGAATACCTGACGCTCGACGATCCAACTCTTCTGGCCGCTGCCCGATCGGATCCCTCCGCATTCGTCGAGGGCCTCGGCGAAGCCAGCATCATCGACGAGGTGCAGCGAGCACCCGAGGTCTTCCTGCCGATCAAGGCGGCGGTCGATCGGGATCGCCGTCCGGGCCGGTTTCTGCTGACCGGTTCGGCGAACCCCCTCTTCGTACCCGCCGTCGCCGAGGCCTTGGCGGGGAGGATGGAGGTCTTGACGCTCTGGCCGTTCTCGGAGGCCGAGCTGGCCGGCCGCCCGGAGCGAAACATTGCCCGTCTCCTCCTTGGGGACGGGCAACCTCAAACGCCGTATTCGCCCACGAATCGCGAGGACCTCGTTACCCGGATCGTCCGTGGCGGTTTTCCGGAGGCGGTGGCGCGAGAGAGCTCTGACCGGCGGGGGCGCTGGTTTTCGAGCTACCTGACGACGATCCTCGAGCGCGACGTGCGGACGATCGCCGACATCTCCCGCCTCGAGCAGTTGCCACGGCTGTTGACCGCGCTGGCGTTGCGCACCCGGGGCCCGCTCAACAAGAGCGCTCTGGGCCAGGACCTCGGGGTGCCTGCCAGTTCCTTCGACCGCTACCTGACCCTGCTCGAGCGGGTATTTCTCATTCGTCGTCTTCCGGCCTGGCACAACCGCCAAGCTCCGCGCCTCGTCAAAGCTCCGAAGCTCCTGCTCTGCGACTCCGGTTTGCTCTGCCACCTCCTGCAGTGGGAGGGAGAACGCCTTCTCGACGACCCGACGTCGTTCGGGCTGGCACTCGAGTGCTTTGTAGGGACCGAGCTTGTGAAGACCGTGGACGTCGACCCCGCCGCCCCCCGGCTGCTGCACTACAGGACCTCCAAGGGCGTTGAGATTGACTTCGTCCTCGAAGCGCCCGACGGCCGGATCGCCGCGGTCGAGGTCAAGGGGTCCAGCAGCGTCGACGCGCTTGACTTCCGGCGCTTCGAGCGGCTACGCGAGCTGGTGGGGCCGCGTTTCGTCCGCGGGGTCGTCTTCTACTGCGGCGAGCGGAGGGTCACCTTCGGAGAGGGCCTCGAAGCGTGGCCGGTTTCGTCCCTCTGGGAGGCTCTGTGAGCATCAGCTCCTGATCGAGCGCGGCCTGCTCGGCAACGCGCGTTAGTCGCCGAGATCCTCGGCGATTTCCCCGAAGCGCCCGACCAGGGCGCAGAAGAAATCGTGCCGGGTGATCACTGCGTGGACCCTGCCCTTGGTGGCGATCGGGGCGATCAGGACACGGTGATGGAGAAAGATCTCGGCCAGCTGCGTGTCTGAGTAGTCGTCCTCGACCAGCACGTGGTCGGTGGTCAGGTACTTGCGGACAGGCTCGGTGCTGCAGTGGCTGCGGCGCTCGATCGTCTCGTCGGCCGAGCGGGAGATCATCGCTGCGGAGCCGAGCTCGCGGACGTAACCGGGGAAGAGTGCCTCCATGAACTCCCGTTCGCCGAAGATCCCGGCGAACTTCCCGTCTGCCTCGACCGCGGGCAGGGCGGGAAGGCCGAGGTCGATCACTACCCGCGCTGCCGGTCCGATCAGCTCGTCGGCGCTGAGCGGCTCGATCTCGCGGAGGGTCTGGGTGATGATCGTTTTCGACATTTCGCTCCTCAGATCAGGACGTAGCGGACGGCGATGTAGGCGCTGGCCAGCAGCATCGAGATCATCGTCGCAGGCAGCCCTACCTTGAGGAAGGTCATGAAGCTGATCGGCATCCCGGCTCGCTCCGCCATCCCGGCGGCGGCGACGTTGGCGGCGGCGGCGATCAGCGTCGCGTTGCCACCGAAACAGGCGCCCAGCGCCAGCGACCACCAGTAGGCGTCGTCGCCCTCGGTGCCGGCGGCATGCTGCAGGTCCTGGACGACCGGGACCATCGCGGTGGTGAAGGGGATGTTGTCGACGACCGCCGAGCCGAGGGCGGCGACCCAGGCGATCCCGAAGAGCTCGGCGGTCCGCCCGCCGCCGGTCAGATCCTCGACCCCGTCGGCGATGTGGTCGATTGCCCCGGTCGCCTCCAGCGCCCCGACCATCACGAAGAGGCCGATGAAGAAGAAGAGCGTCGTCCACTCGATGTGGGACAGAGCCTCCTCGAGATCGATGCGGGTGACGAAAAGGGCGATCGCGGCGCCGGTCAAGGCGACGGTCGCCGGCTCGATGTGGAGGGCCTGGTGGGCGAAGAAGGCGAGCACCGTGAGAATCAGGACCGGCCCGGTCCGCCGCAGCTCCTCGGGGTCGCGAATCGAGGCTTTCGCGTTCAGGTCCATCACCGCCATCCGGTTTCGCTCATCCACCTGCAGCCGGCTGCGGAAGACGAGGTAGAGAAGCGGGATCACGACGGCGAAGGTGACGATCACGATCGGCGCCAGGTTGACGATGAAGGCGTTGAAGCTGAGGCCGGTGGCGCCGGCGATGATGATGTTGGGCGGGTCGCCGATCAGGGTCGCGGTGCCGCCGATGTTGGAGGCGATCACCTCGATGATCAGCAGCGGCACCGCCTCGATGTCGAGGGCATCGGCGAGCAGGAACGTGATCGGCGCGATCAGCAGGATCGTCGTCAGGTTGTCGAGGAAGGCGGAGAGCAGCGCCGTCGTCCCGGCCAGGCTCATCGTCACGGCCAGCGACCTCCCACCCGAGAGCTGCCCCGCCCGGATCGCGACGTAGTCGTAGACACCGGTCTGCTGGGTCAGGTAGACGATGATCATCATCCCGACGAGGAGGCCGATCGTGTTGAAGTCGACCGACTCGATTGCCTGCTCCTGGGAGAAGTCGCCGACGAAGAGGACGACAATCGCCGCACCCAGCAGGGCGACGTTGGTGCGGTGCAGCTTCTCCGCCGCGATCACGGCGAGAGCGATCAGGAAGGTGCCTACGGCGATGGCCATCGGAAGCCTTTCGGGGTCGACGAATTAGCTGCCGACCAGTCTTCCCGGCTCACCTGAACCCAGGCTATCGAACGAGGTGTCAGTTGAGCACCATGTGGGTGTCCAACTGCCCACTGGGTTCCTTGACCGGTAGCTAAGCCGCTGCGCCCGCGGTGAGGCGGTCCTCGACCCAGCCGGTCGAGGCGATGTGCTTGCTCATTCCCAGCTCCTTCGGCTCGACGCCGAGGGCGAGGCCGACGAGCTGCGGCAGGTGGAGGACGGCGAGGCCGAGGTCGCGGTTGACGACCTTGGCCGCCTCCGGCTGCTGCATGTCGAGGTTGAGGTGGCAGAGCGGGCAGGGGGTGACGAGGCAGTCGGCGCCGGCGTCGATCGCGTCGCCGACGTGGGTCCCGGCCTGGCGCAGGGAGGTCTCGCGGGCCATCGTGATCACCGGGAAGCCGCAGCACTTGCGGGCTCCGTCGTACTCGACGACCTGGCCGCCGAGGACCTCGATCACCTGCTCGAGGTAGATGTCGCGGTCGGGATGGTGGTTGTAGCCGAGGCGTTCCTTCGGCCGCACGATGTAACAGCCGTAGAAGGGGCCGACGCGGAGGCCGGTGAGGGGGCGCACGACCTGCTCGCGCAGGCGGTCGAGCCCGTAGTCCTCGACCAGCAGCCAGAGGAAGTTTTTGTTGGTCCAGCCGCCCTCCTCGCCCTTCTCGTAGGAGAGGCCCTGGCCGGAGAGCGCCTCGTTGACGTGGGCGCGGTAGGCCGAGTCGGCGTCGAGGCGCTGCTGGCACTCCGACTGCGCGCCCTGGCAGGTCGAGCAGATGTTCATCATCGAGAGCCCCGTCTGCTGGGCGAGCGCGAAGGTGCGGGCGTTCAGCGTGTCGGCCAGCTCCTGGTTGTGCTCGGCGATGACGCCGGCGCCGCAGCAGTTGGCGCGGTCGAGTTCGACCAGCTCCCAGCCGAGCTTCTGCGCGACCAGCGCCATCGAGCCGTGCAGCTCCGGGGTGAAGCCGCGGGAGACGCAGCCGGGCCAGTAGGCGACTTTGATCTGATCACTCGCCACTTTTGACCTCCTGGGGGGTGTCCGGGTCGGTGGAGCGCTCGATGCCCTTCTCCACGTCCGCCTCGGCGAGCTCCCCCTCCTCGCCCTTGATGTACAGGTTGAATTCCTCGTTGTGCTCCTCGGCGTGGGCGTAGATCGCCTTCACGTCGTCCTGGTCGGGGAGCTTCGGGTGGACGCCGGGGATCAGCTTGTGCAGCGAGCGCATCTTGCCGGTTTTGATCCCGCGGATCGCGATCGGGATCGAGCCGAGCATTTCCCGGATCGCCCGCTTGTTCGGTTTCAGCTTGCCCTTGACCCCGGGGGCAAAGGACTCCTGCAGGAGCAGGGACTCGTCCAGGGTGCCCTTCTTTTCGATGATCTTGACGAAGGCGATCTCGTGGTCGTGGCCGCTGTTGGGGTCCTCGATTCCCTCCTCGCCGGCTTTGCGGCGCAGGCGCATGATCTGGTCCATCGGCGCCACGCCCTTCGGGCAGGCGTCGATGCAGCTGAAGCAGTGGGTGCAGTCGTAGATCCCGTGCGGGTCATCGGCGAGGTCGTGCAGCCGCTCGTGGGTCTCGGCGTCGCGCGGGTCGCCGACGAAGCGGTAGGCCTTGGCCAGCGCCGCCGGGCCGATGAAGTCGGGGTCGGCTTCCATCGAGAGGCAGGAGGAGACGCAGGCGCCGCACTGGATGCAGGCCATCGACTGGGTGATGTCGATCATCGATTCCGGATCGACGACGTACTCGCGCTCAGGCGGCTCGCCGTGCGGCAAGAGCCATGGGGTGACGCGGCGAATCTTCTTCCAGTGCGTCGACTCCATGTCGGTGATCAGGTCCTTGATCACGGGCATGTTCCCCATCGGCTCGATCACGATCGAGTTGCCCTCGCCGCCGGAGCCGGTGGCGCTCGCCTGCTTGTCGGCGAGCTCCTGGGCCTCGCCGATCTGGGTCTTGCAGCCGAGCCCGGACTGGCCGTTGATCTTCATCCCGCAGGAGCCGCAGATCGCGGCGCGGCAGGAGCAGCGGACGGCGAGTGAGCCGTCCTCCCGGTCCTTGACCTGCAGCAACCCGTCGAGAACGGAGAGCGAGGGATCGAGGTCGACGTTGAACTCATCCCAGTAGGGGCCCTCGCCGCTCTCGGGCTGGAACCGGCGGACTTTGATCGTGTAATCGGCCATTAGTAGGTCCTCTCTTGCGGTTCCCACTGGGTGACCGTGACCTCGGAGTAGGAGATCTCGGGTCCGTCGTCGGTCAGCTCGAGGTCGATGTGTTTGAGCCACTCCTCGTCGTTTCGCTCCGGGAAGTCGGTGCGGTACTGGGCGCCGCGGCTCTCCTTGCGCTCCAGCGCGGCGACGCAGGTGCACTCGGCGTTGTCGAGCATGTACCCAAGCTCGATTGCGGCAATCAGGTCCTGGTTGAAGACGCTGCCGTGGTCGTCGATGTAGGCGGTCTTCGCCTCCTCCTTGAGCCGGCGGACCGTCTCCAGTGCCTCGGTGATCCCGGCCTCGTCGCGGAAGACGGCGACTTTGGCGTCCATTGCCTGGCCCAGCTCGAGCTTGATCTCGGAGATGCGGCGGCCCGAGCCCTTCTCGCGGCTGACGATGTCGGCGATCAACGTCTCCTCGTCCTCGAGCACCTTGCGCGAGATCCGCGAGTAGTCGGTGCGCTTGGCACGGGCGGCCGCGTCGCGGCCGCTGCGCTTGCCGAAGATCAGCGTGTCCAGCAGGGAGTTGGCGCCGAGCCGGTTGCCGCCGTGGACCGAGACGCAGGCGGTCTCGCCGGCCGAGTAGAGGCCGGGGATGTCGGTGCGGCCGTCGACGTCGGTCTTGACTCCGCCCATCGTGTAGTGGTTGCCCGGCTTGATGTGGATCGGTTCGCGG
>Ga0126305_10000025_pt1 | contig 66643 bp, 59 predicted proteins | sample Plot26_FD_92536 | JGI IMG/M metagenome (GOLD analysis project Ga0126305, IMG submission 92536) | Serpentine soil microbial communities from UC McLaughlin Reserve, CA, USA - Plot26 | ecosystem: Environmental > Terrestrial > Soil > Grasslands | place: USA: UC McLaughlin Reserve, Lake County... | reverse complement strand
GCCCTCCTAAGACGGAAAAAGTGCCTCCGATCTTGCAAGGCCCCGCCGGGCTTGAGTTTGCGAGGGGGGTTTTAGCTCGTTTCGATCCTTTTAGAAGGGTCACTGCCGCTTGCGTGCAGCAGAACGTCTAGCCCTACAGAGTCGCTCGGAGTAGAGTTGGAGGATTCGCGACCCAGGAAAGAACGGCGGCACTTCTGACCTCATCGTAGAGGTCCTGGACTGACGGCAGGGCACCCCCTTAGGGGATTCACCCCAGCGGAGGAGGTGCCTGTCGAATATGCGTCGTCCGAACGACCGGGCGCCCGCACCCAAGGAGCTACCTATGGCTATCGCACACCGTCGCACTGTCATCACCGCCCTCGCCGTCGCAGGTGCCCTCGCCGTGTGCATCGGCGCAACTGCAAGCGCTGCGAACGGCAGCCCGAATCCTAATCATTTCACTCTCTACAACCACGACACCCACCAGGCCTTTCTCGACCTCGGCGATCCCGGCCCCAGCGTTGGCGACCAGTACGTCTTCGGTGGCGATGTGTCCGAGCAACAGGGCGGCACGCCGATCGGGCGGATGTCCGGGCAGTGCGTGACTATCAGCGACACCGAGATGCTCTGCACGTCGAGCTTCACCTTCAACGGAGGTCAGATCAGCTTCCAGGCCCTCGTGGATGTGACAGTGTTCTTCGCCGGGCAACCCTTCGAATTCGCCTTGACCGGTGGGACGGGGCCCTACCGCAAGGCGCGCGGAACGGTGACCGGCCAGATCCTGCCCGAGCCGCCGAGCGGCAGCGACGCGCGCTTCACCATCGACCTGGAGTGAGGGCGGGGGCTCCCTCTCCCCGCGAAGCGGGAGGCCCGGACACGTGGTATGTCGGCAGCCTGCCGTGCGGCAGAGCGCGCCGCGAGTAGGGGCGGTCCGCAGGATGCCGGGGCCCGTTCGAGGGCCTTGGACCGGACATCGTCGAGGGCATTCGCCGCATCAAGTCGCAGGACGGCCCGGGCCTTATCCTCTCGGGTAGCTCCACGCTGACCTCGACGGTGCTCGAACAGGGGCTTGCGGATGAAGTCCTGCTGGCCGTCTATCCGGTCCTGTTGGGCACGGGGAAGCGCTTCTTTGCGGAGGGAACCCCGGCACGCTCCTTCGAGCTCGTCAGCACGACAGCCATGCCGTCCGGCATCATCCTCAGTGCTTACAAGGTCGCCGGGCCTTTGAAGACCGGATAGTTTGGCGCCGCGATCAGCACGTGTGAGCGTGTCAACCGGACAACGAACGGTAGCTCTATGAAGATGAACCGATTGATACCCATGCTGCCGGTCAAGAGCATGCCGGCAAGCGTGAGCTTTTACTGCGGGATGCTGGGTTTTGAGGTCGAGAAGAGAAACGACGATTGGGGCTGGGCAATGCTTCGCTTCGACGAGTGCCGGCTGATGGTGGATCAATCGATCCATGCGCACCCGACCCTGCCTCGCGAGTCGATCCTCTATTTGTACCCTGATGACGTCGTCGAGTATCACAGACACGTTCGGAAGAACGGCTTGGCTGTGCCGGAGCTGACCGTCACTTTCTACGGCCTCACGGAGTTTCGAATCAACGATCCGGACGGAAATCGATTGTGGATCGGACAAGAGACGTCAACGGAGGCCTGACCAGGCGCCGCTCGGTCGTCCGGACGAGGGGCCCTCACGGGTAACTACCTGGGGGGAAGGGTGCTCTTCAGCTTCCGGCGCGGCGGCGGGCCGGGGTGGTGCACCAGGAGCCTGGCGAGACCTGCTCCCGACTTCCCCAGACGGCCGGCCAGGCTTGCGGGAAGCGGCGGGCGCGGCGGCGGCTTGCGTCCTGCGGGTGGCGGCATGGACACAGTCTAGCGGAATCCGTCCTCAGCTCACCGGCTTCACCCCGAGCGCCTTCCACAGCCCGGCGGTGTCGTAGAGCACGCCGTCCTTCACCGTCAGGATCACGCGGCGGATGTCGCCGATGCGGGTGGTGGGGTCGCCGTCGACCAGGATGAAGTCCGCCAGCTTGCCGGGGGCGATGGTGCCCAGGTCCTTGTCGCGCTTCATGACCTGAGCGGGCACGAGGGTCGCCATCCTCAGGGCCTTGGGGGCGGGGATGCCGGCCGCGACGTAGTTCTCGAGCTCGCGGTGGAGGGTGACGCCGGCCGGGCCATCGGTGCCGGCCACGATGGTGATTCCCGCGTCGTAGAGCGCGCGCACCATGGCGAGGGCGGCTCGGAAGGAGTCGCGGTAGCGCTGCTCCATCCCCGCCGGCACGGGCAGGGTGGTGGCCAGCAGGCTGCGCCGCACGGTGTAGGGCAGACGGTCGGCGATCGGCGCCAGGCTGGGTCCGAGCTCGCTGGGACGGGCGGTGAGCTTGTCCTCCAGGAGCGAGACGGTGGGGTCCACCACGGTCCGCTTCTCCTTGAGCAGGCGCAGAAAGGCGAGCACGGGCTCGGACTTGAGGTCCAGCTCGGCCGCGTGCTGCGCGACGGCGGTGAGCCGGGCCGCCGTGCGGGTGTCGATTCCCGGGAGGAAGTTGAGGAAGAGGAAGTTGACGTGCTGGATTTCGTCGTAGCCCTCCCGCACCGCCTGCTCGGCCATCATGCCGTTGGGAATGTGGCCCGAGACGCGCAGCCCGCGTCCATGGGCCTCGGCCACGATGGCCGGCACGAGCTTGGGGTCCACGGAGTTGTAGATCTTGATCTGCTCGAAGCCGAGGCCGGCGTAGGTCGCCACGGCGGCGCGAGCCTTCTCCTCGGTATCCACCAGGACCTTGGTGGGGCTGGCATAGGGGCCGGGGCCATCGATCACGCCGGCCATGACGATCCGCGGCCCCAGGGCGTCCCCGGAGTCCCAGAGCCGCTTCAGGCCGAGCAGGGCGTCGGTGTCGTTGCCGAGGTCGCGGCCGGTGGTCACGCCGGACGCCAGGTCGATGATGCCATCCGAGGAAACGAGGTGCTGGTGCATGTCCCAGAGGCCGGGCAGCAGCATCTTGCCGCCGGCGTCCATGATCTCCGCCCCGGGCGGCACGGGGACCTCGCCGTCCCGTCCCACTTCCCGGATGCGGTTGCCGGAGACGACGACGGTGATGCCCGTCCGGACCGTGCCGTCCTCCGGGTTGAAGAGGCGGGCCCCCTTCACCACCAGGGGACCCTCCGGACGGCGGGACAGCTTCGCCGCCAGCGCCTTCTCCCGTCCCGCCACGGCCTCGGCCTGGGCCTTGACGAGCGCGGGCGCGGCGTCCTCCCAGCCCTCGCGCACGACGGTGACGAAGCCGTCGTAGCGGCCGAAGAAGGACCGCGGGCTCTCCATCCAGACGTAGTCGGGGGTCAAGTCGAGGCCGGAGATGGCATGGAGGGTGAGCTCCACGGCCTTGCCGCCCGACTCGAGGCGGGTGGCGCCGACCTTCTCGATGCTCGCCTCGCCCCCGGGCAGCAGAGGCAGGCGCCCGCCCGGGCTCTGGAGCAGGGCCATGGCCAGCACGCCGATGTCTTGAAGGGGGCTGCTCAGGGTGGTGAAGAACGCCGGGCTCGCGAGCTCCTTCTCGCCTTTTTCGGCGGCGCTGCTCCAGACGGCCCTGCCCTTGGCTAGGTCGAAGCGCTCGTCGACGGGGTTCTGCCAGTAATCCTTGCCCGTGACGCGGATCCACACGGGGACGCCGGCGCCGTCGAGCTTCATGCGCGAGGTGAGGTCCTGACCGCGTCCGCGGTCGCTCACCTTAAGGGTCAGGACTCTCTCGCCCTCCGGCTCGACGCGGTAGGTCACCAGGCCGGCGGACCGGTTGCCCATGAAGACGGTGTAACGGGATTCTTCCTCTACCGGCAGGGGTGCGCCTTCCGCGAGCGACAGGTCGCCAAGGGGCAGACAAGCCAGGAGAAAGAGCGCGAAGCAGCAGGCTCTCCCCATGAAACTCCCTCCAAATCACCTCGGAAGCCCGCCCGAAGGCGGCCGAGGAAAAGACTCCATGTGACAACGATGTTACAACATGTCCTACCGCGATGGACCGACGCCGACCGCGCCGTAGAGGGCGGCCGGGTCGTAGATCACGCCGTCCTTGACGGTGAGGACCACACGCCGGATGTCCTGGATGCGGGCCGCCGGGTCGCCGTCGACCAGGATCAGGTCGGCGAGCTTGCCTGGAGCGACCGTGCCCAGCTCCTTGTCGCGCTTCATGACCCGCGCGGCGTCGAGGGTGGCGATGCGCAGGACGTCGGGCGCCGGGATGCCGGCGTCGACGTAGAGCTCCAGCTCGCGGTGGTAGGCGAAGCCGGCCAGGGCGTCCGTGCCGGCGACGATCGTCACCCCCGCCTTGTGCAGCTCGCGCACGATGTTCTGCATGGCGCGGTAGGAGTCGCGGTAGCGCTGCACCTGGTCGGCCGGCGGGTTGAGGCCGCCGGAGAAGAGAGTGCGCCGCACCTGGGGCGGGAAGCGGTCGGCGACGGCGGCGAGGCTGGGGTCGATCTCACCCTTCCGGGCCGTGAAGTTCCCCTCGAAGGCCACGAGGGTGGGATCGGACACGGTGCCGCGCTCCTTGAGCAGGGCGATGAAGCTCTTCACCCGGTCGGACTGGAGGTCCAGCCCGGCCGCCTGTTTGGCCACCTCGCTGAAGCGGGCGGGCGTGCGGGTGTCGATCTCCGGGGAAAGGAAGTTGAGGATGAGGAAGTTGGCGTGCTGGATCTCGTCGAACCCCGCGCGCACCGCCTGCTCGGCCGTCATGCCGTTGGGGATGTGGCCGGAGACGCGCAGGCCGTGCTCATGGGCCCGCTTGACGATGGCCGGCACCAGCTTGGGATCGAGCGAGCTGTAGAGCTTGATCTGGACGTAGCCGAGCTTGGCGTAGTTGTCCACCGCCGCCAGGCCCTTCTCCTCGGTGTCCACCAGCACCTTGGTCGGGCCGGCGTAGGGGCCGGGGCCGTCCATGAAGCCGGCCATGAGCACCCGCGGGCCGATGGCCTCGCCGGAATCCCACTGCCGCCGCAGGTCGAGCAGCTTGTCGGTGTCGTTGGCGAGGTCGCGGACGGTGGTCACGCCGGCCGCCAGGTGGAAGACCCCGTCGTCGTCCCCGAGGTGGGTGTGCATGTCCCAGAGGCCGGGCAGCAGCGTCTTGCCCTTGGCGTCCACCACCTCGAAACCGGCCGGCGCCGCCACCTCGCCATCCTTGCCCACGGCCTGGATCCGGTTGCCGGCGACGACGACGGTGGTGCCCGGCTGGACCGTCCGGGTCTCGGGATCGAAGAGGCGGGCGTGCTGAATGACGAGCCCGCCCGCGGGCCGGCGAGCCAGCTTGCCCGCCAGCTCCTTCTGGCGCGCCGCCACGGCCGCGTTCTGAACCTCGAGCAGCTCGGGCACGGCGCTCTTCCAGCCGTCCAGGTAGAGGTCGGACCAGCCGGACACCGACGCGAAGAGGTTGCGCTGATCGTCGAGCCAGAAGTAGAACGGCGTGAAGCCGAGGCCGGAGATGGCGTAGAGGTCCACGGTCCGGGTCTCACCGTCGCCGCCCTCGGCCTGAACCTTGGCGGAGGCGACCTTCTCGATGCGGCCCTCGCCCGTCGGCAGCACCGGTAGCCGGTGGTTCGGCGCCGCCAGCAGCACCCGGGCGAGCAGCTCCGTCTCCTGCGGCGGACCGTTCAGGCTGAGATAGAAGGCGGCCTCCCCGGCCGGGCGGTCCTCCGTCTCCGACGCGTTCTTCCACACCAGCCGGCCCTGCTTGCGCTCGAACCGCTCCTCGACGGGGCTCTTCCAGTAGTCATGGCCCGTGGTCTCGACCAGGACGGGGAATCCCTTGTCGTCGAGCCGGACCCGGGTCGAAGTCTTCGGACCCCGTCCGCGGTCGTTGAACTCGAAGGTGTAGACCCGCTCGCCGTTGGCCTCGAAGCGCGTCACGGCCTCCCCCGCCGGATTGCCGGAGGACAGGAAGCCGTAGCGGACCTCTTTCGGGGCCGGAGTCGCCGCCGGGGACGCGTGGGCCAGGATCAGGGGAGCGAGAGCGGCGAGGACGAAAACGCGGGACTTCGGCATGGGGACTCCTCCAGGCGCTGAAAGGCCTGGGGAGGTATACGCAGGGAAAGCGGCGGGGTTGCGGGGCGTGGACGACTTACCCTCCGACCCGCCCCAAGGCATCCCGCAGCCTGTCGATCGGGATCTCGCCCCGCCGGGTCACGGGCACCGTCACGAAGCCGAGGACCGGCACGTCGAAGCGGAAATCCGCGTCGAGAGCGTAGTCGGGCTTCTGGCGGCCCTCGAAGCTGCGGATGACCCGGTAGACGTCCGCGAACTTGATGGTCACCGGCAGCTCGACCGTGCTGCGGCCGTTGGCCTCGATCCGCATCCGCTGGTCGCGGACGCCGTCGAGCAGGGGCTCGCCGTTGAGCCGCAGGCGGTAGCCGATGCCGTCCAGCACCAGGGCCACGGCGTTGGGGTTGTCGACCCGGAACTCGAACAGCAGGTCGGCGCCGGTCAGCGTCGTGCCCAGCACCTTGACGTCCGTGACGTCGACCTCGGGCTGATTCATGACGTCGCCCAGGCCGAAGCCGGAGCAGCCGGAGAGGGCGAGGACGAGGGCAAGCGAAGCGGCCAGGGGGCCCGCCGCGCGGATCATTCGGGATGGAAATCGGCTCATGTCCGCTCCTTTTCAAGGCAGCGCCGGCGTTGGACAGCCCGGCGCTCCAGGGATGAAGGGGCAAGATCCGTGCCGCCCTCCCCTCGCTTGGCTGCCAGGCCTTTCGTCCCCCGTGGAGGACGGCGGCTTCCTACCACTCCACCCGGAACCGCAGCCGCAGGTCCCGCTTCTTGTCCCGGTACAGGAGGAAGCCCTCGCGCCGGCCGTGGAGATAGAGGTCGCGCAGGATCTCGACGTCCTTCCGGCAGTAGGACTCCACCAGATCGAGCCGCCCCTGGCGCACCCACTCCAGGGACTGCAGGCCGTCCGCGGATTTGCCGCAGCCGAGCGTCTCCTGGGCGAGGTGTCCCATGCCGACCCGGAAGCCGAGCCGGGAGTGGACGTCCTCCAGGAGGTCCAGAGTGGGCAGCAGGCGGGCGTAGTCCTCCCCTGTATAGCCGGAGAGGACCTTGTAGTCGAAGCGCCGGATGTTGAAGCCGATCACCAGCGTGGCCGCCTTCAGGGCCTCCACCAGGGCCCGTACCTGAGACTCGAAGAAGACCTCGAGGCGCCCCTCCTCCAGGTGGCAGACGACGCCGATCGCGACGCCCATGCGATGGGCGTATCCCCACCCGCCCACGTCGGCCGCCGAGCGCAGGGTCTCGAGGTCGAAGAGGACCGTGCGAGCCTCCTCCGCGCTCACCTTGGGGCGAGGGGGCGGCGGGACCTCGCGAACGAAAATGGAGGGCTGGGCCACGATGGGCACGTGCTCGGTGGGTTGGGGGACGGCGAGGTGGGGATGGCGATGGCCGGGGTCCTCAACTTCCCGGCCGGCGTCCAAAGCATCCTCAGCCGCCAGCGTCACCCGCACCGCCTCCCCCCAGGCCACCGCCGGCTCCTCCAATCCCAAGAGCAGGCGCAACGCGCGGGCGGCGCCGGGCTTGTCGAGCGGCCGGTTGCCGTTGCCGCACTTGGGGGACTGGACGCAGGAGGGGCAGCCCTTCTCGCAGGGGCAGCCCTCGACGAGCGCGCGGATCCGGCCGAGGAGGTCGCGCAGGTTCGCGTAGCCGCTGGCGGCGATCCCCACGCCTCCGGGGTGGCCGTCGTAGATGAAGACGGCGCCGGAGCCGATCTGCGGATGCATGGGGTAGGAGATGCCGCCGATGTCTCCGCGGTCGCAGAGGGCGAGGATGGGGAAGAGCGAGATGCCGGCGTGCTCGGAGGCGTGGAGCGAGCCCAGGAAGTGCTCCCCCTCGCGGCGGAGGGTCTCCTCGATGGCCCGCGGCGCCGCCCACCACAGCCCCACCGTTTCGAACTCCACGGGCGGCAGGTCGAGCGGCGTCTGGTCGATCACCTCCTGGCCGTGGATGCGCTTGCGCTCGAAGCCCACCACCCGCTCGGTGACCTTGAGGCGGCCGAGCCAGCCCTGGAGGGGGCCGTCGCTCATCTCCTCCATCACCTCCAGGATCTCGGTCTCCTTCTCCGTCAGGGGCGTCGTGAAGTAGTCGAGGTCCGCCACCACCGCCTTGACCCGCCGCTCCTCGCGCTCCAGCGCCTCGACCAGGAACTGCCGTCCGGCGTGGAGATAGACGGCGCCGGGGTGGCACTCGTGAAGCACTCGGACGCCGTCGACCGTGCCGATCGTGCGGCCGTCGACGAGGATGGCGAAGGTCTCACCGCCGCCCCGCAGGTTGACGTACCGCTGGGGCCGGCGGCGGAGGCTGAAGATCTCGTCGTTGTCGACGGACGACAGCAGGTGCCCCTGATCGAGGAGCTTCTCCACCCGTTCCCGGTGCCGGTCGAGGTAGACGTGGTCGTCGCCGCAGAGGGGCATCTCGGCGGCGGCGCAGACCAGGTGCGCCCGCGACACCGGGTCGTTGCAGGGATCAACGATCAGCCGCTCGCAGGGGCGCTCCAGGAACTCGCCGGGGTGATCGAGGAAGTACTGGTCGAGGGCGTCGGGCATGGCCACCATGGCCGTGATCGACTCGCGGCCGTCGCGCCCCACCCGCCCGGAGCGCTGCCAGGTCGCCATCATGCTGCCGGGGTAGCCCACCAGGATGCAGGCGTCGAGCCCGCCGACGTCGATCCCCATCTCCAGGGCCGAGGTGGAGATCACGCCGTCCAGCTTGCCCTCGAACAGCGAGCGCTCGATGTGCCGCCGCTCCTCGGCCAGGAAGCCGGCGCGGTAGCTCGCGACCCGCCGCGCGAGCTCCGGCTCCTGGCGACGCAGCCACGAGTAGAGGAGCTCGGTGATGCGCCGGGCCTTGGTGAAGACGATGGTCTTGAGACCCGCCTTGACCAGCCGCACGAAGAGCTGGAGAGCCGTGGTGTAGCAGCTCGCCTCGGGCTTGTAGAGCAGCAGGTGCCGCCCCTCGCGGGGAGCGCCCGACTCGGCGATCCAGTGGAAGCTGCGGCCGGTCAGCGTCTCGGCGAACTCCCCCGCGTTGGCGGCCGTGGCGGAGGAGGCGATCAGCACCGGATTGCTGCCGACGGAGCGGCAGAGCCGGAGGAAGCGCTGCAGGACGTGATGGAAGTGACTGCCGAAGATGCCGCGGTAGGTGTGCAGCTCGTCGAGCACGATCCAGCGCAGGTCCGCCAGGAACGGCCCCCAGCCCGTCCAGTGGCCGAGAATCCCCATGTGGAGCATGTCGGGGTTGGAGATCACCACCCTGGGGAAGTTCTTGCGGATCGCCGTGCGCTTCGAGGCCGGGGTGTCGCCGTCGTAGATCTCGCATCCCGCGATCTCAGGCGGCAGCCCCGACTCCTCGGCCAAGCGGCTGAACTTCCCCCGCTGGTCCTGTCCCAGGGCCTTCAACGGGAACAGGAACAGGCCGTGCCCCGGGCCGCCGCGGATCGCCTCCTCGAGCGCCGGGATCTGGAAAATCAGCGACTTGCCGGAGGCCGTCGGGGTGGTGACGAGCACGTTCTCGCCCCGCCGCACGGCCGCGATCCCCTCCGTCTGATGACGCCAGAGCCGGGGGACGCCTCCCCGTCCCAGAGCCCGGGCGATGGGCTCCGGCAGCGGCGGGTCGAGCTCGCCATAGTCCGCCTCGCTCCCCGGCAGGTGGGCCGAGTACAGGAGCTGGGCCCCAAGCTTGGGATCGGCACGGAGGTCGTCGACCAGGGGGCCCAGCTCGGAGGACGGCGGAAGGACGGCGAAGGCGCTCGCGTTACGGGGCATTACCGCCCGATGGTAACACTACAGCTCGCTCACCAACTGCTGCCGCTTGGCCTCGAACTCCTCCCGCGAGATCAGCCCGTCGTCGAAGAGGGCCTTGAGCTGGCGCAGACGCTCGGCGCCGGAGGGCCCGGCGGGGGCCGCCACGTAGCCGCCGCGGTTGGCGGAGCGGTACTGCTCGGCCGTGGCGGCGATGGCGCGCTTGAAATCCAGGGGGTGGGAGATGTTGCGGAACATGGCCATTCCGGTCTCGCTGGCAGTGTCGATCTCGACGTCGCCGTAGTTGAAGAGGCGGCCCCAGAGGGTCTGGCTGTGCTCGATGTTGTTGACCTTGTCGAGCCGGGAATCCATGGACTGCTTGTTGAGGAGCCCCGTGTTGCGGATCACCCGGTGGCTGGTCAGCACGTACTCGTTTGCGCGCAGGATGAGGAGCTTCACGCCGAGCACGATCCCGACCAACGCGGCGAGGGCGAGCGCCGTCAACGCACCGGGGGCGTTCTGCAAACCGAACCAGAGGTAGGCCGCCCCGGCGAGAATGAGAGCCAGCAGCGCCCACAAGGGGGCCAGGGCAAGGCGGGTGACGTGCGCCCGGTAGAGCACCTCTTCACCGGGTTGCAGATGGTCCTGGAGGCTCATGGCCTTCTCCCCTCTCAGCGTTGGAAAGCGTAGGAAATCTTGAAGAACAGCTCCCGGCCCGAGGGCCTCAGGCGATCCGAGTCGAGAGGCAGGCCGCGGTTGTCTTCATATCCCACGAAGAGTACCGTCTGCCAGTTTAACTTATAGGCGAAGAGGGCCGAGCCGTTGAACGTGTCCTGGTGGGCCCTCACCACTCCGGGAGCATAGAGGGCGGTGCTGCTGTCGGTGCTGGTGCGCTGGCCGATCAGCCGCAGAAAGGCCCGGGAGGTGAAGGTGTAGGTCGCCTTGAGGCGGGCCACGTCGGAGGTCAGCAGGCGCTCGTCCCGCGCCCCGGTGCCCGTGGGCGAGACGTCGAGCGTGCGCCGGCTGCCGATGAACTGCAGCGCCAGGTGATCCGTGGGGCGGACCGTCGTCTCCACGCCGACCGTGGCGCCCCAGCCCGGCCGCGCGTTGACCACGTCCGGCGTCTCGCCGATGGTGACGTTCAGCGCGATGCCGCCGATCACCCCCGAGGGGCTGAGGCTCGAGGTGAGGATGAGGTAGTCGGACTCGATCAGCTTCGTCCCCACGCGCAGCGTCTCCCGGCGCACCTCCGCGTTGGTGCTGCTGCTCCAGATACCGTCGAGGAAGATGCCGGAAGCCCATCGCCGCAGGACCAGGTCGTTGTCCGTGTCGAGGACGTAGCGGTTCCGGAGGTAGGGGCGGATACGGCGGAAGAGCCCCTGCTTCGGAAAGAAGCTGTAGCCCGTCACCAGAACCTCGTCGCGCACGCCCACCTGGGGGACGAAGCCCACGTCCGCCCGGAAGTCGTCGCCGGAGTCCCGGTACTCGAACGTCCAGTCGTAGGTCCGCGTGTTGCGCACCCAGGAGGCGAAGGCGGCGTGGGCGGAGAGCTTCCGGCCGTCCCACTGCGGCGTCAGGTCCGGACGGACGGGCGTCTCGGTGTCGCTCCACATGAGCTGGCCGTTGATCGCGTCCTTGTTGTTCGGCCGCCAGGAGCCGCTCACGCCGGCGGTCCGGTTGTAGCCGCCGCCGTCGTTGCCGTCGATCTCGCGGTCGGTGAACAGGAAAGTGGCGAAGGACTTGCCGAAGTCCTTCCGCACCCGCCCGAGGGCCACCGTGGACGAGTAGTCCTGGAGCGCGAAGCTCGAGGAGATGGGGCCCGGCAGGATGACCAGGCCGCCGCCCCGGTCGTCCGCCACCAGCGCCGTGTACACGGTGTCGTCACCGATCTCGCCCGTGGCCCGCGCTCCCCAGCGCGGCGAGGTCAGGGTGCGCGTATAGATCGTGGCGATCGGCGCGGCCAGGATGTCGGCCCGCTCGAGGAAAAACGGCCTCTTCTCCGGCAGGAACAGCGCGAAGCGCTCGTTGGCTGTGATCTGGGCGACGTCGGACTCGACCTGCGAGAAATCGGGGTTGAGGGTGAGGTCGAGCGCCGTCTCGGCGTTCGGGTTCCACTTGGCGTCGAGCCCGACATCCCAATCCGCCGGCTCTTCGTCCAGGCGGCTGCCGATCCGTCCGTCCTCGGGCAGCGACCGCAGCCGGCCCGCGCCGTAGGGAGCGAGCACGAGGTGGTTGCTGGTCGGCAGGCCGGTGAGCCCGGTGATCTTCTTCTCGAAGCAGATGAAGCAGTTCGAGCCGCGCGGCAGCTTGCTGCTGAACATCTGGTAGCGGAAGTCGCGCGGATAGTTGCGATAGAGCAGGATGCCCCAGGTCTGGACATCCCGGGCGTCATAGCGCAGGGAGGAGAGGGGGACGCGGATCTCCAGCGTCCAACCCTCGGGGCCGATGCGGGTCGCCGAGTCCCAGAAGAAGTCGGGCGCGGAGTCCTCGCCGCTGACGTCGCTGCTGATGGCGTCGTACTGGATGTTGCGGGGGTTCACCAGGAACATGAACCCCGTCTTGCCATCGTTGCGGGTGTCCAGGATGACGCCGCCGTAGTCGGTGTAGCTGGGCACCACGTCGCGGTCCCCGAGGGGAGCGCGGATGCTCTTCGCATCAGGGTCCGAGAATTCGAAGGCGGCGTAGAAGTAGCGCTCGTCGTAGGTGATCCAGGCGACCGTCTTGACCTTCGGCTCGACGTTGTCGCCGGGGTTCGTCTCGTAGAAGGTCTCGACGCGGGTGGCGGTGCTCCAGCCCGGATCGCCGAGGGAGCCGTCCACCTCGATCTCCCCGGCCACCCGGGAGATTTGGATCTCCTCCGCCGGCTCCGAAGCCTGCTGCCCCTGGAGAGGAGAGCACGGCAGGAGGAGAGCCAGCGAGAGCAGTGCAAGAGCAGGACGCGGCATCGGCATGTGCAAGACCCCAAAGGGAAAATCGTTCAACGTTCGAGGGGGGAAAGTACCATGGGAGCTCCGCCTCCCCCACGCGCCACCCTGAAGGGTGCAGATGAATAGTGCACAGCCGGGGCAGGAAGAGGACGCGGCGCCCTGAAACGTCCATCAGGGGCGTGGCTCGCGGCTTGCACTAAACTTCTCTGCTTTGACTACGTCCACGCACCGCCTGCTCGTGGTATCGAACCGCCTTCCCATCGTCCTGGAGCAGAAAAACGGCGGCTGGAGCCTCAAGCCGGGGGCCGGCGGCCTGGTGAGCGCCCTGGCGCCGGTGCTCTCGCACCGCGGCGGCCTCTGGATCGGCTGGCCGGGGCTGCCGCTCGAACGGGGCGGGGCCTGGGAGTCCGTCCTCGCCGAGGGCTATCGGGAGCGCGGCTACGACCTGGTGCCGGTGCTCCTCGCCGAAGAGGAGGTCAAGGGCTTCTACGAGGGGTTCTCCAACGCCGTCCTCTGGCCCCTCTTCCACGACCTCCTGGGCCAGTGCCACTTCGATCCCTCCTTCTGGTACACGTACCTCGAGGTCAACGAGAGGTTCGCGGAGTGCGTCCTGGAGAACAGCCGGAACGACGACTTCATCTGGGTGCAGGACTACCAGCTCATCCACGTGGCGGAGTTCGTCCGCCGAAAGGACGAGAGCGCCCAGGTGGGCTTCTTCCTCCACATCCCGTTCCCGGCCCTGGACATCCTGCTCAAGCTCCCCTGGCGGGGGCAGATCCTGAAAGCGCTCCTCGCCTACGACCTGATCGGCTTCCAGACGCCGCGGGACACCCGCAACTTCCTCTCCTGCGTCGAATACCTGATCCCGGAAGCGGAGATCGACGACAGCGGACCGGTGGCCGATGTGCTCCTGGGCTCGCGCAAGGTGAAAGTCGGCTCCTTTCCCATCGGCATCGACTTCGAGGCTTACGAGAAGTCGGCCCGCTCCGAGGAGGTGGCGCGCCGCGTCCTCGAGCTGCGGGACCGCATCGGCCCCGTCGTGCTGATCGTGGGAGTGGACCGTCTGGACTACACCAAGGGCCTCCCCGAGCGCCTGGAGGCGTTCCGCAACGCCCTCCAGCGCCACCCGGAGCTGCGCGAGAAGGTGATCTTCTTCCAGGTGGTGGTGCCCAGCCGCGAGGCGGTACCCGAGTACCAGGCCTTGAAGGCCCAGATCGAGCGCCTGGTGGGCGAGATCAACGGCGAGTTCTCGTCGGCGGGCTGGGTGCCCGTCCACTACCACTACAAGAGCCTGGTGCGGAGCGATCTGATCTCGCTCTACCGCCTGGCCCGGATCTGCCTCGTCACCTCGATCAAGGACGGCATGAACCTGGTGGCCAAGGAGTTCTGCGCCTGCCAGGTCGAGGGCGCGGGCGTCCTCATCCTCTCCGAGTTCGCGGGCGCCGCGGCGCAGCTCCAGCGCGGGGCGCTGCTGGTCAACCCGCACGACATCGAAGGCATGGCCGACGCCCTCAGGGCCGCCTTCGACATGGACGAGGACGAGCGGCGGCGGCGGATGGACGGGATGCGGGAGATCCTGCGCGAGCAGGACATCTTCTGGTGGGTCGACTACTATCTCCAGGCTGCCCTGGGGCGGGTGCCCGACGACTTCCGCACGCCCAAGGAGTACTTCCCGCCCCTGGGAATCGAAGAGTACCTCTGAGCATGCTGCCCTCCGCCCTCGACCGCTGGGACGAGATCGAGGCTCGCCTGGACGGGCGGCGCCCCGCCCTCTTCCTCGACTACGACGGCACCCTCTCCCCCATCGCCCCGCGCCCCGACCTCGCCCTCCTCCCCGGGGAGACGCGGGAGGTGCTGCGGCGCCTCGCGGAGCGTTTCCCGGTGGTGATCGTGTCGGGCCGGGGGAGGGAGGACGTGGCCGCCCTGGTCGGCCTGGAGAGCCTCGGCTACGCCGGCAGCCACGGCTTCGACATCGCCGGGCCGCCATCCACGGCTGGCGCGCCGCTCCGTCTCGAGGTGGGCGAGGGCATCCCCGAGAAGATCGAGCAGGCGGCCGTGCGGCTCCGGCGGGACCTCGATGGGATCGAGGGCGTCCTCGTCGAGCCCAAGCGCTTCGCCATCTCCGTCCATTTCCGCCTGGCCGGCGAGCGCGACCGCCCCCGCATCGAGCGGGCGGTGGACGACGCCGTCGGCGCCATCCCCGGCCTGCGCAAGGCCCACGGCAAGATGCTCTTCGAGCTGCGTCCCGACCTCGATTGGGACAAGGGCCGGGCCCTCCTCTGGCTGCTCGAAGAGCTCAGCCTGAACCGTCCGGACGTGCTGCCGGTCTATCTCGGGGATGACCTGACGGATGAGGACGCCTTCCGGGCCATCGCGGACCGGGGGATCGGGGTTCTGGTGGCCGAGGAGCCGCGGGAGACGGCGGCGGAGTACGGGTTGCGGGATACGGAGGAGGCGCGGATGTTTCTGGAGAGGATGGCGAGAACCTAACGGTCAAGCGGCATATAGCGTCCGGGCGGTCCCCAGGATCTCTTCGCGACGAATCCAATTGAGGCTCCTCTCGACCGCCGAGCGGCTCACCAGATCCACCGCGCGCCCGAGCAGCTCTTCCAACTCCCGTTCCATCCTCGCGTGGTCGAAAAGGCTCCAGCGCGCGTCGGGAGCAAACCGGACAAGAAAGTCGAGATCGCTGTCCGGGCGGAAATCCTCCCGAAGGACGGAGCCGAAAGCGGCGAGCTCGACGATCTTCCAGCGGCGGCAGAAATCCTGGATGGGCTCCAGGGGCCAGGGAAAGCGCGGGAATGCAGGGTCCCTATCGAACATGGCGTCTATTATAAGGATCATGTCTTCCGATCACCCAGATCCGAGGGAGCGTCGCTTGCTCGAGCAGGACCGGGTGCTCGTCGAGCTCGCCAGGAGCACGGCGGCGGACGAGGATCTCGAAGCGGCCTTCGACCGGATCGCGCGCGCCGCGGCCGAGACCCTGGGCGTCGAGCGCGCGAGCATCTGGCTGTACGACGCCGGCCGGTCGGCGATCCGCTGCGCCACCCTCTACGAGCTCGGCGAGAATCGCCATTCGCGGGGGCTGGAGCTGTCGGCGGCGACCTATCCTTCCTACTTTGAGGCTCTCGAAACGGAGCGGACGCTCGCGGCCCACGACGCCCGGTCCGATCCCCAGACCCGGGAGTTCACGGCCAGCTACCTCGAGCCTCTGGGCATCACCTCCATGCTCGACGCTCCCATCCGCGTCGGCGGCCGGATGATCGGCGTCGTCTGCCACGAGCACGTCGGCCCGCCGCGCCGATGGCTGGAGGACGAGCAGACCTTCGCCGGCTCGGTCGCCGATGCCGTCTCGCTCGCCATCGAGGAGAGCGAACGCCGCAGGGCCGAGGCGGCCCTGCGGGAGAGCGAGGAACGCTACCGCCGGATCGTCGAGACGGCCCTGGAGGGGATCTGGGAGATCGATGCCCAAGGCAACACGACCTATGCCAACCCCCGCATGGCGGAAATGCTCGGCTACAGCGTGGAGGAGCTGATGGGCCGCAACGCTTTCGAGCTCGTTCCTCCGGAAGAGATGCAGGCTGCCCGCCAGCAATGGGACCTCCGGCGGCAGGGTTTTTCCGGCCGGCCGGAGTTCCGGTTCACCCAAAGGGACGGCTCGAGCTTCTGGGGGCAGTGCTCCGCCACGTCCCTGCTCGATGACTCCGGCCGCTTCGCGGGAGCCGTCACCATGGTCGTCGACGTGACCGACCGGAAGCGCGCCGAGGCCGAGCGGGAAGAGTTGCTGATCCGCGAGCAGACGGCGCGGGCCGAAGCCGAGGCCGCCAACCGGCTCAAGACGAGTTCCTGGCGACCGTGTCTCACGAACTGCGCACGCCGCTCAACGCCATGGTCGGCTGGGTCCATCTGCTGCGCACGGGGGAGCTCGACGCCGCGACCACCGAACGGGCCCTGGAAACGGTCGAGAAGAACGTCCGCGCGCAGACCCAGATCATCGACGACATCCTGGACGTCTCGCGCATCATCCGGGGCAGCCTGACGCTGAGCTTCCAGAGGGTCGACCTCTCCGCCGTCCTCCATCACGTGGTCGAGTCGCTGCGACCGGCAGCCCAGACCAAGGGGATCGAGCTGAGCACCGGCCTCGAGCCGGCCGGCGGCGAGATGATTGCCGGCGAGGACATCGGAGGCGAAGTCATCGGCGACCCTGACCGCCTGCAGCAGGTGGCCTGGAACCTGCTCGCCAACGCCGTCAAGTTCACTCCCCGGGGCGGCAGCGTGGAGGTGCGGCTGAAGCGGCGAGGGGATGACTTGTGTCTGGAGGTGACCGACTCGGGCGAGGGCATCGCGCCCGAGTTCCTCCCCCACGTCTTCGAGCGCTTCCGGCAGGCCGACGGCTCGGCCAGCCGGGTCCATGGCGGCCTCGGACTGGGCCTCGCGATCGTGCGCCACCTGGTCGAGCTCCAGGGCGGCACGGTGACTGCGGAGAGCGCGGGCAAGGGGCAGGGCTCCCGCTTCACGGTGACGCTGCCCGCGGCTCCCACGGCTTCCCCGGAGCCCGCCGAGACGGCAGCCGGCGAGAGCCCGGACGCCCTCCCCCTGGCCGGCCTGCGGCTGCTGGTGGTGGACGACGACCTCGATACCTGCGAGGCGATGTCCCTCCTGCTCTCCCGGTCCGGGGCCCGGGTGGCGATCGCCTCCTCCGTGCCGGAGGCCCTGGCCGCCCTCGAGCGCTCGCGCCCGGACGTGCTGGTCGCCGACATCGGCATGCCGGGCGAGGACGGCTACAGCCTCATCCGCCAGGTGAGGACGCGCGAGATTGGCAGGAAAGACAGCCTCCCGGCCGTCGCCCTGACGGCCTACGCCCGGCCGGAAGACCGGGAACGGGCCCTCGCCGCCGGCTTCCAGGAGCACCTGCCCAAGCCGGTGGACGCGGCAGAGCTGACCGCCGTGCTGGCCGGGCTGGCGGGGCGGAGATAGACTCCCGGCCGTGAACGACCCACAGCCCATCCTGACCACCCTGGAGAACGCTCCGGCCCTGCTCGTGCCGCTGATCCTGGAAGTCCCCGAGTCCCTGCGCAAGCGGCGCCCGCGGCCCGAGAAGTGGTCGGCCCACGAGCACTTCTGCCACCTGGCGGCTCAGCACCCGCCCATGCTCGAGCGGCTGGGGCGGATGCTGACGGAGGAGAGCCCTCTCCTCGTGCCGTTGAGCCCCTCTCCAGAGGACGAGGCCGGCGCGCTGCTCACCGTCGACATCCAGGAGGCGGCCGAGCGCTACACCCGCCAGAGGGCGGAGCTGGTCAACCTCCTGCGCTCTCTTTCGCCCGAAGGCTGGGAGCGGCGGGGCCGGCATCCCCAGATCGATAGCTACTCGATCTTCCGGCTGGCCCGGCAGATCGTGCTCCACGAGGCGCTCCACGGCTATCGCATCGAAGAGCTGCTGTTCCGCAAGGATTGGCCGGAAGCCCCCGCCGAGCCGGCGTCGCCGGAGCCGGAGCACCCTGTCGTCGAGCTCGGCATCCCCGGCTCGCTGGCCCGGATGAAGCCCGGGGAGATCAACCTCCTGGGCCCGTTCACCGTCCCCGGGCTCGCGCCGCGCCTGATCCGGGTCTACCTGCCCCGCGCCTACACCCCGGCGGCGCCGCACTTCGGCCTCTACATGTTCGACGGCCAGAACGTCTTCGACGACCTTCCCTCCTTCTCCGGCGGCTGGTACATCCACGAGGCGGTGGAAGGCTTGGCGAAGTCGCGGCGGCCACAGCCCGTCGTGATCGGCATCGACCATGGCGGACCCGGGCGCAACCTCGAGCTGTCGCCCTTTCCCATGGAGGCGGAGCCGGGGCAGATCCACATTCTCCTCGACTGGGTCACGGGCAGCCTGATGCCGGCCCTGACGGCCGAGCTGAACCTGGTCCCCGGTCCCCTGGGCGCCGTGGTCGGCGGCTCTTCGATGGGAGGGCTCGCCGCTTTCTGGTCGCACATCCACTACCCGCGGGCCTTCGGCGGCGCCCTGGTGATGTCGCCCTCCTTCTGGGTCGCCAACCAGGCCATCTTCGCCGATACCGCCGCCCAGCCCACCCCCGAGGTCTCACGCATCTACATCGACGCCGGAGCCCGGGAAGACAAGGGCCGCGTCGTCGAAGCCGTCAAGACCATGGTCGAGCACCTCACCGCCCGCGGCTACGACTCCGACCGCCTGATGTGGCGCGCCGATTCCAAGGGCACCCACAGCGAGGCGAGCTGGCGGCGGCGGCTACCGAAGGCGTTGCGGTTCATGTACCAGAGCTAGCCTGCCGCCGGCCCGGGCCTCCCCCAGACCGGCGCGCAGCCGCTCATGCCCTGGCCGGAGGAAATGCCTGGACCCGCCTGGCGCAGGAAAGGCCTCGGCTCTCCCCGACCCGGCGGGTTCGCCAGGAGGTCCGAGTAGACCTCGAAGTCGGCCTCCACGCGCGGCCCCGAGGCCGGATCCATGCCAATGAAGCGGTCGATCTCCATGTTGGCAATGCCGGCCTCCAGATCGCCGCCGCCGGCGGGAGCGAGCACCAGGCGGCTCCGCGTGTTCCTACCGTTGCGGCTGGCCACCATCTCGATCTCGACCGTCTTCTCGAAGTGCACCTCGAGCTCGAAAGCGGTCGCAATGCGCCGGTTGAGTCCCGCGGCGACCTTGAAGGGGAGGTCGGTCAGCTCGCGGGTCTTGAGCCGGCCCTGGGTGACGCCGATCCTGGCGAGGATCGGCTGATTGGACCCTGGCGCCGTTTCGACCAGCCGCCGGTCGAGGACGGCGCCCGGCCGCGCGTCTTCCAGGCCGGCCATCCAGAACAGCGACTCCAGCTCCCGCGGGCTGGGATGATCCAGGTTTGCCGGCTCGTCCCGCGAGAAGCTGAGGGGGCGCCCCTCCGTCTTCACGCCGTCGGCGAGGATCGTGAGGTCTTCGCCGTTGAGCAGGCACACGCCCCGGGTCATCCTGCCGGCGGCGTCGGGGAAGCAGTGGAAGTCCGCCTTCCGGGTGCTCTCCTGGAGGTCCCGCAGGTTGAACTCGAGCAGCGGGAAGTGCTGGTCCAACACCTCGGGCTGAAGGTTCACCCGGTTGGAGAGCGGCCGGGCCCGGGTGAGCCGCTGCAGGAGGACCGTGAGCTTCCGCGGTGCGGCGCCCGCCTCCTCGAGCGGTGGATCGAAGACGAACGTGCAGAGACCCGAGAGCGACAGACGAAGTGTAGGCATGAGAAGTACTCCCCTAGTGCCGTCCGGCGGCGCTGGCGCCGATGACCTCGAACGCCGCCCACGTCCAAGGAGACCGGTCCTTCTCGTTCCGGCTCCTCAGCATCTCGAGTTGGGCCGCGCGCAAGGCATCGACGGGATCGACGCCGGGCCGCAGGTTGCGATGGAAAGCTTCGAAAAGATGAGCGGTGGCTCCATCGTCCACGCTCCAGAGGCTCGCCACGACGGTGGGCACCCCCGCGGCGAGAAAAGCCCGGGCGAGGCTCGTGACCCCCTCGCCCCCGGGCACGTACTCGGTCCCCGTGTCGCAAGCGGCCAGGACGACGAGCCGGGTGCCGTCGAGCTTCAGGGAGTAGATCTCCCGCGCCGTGAGCGCTCCGGGGTCCTTATCGTCGCTGGACGCCAGCACGAGCTTCGAGAGCAGCGTGTTGGCCGGATCGACCAGGGCATGGCCCGAGAACTGGATCCACTCCGCCTCCGCGGCCGCGGCCAGGAAGGCGGACTTGGTCGCGGCCGTGCCGGCGAGCAGCCGCGCGCCCGTCGCGGCCGCCAACTGCCGGCCCTCCTCCGCCGCCGCCGGCAATGAGACCAGAGTCTCGTAGCCCGGCACGTTGTGATTGACCGTGGGCTCGCCCACCACCAGTCCCCGGGAATGGTCCGGTCGTACGGAATCCTGCCGCTCCAACGCATTGACGTACAGCGTGGCGCTGGGCGCGTAGGCCAGCGGGTGGGTTTCGACCAACCGTCTCCGGCTCGGTGTCGAACTGTCCTGCAGGGCCGAGAAGGGTACCTGGTGGAGGACCTTGTCGGGAACGATGACGATTCTCTCTCCCGCCGCCACCTCCGGCAGCCAGGGTTTGACAAGGAGATGGAAGAGATCTGCCGAAGTCTGGTCCCAGACCTTAGGGTCGAAGGCCCGGAGCCGCGCCACCATCTCTTCCAGGTCCTCCCGGCGGATGGGCTGCTGGAAGAAGTCACGTCCCTTGCCGTCCTGGCGCACGAGCCAGATCAGGACGCGGTCGGGGAGCACGGAGAACTGCACCAGGGTGACTTTCTCGGGCAGCCGGCGGCGGATCTCGCTCAAGGGAACGGGCTGAGGCTCGGTGGCCAGCAGCCGGCTTGTTTCCTCGGGGAATCCGGTCCAGAGCTTGGAAGCGCTGCCTGGGAGCACCCGGGTGCGGGCGCGGTCCGCGTAGGCGAAAGCCCGGTCCGGGTCACGCTCCGCCTGGAGCGCCACCATTTCGTCGAACACCGTGTCCGACTCCTCCAGCAGGGCCAGACGGAGATCCTCGGCCTCGAGGCTCTCCCCCATGCGGCCGTAGAGGATCAGGGCCGCCTCGAAATCTCGCTCGGCCCGGGTGTCGTCCTCCGCCTGCCGGTAGGCCCGTCCGCGCGCCAGAAGCGTCCAGAGGGCGAAGATGAGGTTCTCCTCCTCGTTGTACACGGGCAGGGCCGAAGTCAGGAGATCGGCGGCCCCGGCGGGATCTTCCTTCCAGGTCATCAGACCTTGAGTCATCGCGAGGTCGGCCCGCCGGCGCTTCTGCTGCCTCTCTTCCACTTCTCCGAAGCGGCTCTCGGCCTCGCGCAAGGATGCGAGGGCGCCTTCGCGGTCTCCCAAGTGATGTTGGAAGCGCGCAAGCGAGGTGAGGGCCTCGACCGTGGCCAGGGAGTTGCTCAGACGGGACTGCCGGACCCACTCCAGTTGAAAGGCGAGAGCCGCGTCGTCCATCCCGTCTTGCAGGGCGGCGTTGCCCGCGATCATGTAGATCGTGGCGAGATGACCGGGGTCACGGAGCTTGGGGGTGCTCCGCAGCGCCTGATAGATGGAGAGCCAGGCTTCGCTCTTGCGCCCCCGGGAAGTCAGGACTTCGCCCCGGCGGCCGTCAACGTTGGAGGCGTTCTCGATCTCTCCCAGCCGTTTGAACTCGTCGAACGACTGTTTGAAATCATCGACCGCGGCTCGCGTCCTCCCCAAGGTGGCCTCCGAGGCCGCCTTGATCCAGTACACGTGCCCCCGGAGCGCTCCGTAGGGCAAGCCCTCGACCTGTGGTACCAGCCGTTCGGTCGCGGCGATGGCTTGCGGGTACCGGCGGGCGATGTATTCGTTGCTGGCCAGGAAAAAAGCTGCCCGCCACGCCAGCGGACTGCCCGCCCGGCGGAGCGCATCGCGGCCTGCAATGAGCTTGAGCTCGGCACGCTGCGAGTTCCCCTTCTTGTATTCCTTATAGCCGTCACGCCAGTCGCGCGTTCCTTGGGCGAGCTCGCCCAACTTCCGGGGATCGCCCGCCGCCGCGTCGATGGCCGCCACGGTGTCGTAGACCAGGCGCTCGCGGCTCGTGCTCGCCAGAGCGTCTCCGACGGCTCGCAGGATGCGCAACTTGTCTGCCGCGAGATCCTGCCGGCCCGCCATCACCGCGTCCGCCCAGTCTCCGGAGAGCCGCTGCTCGGCGTACTCCCGCGCCGCCTGCCGGTTGCGGTCCACTATTTCTTCAACCGTCCGGACATCGCCCGCGAGAGCGGCTTGCTCGAGAAGCTTTTCCTGCTCCGCCCAGACGCCTCCGGCCCGCGGCCGCGCCAGAACCTTCAGCCGCTCGCGGGCCTCTTTGGCCCAGCCGGACGAAGAATCCAGAGATAGATATCCCCGCCATGCATCCAAGGCGGCGTCCGGAAGGAACAGCCGCTCCAGGGCCAAGGCCTCGTTGAAGCGCGCCTCCGGGAGGGAGTCGTCCAGCCGCACCGCCTGGTTCGCGGCCTCATAGGCGCGCAGAAGGTCCCGAGGATCGTCCGTCAACTGGGCCTGCACCAGGTAGATGGCCGCGAGTTCGCTCCAAGTCTGGGCATCGTCTGGATAGGCGCTCGTCATCCGCTGGTACCTGAGGACGGCGCGGCGCAGGTCGTCGGGGCCGCCGTACGCCAGGATGGTCCCGATCGGCACCTGCTCGTCCGCTTTCTCCGAAACCGCCGCCGGATTCCCACCGCGCAACGCCTCTCCGAACTCCGCCTTCGGATCCTTATTCTTAAGGCTGGACCGTTTCCCGCAGTCCGCGTCTGGCACCAGGTCCGTGGCCTCCTCGTCGATCCGGCACGGAGGAAGGTACACGGCGTTTTCGATCAGGCGCGGCTCCACGGGCCGGGTTTCATCCTGCGGTGGCGGTGCGTTCTCGCCGCATCCCATCCAGGTGGCGCCGGTCAATCCCAGGGATAGCACCAGGGCCTGCCGCCCCGTCATCGTTTGCTCGCCATTACAAACCCCATACGCACCTCCGTGACAGAAGATCCCGGGATGGTAGCAAACAGGGCCGGCAAGCCAGATTGAGAGGGAGAGCAGGGCGGCGTTCATGGGTCGTCTCCTTTTCGCGTTCGTATCCGATGGACGGACCCGGATTGCTTTTTCCGGGTTGGGAAGACGGCGCCTGGTTCCGTCCAAAGGGATGGAAATGGGACCCAAGGAGGAAAGATGAATCACGTGACGACAGACAAGCTCAAGCTCACGGCGGTCCAGAAGGCGCTGGAGTACGATCCCCGCCTTCAGGCCCCGACGCCCACGATCACCTCGAAGATCGACGGCAGGTGCTACGTGGACGTCCTGGCGAAGCTCAAGAACGCCGGCGATCAGGTGCCCGGACTCGAGGTCACGGGCTTCAGGAACGGCAGGGCTCCGGACGACCGCCAGATCGTCACCGGCCGGGTCGCCGTCGACGACATCGAGGCCGTGCGCGAGAAGGTCGTGAGCCTGAAGGCCGCGACCGAGCTGCACCTCTCCCTCTACAACTCCGTGCCGGCCATCCATTGCGACCCGGAGTCCCTGAACAGGGGAGCCAGGGAAAGCGACGGACCGAGCTTCCTCGGTGGCGCGGGAGTGATCGTCGGAGTAGTGGACGTCGGCTGTGATTTCCGGCACGGCAACTTCCGCCAGGGGAACACGACGCGGATTCGCTACCTCTGGGATCAATCGACGGAGTCGGACAAGGTTTCAGCTCCTCGAGAGCTCGGCTACGGCAGAGAATTCACCGAGGTGGAGATCAACGAGGCGCTACGGGCCGGCGACGAGCGGGCCTACGAGGTCCTCGGCTACACGCCCCCCGTCGCCGCTCACGGGACGCATGTCCTGGACATCGCGGCGGGCAACGGCCGGGAGCCCAGCCTTTTCGGCGGCAAGCCGGATCTCGCCCCGGCCCTGCCTTCCCATCCCGGCATCGCGCCCAATGCCGAGCTGATCTTCGTCCATCTCAAGACTTTCGACGGCAATCTGGCAAACTCCAACTACCTTGTGGAGGCTGTCGAGTACATCTTCAAGAAGGCCCAGGATCTCAAGATGCCGGCCGTGGTCAACGTGAGCCTGTCGACGACGGGCGGCCCCCACGACGGCTCGACGCTGGTGGAACAGAAGTTCGAGAGGCTGCTTCGCGAGCCCGGCCGGGCGATCGTGGTCTCGGCAGGAAACTCTTTCAATCAGAGGAGCCACGTCTCCGGAAAAATCCCCGAGGGAGGAAAAACGGCGATCCTCTGGCATACCGATCCCCGGCATACCGACCCCGCGCTGATGAAAAACGCGATGGAGGTCTGGTACGCCGGCAACCAGGTCCTCGAGGCCACCCTCTATACGCCCGATGGCGGCAACCTGGGCTCCATACCCCTGGGAGAGACGATGAACCTCTCCGACGACGTCACCCGGTGCGGCCGCATCAGCCATCGGAAGGAAGACCCCAACAACCAGGACCATCAGATCGACGTCCGGCTCCCCACTCTCGAGGATCCCGCCAGGCCCTGGAGGATCGAGTTGGCGAACCTTGGAGCTGAAGAGGTTTCGTTCCACGCCTGGATCGAGCAGGACGCCCGCGGCCTTTCCTACTTCGGGGAGCCCACGGACTCCTCGTTCACCCTGGGGTCCATCAGTTGCAGCGAGAAGACGCTGACCGTCGGAGCGTACGACACCTCGGAAATGGCGTGCCTGGCCCCTCCCTTCGAAGCCACGTCGGCAGGTCCCACACGGCCCAACCGGCAGGGGATGTCGAGGAACAAGCCCGACCTGAGCGCTCCCGGCGTGAACATCGTGGCCGCCCGGGCGCACGGGGGAGTGACGGTGATGTCCGGCACGAGCATGGCGGCGGCCCACGTGACCGGCGTGGTGGCTCTCCTGTTCGAATTGGCCCAGCGCGCGGGCCGGGGCCGGCTCTCGATCGATCAGATCCGGAACATCTTGAACCTGGAGCAGGAGGAGCACCCCATCGAAACCCTGCTCGCGGATCCTGAGGAAAGAAAGCGGCGGCTCGGTGCCGGGAGCATCGACGGGGCGGCGGCCATGAAGTCGCTCCTGGAGAAGATCCCGCCCCTGGAATCGACCGTGACCGAGGACACCCTGAAGGCGCTGTCCCTGCAGATTCTGGCGATGCAGGAGACCCTGAGCAAGCTCGTCAACCATGGGTCCGCCAGCGCTCGCGAATAAAAAGAGGGCGCGGTCCTCAACCCAGACCGCGCCCTTGAATAGGGGGGCACTTACCTACGTCCCTGCTTCCTTGAGATTGCAGGCAGCGCGCCAGGCGGCACGAAGCGGCATGCCGGAACTTCTTCGCGTTTCGAAGGATTTTTTGTGTCAGGACGGGAGTGTCAGAAAAACGCTGACACAGCGCGGACAGGCTCTGACGCCGGGCATGATACTGTCCGGCCAATTTAACGATTTGGGGAATCCGATGAGCGCACCGCCGTTGAAGACGGCCGAGGTCCTCGACTCCATTGCCGGGGTCCTGTCGCCCTACCTCGGCAAGATGATGGCCCGCGCCTCCGCCGGGGCTCACTTCAAGGATCTTGCCATCGAGGGAGACCTGGTCGGCCCCGAGAAGGTGGAGGCCCTGGTGGACAGGGTCGGCAAGGGGCTCAACCTCTTCCTCGGGCGCGACAAGTCGAAGCTGGTGGTGGATGAGATCCGGCGGGCCCTCGCGGGCCTGGGAGGAGCAGCCCGATGAAACCTTCGCGCATGACGCTGCCGTTCCTCGGGCTGATCGCCCTGGTCGCCCTGCCGTTCGTGGTGGAGCTCGCGGCGCCCGGGGCAATGCCGGAGCGGACCCGTCTGTGGATCGGCGGTCTCGGCAAGGTTCTCCTCCTCGGACTCGCCGCCGGGCTCGCCTGGCGCAACACCGCCGCCTTCGAGCGGGGAACCACGGTTCACGGAGGCTGGCGCTTCCTGTCCATCGGACTCGCCTCGTTCTTTCTGGGCCAGGCCGGCCTGGTGGTCAACCAGCTCGCGCAAAACAAGGCGATCTTTTTCCCCTCGCCGTCGGACATCCTGTTCCTGCTCTCGTACCCGTTGTTCATCGCGGCCCTGGCGGCTTTCCTGCGGGCCTATGGCGAGAGCGGCTTCCCCATCGGCGCTCCCCGCGGCCGGAAGTCCCTGGCAGGGACTATCACCGTGCTCTGCATCCTGGCCACGTTCACGGTGCTGCGCCCCGTCCTGCTCTCCAGCATTCCGGACGTTGAGAAGCTCCTCAACATGGCCTACACCATCCTCGACTTCGCCCTGCTGGTCCCGACGGTGCTGTTGCTGCGGATCACCCTGCGCTTTCCGGGCGGAGCGGTATGGCGGATCTGGATGGCGATCCTCGGCGGCTTCCTGTTCGTCCTGGCCGGCGACGTCCTGTTCGCCTACTCCACGGCGATGAGCCTGGGACGGCTCGATCCCGTGGTCGACGTGGCCTACATCCTGGGGTACGGTTGCCTGGCTCTGGGCATGGCGTACCAGCGCGAGTTGCTGACTTAAGAATCAGTCGAGCGGCGGGTGATAGGCCAGGCTCGCGCCCACCCAGGTCTTGTCCTTGTTGAAGTCGACCCCCATCATCTTCCCTTTGCCCATGCGGACGAGGTTGTTGACCAGCCGCGGGCGCTCCTGCCGGTCCTTCCAGACGAACATCATGCGGACCTCGGCACGGGCTGGATCCTCGGGGGTCTCGATGGCGGGCGAGTACTCGACCTTCTTCTGGAGGATGTAGTTCTCGGGGTCCTCCAGGTTGCGCAGCCGCTCGGGGGAGGGCCCCATCTCGACGCCCAGGCCGGCAAACGAGAAGAGGGGCTTCAGGACGTAGCTCTCGAGGTCCAGGGGCAGCTCTTCGAGGTTGCTCACGAACCAGGCCGGCGGCGAGTAGCGGCTCTTGATGAAGGGGAGCGAGAACTTGCTGATCTTCAGATACCAGTTCGGATGCCCGACCCAGGTGACGTCCAGGTCGCGGCGGAAGATGTGGGAAAGGTCGATCCCCTTCCGCTCCAGCTCGTCGAAGATCACCCGGTTGTAGATCCGCTCGATGGGGACCTCGCGCCCGTTTTCCGGATAGTAGAGCCGCCCCCTCCGCTCGATCACCTCCCTGGCGTTGACGGTCCTGATACCCGTCAGCCGCTCGGTGACGGCGAAGTCGATCCGCGTCTTCTGATGCTCGGGATCGATCTCCAGGAGTACGACGTTCTCCGGATCGGAGCCGCCCACGATCACCTCCCGCAGGGCGGCCGGGTAGGTCTCCGCGTCGAGCCCGCCGAAATAGGGCGAGAAGTCGTCGGGAATAGCCGGGAAGTTGGCGCGGAAGTCCTTCTCGAGCAGCCACTGGAAACCGTAGAGCGAAGGGAAGCCCTGCAGCTCGATGAGGCGGGGAGTCAGGAGGCCGTCCTCCCCGCGCACCAGGGCGAAGTCGATCTGCAGGAAGACGGGGTGCCCCTCGTCCCCCGGCACCTCGAGCTCCGGCGGCACCGCCCGGCCGGCGAGCTTCAGGTACTCCTCCGAGGTGACGGCGTCGAGCACCTCGTGGGCGGCCTCGATCAGCTCGCGGGTGAGGGCCCCGTCGAGGAACAGCGGCGTCTCACAGATCCGGAAGACGGTGGGAAAGCCGCCGTCCCGCTCCAGATCGCGCAGCATGGCCTCGTAGCGGCCCTCGGTGAACGCGGCGTTGTAGGCACGGCGGATGTCGGGGTTCATGGCGGAGCGGATTCTACCCCGCCCCGTGTCAGCAGAGGAACCGGCCGAGTTTCATTCCAGCTTCACGATTCCAGGCCGTGGTGGGTCTCGCGGACGATGTAGTCGACGACGGCGTTGATGTCGTGACCGCTCTGCTCCCAGACGGCGAGCTGGCGGTCCGCCCCCGTGCCCGTGCGCAGGATCTCGTGGATGTAGTTGATCTCCTCGCGGCTGCCCAGCTCGTCCACCACGTCGTCGATGAAAGCCAGCAGCTCGTGGATGAGCGCCGCGCAGGCCACCTCCTCCTGCTTGCCGAAGTCGATCAGCTTGCCGGTGATGCCGTGGCGCGCCGCCCGCCACTTGTTCTCGCTGAGCAGCAGGCGGCGGTAGAGGCGGAAGCCCAGGTTCTGCTTGATCAGTTTGTGGAGCTTGACGGTGACGGCCTGCATGAGCGCCGCGAGGGCGATCGTCTCGTCCACCCGCATGGGCACGTCGCAGATCCGGAACTCCAGGGTGTTGAAGAACGGGTGCATGCGGATGTCCCACCAGATCTTCTTGGCGTTGTCGATGCACCGCGTCTTGATCAGCAGCTTGATGTAGTTCTCGTACTCCGAGAGGCTCTGGAAGTGGTCGGGGATGCCGGTGCGCGGGAAGCGGTCGAAGACCTTGCTGCGGAACGACTTGAGGCCGGTGTTGCGGCCCTGCCAGAACGGCGAGTTGGTCGACAGGGCGAAGATGTGCGGCAGGAAGTAGCGGAGGGCGTTCATGATGTGGATCGCCACCTCGCGGTCGTCGATCCCCACGTGGACGTGGAGGCCGAAGATCAGGTTCGCCCGCGCGATCTGCTGGAGGTCGTCGACGATCTCCTTGTAGCGCTGGTTCTCCGTGATCAACTGGTCCTTCCAGTGGGCGAACGGGTGGGTGCCCGCCGCCGCGATGGTCAGCCCGCTGCGCCCCGCCAGCTTCGACAGGTTGCTGCGCAGGGAGACGATCTCCCGGCGCGCCTCCTTGATGTCCCCGCAGATGTTGGTGCCCACCTCGATGACCGACTGATGGAGCTCGGGCTTCAACTGATCCGCCAGCGTGTGCTCGTCCTCGATGAGGTACTGAACATGAGAGCGCAGGTCGCGCGTCTCCGGATCGATGAGCTGGAACTCCTCTTCAATCCCCAGCGTGAAAAGCCCGGCGTCGGCCATGTCGTCTTACCTCCGGCTCACCGCTTGGGCGGCCCGGTCCGCTGCCGCGGCCGGCGAAGCCGCGGCGGCGCGGCGGACGTACTCGCCCCAACGCAGGTTGTCGCCGCCCTCGACCTGGGCCTGGGCCCGGCGGATCGCCATCTCGGCCGCCTTCTCGACGATCCAGGAGAAGTTGTCCTCACCGATCGAGTTGACGTCGGCGTCGGGGGCGGGGTTGCAGAAGTCGATGGCATAGGGAACGCCGTCGCGCACCGCCATCTCGACCGTGTTGAAGTCGTAGCCAAGCCAGACGTTGAGGGCCAGCACGTCGTCGTGCACCTTCTGGAGCAGCGCCGGGTCGACCGCCGGGCCGTTGCGCACGTAGCGCTGGTGGAACGGCTGGCGCGGGTCGTACAGCATGATGTGGATGTCCCGGCAGTCGAGCGAGTAGCACCGGAAGTACTCCTCGAAGACGATCTCCTCCTGGAGCATCATCACGAGCTGGCCCGTCTCGTGGTAAGCGCGGAAGAACTGGTCCGGATCCTCCACCCGGTAGACGCTCTTCCAGCCGCCGCCGGCGAACGGCTTGAAGTAGGCGGGGAAGCCGATGTAGTTGAAGATCGCCTCCCAGTCCATGGGGTAGGCCAGGTTGCGGAACGACTTCGAGCCGGTGTCCGGCGGGTGCTCGTGGGAAGGCAGGAGCACCGTCTTGGGCACGGCCACGCCGATCTTGGTGGCCAGGCAGTTGTTGAAGAACTTCTCGTCGGCGCTCCACCAGAAGGGGTTGTTGAGCACCGCCGTGCCGTTGAGGGCCGCGTTCTTGAGGTAGCCCCGGTAGAACGGGACATCCTGGGAGATCCGGTCGATGATCACGGCGTAGCCCGAATCCTCTCCCTGGATCAGCTTGTCGATGCGGACCGGCTCCGCCACCACGCCGTCCGCCTTCTTCGCGTTCACCCGATCGACGAAGGCCTGAGGGAACGTGTCCTCCTGCCCGAATAGAATTCCGACTTTCTTCATCTCGTGAGATCCTCCCGATCTGGACGATTGAGCCCGGCAGGCGGCTGCGATCCCGGTGGGCTTATCGTGGATATCGCGAAACACTACCACAGGGGCCGAGCCGGCTCATGCTACGATTCCAGACGCTTCGGGAGATGCCCCATGAGAACCTACACGGCTGTCATCGAGAAGTGCCCGGATACCGGCCTCTACGTCGGCTACGTGCCCGGCTTTCCAGGCGCCCACACCCAGGCGGAAAGCCTCGACGAGCTCAACGCCAACCTGCGGGAAGTCATCGAGATGCTGCTCGAGGACGGCGAGCCCGCCTTGGACGGTGAGTTCGTCGGTATCCAGACCGTCCTGGTTGCCTGACCGTGGGGAAACACCCGGTCCTGAAGTCCAGGGAGATCATCGAGATCCTGGTAGCCTTCGGGTTCATGGAGGTCCGCCAGCGCGGCTCCCACAAGCAATTCCGCCATCCCGACGGCCGCGGCACCACGGTTCCCGTCCATCCCGGCCACGATGTCTCCCCAATCCTCCTGCGGAAGATCGCCAAAGACATCGGCCTCACGATCGAGCAATTCCTCGCCGGCCGGTAGAGCAACCAGGGAATGAACGGCACGTCCCCGGCGTTCTGAACATGCGTGCTGGGGAAGGCTAAACCCGCTTGACCGTTGACATTCTCGGTCTCGTACCCCAACATATAGTTGTGTCAAGGGTCCACGCCTCCTTCCAGGAGTGACGTGGCGGCTCCAATGAGGCTTGGGCGGCCCACGGAGCTGGACGGGTTGGGACCCGTCATTAGGGACACGCCCAGGAAGGAGGTGGTCCAGTGATAGAAGGCAAACACGGTTCTGTGGAGGTGGCGTCCTCTTAACGGGGGATCCTCCACACCGTGGCACAGGAGGGTAACCTACGGGGAACCCAACGCCACCGAAACGGGCCCTTGAGACCCCGGCTCCCGAAAGGGACCGGGGTCTTTCGTATTCAGGCTCCCTCTTGTAAAATAGCACGACCGTTCGTATACTTACTCCATGGGCAAGGGAGCCGACACCAGGGAACGGATTCTCGACCAGGCCGTGCGCCTGGCGAGCCGTGACGGCCTCGAGGGGCTGACGATCGGCACGCTCTCCTCCGAGCTGGGGCTTTCGAAGAGCGGCCTCTTCGCCCACTTCGGATCCAAGGACGAGCTCCAGCTCCAGGTGCTCCAGGCCGCCGTCGAGCGGTTCGAGGAGACGGTGTTCCGCCCGGCCCTGAAGGTGCCGCGCGGCGAGCCCCGTATCCGGGCCCTGTTCGAGAACTGGCTGGCCTGGGAAGACGACCGGTCCATGCCTGGCGGCTGCCCCCTCATCGCCGCCTCCGTGGAGTTCGACGACCGCCCGGGGGCCCAGCGCGATTTCCTCGCCGTGGCCCAACGCCGCCGCTACGAGTTCATGGCCAAGGCGGCGCGGCTGGCCGTCGACGCCGGCCACTTCCGGGCCGATCTCGATATGGAGCAGTTCGCCTTCGAGGTTAACTGCATCGTCCTCGGCTACCACCACGCCTCCCGCATGATCCGCGACCCCAAAGCCGGCGGCCATGCCCGCGCCGCCTTCGAGCGGCTGCTCGCCAACAGCCGGGCTTGATCTCAGAGTAGACGACACCCGCCATGTCTCACCTTCCAAAAAGAACGATCGTTCGTACCTATAGGAGATTCATGTCATGACCCATGCCTTCATCCTCGAAGCCGTGCGGACGCCGCGTGGGCGCGGCAAAGCGGGCAAGGGAGCCCTGTCCGGGGTCCATCCCCAGGAGCTTCTGGCCCAGACCCTGAACCACCTGGCCGCCAAGAGCGGCGTCGATCCCCGCGAGGTCGACGACGTGATCGCCGGCTGCGTCGCCCAAGTGGGAGAGCAGGGCGCGAACATCAGCCGCAACGCCGTGCTCGCGGCCGGCTGGCCCCTGGAGGTGGCGGGGACCAGCGTCAACCGCTTCTGCGGCTCCGGCCTCCAGGCGATCAACTTCGCCGCCATGGGGGTTTCGTCCGGCTTCCAGCACGTCGTGGTCGCCGGCGGCGTCGAGAGCATGTCGCGGGTGCCCATGGGCGCGGACGGCGCGGGCCAGGACGGCGGCAACGCCCATCTCCGCACCCGCCACCACCAGGTGCCGCAGGGGATCAGCGCGGACCTGATCGCGACGGTGGAGGGCATCTCCCGCGAGGAGCTGGACGCCTTCGCCCTCCGTTCCCAGCAGCGGGCGGCCGCGGCCCAGAGGGAGTGCCGGTTCGGCCGCAGCCTCTTCCCCGTCAAGGACCCCGAGACCGGCGCCGTGCTCCTGGAGAAGGACGAGCACCTGCGGCCGGACACCACCCTGGAGGGCCTGGCGGCGCTCAGCCCCTCCTTTCTGGGCATGGGCGAGAAGTACGACTCCATTGCCCTCCAGCGCTACCCCGAGGTCCAGGCGATCCAGCACGTCCACACGGCCGGCAACGCCAGCGGCATCGTGGACGGCGCGGCGGCCGTGCTGCTCGCCTCGCGGGAGTACGTGGAGGCGCACGGCCTCAAGCCCCGGGCCCGCATCCGCGCCATGGCGGTCGTCGGCTCCGAGCCGGTGATCATGCTGACGGCTCCCACGCCGGCCTCTCGGAAGGCGCTCGATCAGGCGGGCATGGCGCCGGGCGACATCGACCTCTGGGAGATCAACGAGGCCTTCGCCGTGGTGACCCTCCAGACCCTCCGCAACCTCGGCCTCGATCCCGAGCGGGTGAACGTCAACGGCGGCGCCATCGCCCTCGGCCATCCCCTGGGAGCGACCGGCGCCATGCTGCTCGGCACCGCCCTGGACGAGCTGGAACGCCGGGGGCTCGCCACCGCCCTCGTCACCCTGTGCATCGGCGGCGGTCAGGGGATCGCGACCATTATTGAGCGGGTCTGAACAAGGACTGCAGAGACATCAAGGACAGCAAGGACAAACCCCTGTCCTTAATGTCCTTGATGTCCTTGATGTCCTTGTTGTCTTTGCAGTCCTTTTCTCCTCAGGCCGGCACGATGCCGTTCAGGGCGTCGATGATCGCCGGCACGTCCCTGCTCTCCGTCTCGCGGATGAGGTCGACGGCCCTCTCCACGAGCCCGGTGGGCTCGGCGACGATCCGGCCCAGGAAGGCGACCTTGGCGTCGAGGGCCTTCACCGTGAGGGGCCAGACGGACGGCGGCTGAACCGACAGGAGTTCGGCGTGGAGCCAGGCGTCGTCGCGGGCGGCGTCCATGCTGAAGTCGAGCACCTCGATGGCATCCTTGCCGCCGAGCCGGGAGAGGATGCCAAGCAGGGGCGAGAACTCGCCGACCACGGCCTCCACCTTGGGGAGCAGCCCGCTGAGAATGGCGTTGATCTTGTCGAAGTCGTCGTGGAAGCCCGCCAGGGCCGGGCCTGGGAACGTCTCTCCGGTGACGACGCCCAGGTCCAGGTTGATGTGGGCGTTGATCCCCACCAGCAGGTCCTGGAGGATGATGAGCTGCCCCGACTGGGTGCCCTGAAAGGCCACCTGCCAGCTCTTCGCGGGCTGTACCCCCGAGCGAAAGGCGCTGTAGGCCGCGAAGTAGCGGTTGGCGAACAGCGCGTCGAACCGGTCCATCCGGGGGCCGTTGTCGAAGGATCCCTGGGCGATCCCCTGCTGCACGGTGAGGGTCACCTGCCGGTACAGAGCCGGGAAGTATCCCAGCGGATCGCTCTTCGCCTTGCAGTCGGCGATGATGCCGTCGAGGATGCGAAGTACGTCGTGGGTGCCTGTAGCCTGCATGAGTCCTCCTGGGAAGTCTGAAGCTCGAGCTTATCGCCGCTCGAAGGATCGGAGAAGGTCTCTGGTGGCTGTTGCCCTTTTCAGGAACTGGGATATCCTCCGGTCGTCATGCCGACGCGACAGGAGCTCAAGGATTTGGCACGGCTCCGCCTGAAGATGGTGCCCTGGAAGCCTGATCTCCGACCACAAGCTGGATCAGCAGTATGGGCCGGTTCACCTCCTGATGTTCCTCGCGCTGGATCCTGATCTAGAGGATTATTGGAATCTCGTCGTCAGCGCCAAGGGCTTCGATTCAGCCAGCCGCGCGAGCGCAATCGGGATGGTTACCGACCTGCTGACCGAGAGCATGCCGAAAGAAATCTGGCCAAGCATTGGCCGTGTCACCGTCCTCCGCTCGGACGATCCTTTCGTCCAGGAGATGAACCACTCTTTCCAGGCGAAAGATTCAGCCCTTCATCTGCAGACGGTCAAAGTTTCCGGAGTCGAGATCCCCAAAGCTATTGTTCTGCAATCGAAGGCCGCCTGAATTCCTGATCCCGCCTTTACCGCGCAAATAACCGCCGCAGAGAGAGCCCGAGCCACTGGTTCCGATCCGAGAAGCTTTCCTTTCGGACTTCGAATCCACTGGTGTCCATCTTCAAATCTCCCGATTCCAAGCCTGTAACGCTCGATTCCACTTTGCAATCCAGTGGATTGGAATTTCAAATGGCGAGATTCCGGCCCGGAAGCGAGCGATTTGACAGCGGAAACCACTGGATGCGGCTGCGGAATCTCAAGGTTCCTGTTCGGAACGACTGGATTGGAAAACTGAATCGCTGGATTCCGGAGCCGCATCGAGTACGCTGTCAGCCTAGAAATGGTGGACGTTTGTAGGGGCGGCCCTATGTGGCCGCCCTGGGCGGGGGAAGTTGGCGATCCCTCCACCCAGGGCGGCCACATAGGGCCGCTCCTACGGGGAAACGCGTCATTTCTAGCCTGACTACTGACTCGCAGCCACGGCCGCCAACTTCGCCGCCACTCCCCGCAGATCCGCCACGAACAACGCCCGGGCTTCGCGGCGCTGGATTTCGTCCGGCATCCTGAGGAGGGCCGAGGGGTGGTACGTGGCGGTGAGCCAGGGGGCCCAAGGGGTCTCGAAGAACTTGCCCCGGTCGGCGGTGATCCGGAACTTGGGACCCAGCAGCGACTGGGCCGCGGTGGCTCCCAGGCAGACGATGACCTGGGGCTTGACGATCGCGAGCTCGGTTTCGAGCCAGGGGCGGCAGGCCTTCACCTCCCCCATCGTGGGCTTGTCGTGGATGCGCCGCTTGCCGCGCGGCTCCCACTTGAAGTGCTTGACGGCATTGGTGACGAAGACCTCCTCGCGAGGAATTCCGGCCTCGGTCAGCGCCTCGTCGAGCACGCGGCCGGCCGGTCCCACGAACGGCTTTCCCGCCAGGTCTTCCTGATCCCCCGGCTGCTCGCCGATGAAGCACGCGGCGGCTTCCCTGGGTCCCAACCCCAGGACCGCCTGGGTGGCGTTCTTGTAGAGGTCGCAGGCACGGCAGCCCTGGGCCGCTTCCCAGAGTTTCGGGATGGTTGGTTTTTCGGGGATGAATTCGAACGCGGAGGGGTGGGTCGGGGTCTTTGGCATCGGTTCACCTCACCGATGTCGTGATTACAAGACGCGTGCCACTTCGTTGCGTCTTGGCGCGACCCCGACCCGCGCTTCAGCTACCGGCCCTGGCGCAACGGTCCCGCCGCGGCCTTGAGAAGGATGTCCACCCGGCGGTTCTGCTGCCGGCCGGACTCGCTGTCGTTGCTCGCCACGGGGTAGCCTTCGCCCATGCCGACCGCGGCCACGCGGTCCGCGTCGACGCCGCGGCTCACCAGGTACGCGCGGACGGAGCTCGCCCGCCGGTCCGAGAGGTTCTGGTTGAGCTCCTCGCTGCCGGTAGAATCCGTATGCCCCTGAACGACGACGGCCGTCTTCTTGTACTCGTCGACGACGCCGGCCACGTCCTCCAGGGTCGCCCGGCCGTCCGAGTCGAGGCTGGCGGAGTTGACGCTGAAGAGGACGTCGGAATCGAAGTGGACGAGGAGGGTGTCCTCTCCCACCCGCTCGACGGTGGTGCCCGGGATCCGGGCCAGCTTCTCCTGTTGGGCGTCCATGTAGGCGCCGATGCCGCCGCCGATCACCGCTCCGATGGCGGCGCCGGCCAGGATCTCGTCGGCCTCCCGCTCGCCTTTCAGGATCGCGGCGGCGGCGCCGGCCGCGGCGCCGATCCCCGCCCCCTTGTAGGTGCGGTCGCGCTGGGTGGTCCGCTCCTGCCGGGGCGCCGTGCTGGCGCAGCCGGCGAACAGCGACAGGATCAACACGGAAGCCGTCAGGCCCCCGAGCGGTCTCATTGTGCGTAGATCGAGCATATCGGTCTCCTTTTTCATTCTCACCTTTGTTGTACTGCGGGGGTTAGGAGCTTCAAGGCTCGTGCCAGGTAGGGATACCAGGTACAGGTAGAGATAAAGGGGGCGAGGATCTCTCCCCGCCCCGAAGGTCTTCTATTCAGTGCCGGCAGCGCTGGTTGTGCCGATGACCCCGGCCCCGGTTGGCGGCCCGAGGACGGTAGTCGTCACGCGCGTAGCGGCGGTTGTAGCTGCGGTTGTTGTCGCCCCGGTAGTATCCGCGGTCATATCCACGGTCGTAGCCGCGGTCGCGTCCACGGTCGTAGTACCGGTCGTCGTTATTGGCCTTCCGCTCTTCCTTGTAGTCGACGTACGAGCCGACGCCGGCGCCGATCAGGCCGCCGACGGCGGCCCCGGTCAGAAGCTCGCCGGGAGCGCGGTTGCCGCGAACGGCCTGGGTTCCGAGGCCCACCACGGCGCCGATGACGGCTCCCTTCTTGATCTTGTCCGAGCCGTGGGTATTGCGCGCCTGGGCCGCCGAGCCCAGCAGCAGGAAGGTCATGAGAAAGACCGCGACTACCATGAGGGACTGCTTCGAGTGCTTGAACATTGTCGTCTCCTTTCAGACGGACTTGGAAACGGATCCTCAGTAACCCTGCCGCAGCGGGCCGGCCTTTGCCTTGAGGAGCACGTCAACGCGGCGGTTCTTTTGCCGGCCATAGGCACTGGCGTTGTTCGCGACCGGGGCGCTCTCGCCGAAACCGATCGCGCTGATGCGGTCCGGAGCGACGCCCTGGCTGGTCAGAAAGCTCTCCACCGACCGGGCACGCCGCTCGGAGAGGTAGTGGTTGGTTTCCTCGCTCCCCTTCGAATCGGTGTGCCCCTGGACGACCACGGCCGTCTTCCGGTAATCGTTGATCACGTCCGCCACCTCGTTCAGGGTGGATCGGCCGTCCGAGTCGAGGGAGGACGAACCCGTATTGAAAAGGACATCCGAATCGAAGTGCACCATGAGGGTGTCTTCCCCCATGCGCTCGACGGTGGTGCCTGGAATATGAGCCAACCGCTCCTGCTGGCGGTCCATGTAGGCGCCGATCGCGCCGCCGACCACACCGCCGATGGCGGCGCCGGCCAGGATCTCGTCGGCCTCCCGCTTGCCCTTGACGTACGCGCCCGCCGCGCCGATCGCGGCGCCGATCCCCGCGCCCTTCCACGTCCGGTCGCGCCTGGTGTAACGCTGGGCCTCGGCCGCGCTGCCCAGTAGCAGTGACGCCATCAGGAGGAGGGCGATGAAAGCAGGTTGTCTTCTCAGGTTGAGCATCTCCATCTCCTTCACGCCATCCCTCTAGTACAAGGGGTATGCCATACCGCCGGATCAGAGGCTCATACGTCTATAACTCTTTTCTTTTGAAGGGCTCAGGGAAGCTCGGAAGACTTGGGGGCGGGAGAGAGGACGGCAGGAAAATGTCCTCAGGAGAGGACGACCTGAACGCCAGAGGGGGCAGCCCTTCCCTTCAGCGGGCGTTGACTGCCCCACCTGTTTCGGATAAGCATCGGGCCGGGACGAAGTCCCCGAGGGGAGGTACGGATGGGTTTCCTGGATGCGCTGTCGCGGTGGCCGGTCCTCCAACAGATTCGCAAGGGCGACCTCCTCGCCCTGGGCGACACCGCCCGCTCCCGCCGCAGCGAGACGCTGGTTCCCCGTACCCAGACGGCCGACCGGACCGTGAAATCGATCTGTCCCTACTGCGCCGTGGGGTGTGGACAGCTCGTCTTCGTCAAGGAAGAGAAGATCACCGATATCGAGGGGGACCCCGACTCCCCCATCTCCGGCGGCTGCCTGTGCCCCAAGGGAGCGGCCACGTTCCAGCTCGTCACGGGCTCGCACCGGGTCCAGAGCGTCCTCTATAGAAGGCCCTACGGCAAGGAGTGGGAGACCGTTCCCCTCGACTGGGCCATGGAACGCGTGGCTCAGCTCGTCAAGAAGACGCGGGAGGAGACCTGGGAGGAGAAGACCCGGGAGGGCCACGCCGTCAACCGCACGATGGGGATCGCCCACCTCGGCGGCGCGACGCTGGACAACGAGGAGAACTACCTCATCAAGAAGCTGTTCTCGGCCCTGGGGATCATCCAGATCGAGAACCAGGCCCGAATATGACACAGCTCGACGGTCCCCAGTCTGGGGACCACGTTCGGACGTGGCGGCGCCACGACCTTCCAGCAGGACCTCCAGAACGCTGACTGCATCGTCATTCAGGGGTCCAACATGGCGGAGTGCCATCCGGTCGGCTTCCGCTGGGTGATGGAGGCGAAGGCGCGGGGAGCGACGATCGTCCACGTCGACCCGCGCTTCACCCGCACGAGCGCGGTGTCCGACCTCCACGTGCCCATCCGGGCGGGCAGCGACATCGCCTTCCTGGGTGGCATCGTGCGCTACGTGATCGAAAACGAGCGCTGGTTCAAGGAGTACGTCCTCCACTACACGAACGCGGCGGCCCTCATCAACGAGGACTTCAAGGACACCGAGGACCTGGACGGCCTGTTCTCCGGCTGGGATGAGGAGAAAGGCCAGTACGATCCCGCCTCCTGGGCCTACGAGGGCTCGGACGTGGGGCCGGCCTCCGGCCAGCGGGATCACTTCACGGGCGAGCCGCGGTCCGAGCGCGCCACCCAGCGCGGCGCCGAGCACTTCGACCTCACCCTCCAGCACCCGCGCTGCGTGTTCCAGATCCTCAAGCGCCACTTCCAGCGCTACACGCCGGAGATCGTGGAGGAGGTCTGCGGCGTGCCCCGGCACCTGTTCCTCAAGGTGGCGGAGGCGGTGTGCGCCAACTCCGGGCCTGCCCGCACCACGGCCTTCTGCTACGCGGTGGGCTGGACCCAGCATTCGGTGGGGGTGCAGTACATCCGCACGGCGGCCATCCTCCAGCTCCTCCTGGGGAACATCGGCCGGCCCGGAGGCGGCATCATGGCCCTGCGCGGCCACGCCTCGATCCAGGGCTCGACGGACATCCCGACGCTCTACAACCTCCTGCCGGGCTACCTCCCGATGCCCAAGGACAAGAGCGACAAGAGCTTCGAGGACTACCTGAATCTCAACGGCTCGCCCGCGGGATGGTGGAGCGAGTTCCCGAAGTACGCCGTCTCCCTCCTGAAGGCCTGGTTCGGCGACGCGGCCCGGCAGGACAACGGCTGGCTCTTCGACGCCCTCCCCCGCATCTCGGGCGACCACTCGCACATGACGACCGTCGCCGCCATGGCGGACGGCGAGGTGAAGGGCTACTTCCACATGGGCGAGAACCCCACGGTGGGCTCGATGCACGGCGCCCTTCACCGGGCGGGCATGCGCAAGCTCGAGTGGCTGGTGGTGCGCGACTTCGCCGTGACGGAATCGGCGGACTTCTGGCGCGACGCGCCGGAGATCGAGCGCGGCGAGGTGCGGACGGAGTCGATCCCCACCGAGGTGTTCTTCTTCCCCTGCGCCGCCCACACGGAGAAGGACGGCACCTTCACCAACACCCAGCGCCTCCTCCAGTGGCACCACAAGGCCGTCGAGCCGCCGGGTGACTGCCGGAGCGAGCTGCACTTCATCTATCACTTGGGCCAGCGCCTGAGGCAGCTCTACGCGGGCTCGACGGACCCCAGGGACCGCGGCCTGCTGGCCCTGACCTGGGACTACCCGGTCGAGGGCGCCATCCAGGAGCCCTCGGCCGAGGCCGTGCTGCGCGAGATCAGCGGCTTCCGGCTAGCCGACGGCAAGCCCGTCGCCGGCTTCGGCGAGTTGAAGGACGACGGCTCGACGGCCTGCGGCTGCTGGATCTACTCGGGGAGCTTCAAGGACGGCGTCAACCAGCCGGCCCGGCGCAAGCCCGGCAGCGAGCAGTCGTGGGTGGCCCCCGAGTGGGGATGGGCGTGGCCGGCCAACCGGCGCAAGCTCTACAACCGCGCCTCGGCGGACCCCGAGGGGAAGCCCTGGTCGGAGCGCAAGCGCTACGTCTGGTGGGACGAGGAGAAGAAGGTCTGGACGGGGTATGACGTGCCGGACTTCATCGTCGACCGGCCGCCCTCCTACCGGCCGGGGCCGGACGCCAAGGGGATCGACACCATCGCCGGCGACGCCCCATTCATCATGCAGGCGGACGGCCTGGGCTGGCTCTTCGCCTCGAACGGCCTCGCGGACGGCCCTCTTCCCACCCACTACGAGCCCCACGAGGGGGTGATCGAGAACCCGCTCTACGGCCAGCAGTGCACGCCGACGCGGCTGGAGTGGCGGCGCCGGGACAACCCCTACCACCGGGCATGGAACGACCCGCGCTTCCCCTTCGTGCTCACCACCTACCGGTTGACCGAGCACCACACGGCGGGAGCCATGTCGCGCTGGCTGTCCTGGCTCTCGGAGCTGCAGCCGGAGATGTTCTGCGAGGTCTCGCCGGAGCTGGCGCGCGAGAAGGGGCTCACCAACGGCGGCTGGGCCACCATCACCACCGCCCGCGCCGAGATCGACGCGCGGGTGCTGGTGACGGAACGCATCCCTCCCATCCGGATCAAGGGCCGGGTCATCCACCAGATCGGCCTGCCCTATCACTGGGGATCGAAGGGGCGCGCGCGCGGCGACGCCGCCAACGAGCTGATCGGCTTCGTGGCGGACCCCAACGTGTCGATCCAGGAGTCGAAGGCCCTGACGGGCAACATCGAGGCCGGCCGACGCGGCCGCGGCCGGCGGGTGGTGACCAGCGGACCTCTGGTGCCCTCGCTGACCGGAGACATCAGCGGCAATGGGGGAGACGGCAGGGACCTGCCCGTCGTGGGACAGAAGCCCACGGGCCGGCATGGCCTCTCCGGCGCCCGCATGCGACAGGACGAGGAGACCTGAGATGGCCGTCGGCTTCTTCACGGACAGCACGATCTGCATCGGCTGCAAGGCCTGCGAGGTCGCCTGCAAGGAGTGGAACCAGCTCCCGGACGACGGCCTGCTCTTCACCGGCATGTCGTACGACAACACGGCCGCCCTCGGGGCCTCGACCTGGCGGCACGTCTCGTTCATCGAACGGCCGGTGCCGCTCACCGGCCAGGAGACGGGACTGGGGGATTTCTCCTGGCTGCTGATGTCGGATGTCTGCAAGCACTGCCACCGGGCCGGCTGCCTGGAGGCCTGCCCCACGGGGGCCATCATCCGGACCGAGTTCGACTCCGTCTACGTGCAGCCCGACATCTGCAACGGCTGCGGCTACTGCGTCGTCTCCTGCCCCTTCGGCGTCATCGACCGCCGGGAAGACGACGGCCGGGCCTGGAAGTGCACGCTCTGCTACGACCGCCTGAAGGGCGGCATGGAGCCCGCGTGCGCCAAGGCCTGCCCCACGGACTCGATCGTCTTCGGCGACCTCGACGAGCTCAAGGAGCGGGCGCGGGACCGCGTCGAGCGCCTGCACCGGCACGGCATGACCGAGGCCTACCTATACGGCGCCGACGCCGCTGGCCAGCCGGGCACGGAAGGGCTGAACGCCTTCTTCCTGCTGGTCGACAAGCCGGAGATGTACAACCTGCCGCCGGACCCGACAGCCCCCGCCAAGCAGGCGCCGGCGGCCTGGGGCGCCATGGCCTTCGCCGTCCTGGGAATGGCGGCGGCGGCCGTGGGGGCCGTGCTCTCGGCGCGGAGCCGGCCGTGAGCGATTGGAAGATGACCGATTGGAAGGATGGCAACGACCGGGACGGCGGCTCCGACGGCCGCAACATCGCCCCCGAGCTCGGCCTGCTGACGGGCGAGGGCTCGCACCAGCGGATTGGCACCCCGGACGAGGCGTTCCCCTCGCGGACCTCGGTCTGGCGCGACCTGCCGTCCCATTCCTTCGAGGGCGACCAGCCCACCTACTACGACCGGCCCGTGCTCAAGGAGGCGGTGTGGATCTGGTCCATCCCCGTCTACTTCTACGTCGGCGGCACGGCGGGGGCGGCGGCGGTGCTGGCGGCGGCGGCGCAAGGCCTGGGCGACGGCGAGCTGCGCGGCCTGGTCAAGACCTGCCGCTGGGTGGCCGCCGTGGGCGGAGCGGCCAGCACGGCGCTGCTGATCCACGATCTCGGCCGGCCGGAGCGCTTCCTCAACATGCTGCGGGTCTTCCGGCCCACCTCGGCGATGAGCGTCGGCTCCTGGGTGCTGGCCGGGGCTGCCTCGGCGACCATGGGCTCGGCCATGCTGGCGGAGCGCCGCGGCGCGCTGGGCCGGCTGGGCGACCTCGCCGGCTACGCGGCGGCCCTCCTCGGCATGCCGCTCTCGGGCTACACGGCGGTGCTCCTCGGCACCACGGCGGTGCCGGTGTGGCAGGCGACGCGGCGCAGCCTCCCCCATCTCTTCATCGGCACCTCGTGCTCGGGCTTGGCCTCGCTGTTCGGCCTGCTGCCGGTCGATCTCGCGCCGCGGGAGGAGAAGATCGTCGAGCGCTTCGGCGTCGTGGGCAAGGTCGTGGACCTCGCGGCCATGGCCGTCGTGGAGCTCGAGGCGGGGCGGGTGGAGGCCGTGGGCCGGCCTCTGAAAGAGGGGCTCTCCGGCGCGTTGTGGAACGCCGCCAAGATCCTCACCGGGTCGAGCCTCGTCCTGTCCCTGGCTCCTGGCCGCGGGCGGGCCAAGCGGTTCGCGCACGGCGTGCTCGGCACGGCAGGGGCGCTCGCCGTGCGCTTCGCCGTGTTCCACGCCGGCAAGGCCTCGGCCCGCGATCCCCGCGCCACCTTCCGCCAGCAGCGGGAGAGGCGCGGCGACGGCGTCCCGTCTGCCGTGGACCGCTGATGTCACGGCTTCACGTCACGCTCTTTCACCCCGCTGTCCCGCTTTGGATTTAGAGGTACACTTAGACAGAGAACCGGTTCAAGGAAGTTGAAGTTGATGGCGGACGGAAGGCGCGGCAACGTGCCAGGCGTCGAGCCGTCCGGAACACTTGAAGTATCTATTGCTGTATATCTGAGAGGAGAGATGTCATGAACCGTATTTCCCGTACCTTCGTCTCCGTCGCCCTGATCGCCGTGTTGTTTGTCGCCCTTGCGCCCGCCGCCCAGGCGTTTCCCCTGGGCCGGTCGCAGCGCTCCGTGCAGGTCTCCGGAGGGGACTGGCTCGACGCCGCGCTGACCTGGTTCGGCCAACTGTTCAACGGTGAGCCTGCCGCCAGGCAGAAGCCGACCCCGGCGCGGACGAAGGCGTCCAAGCCGAGTGATCCCACCACCCAAGGCGTGGGCGGCGGACCTTTCACCGGCTCGTGCATTGACCCACTGGGCTGTGGCGGTACGGCTGGCAGTGGTGGAGTCTAAATATTAGTTGAGGCCGGGGCAGCGCAAGCTGCCCCGGCCTCATATACCTTCGTTTCGAAGAATTTGATTCTTCCTCTGGGATTGAGAGGTGGCAGCGATGGCAAGCGAGCATCCAAGCATTGTAGACTTCAGGAGCTTCTTGAAAGGCGTGTCGCAAACAGCGAGCAACTCGCTGATCGTGCAGCATCTCCTGGCGGACTGCTCGTCCTGCCGGGCGCGCCTCCACGAGATGGGCTGGGATGGGAGCCGTCTGGAAAGGCTCATCCACGTCTCTGAGACCGAGTTGAATGAGCGCATAACTGGCGCCTACAGCTACGACGCAGCCTTCGCCAGAGCGGACCGCGCGCTCGCGTCGTTCTTCGCTCCAGTCCGCCCAATGGAAGTGGCCCCGGAAGAACTGCTCACCGAGTTGCTGTCACTGCCGGAGAAAGAGCAGGCGCGCCGGATCGCCAGCGACCAACGGTTTGCAGCCCCGCAGCTCGTGCATCACCTGCTCGATCGTAGCCATGCCGTACGGTATCAGGACCATGAGTGCATGCTCAACCTAGCCCATCTGGCCCGGCTTGTCGCCGATGCTGTCCAAGCCGATGCCGCAGGCGGCGAGTTGCGACTTGCCGACCTGAGGACGCGAGCCTGGGGACACTATGGAAACTCCTTGAGAGTTTGTGGCCGCCTGCGGGAGGCGGAAGAGGCTCTGGCCCGTGCCGCGAGCGAGCGTGAGGCCGGTACGGGCGATCCGCCGCTGAAGGCACGGTTGCTCGAGCAGCTCGCCTCACTGCAGATCTTCCAGCGCCGTTTCGAAAGCGCCATCGAGTTTGCCGACGAGGCAGGCAAGATCTATCGCGAGCTTGGCGAATCCCACCTGCTGGCGAGCTCGCTCGTCCACAAGGCGATCGCGACCCTGTACTCGGGCGAAACGGAGGCCGCGGTGGAGGTCCTCAACCACGCCATCCCACTGATCGACTACGAGCTCGACCCGCATCTCCTGCTCGCCGCCTGCCATAACTTGGTTCGCTGCTACATCGATCTCGATCGGCCCGAGCAGGCGTTGTCGCTCTATTCGGAGACGCGGGACCTCTACCGGGAGTTCGCCGATCCCCTGATCCTACTGCGGGCCGGCTGGCAGGAAGGTCAGCTCCTTCGCGACCTGGGGCATCTGCGCAATGCCGAGACGTCATTGCTGAATGCCCAGAAAGGCTTCGTGGAACGCGGCCTCAGCTACGAAGCAGCCGTCGTGTCCCTCGATGTGGCGGCCCTGTACGTCAAGATGGGTTCGATCGAGGATCTGAAGCAGACGGCGGTGGCCGCGGTGCCGATCTTCCGCGCGCTCGGGGTGGACCGCGAGGCTCTGGCCTCTCTGCTCCAACTCCAGCATGTCGCCGGCAAGGAGCAGCAGGCCATGGAGCTCATCCGCTTCCTCAATGCGCGAATCGAGCCGCTGGCAAAGCGCAACGTTATCCTGAAGTAGGCTTTTGAGGCGGCGCTGGCTGCACGGACCTCGCCAGCGCCGCCATCTTTCCTTCCCCCTCGCGTCCATCTCCAGAGTGCCGGATAACCGATCCCCTTCGGTGCCATACTTCTGTTCTGGGTAGCGGATGAGGCTCCTAAGGTTGGATTTCCGCTCCTTTGGCTGTCCCGCTTTCTCAGAACCGCACACCTTAGGTGTGTAGAGATGCTTCACTTGTAGGTCTAATTTCGCGACTGGCCGGCCTTGGTCTGGCCGTCGCAAGGAGAGAGGAGAGATCGCCATGAACCGTATCCCTTGTGCACGCCTGGTCCTCACCGCCGCCGTCCTCGCCCTGCTCGTGGTTCCGATGGCCGGTGCCCGTCCCGTCGAAGCCCCTCGGCAAACTGAACGGATGGTGACCGGCTGGTTCGATGCCGCCATGAGGTGGTTTGAAGGGGTCTCCGGCTTCCGGCGGCCAAGCTCCGATCGGACCGGCACGTCCGGTTCTCAGGACAACAAGATTTCGAGCGCCACCACATCGGGCGGCTCCTGCATCGATCCTGTTGGACATTGTAATAAGTAGGCCTTACCACTCTCGTTTGACTCGTTGAAAGTTGGTCCTGTCGCCAGGGAGGTGATTGATGTTCTCGAACCATCCGACCGTGAAAGATCTCGAGAGTTTCCTGCGGGGCTCCTCTCGACAGATCTCTCCAGAGCGCAACGCGCAAGTGATGCGCCACCTCCTTGCCGACTGCTCCGTCTGCCGTGACCAGCTAACCGGAATGGGGTGGGATCCGCGGCGCCTTGCGAACCTCGTTGAGCCGGTCGCGGAGAGCACGCTGGAGTTGGAAAGCTCGATCCCAAAAGCGGCGAGCCACTACGACTACAGCAACGCCTTTGCCGCGGCCGAGCGGGCAGTCTCCGCCTTTCTGGCACCTGAGAGCCCGGGGGCGGAGCGACCGGAAGAGGTTCTGGCCGAGCTCTACGCCCTCCAGGCGCACGAGCAAGTGGGGCGGGTACGCACCGATGGCCGGTTCGCCAGTCCCGCCGTGATCCAGGCCCTGATCGATCGCAGCCATGAGGCTCGTTACCAGGATGCGGAGGCCATGCTCCACTTCGCCAACCTGGCACAGCTCGCCGTGGAAGCCTCACCCGCTGGCGCAAGCAATGAGTTGCGGCTCGCCGATCTGCGAGCGCGAGCCTGGGGTCAGTACGGCAATGCTCTGCGCGTCTCGGGAAGGCCTCGGGAGGCAGAGGAAGCCCTGGCGATGGCGCAGCACCACCGAAAGGCGGGCACGGGCGACCCCATGCTCCATGCTTGGCTGCTCGAGAGAATCGCCCCGCTTGCCATCTTCCATGGCCAGTTCGGCAATGCCATCGAAATGTCCGGGGAGGCCGGGCAGATCTATCAGGAGCTCGGAGAAGGTCATCTCCTGGCCAGCACGCTGGTTCGGAAGGCCATCGCCGCGCTGTACTCAGGGGAGGCCGAAAACGCGGTCGGCATCCTGAATCAGGCGATCCCCCTCATCGACCACGAGGAGGATCCCCATCTTCTGCTCGCCGCCTGCCACAACCTGATTCGCTGCTACATTGACCTTGACCGGCCCGATCAGGCCCTCCTGCTGTACTCCGAGACCCGCGAGCTCTACCAGGAGTTCGACGACCCGCTGATCCTCCTGCGGGCTGCCTGGCAGGAAGGCCAACTTCTGCGGGACCTGGGTCACCTCCATGCCGCCGAGGCTGCCTTGCTCCGTGCCCGCAAGGGCTACCTGAAGAGAAAGCTGGCATACGAGGCGGCACTCGTCTCCCTGGAGCTCGCGACCGTGTACGTGAAGCTAGGGCTTGTGGAGGAGCTGAAACGCACGGTAACGGCCACCATTCCGATCTTCCACGCCCTCCGCGTGAAGCTCGAAATTCTCGCCTCCCTGCTCCAACTCCAGCAGATCGCCGATCAGGAGCAGCAGGCGCTCGAGCTAATCCGGGTCCTCAGTGCCAAGCTCGAGCCTCTGCCCAAGGGCCGAGTTCTCGAGTAGGTGCCGTTTTCTGCAACAAATTCGAGCAGGGCGCAACCCGCCCTGCTCGATACTCTTCTTGCACTCACTGATATGATGGTGGTGGTCCGGGTTTCGGCCCGGACGCAGCTTCCCAAAGCGGTGCACCGCCGTGGAAGACCATCCCACCATCCAGGACTTCGAACGCTTTCTCCAGCGGAGTCCCCAGCCCAGCCGTGGCGAGCGCAATGCTCAGGTGGTGCTCCATCTTCTCAAAAACTGTACGATCTGCCGCCAAGCTCTCGGCGACTTGAGGGGAGGACGAGCCCTCCTGTCCCGGCTGCTCGAATTCCCCTTGGCGGGCGCAGATTCCGAGTGCGCCAAGCCTGCCAAATCCTACAACTACGATTGGGCTTTCGCGAGAGCGGAGCGCACCTTTGCGTCTTCCCTCACGAAGGGCGGATCAGCCAGAGGGTTGCCTGAGCGACTGGCGGAGTTGGCAGGCCTGCCAGAAGGCGAGCAGATCCGACGGGTAGGCTTGGGCGGGCGCTTCGCCAATCCCGAATTCATCCTCCTTCTTCTGGACCGAATTCACTCGGCTCGCTATCAGAGCCCTAAAAAAATGCTGCATTGGGCGCAACTGGTGCGCCTGGCCTCGGAGGCATGCACCGCGGAGGCCGCCGGCGGGGACGTGAAACTGGCGGATCTTCAGGCCCAGGCTTGGAGGTCCCTCGCCAATGCCCTGAGGATCTGCGGCTATCTTCCCGAAGCGGATAAGACTTTCGTTACAGCTTTTCAAAAAGCGGAGCATGGCAGCCACTCGCCACAGCTCCAGTTCTATTTGCTCTCTCAACTCACCTCTCTCCGCATATCCCAGCGTCGCTTCCAGGATGCTCTAGCTCTTGCCGAGAAAGCTGAGCAAATCTCTCGCGACTTGGGGGAAAAGCATCTCCTCGCTAGTGTGCGAGTCCAGAAAGCGACTGTCCTGATCTACTCCGGAGAAGCTGAGGCCGCCGCCAAGGTCTTTGCGCAAGCCATCCCGCTGATCGACCACGACGAGGATCCCCACCTTTTCCTCGCCGCCCACCACAATCTGGAGCGCTGCTACATCGACCTCGACCGGCCGGCCGAGGCCCTGGCTCTCCACTACGAGGCGAAACCTCTCTATCAAGAGTGCAAAGACCCTCTCATCCTGCTGAGGGCGGATTGGCAGGAAGGTCTTCTACTGCGCGAGATCGGCCATCTGCGCAGTGCCGAATCCGCCTTGCTCCGCGCCAGCCAAGGCTTCACCGAGCAGGGACTCGCGTACGAGACCGCGATGGTCTGCCTGGATCTCGCGGACGTTTACAGCAAGATGGGGAAGACGGACGAGTTGCGCCGGACCATCGCGGAAGCCATGCCGATCTTCCGGTCCATGCGCCTGGGCCGGGAGGTTCTCGCCTCTCTGCTCCACCTCCAGCAGGCGGCCGGGATGGACCTCAGCGAGGAGGAATGACGTTCAGGTCTGGGACCGCTCTTCCTTCCAGACACGCCGGCGGGTGATGGCGTCCCTGACCACCCGCACGCTCTGCTCGAACCGGCGTTCCAGCGCCTGCCGCGAGGGCGAGCCGCTGACGGAGGGCTCCGGCCAGAGCCCCTCGGCGGCCGTGGCGCCCGAGTCCCGGGGATCGAAGCCGTACAGCCAGGCGAAGAAGTCCGTGGGCGTGGTGCCCAGCAGGGGGAGGATCTCCAGGACGTCGTCGAAGGTGAGCTTCTGACGCCCCTCGAGCAGGGAGCTCAGCCGTCCCGAATCCCACTCCAGACCCGTCTCCAGCATCTCCAGAGGCATGCCGCTCTGGACGATCAGCTCTCGCAACAAACCGGCAATCCGGCGCTCTTCAGGGTGTAAAGCCATTGTCAGACTCAGGTGTCTTCGTAGTTTAGTTGAAATGTCCAAGGATGTCTCGTCTCCGTTGACCCCCTCACCCGCGCAACCCGTTCAGTGGACCTAGAGTATCATCGCGCCAGTCTTCCGTCATGGCGCGCCACCCATTGCTTCAGTTTTTTCTTGCTCCCTTCAGGGATGTCTTCCACGGCCTCGACCGCTGCCTGGACCGCGGCGTTCCGGGTCTCCTCCTGGCGACTCTCGGCCTCTTGGCGGGCTGGTGGGTCTACGTGCCCCTGCATGAGTTGCTGCACGCCGCCGCCTGCCTGGCCGCCGGCGGCGAGGTGACGCGGCTGGAGATCGACCGTCTCTACGGCGGCGCCGCCCTGGCCCGGATCTTCCCGTTCGTGGTGCCGGCGAGCGACTATGCCGGGCGCCTCTCGGGCTTCGACACCCGCGGCAGCGACTGGATCTATCTGGCGACCGATCTCGGGCCCTTCCTGCTGACCCTGTTCCCGGGGGTCTGGGCACTGCGCCGCGCCGCCGCGGCGAGGAACGGCTTCCTGTTCGGGGCCGCCCTCCCCTACGCCATGGCGCCTTTCCTGTCGCTGACGGGAGATGCCTACGAGATCGGCTCGATCGTGACGACCCGCCTGCCGGTCTGGGCCGGGACCGCAACGCGGGAGCTGCTGCGCGGCGACGACGTGATCAAGAAGCTGGAGGAGCTGGCGAACGTGCCGGGCGCCCCCTGGGGGGGCGCCCTGATAGCCATGGGGATCGGGGTGGCGTGGGCGTTCCTGACCTACGGAGCGGGCAGCGCGGTGGCGCGGGGACTGGGAGCGGGGCCCTTGGATCCCGCTCCCAGACAGGCCGCCTACGCCGACAGCTTCTCCCAGTCCGAATCCGGAGCGTCGAGCGAGATCGCCAGGCCGCCGTCCGAGCCGACGTAGACGGGGTCCTTGACCACCCTCACCTTGCCGCCGCCCACGGCCTGGAGCTCAGCCTCCAGGCGTGGTCCGAGGCCCCGGATCAGGCCCGTGCCGCCGGAGAGGACGATGTTGTTGCGGACCTTCTCCTGATATTCGGGCTGCACCCGGGAGAGCAGGTCGAGCATCGACTCGATCATCGGCGGCAGGATGCTCTCGCAGGCCTGGCGCATCTCCTGGGTGATGTCGATCTGCGTCGGCTTGCCGTTGACGGGGGCGGTGACGGTCACCGGGGTGCGCTGCTGGCCGATGAAGCTCGACTCCTCCTTCCAGGTGCGGACCATGTGGATGGAGATCTGCGCCTGGGGATGGCGGTCGCGCATGAGCCGCATGAGCTGCTCGTCGACGAAGTCGCCGGCCTGGGGCAGGGTGCGCTGGTCGTCCTCGGTGGGCAGGCGGCCGTTCATGACGCAGAAGTCGGCCGTGCCGGCGCCGATGTCGATGATCATGGTGTGGAGCAGAGCTTCCAGGCCGTAGGCCACGGCGAACGGCTCGGAGACGATCATCAGGCTGTCCGCGGCGTTCTGCATCGCCTTGCGCACCTGCTGCTTGTTGACCCGCAGGGCCTCGGCGGGGACGCCGACGACGGCGCGCACCTTGAGGCCGTTGCGGTCCTCGCGGTCGATCCCCACCAGGGAGAGGAGATGCCAGAGCAGCTCGCGCACGGCCGCCTCGTCCTTCTCGGAGCCGTCCTTGATCAGCCCCTCCTCCAGCGGCCGGTGGAGGTCCAGCATGGAGCGGTTCTCCAGGGCCTCGCGGCCGACCAGGACGGGCTTCTTGAGCACTTTACGGGCCACCATGTCGAGGGGCCAGCCGACGTAGCTCTCCACCACGTGGCGCTGACCGTTGGAAGCCGAGATGGAGCTCCTCGACGTTCCCAGGTCGATCCCCACGTTGAGGACCTCTTTCTTCTCACTCATCGATCGGATCCTTTCTCTCCGGCCGCGGGCATCTCCGGGCCCTCCGGTGCGCCCTCGACGGACCGTGCGTAGGCACGGACGCCTTGGGCGAGGGCCTCGGCGATGTACTGCCGGTACAAGGGTTTCATCAGCAGCCGTGCCTCCTCCTCGTTGGACAGGGAGGAGACCTCGGCCAGTATGGCGGGCATCTCGGTGGTGAGCAACACGATGAAGGGGGCGGCCTTGACGCCCCGGTCCTCGAGTCCCGGGTTCACCTGGCCCAGCGATTGGAACAGCGCGTCCTGCACCGTCTCGGCCAGCTTACGGCTCTTGTCCTGCCGCACGCCGGCGTAGATGCGGTCCAGCAGGTGGCGCATGTCGGTCATGGAGTAGCCGGACTCGCGGTTCTCGGAGGCCGCGAGCCGGGTCAGATAGGGGTCGTCCGTGGGGCCGAGATAGTAGGTCTCGACCCCCCGCGACCGCTGGCTCTCGATCCAGTTGAGGTGGATGGAGACGAAGATGTCAGCCCCCGCCTGGTTGGCGAGGGCGCCGCGCCGCTCGAGCGAGACGTTCTGGTCGCCCTCGCGGGTCATGACGACCTCGAAGGCGTCCCTCTCCAGCAGCCGCCGCAGGCGCTCGGCGATATCGAGCGTCAGGGTCTTCTCGATCAACCCCTGGGGCGCCCGGGTGCCGAGGCTGCCGCCGCCGTGCCCAGGGTCGAGCACGACCTTGTGGACGGCGAGCGGGAAAACGGCGGCGTCGATGGGCTGCGGCGGTGAGGTGGCCGCCACGGCCGTCTCGGCGGCCGTGGACTGGGGATTGGAAGCGGGGACGACCGCGGCGGCGCTCGCGGACCGGACGGCCTCGGCCGGCGCGGGCCCGCCGAGGGTCGAGATCAAGCGAGAGGAGCCGAACAGGGCGATCGAGAGGAACGCCAGAGAGGCCACCCGGGCCGCCAGCCGCCAGCCGTCGCGCCGGCGCACCTTCGGCGAGGGGCGGCCGTGGATCAGGTCCACGTTCTGCTGCACCAGATCACGCAGGAGATCCCGCTTGATACGGTCCACGTTCGCCATCAGCGTTTCCCGAAAGACAGCACGGCCGACACCTTTCCATCGAGATTCAGGGGTGGGGATTCTACTACAGCCGGTCCGGCGGCGCCTCTTTACTTGCGCTGCAGGTGGATACGCAGCCGGTTCGGCCCCGGCTCGACGCCGCTCACCACCACCTTGGGATGGGCGAGGTCGAGGACCACGTGGAGCTCGCCGCCGCCGGTTTCCGGGTGGTAGCCGGCACGGACCTGCAGCACCTCCGAGGTGCCGACGACCACGCGAGACTGCGGGAAGGAGCGCCGGATGCCCGAGAGGCGGATCAGCTCGCGGGGCGGGTTGCCGTCGAGCCGCGTACGGGTGAAGGACTCCGGGCGGATGGCGCCGTTCCCCCACAGGATGACGTCCGTCCCGCCGAAAGCCTCCTCCCAGGTGATGCGGTCGAGCCCGGTGAGCGCGGGGCCGGTGTCTGAGGGCGGCGCCGGGACCGGGGGCGGCGCCGGGACCGGAGCTGCCGCCGGCGCCGGAGCGGACTCCGGGGTCGGCTCCGGAGCGGCCTCGGAAACAGCCGGGGTGGGCTCCGGCACGGCGACCGGTTCGACCGGCGCGGCAGGCCGGGCCCGCCTCGGCCGCGCCGGGGGCGAGGCCTGGGCGATCTGCTCGCCGCCGCCGCCGCCGCCGACACCGGTCCACTCCATCAGGCGGTCGCGCAGCAGGAAGAGGCCGAGGGCCAGGACCAGCCCGGCGGCCAGCAGGATCCACGGCAGGGTCCGGCGCGGCTGGCGCACGGCGGCGCTGCCGAAGGTCGTGGTGAACATCGGCGGGGCCGGATGCGCGGCGGGCTCCGGCAGGTCGAGAAGCTCGGGAAAGGGCTCCGCCGGCAGCCGCGGCGCCGGGGCCGAATCGTCGAGGGGCGGCAGCCACGACGAGACGTCCGGCAGCGGCTCCAGCTCCCGGCGGGGAGCGGGGGCGGGCGGCGGCAGGTCGAAGACGTCCGCGAAGGGGTCCGGCGGAGCGTCCACCGACGGCGCCGGCGGCGCGAACGCGGGCCGGGGCCCGCCCAGGACCGGGGGACTGGTCACCGGCGGCGCCGCGGGCGTAAGGTCGGGCGGCCTCTGCGTCACGTCGAAGGGCGTGCCGCCCTGCAGGACGTGCTGGTCGACGATGCGGTAGATGAGCTCCTTGCTGCCCTCGGCCAGTTGGCGGAAGTGGAGGCCCATGCCGGCCGGCCGCGCCGGCCCTTCGTCCTCGGCGCGCACCCAGACGACCTCGCCCGTGCCCTTGATCAGCTCGAAGCCGTCGCCCAGCCGGAACTCGAAATCCATCACGGTGCCCGGCGGCTGCGGCGTCCGCGTACTGATGAACAGGCCGCCCGGCGAGATGTTCGCCGAATATTCGCTCAGGAAGCCGCTGAAACGATCGAACTTGAACTGGACGCGCGTTTCGAGCGGCACACGCCGCGAATCACGGGGGATGTTGGAATAATCGACCATTGAGATAGGCTGCTGCCGCCGCATGATATCAGCATCGAACCAAAGCCCAAACGAGCTTGGCTTTCACCGGAGGAACCCATGAGCACGACCGTGCTTCAAGAGAAGAAGAACGTCCTGCGGACCGCCGACTACATCGCGCTCGAGGAGCGCTACGGCGCCCACAACTATCATCCGCTGGACGTCGTCGTCAGCCGCGCCGAGGGCGTCTGGGTCTGGGACGTCGAGGGCAAGAAGTACCTCGATTTCCTGGCCGCCTACTCGGCGGTCAACCAGGGCCACTGCCATCCCGAGATCCTCAACGCCGCCATCGGGCAGGCGCGCCAGGTGACCCTCACCTCCCGCGCCTTCCGCAACGACCAGCTCGGCCCGTTCTACCAGGAGCTCTGCGAGCTCTCCGGCTTCGAGCGCTTCCTGCCCATGAACACCGGCGCCGAGGCGGTCGAGACGGCCCTCAAGACCGCCCGCAAGTGGGCCTACAAGGTCAAGGGCGTGCCCGAGGGGAAGGCCGAGATCATTGCCTTCGCCAACAACTTCCACGGCCGGACGATCACCATCGTCAGCTTCTCGACCGAGGAGCTCTACCGCGACGGCTTCGGCCCCTTCACCCCCGGCTTCACGGTCCTCCCCTACGGCGACGCCGACGCCGTCGAGCAGGCAATGAACCCGAACGTCGCCGCCATTCTGGTCGAGCCGATCCAGGGCGAGGCCGGCATCGTGATGCCGCCCGCCGGCTACCTCAAGCGGCTGCGCGAGATCACCCAGCGGCACAACAGCCTGCTGATCGTGGACGAGATCCAGTCCGGACTCGGCCGCACCGGCAAGCTCTTCGCCTACGAGCACGAGGACATCCGGCCGGACGTCGTGATCGTCGGCAAGGCCCTCTCGGGCGGCTTCTATCCCGTTTCCGGCATCCTCGCCGACGAGGCCGTGATGGGCGTCTTCCAGCCCGGCGAGCACGGCTCGACCTACGGCGGCAACCCGATGGCCGCCGCCGTCGGCCGCGCCGCCCTGCGCGTGCTGGTCGAGGAAAAGATGGTGGAGAACTCGGCCGAGCTCGGCCCCTACTTCATGGACGAGCTGCGGAAGATCCCCTCGAAGCACGTCAAGGAGGTCCGCGGCCTGGGCCTGTGGATCGGCATCGAGCTGCACCGCGAGGCCGGCGGCGCCCGCCGCTTCTGCGAGGCGCTCCAGCACGAGGGCCTCCTGTGCAAGGAGACCCACGACCACGTCATCCGCATCGCGCCGCCCCTGACCATCAAGAAGGAAGAGATCGACTGGGCGGTCGAGCGGCTGGCGAAGGTCTTGACCGAGCTGTAGGGCCTTACCTCACCCCGGGCGGCAGCCACGCCTCGTCGCCCGGGCCGTGCATCTCCCAGTACGGGAGCCGCTCGCACTTCGCCATCTGGTACACCGTGCCGTCCTCGCGCTCGAAGCGGACGAGCCGGTGGGGAGGCGCCTTCTCGAAGGTGTAGGCGAGGACCGAGGGGCCGCTGGTCAGCCGGATCTCGACTCCCGCCGCCACCTCCTTCTTCTCGACCTCGTACCTCGCGGCCTTCAACTCCGGAAAGCGGCCGGCCAGCAGCGAGGGGAAGACCTCCAGGGCCGCCGGCGCCTTGCCGGCCACGTAGTCGCGCAGGGCGGCGGGCAGGCCGTCCTCCGGCAGGGCGCGGGCCGGCCAGGGCACCGAGCGGTCCCCCTGGCCGTCGAAGTAGGAGCGGGTCTCGAGCCGGCCGCCGGTCATCTCGGCGCTCGAGACGCCGCAGGCCTCGGTGCTGGCGGCGGCGACCTTCTGCAGGGCTCCCGAATCGCGGCGGGTGAAGACGCTCGCCATCTGGTGGTAGGTGTAGATGCCCGTGGCCACGTCGCGCACGTGGTTGAGCTTCAGCACCTCGAAGCCGTCCTCGCGGGCCGTGTCGGCCTTGACGTCGAGGTCCGGCGCCCAGGGCTCCTTGACCAGGATGAGCAGGGAGCGCCCCGCGAAGCGGTGGCCGTAGCGGGCCCAGGTCACATCGTAGGCGCAGAGCTCGGCCTTGCCGTCGTCCCACAGGGGAGAAAGCCGCCACGACGGGTCGCCGCCGGCCGCGGCCGGCAGGGGCGCGGCGTTGACGTTGCCCGCCTCCCGCTCGGCGTCGGAGCCGATCGCCCACAGCGTGAGCGTCAACAGGATCAGCGCGGCAACGGCTTTCAGGAAAATCTTCATGCAGGGCCTCCGGCGAGAGTATATGGGAGCGGCGGATTGCCCCCTCCCCACCGCATTCGCAAAACGCCTGTGATATAAGCGCCGGAGCCCCCGGGCTGCACACCCATGCCCAAGCTCCATCCGGTCTCAAGGCTTTTGCGTGGAGCCGTCCTGCTCGCGGCGGCCCTGTCCTGGATGGCCTGCGAGAGGCGGGCTCCCTCCTTCCTGGAGACCAAGGGCGGGGGCGGCGACTTCCGGATCCTCCTCCCCAGCGAGCCACAGGACCTCGATCCCAACTCGACCCGGGACGAGCTCTCCCTCGTGCTCGCCCCGAACCTCTACGGCCGACTGGTGATGCTCGACGCGGACGCCCGCCTCCGCCCCGACCTCGCCGCGAGCTGGGACGTGGGCCAGGGGGGGCTCGAGTACACCTTTCATCTGCGCGGCGGCGTCCGCTGGCACGATGGACGCCCCTTCACGTCCGCCGACGTCCGCTGGACCCTGGAGCACCTCGCCGGCAAGCCCTCGTTCGCGGCCGAGACCATCCGCCGGATCGCCGCCATCGATACCCCGGACGAGCGCACGGTGGTCCTCCGCTTGCGCGAGCGCTGGGCGCCCCTCCTCGCCACGCTGGCCGGGGACGGCACTTTCATCCTTCCCCGTCCCGGGCCGCGGCGGCTGGCCGGCGGACACGAGGTCCCGGTCGGCACCGGGCCGTTCCAATTCGCGGAATGGGTGCCCGGCCAACGGATCGTCCTCACCGCCAACCGCTCCTTCTATCGGCCCGGGCCGTTCCTCGACCGGCTGGTTTATCTCTACGAGCCCGACTCCAACCGCAGCCCCGAGAGGCTGGCTGCCGGCCAGGCGGACTACGCGGTCCTGCGCCCCTCGCCGGCGCAGCTCCCCCGGCTGGCCCGCGATCCCCGCCTGCGGGTGGTCACGTCACCCGTCGACGGCCGGTACTACCTGGCGTTCAACCTCAGGCGCCCCCCCTTCGGCGACCTGCGCGTGCGGCAGGCCATCAACCATGCCCTCGACCGCCCGGCCCTGCTGGAGCGCGCTCTCTACGGCTACGGCGCCGCCGCCTACGGCTTCTACACGCCGGCGGTGGCCTGGGCCTACAGTCCGGACGCCCGGGCGCCGGAGCTCGAGCCCGACCGGGCCCGCTCGCTGCTCGACGCGGCGGGGCTCGCGCCGGACGCGCGCGGCGTGCGTTTCTCCCCGGGGCTGCTGGTCGCGGACATCACACCGTTTCAGGACATCGCCCGCGTGGCGGCGGACCAGCTTCGGGCCGTGGGCATCGCCGTGCGCCTGGAGAGCGTGACCGGCCCGGAGTGGATGGTGAAGGGGCTCAAGCGGCACGACTTCGACATGACGCTGATCGGCGGCAGACAGGGCCCGGACCCGGAGAGCCTCAATATGCGCTTCGGCTCGCGCAGCCTGGCCCAGCCCATGGGCTACGCCAACCCGGCGTTCGACGCTGCCCTGGCCGAGGGGGCCCGGGCGCTGGACCTCGGCCGGCGGGCCCGAGCCTACTTCCGGGCCCAGGAGATCCTGGCCCGCGACCTGCCCATCGCGCCGCTGGCGGAAGCGGTCCAGGTCACCATTTGCCGGCGCGAAGTCACCGGCCTGCCCACTGTCGAGGGGCAGGGCCTGGTGCCCACGCACGAGTACAGCCTGGTGCGCGTGGCCAGGGCCGCCGCGAGCTCCGGGGGGCCGCCGTGAGCCGCTGGCGCGACTGGCCCTGGGCCGCCAAGCTCGCCTTCCTCCTCGGCGCTCTCGCCATCGTGCCGCTCGCCGTCGTCACCCTCTACAACGCCGCCGTCGGCCGCTCGGAGCTGATCGCGGCGGCGAGCGAGCAGAATCTGCGGCAGGCCCGCAACACCGCCGGCTCGATCGACGACTACCTGGCGGGAGTGCGCTCCGATCTGCAGATCATCTCCCTGGCGCCCGGCACGGCCCGGTTCCTGGCCGGGACGCCCGGTCCGGCCCTGGCGGCGGACGTCCGCCTGGCGCTGATCCAGATGCGCGATACGCACGGCTTCGACGCCCTCTACCTGACCGGCCACGGCGGCCGCGTGCGGCTCGCCACCGAGGACCGGTTCCTCGGCCGCAACTACGTCTCCGCGCCCTACGTCCGCAATGCCATGGCGGGCAACGCCTCGCTCGACCCGCCGCGCTGGGACCCCACGGACCGGCGCGTCTTCATCCATGCCTCCGCCCCCGTGCGCGACAGCCGCGGGCGGATCGTGGGGGCCGCCGTGGGGCGCATCCCCTTCGACGGCATCGACCACCTGGTGGCGGCCGACACCGGCTTCGCCGGCCGCGGCGAGTTCGGCGTGGTCTGGAGCTCCGACGGCATCCGCCTGAGCCATCCGACCCGTCCCGCCCTCCGCTTCCGGGCCTTCGAGAAGCTCGCCCCGGAGACCGCCGCACGCCTGGCCGCCGAGAACCGTTTCGGTCCCGACACCCCGGCGAAGATCGCCGGCGGCCCCCTCCTGCCGGGCCTCGTCGAGCGCTCGCGCTGGCTCCTCTTCGACCAGGCCGCCGGCCCGTTCCTGCGTATCGAGACCGGCGGCCAGGTGATCCACGCCGCCATCGTGCCGCTGCGCGGCGCCCGCTGGCTCTACGGCATCTTCAGCCCCGAGGAGGCCATCCTCGCTTCCGTCCAGCAGCAGACGCGGCGCAACCTCCTGCTGGCCGTCCTCACCGCCCTGATGGCCGCCGGCGCCTCCTTCCTGGCCGCGCATTGGGTCACGGGGCCCCTGCGGCAGGTCGGCACGGCGGCCCAGGCCCTGGCGGCGGGCGACATGTCCCGCCGCGTCGGGCTGCGGCAGCACGACGAGGTGGGCCGGCTCGCCATCGCCTTCGACGGCATGGCCGAAGCCCTGGCGGCCAAGGAGGCCGAGCTGCGCGGCTACGCCGACCGCCTCGAGCAGCGGGTCGAGGAGCAGACGGCCGCCCTCCGCGCCTCCGAGGAGGAATTGCGCTCGCTCTACGCCGTCGAGCAGGAGCTGCGCCACCGGGCCGAGGAAGCCAACCGGATCAAAGACGAGTTCCTGAGCACCGTCTCCCACGAGCTGCGCACGCCGCTCAACGCCATCCTCGGCTGGACCTGGCTGCTCGTCAACGGCAAGCTCGACGGCGAGGGCGTCCAGCGCGCCATCGCCACCATCGAGCGGAACGCCCGCGCCCAGGGCCAGATCATCGACGACCTGCTGGACGTCTCCCGCATCATCACCGGCAAGCTCCGGCTGAGCGCCGAGCCGGTGGACCTGCTGCAGGTCGTCGAGGCCGTCCTCGACTCCGTCAGCCCCGCCGCCGAGGCCAAGGACATCCGTATCGAGCGCCGGCTCGACCCCGCGGCGGCCCGCGCCAAGGGCGATCCCCAACGGCTGCAGCAGATCGTCTGGAACCTGCTCTCGAACGCCGTCAAGTTCACGCCCCGCGGCGGGCGCGTCGAGGTGGCCTTGGCGCGGCGGCACTCGCAGATCGAGATCCGGGTGACCGACAGCGGGATCGGCATCCACCCCGACTTCCTCGCCCACGTCTTCGACCGCTTCCGGCAGGCCGACAGCAGCTCCACCCGGACCCATGGCGGCCTCGGCCTCGGGCTCGCCATCGTGCGGCACCTGGTCGAGCTCCACGGCGGCACGGTGGAGGCGCGGAGCGGCGGCGAGGGGCAGGGGGCCACGTTCGCGGTGCGCCTGCCGGTGCCGGTCCTGGCGCCCTCCCTCCCCACTCCCGAGCCGTTCCTGCCCGCCACCCCCGGCCGGCCCCTGGCCGAGGAAGACGCCGCCCGGGTCCGCGGCCTGAAGGTGCTGCTGGTCGACGACGAGCCCGGAACCCGGGAGATGCTGCTCCTGCTGCTCAGCCAGTTCGGCGTCCAGGCCACCGCCGCGGCCTCCGCCGCCGAGGCCCTCGAGGCGCTCGACCGCGCGCCGGTCGATCTCCTGCTCGCCGACATCGGCATGCCCGGCGAGGACGGCTACTCGCTGATCCGCAAAGTCCGCTCCCTGAACGGCAGCAACGGCCGCCTGCCGGCGATCGCCCTCACCGCCTACGCCTCCGAGACCGACCGCCAGCGCGCCCTCGCCGCGGGCTTCCAGCGCCACCTGGCCAAGCCCGTCGAGGCCTACGAGCTCATCTCCGCCCTGGCGGCGCTCGCCGGGAGCGGGGTCCGGGAGGCGTGAGCTCGTGGTAACTTGCTGCGGGGGGACGCGATGAGACGGAACGCCACGGGAAAGCCGATCGACGTCGAGCCATACCTGGATGATCTCCGGAGATATCTGGAGAGCCAGGACGGACTGGTCGCCGCCTGGATCTTCGGCTCCTACGGCACGCCGTACCAGACGCCTCTGAGCGATCTCGACCTCGCCCTCCTCTATCGTCAGGACAAGCTTCCCGATTCCGACGAATTGGGACGCCTCTATCTGGAAATCCCCGAGATCCTCAACGAGGAGGATGTCTCGATCACGATCTTGAACCGCGCGCCGATCCTCTTCCAGTTCCGAGCGGTCAAGACCGGCCAACGTCTCGTCTGCCGAGATCCGATCGCGCTGGCCGATTTCGTCGAATTCGTCATCTCCCGCCACTCCGACTTCGAGGTTTACGGCCAGAAGCTTGCAGAGGAGTTCGGCGAAGCCATTCTCGAACAATTCTGTTATGAGATGTAAGAGTGGATCTCCATCCGGTTCTCCAATCAGCACCGTATGAGCCCCGAAGGGGTGAAGGGCATAAAGCCTGGCGCTTCAGCGCCAGGAAAGCCATTCTTCCCACCCTAAAAGCCCCGAAGGGGCGCAGGCACTTGACCCCAGCCGCTGCCTGCGCCCCTTCGGGGCTTGGAATCATGAGGGCGCTCCAACCTGGCGCTGAAGCGCCAGGCTTTATGCCCTTCACCCCTTCGGGGCTCATACAGGTTCGCCCAAGCCCTCACCCAACGCTACCTCCAGTCTGACAACGAGGAGACACCATGAATCCAAAAACTCTTCTCTGCTCCCTCACCCTCCTCCTCCTCCCCGCCGCCGCCCTTGCCGACGAGGCGTCGGACATGAGCCGCATGGCCCAGGAGCACAAGCACGACAAGCCAGCGCCCACCCCGGCCGCCATGCAGGAGCCGGCGCGGCCCGTCGACGCCCAGGAAGTGACCTACGGGGAGGTCGGCGGCAAGCCGGTGCGCGGCTATCTGGCCAAGCCCAAGGGCGCCACGGGGAACCTGCCCGGTCTCATCGTGATCCACGAGTGGTGGGGCCTCAACGACAACATCCGCGCCATGACCCGGCGGCTCGCCGGCGAGGGCTATCAGGCCCTGGCGGTCGACCTCTACGGCGGCGCCGTGGCCGACAACCCCGACGCGGCCATGAAGCTGATGAACGCCTCCCTGCAGAACCGCGCCGCGGGCGAAGAGAACGTCAAGCGCGCCGCCTCCTACCTGGAGCGCAACGGCGCCTCGAAGCTCGGCGTCGTCGGCTGGTGCTTCGGCGGCGGCTGGTCGCTCGCCACCGCCCTGCTCCTGCCCGACAGGATCAAGGCCACGGCGATCTATTACGGCCACCTGGAGACCGATCCCGCCAAGCTCGGGAAGCTTAAGTCCCCCGTCATCGGCTTCTTCGGCGCCGAGGACGGCAGCATCCCCGTCGCCACCGTGCGGGAGTTCGAAGGCGCCCTGAAGAAGCTCGGCAAGCCCGTCGAGATCAAGATCTACGAGGGCGCCGGCCATGCCTTCGCCAACGCTTCCGGCGGCAATTTCCGGCCCGAGGCCGCCAAGGACGCCTGGCAGCGGACGACGGCCTTCTTCGCCAAGAACCTCAAGTAAGCAGCGAGGCGGCGTGCCGGGCGGCGCCCAGAAGGGCCGCCCGGTCGTTCAGGATGACGCGCACCGGCACCCTTTCCAGGAACGGCACGAAGCGGCCCTTGGCGATGAAGGTCTGCAGGAAGAGCCCGTCGGAGAGCCGCGGCAGGATCTTCGGCGTGATGCCGCCGCCCAGCCATACGCCGCCGGTGGCCGTGCCCACCAGCGCCAGGTTGCCGGCCGTGGCGGCGTAGACGGCGACGAACATCTCCAGCGCCCGGGAGCACAGCCCGCAGGCCTGGGAGGCGGTCGCCGCCTCGCCGATGACCCGCGCCGGATCTTCCCCCCGGGCCAGCGCCTCCCGCGCCCCCGGGCTCTCCGGCATGCGGAGCACGTCCCTCAGATACTGGTAGATGTTGAACAGGCCCGGCCCCGAGACCACCCGCTCGACGCTCACCCGGCCGAAGCGCTCCCGCAAATGATGCATCAGCCCGACCTCGTCCTCCGTGCGGGGAGCGAAATCCATGTGCCCCCCCTCCGACGGCACCGGCACCCAGCGGCCGCCGACGCGGGGGATCAGGGCCATCCCCAGCCCCGTGCCCGCGGCGAGGAGGACCCGGTTTCCTTCCTGCCGGGGAACGGCGCCGGCCTGCAACACGGCGATCTCGTCCTCCGCCAGCAGGGGGATCCCCTCCGCCGTGGCCACCAGATCGTTGATCAGCTCCACCTTCGGCACCTTGGCCTCGGCCGACACCACGGCAGCGTCCACCACCCAGGCGAGATTGGGAGTGCTCGCCCGGTTGTCGATGACCGGACCGGGAATGCCGAAGCACGCGGCCGCGATGCCCCCCGCCGTCCCGGCCGGGGCGGGCGGACCCGCCGCCAGAAAGGCCTCGACCACCGCCGGCAGCCCCGGGTACTCCGAGCTGCGGTACTTGGCCGACCGCACCAGCCGGAGCTCGCCCTCCCCCGCCTCGAACAGGCCGAGGTTGGTCTTGGTGCCGCCGACGTCGCCGGCCAGGATCATGGGACCCTCACCCTACCCTCTCCCGACCCCTCCCTCCCGCCCTCACCGGGAGAGGGAAAAGAAACCAGGCCTTCCTGGTCTTGCTCCCTCCTCTCCCGGTGTGGGCGGGAGGGAGGGGTCGGGAGAGGAGGGCCGGGGTGGTGAGGGCTCACACCGCCGCCTCCAGATCCTGAAGCACATGCCGCAGCCCCTGGTCCTCGTCGGCGCCGAGCTGGACGCGCAGCACGGTGCGGCCCCGCTGCTCCAGCGCCCCGCGGTCGCCTTCCGCCTGGGCGTGGATCAGAGTGCCGAAGGTGTAGGCGGTCTCCGGCACGGCGAGGTCCTCCGCCGGCTCGTCCACCAGTTGCAGGAACCGGCAGCCGTCCGGCCCGCCCTTGTGGAGCTGCCCCGTCGAATGGAGGAACCGGGGGCCGTAGCCGAGCGTGACGGCGAGGCGGGTCTTGCCGTGCAGGGCCGCCTGGATGGCCCGCAGCACCTCGCTCGTGCGGGGACCGGGGGCCAGATAGGCTTGGAGACCCAGGTAATCCCCCGGCCGGGCGCCGCTCAGCCAATCGAGGAGCGCCGCCCCGAGGGCCTGGGGATCCGCCGCTTTCACTTCTCTCCCATCCGCCTGCAGGCCGCCGCTCTCCGCCGCCTTCATCGCCTTGCCGGCCAGCTCCTTGGCGAGCTGCACGTCCGGCTGATCGAAGGGATTGACCTCCAGCACGGCGCAGGCGGCGGCCGTCGCCATCTCCCAGCGGAACATCTCGGCTCCCAGATCGTAGCGGTCGGACAGCCGGAAGCGGGCCACGGGATGCCCCGCCGCCTCCAGCACATGGAGCCGCTCCTCGATCGCGGAGACGTCATCATCCCCCTTCATCAGCAGGGCGGCGAAGACGCGGTCGTCGCCGTAGGCCTCCGGCAGCCCCAGCGGCTCGCCGGTCACCGGCACGATCCCCCGCCGCGCCTCGCCCCTAAGGAGGGTCTTGCCCGTGCTCTCCGCGATGAGCTGCTCGATCCACTCGGGGAACGACTCCAGGGAGTGCGACGTGATGAAAGTCACCTTGTCGCGCCCGGCCAGGGCCAGCTCGCCGAGGGCCGCGCCCAGGCGCAGGCCGGGGTTGGCCGCCGCGACCTCCGTGGGGCCGCAAGCCTCCGCCATGCCCCGGGCACGAGCCAGGAGCTGGCCGGTGTTGACGCCGAGGAGCGCCGCCGGCACGAGGCCGAAGGGGGTGAGGGCGCTGTAGCGTCCGCCGACGTCCGGCGGGGCGTTGAACACCCCGCGGAAGCCCCGCTCGCGGGCCATCTTCTCGAGCGGCGTGCCGGGATCGGTCACCGCCACGAAATGCCGGCCCCGCTCCGGCACCTTCTCCAGCAGCTCCCAGAAAACGTAGAAGAAGGACAGCATCTCGGTGGTCGTGCCCGACTTGCTGGACACCACGAAAAGAGTCTTCCCGGGATCGATCCGCGCCGCCAGGGCCCGCACGGCGTCGGGATGGGTGCTGTCCAGCACGCTCACCGCCGGCTGGCGGAAGGCGGGTCCGAAAGTCCGCGAGAACACCTGGGGCGCCAGGCTCGAGCCGCCCATCCCGAGCACCACCACCTCGCGGACCTCCTCGTCCGCCATCTCGCGGGCGAGCCGCGACAGCCGGTCCAGCTCCGCCGTCATGGTGACGGGCAGAGCCAGCCATCCCAGCCGGTCCGTCAGCTCCGGAATCGGCTCCGGCGACCACAGCGTGTGATCCTTCTCCCAAAGACGTCTGCCGAAGGCCTCGTCCTGCCACCTCGCGAGCCGCGCGTCGACGGCGGCGGCGAAGCCACCCAGCCGGAGATCTCCTTGATCGCTCATTCCCTCCTCCTTCCCTCAGCGGAAATACCTTATCGCAGTCCGGCCCGGGCCCCGTGCTACGATCCGGCCCGACGGAGGGGAGCGATGCGGAAAGAGCTGAAGCCAAACCTCGCCCAGGCCTGCGCCGTCGCCCTGATGGTCTTCCTCATTGGGACAGCGGCCGGCGGGTGCGGTCCGAAGCAGGCGGAGCCGGAAGGGCGCGATTACACCCTCCGCGCCCAGGTGGTGAAGCCGCCGGACGCCGGCGGGCTCTACATCTACCACGAGGCCATCGACGACTGGGTGGGACGGGACGGCAAGGTCTCGGGGATGGACACCATGGCGATGCCGTTTCCGGTCGCCCAGGGGGTCCCGCTCGACGGGATCCAGGCCAACGACAAGGTCGAGGTGAAGCTGCACGTCGACTGGAGCTCGGACCGGCCCGCCGAGATCACCGCGATCCGCGAGCTGCCGCCGGAGACCCAGCTCGTCTTCCGCGCCGCCAAGCCGCCGAAAAATCCTTAAGCATTCTGATCGAAGGGAGACATCATGCCGGTACGCAAAGCCAGTGCTGTTTGGGAAGGAAGCCTCAAAGAAGGACAGGGGACGGTCAAGCTGGGAAGCGGCGCCTTCGAAGGCCGCTACTCCTTCGGCTCGCGCTTCGAGGAGGCGGGGGGCACCAACCCCGAGGAGCTGATCGGCGCCGCCCACGCCGGCTGCTTCTCGATGGCCCTCTCCGCCGGCCTCGGCCGCGCCGGCCTCGCGCCCACCCGCGTCGCCACCACGGCCAAGGTCCACCTGGAGAAAGTGGGCGAGGGCTTCAAGATCACCCGCATCGAGCTCGACAACGAGTCCACCGTGCCGGGCGTCGACGAAGCCGCCTTCCAGGAGCACGCCCGCAAGGCCAAGGAAGGCTGCCCCGTCTCCCAGGCCCTGGGAGGCGTCGAGATCACCCTCAACGCCCGCCTGGTCGGCTGACCCCACATCTTAAAGCCCCTCTCCTTCAGGAGAGGGGTTGGGGTGAGGTCATCGAAGGGCATGCCGCTTCAGAAGACCATGCCCCCTGGACCTCGTACCCTCCGGCGACCTCACCCCCGGCCCCTCTCCTAGAGGAGAGGGGAGGAATACCTGCCTTTCCCCTCAGATCTCCGCTAAATTATAGTCAAAACGCTATTTACTCCTTGACATCCTCTCTTCCGGCCAATACCCTCCATCTGATCATTCCATTTGTAAAGAAGGAGAAGTTTGCATGGCCTGGAACAAGCGTGACGATCCGCCCACGAACCAACCCGAGCCCACCACCCCCATGAGCCCGCCCCGTCCCTCCGCCGCACCCGCTCCCACGCCGGCCGCCGCAGCCGCTGCTCCCGAGCCGCCGCGCCGCACGGACCGGGCCACGATCGGACCGTCCATCTTCATCAAGGGCGACCTCTCCGGTGAAGAGGACCTGGTGATCGAGGGACGCGTCGAGGGCAAGGTGGATCTCAAGCAGAACAACGTGACGATCGGCAAGAACGGCAAAGTGCGCGCCGACGTCTTCGGGAAGGTGGTCATCATCGAGGGTGAGGTGGACGGCAACGTCTTCGCACGGGAGCAGGCGATCCTGCGCCAGTCCGGAGGGATCAAGGGCAACATCACGGCGCCCCGCGTGATCCTCGAGGACGGCTCGCGCTTCAAGGGCTCCATCGACATGGAGCCGCCGAAAGACAACGCCAGCTCCCAGCCCTCCAGGCAGGACCAGCATCGTGAGCGTGAGCAGCAGAATCGTGAAAACCGGTCGGAGGCCGCAGGAGTGAAGGCCAACGCCGGATGAGCTGGTTCTCTTCTCGCAGTGCCGGCTCCCGCAAGGAGCAGCAGGGCCGGGTTCAGACTCTCCCCGAGCCTGACGTCCATCGCTCCCTGGCGCTCTCGGCCCTCTTCGAGGGCATTCGAGGCCGCAAGGTCAACGTGCTGGACCTCGGCTCCGCCGTGGGCTCGAACGTCGAGTTCCTGTCCCAGTACGGCTGCAAGCTGTTCATCGAGGATCTCTACGCCGCCCTCTCCTCCCGCACCACGGTGGAAGAGGGCGACCTCGCCGGGCCCGAGTTCTTCTCCGAGTTCCTGCCGTTGCCGGAGGACACCCGCTTCGACGTGATCCTGGCCTGGGACCTCTTCAACTACCTGCACCGCAAGGAGCTCGTGACCTTCTCCGAGCAGCTCCGCCGCTTCAGCCACAAGGGCACGCTGCTCCTGGCGCTGATCTCCTACCACAAGACGATCCCGGCCCAGCCCTACCGTTTCAAGATCAAGGACGAGCAGAACCTGGTCTACGAGAGGCGCACCGCCACCGAGCGCCCCTCCCCGCGTCTCGCCCCGGCGGAGGTCACCGGCCTCCTCAAGGGCTTCCGCGTCGACCGCTCGTTCCTGCTGAAGCACGGGATTCAAGAGTACCTGCTGGTCAGAGACTAGGGCGGGGACGACTCCCCGCCCTGCCTCCCCTCCTATTCTTAAGAGGGTGTCTCGAAAGTCCCTTCCCTGCCAGAGCTATCTGCCCTCCGAAAACCCCCCTGTGTCAGAGTAAGTGTCGCCTCGATAGAACTACGTACCCTGGGGCAGAGACGAGGTCGCGTTGGCACGATACGGACAGAGCTTCAAGAACAGAGCGTTGGCGCGGTTGCTGCCGCCT